>Ga0315291_10009118_pt1 | contig 12167 bp, 7 predicted proteins | sample YL17G12_20_MG_FD_203070 | JGI IMG/M metagenome (GOLD analysis project Ga0315291, IMG submission 203070) | Sediment microbial communities from Yellowstone Lake, YNP, Wyoming, USA - YL17G12_20 | ecosystem: Environmental > Aquatic > Freshwater > Lake > Sediment | place: USA: Wyoming | collected...
ACCAGCGTGATCACCTTCCTGGAGTGGGGACTGTTCGACATCGCCGGCGGCTACATCGACGACTACTTCGACGAATCCGTCCGGGAGGACGGCTCCATCGATACGCGGGGCCCTGAGATCGGACAGTACGGCCTCATGCTGACGGCCCTGGCCCGGTACTATGATTATACCAAGGACGAGAAACGGATCCTCAAGCACCTGACCAAGATCCGGGGCATCGTCAAGCTCTTCGTAAGCCTCAGGGAAGAGAGCCTGAAGCTTCCCCCCGGGGATCCCGCTTACGGGATCATTAGCGGCTGGTCGGAACACGACAGCTGCCTGAAGGAGGCTCCCTACGCTTTGATCCTGCCGCACTTCTCGAACAGCGCCCATGCCTGCCGCGGGTTCCAAGACCTCGGACGCGTCTTCAAGGAGATCGGACGGAAGATCCCGGACGTCCGGCTTGAGGAGGAAGGCAATAAGATGGTCGCCGAGGCCGGCGCGATCAAGAGGGACCTCTATGAGGGGATCCGGAAGTCAACCCGGCTGGATCAAGACCCGCCGTATCTCCCGCCCGTGGCCGGGGACAAGCCGACGTTCTTTCAGGGCCGCGTCTATACCGAGATGCTCCACTCCGGGGTCCTGACCGGGGACATGGTGAAGACCATCGTCCGCTATCAGGCCGAGAGCGGGGAGAAGATCCTCGGACTCACCGGGAATATGGAGCATATCACCGGGTTCCTTTTTTACGGGTACGCTTATGGGATCCTTCAGCAGGATTGGGTCAGGGACTACCTGCTTTCCTACTATGCCCACATGGCCCACCTCCACTCCCGGGGAACTTGGACGGGGGTCGAGAGCGCGAATACCGACGGGTCGAAAGGCGCTCCCTATTGCTCGACCACCCAGCTCACGATCCCGTCCCTGACGAAGTGGATGCTGGTCTTCGAGGACCCGAACGAACCGGTCCTTTGGCTGGCCAAAGCGACTCCCGCGGCGTGGCTCGAGGACGGCTTAAAGATATCCGTCAAGGGCGCGCCGACCCGCTACGGGGAGATTGCGTACGAGCTCAGGTCCGAGATCGGCCGGGGGAGGGTTCGCGGGACCATCGGCCTGCCGCAGGACGGCATAGACGCGGTCACGAAGATCAGGATCCGCGTCCCGGTCGGCCGGAAGATGAGAAAGGTGACCGTGAACGGGAGAACGTGGAAGGGTTTCGACCCTCTTCAGGATATCGTCGTCCTGCCGGCCGGCCTGAAGGGGCCGGTCGCTTTGGAAGTGACATACTGATACAGCTTTTTTATATAATTATTAAAGGAACGTGATAAGGAGAAATCATGAAACGATCGATTCCGGCTCTATTATTCATCGTCATGACGGCGCTTTCGCTTTCGAACTGCCGGCCGCAGGCCCTGCGGAAGGCCGATTATCCCGTGGAAGCGGTGCCCCTCGCCCAGGTCGATATCACCGACGGTTTCTGGGCCCCGAAACAGGAGGTCAACCGGACGGTCTCGCTGTGGCATCTTTTTAAGAAATACGAGGAGGAGTCCGGCCACTTCTATGATACCCGGGCCCTCGAAGGAGCCGCCTATATGATCGCCAAGCGGCGCGACCCGGCCCTCGAGGAATACGTCGACCGTATGGTCGACAAGCTCCTGGAATGGCTGAATGCCCGGATCACGGGCCCCGATCAGGCCCTATGGGCCGACGGGAACTTTCTCGAAGCCGCCGTGGCGTATTACGAGGCGACCGGGAAAAGAAGGATGCTGGATGCCGCCATCAAGTATGTGGACATGATGGACCAGGTCTACGGGCCGGGAAAAAAGGCCTATATCTCGGGCCATGAAGGGCTGAAGATCGGACTGATCCGCCTTTTCCGTCAGACGGGGGATGAACGCTATTGGAAGCTGGCCAAATTCTTCCTCGATATCCGCGGCCAGGACAAGTATCAACGGGAAGGCGGAGAGTACGCCGACGACAAGACCTATGCCCAGAACCACAAACCGGTTCTCGAACAGAGCGAGGCGGTCGGGCACGCCGTCCGGGCGACCTATCTCTATATTCCCCTGACCGATATCGCCGCCCTGACGGGTCTGCCCGAGTATGCGCGGGCGGACGAACGGATCTGGGAGGACATGGTGTCCAAGAAGATCTATCTGACCGGGGGAGTCGGCTCGGTCCGCCAGCAGGAGAAGTTCGGAGCGCCCTACGAACTCCCGAACCTGAGCGCCTGGAACGAAACCTGCGCGGCCTACGGCAGTGTCCTCTGGAACCACCGCCTTTTTCTTCTCCAGCGGGACGCGAAGTACATCGATACGATGGAACGGGCGCTCTACAACGGGTTCCTGGTCGGGGTCTCCCAGAAAGGTGACCGGTTCTTTTACCAGAATCCGCTCATCTCCTACGGGAACTATGACCGTTTCGACTGGATCAATGTCCCCTGTTGTCCCCCCAACGTCGTGCGGTTGATGGCCTCCCTCGGCGGCTACATTTACGCCCAGGCCGCCGACGGGATCTATGTCAATCTCTACATCGGGTCAAAGGCCGATATCCGGCTGGGCGAAAACACGGTGAACTTCGTTCAGGAGACGCGCTATCCCTGGGAGGGGAAGGTCCGGCTGACCGTCATGCCCGGCAAGCCCTCGAGATTCGCCGTCTATATGCGGATTCCCGGGTGGGCGCAGAACCGGCCCCTGCCGAGCGACCTTTACGAGTACATGGATCCGACGGACGAGAAACCGGCCCTCGCGGTGAACGGGAAGCCCGTCGATTTCCTGATGGACAAGGGCTACGTGCGGCTCGAGAGGACCTGGAAAACGGGCGACGTGATCGAGTTGGACATTCCGATGCCCGTCCACAAGGTGCTGGCGCATCGCCTGGTGCAGGATGACAAGGGAAGGGTGGCCCTGGAAAGGGGGCCGCTGGTCTATTGCGCGGAATGGCCGGACAACGGGGGGAGCGCCCTGAACCTCCTCATCACGGACGATACCGACTTCAAGACGGAGTTCAAGCCGGACCTCCTCAACGGCATCGAGGTCATCACCGGAAAGATCCTGGCTTTGTCCCGCGGCGAGAACGGCGTATCCGTCCAAACAAAGCTTCACCAGCTTGTCGCGATCCCTTACTACGCTTGGGCGAACCGCGGGATGGGCGAAATGGCCGTCTGGATCCCGCGTCGGGGCGACCAGGCGTGGCTGAAGCCCGTGTACCCCGAACCTGTCGTAAAGGTCGGCGCTTTTGGGGGGATCGTGAAGTCCTGGACAGGCTACAATGACCAGAGCGACGATCTCTGCGCCGTTTATGACGGCTGGGATCCTCTGAACTCGGCGGACGAATCCCATCTGTATTACCGGATGAGGCCCCCCCAGGGGAAACCGGCGTGGGTGGAATACGAGTTCAAAGCCCCGACGGAGATCTCCTCGGCGCAGACGTATTTCGTGGATGACCGGAGGTTCTGCCGGTTGCCGGCGAGCTGGCGGATCCTGTACAAGGACGGGAATGCGTGGAAGCCGGTCCTGAACGACGGGGCTTATCCGATATCCAAGGACGCCTTTAGCGTGGTGAGTTTCAAGCCCGTGACGACCACGGCCGTCCGGCTCGAGGTCGCCCCCCAGGACATCCTTTATAAAGCCGGGACCGTAGGGCCGCCGGCGGCTCTGTTCATTGATAAGGACTCCATCTGGCGGGAGTTTGGCCTTATCGAATGGCGGGTTAAGTGAGAACAGAGAGCACACAATGAGAGTCCCCAGAATCGCCTTTTTCGCGTTTTTGATATTGATCTTGTCCGGCTGCAAACCCGGCGCCGCCCCGAAAGGGAACACGAACTATCCGAGGAACAAGCCGCCTCTTCTCCAGCCCAAGTATGTGAGATTGCCCTTGGGCGCCGTGCGGCCCGAAGGGTGGCTCAAGGACCAGCTGATCATTCAAGCCAAAGGGCTGACCGGCTACGTGGACGAATTCTACCTGACCGATTCCCGTTGGAAGGGAGGCAAGGACAACAACCCGGTCACGGGAACGAGGGACTCCTGGGCCGTTTCCTATCTGAACGGCCTTGTGGCGACCGCCTATCTTCTGGATGACGCCCGTTTGAAGCAGAAAGCCCAGGAATACATCGAATGGATCATCTCCAGCGACCGGCCTGACGGATGGTTCGGTCCGCCCTGGGAAGAAGGCTACGAGGAAGCCACGGTTTGTGATCCCGGCCACCAGAAGAGGGCCGTCTCGGCCCTGATCCTTTATTATGAGGCGACGAAGGACCCCCGGGTCATCCCCCTGGCCAAGAATTTCATGCGCTTTATGATGGCCAACATCAAGGAGTGGCCGCTGAACAAGTGGTGGGGAATGGGCGTCATGAACATCGCCCCCATCGCTTACATGTTGTACAACGAGACGGGCGATCCCGCCTATCTGGACTATGTCAGGCTGGTGCATGAAAAGTCCTTCGACTACGAGACTTTCTATACGAACTTTCCTTGGGATACCAAGGCCCTGCTCGAACACAGGGTCCCCTGGAACTGGAGCTCCAGAGGAAAAACGGCCCACGGCCCCCTGATCATCGGGGCGCTGGTCCACCCGGCCAACTGGTATCTTCTCTCAGGGGACGAGCGTTCCAAGGCGGCCGTATATGACGGGCTCGAGAACCTGGTCAAGTATCACGGCCAGGCGGGGGGGCGGATCTCCGGGGATGAACATATCTCTGGGACGAGGCCGACCCAAGGCTCCGAGCTCTGCGGGATTATCAGCATGATGGCGTCGATGGAGACGCTGTTCGGGATCTTCGGCGACACGGCCTTCGGGGACCGCCTGGAGCTCCTGGCCTTCAACAGCCTTCCCGGGACCGTGACGCCCGATTTCTGGGCCCATCAGTACGATCAGCAGGCGAACCAGGTGCTGGTCTCGAACGCGGAGCGGGAGTGGAGCACCAACCCGGGATGCGCGAACATCTATGGACTGTCGCCCCATTATCCCTGCTGCCTGTTCTCGATGCACAGGGGCTTCCCGAGCTACATCGAGAATATGTGGATGGCCACTCCCGATAACGGGCTCGTGGCGGCGGCCTACGGACCGAGCCGGGTGACGGCCAAAGTCGTGGACAACGTCGACGTCTCCATCCTGGAGGAAACGGAATACCCGTTCGACGGTGCCGTCCGGATGACCGTCGGCCTGGCCTGGCCGACGAACTTCCCCCTCCATCTGCGCATCCCGGGATGGGCGGAGGGGACGACGATCAAGGTCGGCGGGAAGACCATCAGGCCGAGAGCCGGGACGGTCCACGCGATCCGGAAGACGTGGCAGCCCGGAGAGCTCCTCGAGATCGTTTTCCCCATGAGGATCAGGACGGAAGCCCGATACAACAAGGCCATTTCCGTCATGCGAGGGCCCGTTTATTATTCGCTGAGGATCGGCAAGAAGTTCGAGCGGGTGGTCACCAAGGATTATTATTGCGTGCCGAACACCTTCAACTTCAAGGGGACCGCGGACTGGGAGATCCGGCCGACGACGCCCTGGAACTACGGACTGGCCATCGAGCGCCTGAACCCCGGAAAATCCGTGACAGTCCGGAGGAACAAGATCGGCCGTTTTCCCTTCGCCGACAAGGGAGATATCGTCTACCTGGAGGAAGAAAACGGGTTCAAGGCCTGGGAGGAAGAGGCTCCGGTCATCTTAACGATTCCGGGAAAGCTTATCCCGGAATGGCAGCTGAGGATGAACTCCGCCGATGACCCTCCCGTAAGCCCGGTGGAATCCGGAGAGGTCGTAACCGAGTTGGAGCTCGTTCCTTACGGCTGCGCCCGGCTGCGGATCACGGAGTTTCCCCTCGTCATCGACAAACAATAAAGCGTGCTCCATGGAATCTCTTAAAATCCACGGAATCGGTGGTCATGAAAATAAATGCTTGGCAGATCGTGGGTAGGGTGTTGCCGACGTTGAGCGTCCCGGGAATGACCCGGTCGTCAACCTGCTGGAAAAGCTTGAAGATAGCGGGCTGCTGGGCGAAGACTCCCGGGCCCGATTTCAGCAGGATGATCATGCCTCACGCCTTGCAGTCGAGTTTTATGGCGCGAACGTTCCGCGCCTCAAGGCGTGATCTTGACCATGACTGCGCCGTGGCCTGGAACGGCGGCCGAATAGGTCCCTATGAACACGCCCAAATCTTGATGTTTCCAGAGGTCGCGGACCTGAGCGCCGAGCGTTTTGGGATAACCGATCTCGGTCCAATTCACCGCGATCGGAGCTTCTTTGGAGCTCCGGTTGAAGAGAATGACGGCGCGGCTGCCGTCGGCGAGCGGGCGGGCCCAGACTTCGGTGTCCCCGTCGTCCCGGACCTTGCTCCCCTGTTTACCGAGGGGGTCCTGGTCGACGGCGATGACTTCGCGGTTCGTCAGGATGTCGCGCGTCTCCGGGGTCATCGTCGCCAGGTCGTTGCCGGCCATGAGCGGCGCGGCCAGAAGACACCAGAAGCTGAAGTGGGCCCGGTACTCGGTCGCGGTCATGCCCCCGTTTCCGACCTCGAGCATATCGGGGTCGTTCCAGTGACCGGGGCCGGAGTATGTTTCGAGGCCGTCCTGGAGGTCGATGATCTGGACGAGGCCGAGCCCGCCCCAGTCCTTCTTCCCTTCCCACACGTCCTGGATGTCGCCGGTCGTCCGCCACAGGTTCCCGATGTTTTTCGCCCAGAGCCACGGCTTTGTGCTGCCCCATTCGCAGATGCTGAAGACGAGGGGACGGCCGCAGGCCTTGAGGGCGTCCCGCATTAGGGAATAAGCCGCCTCGGAATTCTGGCCGCCGTTGCTGCACCAGTCGTACTTCAGGTAATCGACGCCCCATTCGGCATACTGGCGGGCGTCCTGGAATTCGTAACCCCAACTTCCCGGCCGTCCGGCGCAGGTCTTGGTCCCTGCATCGGAATAGATCCCGAACTTGAGGCCCTTGGAATGGACGTAATCGGCGAGGGCCTTGATCCCTGAGGGGAAGGCCTTCCCATCCACGATGATGTTGCCTTTGCTATCCCGGTCGACCTGCCAGCAGTCGTCGATGACGATGAACTGGTAGCCGGCGTCGCGCATCCCGCTTGCCGCCATCGCGTCGGCGGCCTCGCGGACCGATTTTTCGTCGATCTTGCAGCCGAACTTGTTCCACGAGTTCCAGCCCATCGGAGGCGTCAGGGCAAGGCCGTTGTCGAGGGCCCGGACATCGAGCCTGCCGAGGATAACCAAAAAGGCGATGGCGATCCCGGCGGCCGCGGCCGGTTTCAAGGTCTTGTTTCTGTTCATCTCTTCCTCCTTCAGGCCCCCGATTATATCAAATGGGCAGCTTCTGAGCTAATCCCAAAAAACTGGACAGGGGGGATAAGCGGATTTTGAGCCCGCCATATCTCACAAGGAGGTATGGTATACTTTCGAGCAGGAGCGAGACCCCGACATGTTAAGACAATTGATGTTAGTTGTTGTGGGGCCGGCGCTCGGCGGCAGCCCGCGTGAAGGCTTGTACAGATTCGCCGGCAAAGCCTCCCTTGGAAGAGTGAGGCATCAGCGGCTACCCATGAATTTAAAAATAGTAGATAGCGAGAAGGGAGGACCAAATGGATAACGGAATCAACCGACGCGATTTTATGAAGGTGCTCGCGGCCACACCTTTTGCGGCGTCTTACAGGCTCAATTCGCTTGCGGCCTTTAGGCAGGACTTAGGCCAGGTCGGTTCAGGTTCAAAGGATCTTCTGGAGCCTTTCAATTACGGCGGAGTCCGCCTTTTGGACGGCATGTTGAAGACGCAATACCAGCAGATGAGAGACTACTATTTCAACGTTCCCGACGATGATATTCTCAAAGGATTCCGGCGGCAAGCAGGACTCCCGGCGCCGGGCCGCGATCTGGGAGGTTGGTGCTCCGAGAATTCCTATGTGGTCTTTGGCCAGTGGTTAAGCGGTATGGCCCGCATGTACAAGGCCACCGGCGATGCGGCCATGCTCGACAAGGCCCAGCATCTGCTCCGCGAATGGAGCAAGACCATCGATAAGCCGAAACTCGGTCACTATTTGTACGATAAAACTATTTGCGGCCTCATAGATTTGGTTGTCTATGCCGGTCAAAAAGACGCTCTTCCACTCCTCGAAAGAACCACGGACTGTGCCATTGAAAACCTCGGCCGCACCCGAAACAGGACGTCGTTTGAAGACCATTCAGGAGATAAATTTGTTGGCGAGGGCGAATGGTATACGCTGTCCGAAAATCTCTATCGTGCTTACCAATGCACCAAAGATCCGAAGTATAAGGCTTTTGGAGACGTGTGGCGATACCCTCACTATTGGGGAATGTTCACAGGCAAGGTACCGCTCAACTTGAAAGGGATGCACGCTTACAGCCATGTCAATTCTCTCAGTAGCGCTGCGATGAGCTATGCGATAACCGGAGAACCCGAATACCTGAAGACCATTGTGAATGCTTACGACTACTTTCAGGCCGTCCAGTGCTATGCGACGGGCGGCTTCGGCCCGGGGGAAATGCTCATGCCTGAGGATGGGACGCTCGGGCGTTCGGTGGAAGACGAACCCGGTTCCTTTTTCGGGCACTGGCCGCATTTGTACTATGATGTCGGCCGGACATTTGAAACTCCGTGTGGTTCCTGGGCCGTTTTCAAATTATGTAGGTATTTGATGCAATTCACTGGGGAAGCCCGATACGGCGACTGGATGGAGAGGATCCTCTATAACGGGATCGGGGCGGCGCTTCCCATGTCTGGTCCGGGCAGGACATTTTACTACTCGGATTATCGCCTGGGGGGAGGCTCAAAGGTCTACTACGGGGCAGCCTGGCCTTGTTGCTCCGGGACCTATATTCAAGCCGTGACGGATTACCACAATATCATTTATTTCAAGGACCCCTCGGGCCTTTATGTGAATTTGTTCGTACCATCGGAGGTCGCATGGAATCAAATGGGCGAAGAGATCAAAATCGTCCAAACAACGACATGTCCTGAATCGGAGACGACATCCCTCACGATCCAGATGAAAAAGAGGGCGCGGTTCTCCTTGCGCTTGCGGGTGCCGGGATGGGGACAGGGAGCGACGGTGGAATTGAACGGCGCAAAGCTCCCGGTTGTTTGTCGGCCCGGAGCCTGGGCCACGATGGATAGAGAATGGGATCCCGGCGACCGCGTGGAATTCCGGATCCCCATGCAACTCAAATTGACGCCGGTCGACAAACAGCACCCAAATCTCGTTGCCCTGGCTTATGGACCCGTCGTTTTGGTCCAGAGCCAGGAATCTCCGTACCTGCCGATTCCTTCAGATTTTTCCAAATGGCTTGTCCCGGGGGAGAGGCCCCTGGCATTCCGCAGCCAGTGGCAAATAAAAGGAATATTCGAGCCTTTCTACCGAGCGAAATTCGGAATTCCCTACCGGATGTACTTCCAAGTCTAGGGGGCCATGTCCGATCCGGAGAGTGACTGATTATGGCACGGCGGAAGGTCCAGACAGTCCACTCGGCCGGGGAGTTCAGTAAAGGAGGGACCGAATGAACCTCAGAAGCCTTGGGATACTCGCGGTACTTGCCCCCAGCCTGATGGCATCGGCGCTTATCGCCCCGATGTGCCGCGCGGAGGAGGCCAATAAGATGGATCTGCCGAAGGTGTTGCCGACCGGCAAGATCACTGGCTTGCGTGGCCGCGGCGGTAACACCGTGGACATCGCTTGGAAGGATGGCAAGGTGGCTGACTACCGGATCGTCGGTCATCGTTCCTTCCTCGCGAGTGGGGATGAAATCTCGCGTAAAGCATAGGACAATCGGTTGATTGCCTCCATCCCCTGTTATTTTGATAAAATTGAAAAACCGATTTTGAGGAGAACCAGATGACCATGAGATCCGTCAAGCGCCGAGAATTTCTGACCGGCCTCGCCGCCGGAACCATTGCTGTGGCCGCTCCCGGCCTGGCGGGGCCCGAGACATCGACCCAACGGCCGCTTGTGCCGGGACTTCAGACCGGTCCCGGGGCAGGCGGTCTTGGCGAGCCGGCCTTCCGGCCCCTGCCCCTGGGCTCGGTCCGGCCCGAGGGCTGGCTCCTTCGCCAACTCCGGGTCCAGGCCGACGGCCTGTCCGGGCACCTCGACGAATTCTGGCCCGACGTCAAACAGAGCCGATGGTTCGGGGGAGAAACCGAGGGCTGGGAGCGTGCCCCCTACTGGCTCGACGGGGTCATCCCCCTGGCCTGGCTCGTCGATGACAAGCCACTCAAGAACAGGATCTCGAGCTATGTCGACTTCATCGTCGCGCACCAGCGTCCCGACGGCTGGTACGCGCCTTATCCGTCGGACGCCAACGCCAAGTCCTACGACCTCTGGGCCATCCTCCTGGCGAACAAGATGCTGGTCCAGTACCATGAGGCTACGGGCGACGCCCGCGTCCTCCGGGCCGTCGTCCGGAACCTTGAAGCGTCGCATAAGGCCCTGGACCGGACCCCCCTCTTCGGGTGGGGCAAGTTCCGATGGTTCGAAGGGCTCATCTCCGTTTATTATGCCTACGAAAGGACCGGGGAACCCTGGCTTCTCGATCTCGCCCGCAAGCTCCGGGCGCAGGGCTTCGATTACCGCGAGTTCTACTCGGGCGAGGGCGTGACCTCCCCGACACCGCGCCGCGGCCTGTGGACATGGGCGAAACACGTCGTCAACACGGGCATGGCCGTCAAGGCTTATGCCCTGGCCTGGAGGCTCAGCCGCGCGGAGGATGACCGGACCTTTCCCGCCCGGATGATCGATATCCTCGACCGCTATCACGGCCAGGTGACGGGCATGTTCACCGGCGACGAGTGCCTGGCCGGCAAGAACCCCATCCAGGGGACCGAGCTGTGCGCCGTCGTCGAGTTCCTCTACTCGCTTGAGCACCTCTTGTCTATCACGGGCGACCCGGCTTTCGGGGACAGGCTCGAACGCGTGGCGTTCAACGCCCTGCCGGCCACGTTCGCGCCGGATATGTGGTCGCACCAGTACGACCAACAGGTCAACCAGGTCCAGTGTACGATCAATCCGGACCATATGTGGACGACCAATGGCCCCGAGTCCAACCTCTTTGGCCTCGAGCCGAATTTCGGCTGCTGCACCTCCAACATGCACCAGGGCTGGCCGAAGTTCGCGGCCCACCTCTGGATGAAGGTCCCCGGCGGCGGGATCGCGGCCGTCGCCTATGCCCCCGGCACGGCCCTGTTCGATGTCGCGGGAACGCCGGTCCGCGTCACGTGCGAGACCGATTATCCTTTCCGTGAAGTCCTGACCATCAAGGTCCGGCCCGGGAAGCCGGTCCGCTTTCCGCTCGTCCTCCGGGTCCCCGCCTGGGCTGCCGGGGCGTCCGCGAAGCTCCCCGGGGGCGGGGGAGCGAGACTCGAGCCGGGGACGTTCTTCCGGGCTGAACAGGAGTGGAAGGACGGCGATGAGATCGTCCTTCGTTTCCCGATGTCGGCGAAGACGACCCGCCGCTACAACGAAGCCATAGCTGTCGAGCGCGGCCCGCTCGTGTATTCCTTCGAGCCGGGCGCGACATGGTCGCGCGTCAACGCGGATAAACCGTACCGCGAGCTTCCCCACGGAGATTTCGAGGTCCGGCCATCGACGCCATGGAACTATGGGCTGATCGTCGACGGAACGAAGCCCGGGGGCGGCATCCGTTTCGAGGAGCGGCCTGTCGCCGAAAAGCCCTTCTCGCCGGAAGGCCCGGGCATGGCCGCCATGGCGAAAGCCCGGAAGCTCCCTGATTGGGGGCTGGCCCACGGCTGGGCGGCGGAGATCCCGCCCGGGCCGGCGGAGGCGAAAGAGCCGATCGAGGAGATCCGGCTCATTCCATATGGCTGTGCGAAGATCCGCGTAACGGAGTTCCCGCGGCTCAAAGACTGACCGGGACCGCCGTGCCGTTCCTGCCGCTTGAGCAGAGGCCGCGTCTCGATTCCGGCGCTGAGGCGCTCTTCGATGAGGACCTTGACGTCGCCCGTTGAAGCGTCCGCGGCGCGAATAAACGAGTTCTTATAATCCCGCTGGAACAAGCAAGCCATGAACAACACGAACTTGCGGTAAAAGGAGGCCTAGTTCATGAAACTGACCCTCTCCCCATTCTTTGTAGGGCTTCACAAAAATAGCTCAAACAAGGTATCGAGGCAAGAAGGATTTTACGTATCGGATTTTGTCGGGAAAGCCCTCGCAATGAGCG
>Ga0315291_10009119_pt1 | contig 12166 bp, 10 predicted proteins | sample YL17G12_20_MG_FD_203070 | JGI IMG/M metagenome (GOLD analysis project Ga0315291, IMG submission 203070) | Sediment microbial communities from Yellowstone Lake, YNP, Wyoming, USA - YL17G12_20 | ecosystem: Environmental > Aquatic > Freshwater > Lake > Sediment | place: USA: Wyoming | collected...
TTGTTTCATATTTGACATATATCAGAAAAATGATTTGGCCAAGCGACTTGGCGGTGTTTTATCCGCACCCGGGCAATTTGCCGATGTGGCAGGCGGCAGCTGCAGCAGCGGCGATTTTGGCGATAACCATTCTGGTAATTCGCCTGGCTAAAAACCATAGATACCTGATGACAGGGTGGCTGTGGTATCTGGGGACTCTTGTGCCCGTTATCGGGCTGGTTCAGGTGGGAAATCAGGCGCTGGCTGACCGATACAGTTACATCCCTTTAATTGGCTTGTTTACAATGATTGCCTTTGGCACAGACGATTTGTTCGGTAAATATCGATATAAAAAAATTATTCTTTCAATGGCAGGTGCCGCGGCAATTTGTGTTTTGGCTGTCTGCACGTATGTTCAGGCCGGTTACTGGCGTAACAGCGTTACACTTTTTGAACATACATTGAAAGTAACCAAAAACAATTATCTGGCTCATAATAATCTTGGGATGGCGTTTCAATCGCAGGGCAAAATCGAGCAGGCAATCAGCCAATATGAACAGGTGCTGCAGTTTAAATCGGACGATGCCAGGGCACATAACAACCTCGGCAATGCCCTAAGGGCACAGGGTAAGTTCGAAGAGGCAGATGAGCATTACACCCAGGCCATAAAATATAAACAGGATTTTGCCGAGGCACATAATAACCTGGGTATCTCGCTTGTTGCACAGGGCAGGATTGAGGAAGGAATTAACCACTATCGTCAGGCATTACGGCTCAAGCCGGATTCTTTTGAGATTCAAAACAATCTGGCATTGGTTCTGGCCACCTGTGATGAGCATAAATTTCGTAATCCCGATGAGGCGATTAAACTTGCCCAAAGCGCATCGCGATTGACAGGTTATCGCAATGCGACAATTCTAAATACATTGGCAGCGGCGTATGCTTATGCAGGCCGGTTCAATGAGGCTGTAACGACTGCACAATTAGCACTTGATGCGGCCATTGTCGAAAAAAATGATAAATTGACCAATCATATCCGCGGCCAGCTCGAACAATATAAGCGTGTAGTTCCGCAAAAATAAATCGAAATCCGGATGTGCTGGTTCAATTGTAAGTATTTGAACGATATATGGTTATGTCGCGAAGCTCACGAAGGGCCACGAAATTTTATTTTTGTTATAAACAGTGTTAATCCGTATAATCCGTGGTTAAAGAAATTTAGGAAGCTTCGATTTGACCCAAAAGATTTTATGGATGAGAAAAAAGAAAATGAAAGAAGACAATCAACAGCCTAACATTGTTATTTATACTACGGAAGACGGACAGGCAAAACTGCAAGTCAAGATAGGGAACGAAACTGTTTGGCTGACACAGAAGCAGATGGCGGAATTGTTCCAATGCAGTACCGACAACGTAGGGCTTCATCTGAAAAATATCTTCAAAGAGAAAGAATTAAGCGAAAATTCAGTTGCCGAGGAATACTCGGTAACTGCCTCAGACGGGAAAAAATACAATGTCAAACATTACAATTTAGACGCAATTATTTCCGTCGGTTACCGCGTAAATTCTTTACGCGGCACGCAATTTCGCATCTGGGCGACACAGCGGCTTCGGGAGTATATCATCAAGGGCTTTACCCTCGATGATGAGCGATTAAAACAACAGGGCGGCAGGAGTCGCTATTTTGAAGAATTGCTTCAGCGTATTCGGGATATCCGAAGCAGCGAACGCAACTTTTATCAGAAAATAACGGATATTTACGCTACGTCAATTGATTACCGCAAAGATGACAAACTAACGCAGGAATTTTTCGCCACCGTACAGAACAAGATACATTATGCCGTTCACGGCCATACAGCAGCAGAGATTATCGCCAAAAGAGCTGACAGCAAAAAACCTCTAATGGGACTTACCAGCTTTAAGGGTAACTACATCACCGCAAATGATATTGCCGTTGCCAAAAACTATCTTGCCGAGGATGAGCTTAAGCAGCTAAATCTGATTGTCTCGATGTATCTTGACTTTGCCGAACTTCAGGCAGGCAGAGGCAGACTAATGAAAATGACGGACTGGATTGTCAAACTCGATGAATTTCTAAGAATCAGCGAACGGGGGCTTCTTAAAGATGCCGGTAAGGTAAGCGCCGAACAGGCCGCCTCGAAAGCCCAGCAGGAATTTGAAAAATACAGAAAAGAAAGAGATAAAAATTATATCTCTGATTTTGATATGGCAGTGAAAAAATATCTGCAAAAAGGTAAAGAGAAAAATTGAAGCATATATTGGGCAATTCATTTCGGGGGTGTGTTTTAATTAGGGCTATTAAATTAGGAAATATCCTGAAAGAAACTAAAGAATTTCCCTATATATAGACCCGGAGAATTGAGTAATATATAACGCAATTTGAAGGGTAAATTTATGAGGATAATGAATGTAATTTTAGTGTTCGGACTTGCGATATCAACAGCTTTATTAATGACCGGCTGCAAGGAGAAAGTTATGAATGAAAGAAAAGGCATAGTAACAATGAAGGGTAACCCCGTAACATTGGTGGGAAATGAGATAAAAGTCGGCGACAAGGCGCCTGACTGCAACCTGGCGGCAAACGACCTTTCAGCGGTCAGTATATCGTCATTTGGGGGCAAGGTGCGCATAGTCGCATCGGTGCCGTCATTAGATACTGCTGTATGTGATATGGAAACACGCAGGTTCAACGAGGAAGCCGCCAAGCTCGACCCGAATATAGTTATCCTTACTATCAGTATGGATTTGCCGTTTGCACAGAAGCGATGGTGCGGTGCTGCGGGGATACAAAATGTGAAAACGCTTTCGGACTACCGCCAGGCACAATTCGGGACTTCTTATGGAGTGCTCATAAAGGAATTTCGGCTTCTTGCCAGGGCGATTTTTGTGATAGATAAAACAGGGACAGTCAGATATATTCAGATAGTCAATGAGGTCGCCAAAGAGCCTGATTACCAGGCCGCGATAGATGCGGCAAAGAAGCTGCTTTAACGCGGGTAATTATTTCCGCAAATTTTTAACAGTTTCGGCGCAGCGGCTGCACAGGTCTGGAAATTGAGAGTCCTGGCTGACGGTCGGCCAGTAGTTCCAGCACCGCTGACATTTTTTGTAGCTGCATTTTTCCGCTTCGATTTTTGTTTCGCCGGCTGCTTTTTGCACATCGACCTGGCTTACGATGCACAGTGCCGCGAATTGTTTCAGACCAAAGTCATTTAGGATTTTTATCAATTCCTCGTCGCTGCTGTGAATCGTAACGCTTGCCTCCTGATTGCTGGCGATTTTTTTATCCTGCCTTAAACCTTCGAGTGCCAGCAGTACCTTGTCTCGCAGGGCCATCAGCTTTTGCCACTTTGTGTCGCTATCCTCTGTGCAAATCGACATATCGGCTTTAGGCATCGCTGCAAGATGAACGGTTTCGACATTTTGTGATTTGAATTTCATCGCCGCCCACGCTTCCTCAGCGGTATGCACAAGTATCGGCGCCAGCATCCGCACTAAAGAATCTAATATGTTATACATTGCCGTCTGTGCACTTCGCCTTGAAAGGCTGTCTGCGGCATCGCAATACATCCTGTCTTTGAGAACATCCATATAAATACTGCTCATCTCGATGGTGCAGAAATTATAAATCAGCGAAAAAATCTTATGAAACGCAAAGCCGTCATAAGCCTTTATTACCTCCGCTGTGAGTTTTTGCAGCTGCTGCATCGCCCATTTGTCGATTTCGAACATTTTTTCATAAGCAACGCCTGCCTTGGCCGGCTCAAAATCGTCGATGTTGCCGAACAGGTATCTGAGGGTATTTCTGATTTTTCTGTATGCTTCCTGCGACCTGCCGATTAGCTCATCGTTGCAGCGAATATCCTCCTGATAATTTACGCTCGCTACCCACAGCCGCAGAATATCTGACCCGTATTTATTTATTTCATCCTGCGCATTGACATAATTGCCGAGCGATTTTGATTGTTTTATTCCCTTCTCGTCGACGGTAAAGCCATGCGTTAAAACGCTCTTAAACGGCGCCGTTCCCATAAAACCCAGGGCCGGCAGCAGCGATAACTGAAACCACCCTCGGTGCTGGTCCGAACCCTCGAGATACAAATCGACCGGCACGGGCAGGCCCGCTTTTTTTATCACGCTGTACCAGCTGCACCCTGATTCGAACCACACATCGAAAATATTTTCTTCCTTTTTGAGGTCGTCGAAACTAAATCCTGTCGGCAGTTCGAAATCGTCGCCTAAAAGCTGACGCGGCGAATCGATAAACCAGCTGTCCGAACCCTTTTGTGCAATGTGTCTTGATACTGCCAGCACGGATTTTTTTGTAAGCAGGGCCTGGCCCTGAGAATTTACAAACACGGGTATCGGCAGTCCCCAGCTTCGCTGCCTGCTGACGCACCAGTCGGGTCGCGATTCGAGCATGCCTGCAATACGCTTTTGTCCCCAGGCGGGAATCCAGTTTACATTTTTCACGCTTTCGAGCGCCAAATCGCGCAAATTTTTGTCAAGGCCGGGTATGTCCCTGTCAACGCTGATGAACCACTGCTCCGTTGCCCTGAATATCACCGGCATCTTGCTTCGCCAGCAGTGCGGGTAACTATGAGAGATTTTCTGCTGAGCAAAAAGCAGTCCCATTTCGTCAAGCCGCTTGTTTACAATCGGGTCGACTTCGAGAACACTCTTGCCTTTCAGCCAGTCCGGGACAGTATTGTCATATTTGCCGTAATCATCAACGGGCGAATAAACCGCCAGTCCCGACTCCATACCCGACATATAGTCCTCGATGCCGTGCCCCGGTGCGATGTGGACAAGCCCCGTGCCGTCCTCGGTCGTAACATAAGCGGCGCCGATTACCATATAGGCGTCTTTATCGGTCGGGTTATTTTCCACAAACGGATGGCAATACCGCAGCCCTTCGAGTTCGCTGCCTTTAACGGTTTTTCCGCTGACGGCGTATTGCCCATTTTCGAGACAGCCCGCCGCAACCGCCGCTTCGAGCCGTGCCTGTGCCAGTATCGACACAAACTGGCAATCGCCGATTTTGCAGCTTATCGATATATAGTCCAGCTTTGGGTTTACCGCTATTGCGAGGTTTGCCGCTAATGTCCAGGGCGTGGTCGTCCAAATCATAAAGCAGACCTTTGAATTTTTGGCCTGATTCTGGTCGATAAGACCCAGTTCCATCAGCCGACCGATTGATTCCTTTGCGACGGGGAAATTGACGAAGATGCTCGGTGAGGAAATGTCCTTGTATTCGAGTTCCGCCTCGGCAAGGGCGGTCTGGCATCCGACAGACCAGTGAATCGGCTTCAACTGCTTGTGAACAAGCCCCTTGTCAACAAGTTCCGCAAATACTTCTAAAATCCCCGCTTCATATTGCGGCTTAAACGTCAGATAGGGATTTTCGAAATCGCCGAATACGCCGAGGTCCTGAAATTGTTTGCTTTGCAGTTTTACATATTTGCCGGCGTATTTCATGCAGTCTTTGCGAATTTCGGGTCTGCTCATCTGCCGCACTTTATCGCCGAGTTCGGTTACGACCTTTGCCTCGATGGGCAGGCCGTGGCAATCCCAGCCCGGCACATAAGGCGCATCAAAGCCGCTCATCGTCTTGTATTTTACGACGAAGTCCTTGAGCACCTTGTTGATAACGTGGCCCATGTGAATATCACCGTTTGCATAGGGTGGGCCGTCGTGAAGTATATAGAGGGGTTTGCCTTTTTGTGCCTCTCTGATTTTTCCGTAGATATTTTTCTTTGCCCAGTCTTTGCGCATTTTGGGCTCGCGCTGCACGAGGTCCGCCTTCATCGCAAAGCCAGTCTTCGGCAGATTCAATGTGTCACGGTAACCTTTATTCTTGTCTTCCGACATCTCAAAAATCCTTATAATCCATATCAAAAGTAAGACCGATTTATTTTACTCTTAACTCTGCAATTTTTATATTTTATTTTTAATTTTTTATTTAACTACATATAATACCCCTCATGTTCAAGGATAAAAAAGTTGTTGTCGTAATGCCGGCCTATAATGCTGCACAGACTTTGTGCAAGACTTACGATGAGGTTATGGCGCAGGAAATCGTTGACCTGGTGATTGTCGTTGACGATGCCAGCCACGACGAGACTACCGCTATTGCGGCCAAACTCCCCAATACCGTTGTCTATACCCACCCGAACAATCTTGGCTACGGCGCCAATCAGAAAACATGTTATAAGCTGGCGATGGAGAATAAAGCCGACATCATCATTATGGTACATCCCGATTATCAATATACGCCCCAGTTGATACCTGCGATGGCCTCGATGATAGGAAACGGCCTGTATCACTGCGTACTGGGTTCGCGAATTCTGGGCGGGTACGCCCTCAAAGGCAAAATGCCGCTTTGGAAATATGTCTCCAACAGACTTCTTACGCTGGCCGAGAATATTATGACCGGCGCAAAACTCTCCGAATACCATACCGGCTATCGTGCATTCTCGAGAGAGCTTATCGGGAAGCTGCCGCTTGAACAAAATTCCGATGACTTTGTATTTGATAACCAGATGCTTGTCCAGATTCTGTGGTGCGGTTACCAGATAGCCGAGGTCAGTTGTCCCACAAAATATTTTCGGGAGGCATCCTCAATCAACTTTCGGCGAAGCATCAAATATGGTTTTGGCTGTCTTGGTACCGCATTGTTGTATCGCCTGGCAAAAATGAGATTGATTAAGTCGAAATTGTTTCCTGCCTGATATGGCAAAAAAGCTTTACATAATCGATGGTCACGCTCACATCTACGCCGCCTTTTTCGCCCCGATGCGTCAGCAGTTGACCAGCCCCTCAGGTGAACCGACCAAAGCGACCTACATCTTCACCACCGCAATCCTCGGCCTGATACAAAACCAAAAGCCTGACATGCTGGCCGTCGCAATGGACAGCAAAGCCCCGAGTTTTCGCACCAAAATCGACCCCCAATACAAGGCGCACCGCCCCCCGATGCCCGATGATATGCCCGTCCAGATAAACCGCATCGAAAAGATTCTCGAAGCGATGAATATCCCAATGCTGCGGGTCGATGGTTTTGAAGCCGATGACGTAATCGGGACACTCGCAAAAAAAGCCGCAGCAAAAGGCCATGACGTTTTCATCTGTTCAAAAGACAAGGACATGCTTCAGCTCCTCGATGGCCGCATCAGCACCTACGACATCAAAACCGCCGAATCCACCACTGCCGATTCGATGTTCTCCGAAATGAAGGTAACGCCCGCACAGTTTATCGAGGTACTTGCCCTGCAGGGTGACAAGGTCGATAATGTCCCCGGCATACCGGATGTCGGCCCCAAAACCGCTCTCGAATGGATTCAAAAGTACGGCTCCATCGAAAACCTCTACAAACACGCCGACGAAATAACAGGCAAACGCGGCGACAACCTTCGAAACTCAAAAGAACAGGTAATGCTCAGCCGAAAGCTCGTAACAATAGATTGCGACACACCATTTAAGATTGACTACGAGGCACTGACGCTCAAAGAGCCGAATAAAGAAAAACTTACCGCAATTTTTAATGAGCTTGGTTTTAATCGATTGCTCACGCAATTGGGCCTTGCCGCAGGACTATCCGAAATTCACCCTGCCGCCGCTGCTTCAGTGCCGGCACCCAAACTCGGCGAGCTCGATTCGGCTAAAACCGTCGCACACGATTATCAGCTTATAGATACACAGGAAAAATTCGAAGCGTTCCTTACGGAGCTGAAAAAACAAAAGCTCTTTGCCGTCGATACCGAAACCACCTCACTCGATGCGATGCGTGCTGAACTTGTGGGCATCAGTTTTTCCTGGCAGGAGCACAAAGCGTATTACCTCGCTATAAAATCAGCTCTCGGCGCAAAGCACCTTGACGCAAATATGGTTCAGCAGAAGCTCTCCGTGATATTTGCCAACCCAGCCGTAAAAAAAATCGGCCAGAACATAAAATACGACATGCTCATCCTGCAAAACGCTCAAATTCCCCTCAAAGGTGTCTATTTCGATACGATGGTTGCCTCCTATTGTCTCGATGCCGACCGCAGCAGCAACTCGATGGACAATATGGCGATGGACTACCTTAACTATCAGCCCATTCCAATTTCGGCTCTCATCGGCAAAGGCAAAAACCAATTGACCTTCGATATGGTCGATACCGCATCCGCCTGCGAATACTCCGCCGAGGACGCCGACATAACCTTTCGGCTTTATCTTTACCTCAAAGCCGCCCTCGAAAAGCAGCCGCTGCTGAAAAAATTATTCGATGAGGTTGAAATGCCGCTTGTGCCGGTGCTTGTTACAATGGAGTATAACGGCGTCTCGCTCGATACCGCCGTGCTTCGCCAGATGTCCGGCGAAATCAATAAGGCCGTACAAAACCTCACAGAGCAAATTTACAAAGAGGCTGGGACAGTTTTCAATATCGATTCGCCCAAACAGCTTGCCGACATTCTTTTTGACAAGCTCAATCTCGAATCAACCCGCATCGGCAAGGCAGGCCGAAGCACCGATGCCGCCGTCCTCGAGCAGCTCGCAGGCCAGCACCCGATTGTCGAACTTATCCTGCAATACCGCACCTTAAGCAAACTCCAGAATACCTACGTCGATAAGCTCGGCACGCTTGTCAACCCAAAGACAAACCGTGTCCACGCCTCTTTCAACCAGACCGTCACCGTGACAGGCCGCCTTAGTTCCAGCGACCCCAACCTACAGAATATCCCTATCCGCAGCGAAATCGGCAGAAAAATCCGCTCGGCCTTTGTCCCGCAGAAAAAATCCGACTGCATCCTCAGTGCCGACTATTCGCAGATTGAATTGCGGCTGCTGGCGTATTTCTCGAAGGATAAAGCACTGCGAGAAGCCTTCGCCGCAGACCAGGATATTCACCGCTTTGTCGCATCGCAGATTTATGAAGTCCCAATCGAGCAGGTAACAAACGAAATGCGTTCCAACTGCAAGGCTGTCAACTTCGGTATCATTTACGGCCAGGGCGCATTCGGCCTGTCGCGCACAATCGGAATCAGTCAGGCCGACGCAAAAAAATTCATCGACGATTATTTTAAACGCTATAGTTCCATCCGCAAATTTATGGATGATGTTACCCTCAAGGCCGCACAGACCGGCTACGCCGAGACTATACTGCATCGCCGCAGAAGAATCGCCGAATTGAAAAGCAAAAACTTCTCCAAACGTTCGCTGTCTCAGCGGCTGGCAGTCAATATGGTAATCCAGGGCTCGGCTGCCGATTTGATTAAGGTCGCCATGATAAACATCCAGCGGAAAATCGAAACCGAAAATCTGCCCGTAAAACTCATCCTGCAAATTCACGATGAGCTTGTCTTTGAGTTGCCCGCCGAACAGGCCAAAGAACACGCAAAATGGATATCAAAGGAAATGACCACCGCCATTAAACTCGACGTCCCGCTCAAGGTTGATATCAGTTACGGCCCAAGCTGGCTGGCAGACAAATAAGGGTGCACCTGCCGTCTGTTTTGGATGGTTTGTCTGCAAAACAGCCCTTTGGAAGAATCGCCTCAATTCTTAAAATTGCCTTGTCTTTTTTTTGCTGACGACGTACATGATAGCATTTCGGCCAGCAAGCTTATAACTATTGACAAGATTGAATGAATCTCCCATAATGACAATATCTATGATTAATAAATATTTAAACAAAGTCTTTCTAAGAGATATCATGCAAGTCTTAAAAGAATTGCCTGATAAAAGTGTTGATGTGGTCTATGGTGATCCCGATTATAATGTTGGAGTTAAATATGGGGACAGATCCTATACCAAGGCTTTTGATGAATATATTCAATGGTATATTGAACTGTCAAGAGAATCATTAAGGGTTCTAAAAGATACTGGCAATATGTTTTTAATCAATTACCCAAAACAAAATGCATATTTGCGGGCTAGATATTTAGATGATGTTTGCTATGAGGTTTTAGATTACGTATGGGTCTATAACACAAATGTTGGTCATTCACCATCCCGTTTTACCACCGCCCACAGAAGCATCCTACATTGTCGAAAGACACATTATTCTAAATTCTATAAGGACCACGTAGCAGTCCCTTACAAAAATCCCACTGATAAACGCATTCGCCAGAATTTAACCAATGGTTCAAAAGGCAGAATGCCTTATGATTGGCTCTATTTTGATTTGGTGAAGAACGTAAGTAAAGAAAAAACATTCCACGCTTGCCAGATACCCCAAGGGCTTTCTCAAGTATTAATCGAATCCTGTACAATGCCGAAAGATATTGTTCTAATTCTCTTTGGCGGTAGCGGCTCGGAAATTGAGGTTTGCAAATCTTTAGACAGGCAATATATCTCGGCAGAAATAGATGAAAAATACTATGAGGTTATCCTTGATAGATTGAAAAATGGCAGAATAGACCAGAAACACCGATTAAAACTGAGAAAAGATGCTTTCAAAGAGAATAACCTGCAGCTTACTTTTTTAGATAATGGTTAAGGTAGCTTCACTCTGACTGACTCTGCTTTAACAAGTCCCCCGCATATTCGTATAATCTCGTCAGGTTTAGCAGGAGATATACCCATAGAAAAACCATTAAGAAGGTCGGGCAGTGATATATCCGCTAACAGATAACCAAGAATACGAATACCCGTAAGTAGTGTGTTCACTCTGCCTTTATCGTTAATCCATTCTTTATTTTTCTTGATGTAGTGATTTCGGTAATAATATTTGCAATCTTCATTCCACACCAATAACTCGTAATAAAAAAGGAATCCTTCAAAACTCATATTTCCCCATCGGGGACGTTGTTTGGCAATAAAGTCTATTATCTTTTTGTTCGGTTGGTATTTGAATATCTTTGGCAACCTTACCATTCTTTTGCTGGAAAGCGTATTTTCTTGTATAACATTTCGCTCTATAGTACCAAAGGTATTTATCTGGACATGGTCAAGCATAAATGCCATCCTATACAACAAGGCAGCAAATATGCGAAGTATTTCTCTCTTACCTTTTTTATCGAGGGCATCTGCCGTATCGCAAATAACCCTTAGCATATCCCCAAAAGTCATATCAAAGTGATGTTTGACATCCTGTCGGCTATATAATCTTGGTCGGAAATCCCACGGTCGTTTCTTTTCGTCTTTTCTTGCAGATTCTTTACCCGGGTATTGTATGAAAAGTTTTTCGCCTGAACGCGTGGAATAAATCAGCGTCTGTTTTTCTTTTTTCTTATAAGTTAAACCTGTTCTTGGTAAGTTTTGAATCCAGTCAATGTTAGTTTGCCGCTTTGGAGTAACAGGTGAAGTTTTACCGTCCTTCTGTATAGGCGTCTGGAGCATCTTCAAAATTTCATCTGGAATATTTCTACTCATAACAATTTTTTCTAAAGACCCTTCAGTAATTGAGACACAGAAATTTTCAGGGCATCAGCAATCTTTTTTAAATTTATGATGGCTACATTTCTTTCCCCACGCTCAACACCTCCGATATATGACCTGTCTAAATCGGCTGCCAGCGCTAATGATTCTTGCGATAAGCCTTTCTTTTGGCGAGCTCGTCTAATGGACAAGCCCAGCTTCTTTAGTAAGATATTTTGTTCTATAGAGTTCTGCTTCATAAGAATGGAAAGTACTTTAGATTGTTGCGGTAAATATGTCCACGGACTATAAGTACCATAAAAAATATTATGGCGCCTCCCAAATACCAAGTGATAGCTTATTACCGAGAACTGGACAAAGTGTTGAAACTAACCACTATAATTACTAAGTGGTACGACTAAATCCGCGATAATCTGCGTCTAAAAATATCTTTCCTATCTTTCCCATTTTAACATGTTTAACACAGGTGGCCTTTTTTTAACAGGGGTGTCAAAAAGTCAATTTTTTTTGTAAAAAAGTGGTAAAAAAGTGTTAAAAAATGAACTATTTTTGTCAAAAAATGCTCAATTCGTGTCAATTTTTGTCACTTTTTGCACGCCCCAAAATTCATCCTAACTCCTTGCCCCATAATGACTAACAGCAATTTAACCCCAAAATCTTGCCCATCTTACCAAGTGTAGTTTTTATAAAAAAGTTCAGCCGAAGGCTGTCCGCAATTTTGAATTCTTGTCACGCCGAAACTTTACGTGAAGGCGGATTGTAGTTTTAATTTTTACACTTCCTTTCTGACATGCGCCCGACAAAT
>Ga0315291_10009120_pt1 | contig 12166 bp, 12 predicted proteins | sample YL17G12_20_MG_FD_203070 | JGI IMG/M metagenome (GOLD analysis project Ga0315291, IMG submission 203070) | Sediment microbial communities from Yellowstone Lake, YNP, Wyoming, USA - YL17G12_20 | ecosystem: Environmental > Aquatic > Freshwater > Lake > Sediment | place: USA: Wyoming | collected...
CACCGGCCTGTCGGGGTTCATTCTCACCGGCCTGTCGGGGTTCATTCCCACCGGCCTGTCGGGGTTCATTCCCACCGGCCTGTCGGGGTTCATTCCCACCGGCCTGTCGGGGTTCATTCCCACCGGCCTGTCGGGGTTCATTCCCACCGGCCTATCGGAGTTTCTCCCGGCTGGCTTGGCGGGGAACCTTCCGGTCGGCCCTCCAATGTCCTGTTCTCAGTCCCCGGCGGAGCAAAACTGGGCGAGCCGGCCTCGTCCGGGCTGGAGGGGTCCGTTGACGGCGTGGAGGCATCCGTCCGCCTGTCCGCCTTGCCTTCACTTGCCCGTTTCTTCGCTTCGGCCCGCGTCAAACGCACTGCCTCAAAGCGCAGATCAATATCCGCCACCTGCGAAATTCCCAGTCCCACACGCGCGGCCGAGGTGATCCGGTCCAGCATCCTGTTCTGAAGGCCATCCAGCGGGCCGGCACGGACGACCCAAACCCGCATCTTGACCACGAGGGCGCCGGAGACCGCCCTGCTGGCGATCCGCGCGTGGCGAACAAAAGGCAGAGCCATCACATCATCGTGGATATACTGGTTGATGGCTTCCTCGCGGATCTTGAGCGCCTGGCCGGCTTCGCTCGTAAGAACGAGCAGGTTTCTCGGCCGCAAGTCCAACAGCCAAAGGAGCAGGATGGACAATGGCAGGAACGCCAGCAGCGCGCCGGTCCAGACCGACTTGACGGCAAAGAACTCGAAATACGGCGAACAGGATCTCACCCAGGAAACAGGAGCGTGGAGCAGAATGAGACGGTGGGCCAACTCGCCCCCCCCAATCAAAAACAGGATCACCAAGGACACGAGCCCCAGTGCTCTTCGAGTAACGCTCATGAGAAAACTCCTTTCCGCCGATGGCATCCGGCTTGGCATACGATCTGGTCCCTGGCCCCGTCGGACCGGCACCGAACCACGCGCCTCAAACGGAGGCGCCTCCCGAACCCGCGGGCTAGCGCCTCTCTTCGGGGAACGCCTTGTCCGGGCTGACCGGCGACGGTTCTTCCTCTTCCTGGACCACCACGCGCTTGATGCGCACGTTGACCTTATCCACGAAAAGTGAGCCGGTCAGGGCCTCGACTTCCTCTTTGATCAGCAGCTGGAGCTTGTGGGCCGCGTCGTAGATAACCGTGCCGTAGGCCACGTTGATGTCCACGTCCACGTCCACGTGTCCCGTGGTCTCGTCCGTGCGGACACTGACGCCCTTGCGCGAGCTCTCTTTGCCACTGAGGATCTCCGACAGGCGGAACGAAGAGCCCACCACGAACACGCCTTCCACCTTCGCGGCGGCTCGCGCGGCTATCTCGGCTATCACCTCGTCGCCGATCTCAATCCGCCCCAGGCTCAGAGAGTCGGATTGCTCCGGCGTGATCGGGCTGTGGGCTGCTCTGTCTTTTGAACTCATGGTCTTGCGCTCCTTTAGCGAATGACGAATTCGGAATGACGAATGATGAATGATGAATGATGAACGGGAAAAACAACAATGAACTTTTCATCTCCGCTTCTCCTTGCTCGCCACCTATCTTTTTCCATTCATCGTTTTTCATTCACCATTCGTCATTCCGCATTCATCATTCTGCATTCATCATTCGTCATTCATCATTCTGCGTTTATCATTTCTTGTAGTGCTCGTCAATGAAGTTGGTGCCGAAATTCCCGCTGCGGAAAATCGGGTTGTTCATAACCCAGCGGTGGAAGGGAATCGTTGTCTTCACCCCCTCGATGATGTACTCGTCCAGCGCCCGGTTCATCCGCTCGATCGCCTCGGCCCGGTCGTGCCCGCGGACGATGATCTTGGCGATCATCGAATCGTAGTAAGGAGAAATCACATATTCCCGGTACGCGTGGCTGTCAATCCGCACGCCCGGACCCCCGGGGGCGTGGTATGTCTCCAGCGTGCCCGGACACGGCATGAATCCGCAGTCCGGGTCCTCGGCGTTGATCCGGCACTCTATGGCGTGTCCGCCGAAAACGACCTCCTCCTGCGTGTAGGTTAGCGGAAGCCCGCTCGCCACGCGGATCTGCTCCTTGACGATGTCCATGTTCGTCACCATCTCGGTCACGGGATGCTCCACCTGGATGCGGGTGTTCATCTCCATGAAGTAGAACTTGAAATCGCGGTCGAGCAGGAACTCCACCGTGCCAGCCCCGGTGTAACCCGCCGCTTTGCAGGCGCTGACAGCCGCGCCGCCCATCCGCTCCCGCAGCTCGGGGGTCATCACCGGACAGGGTGTCTCCTCGATGAGTTTCTGATGTCGGCGCTGGATCGAGCAGTCGCGCTCGCCCAGGTGGATCATGTTTCCATGGGAATCGCCCAGAACCTGAATCTCCACGTGGCGCGGGTTGACCAGGTACTTCTCGATATAGACCCCGGCGTTGCCGAAGGCCGCCCCCGCTTCGGCCTGGGCGGTGACCACCCCCGCCCGCAGCTGGTTCTCGGTCGTCGCCACCCGCATCCCGCGTCCGCCGCCCCCTGCCACCGCCTTGATGATCACCGGGTAGCCGATCTCACTGGCGAAGACGGCCGCCTCGTCCATATCGTCCACCACGTCGTCGGTGCCGGGAATCACGGGGACTCCGGCCTGGCGCATGGTGCGTTTGGCTTCCGCCTTGTCACCCATGCGGTCAATGAGCTCGGGCGTGGGGCCGATGAAGGTGATCTTGCACTCCTGGCAAATCTGGGCAAAGGTCGAGTTCTCGGCCAGAAAACCATAGCCCGGGTGGATCGCGTCGGCGTTGGTGATCTCCGCCGCCGAGATGATGTTAGGGATGTTCAGGTACGACAGCTTGCTGGCGGCGGGTCCGATGCAGACGTGCTCGTCCGCAAAGCGGATATGCAGCGAGTTCACGTCCGCCTCGCTATAGACGGCCACGGTCTTGATACCCAGTTCACGGCAGGCCCGGATAATGCGCAGGGCCACCTCCCCGCGGTTAGCGATCAGGATCTTCCTGAAAAGCGGTTTGCGTTTCGCCGTCATCGGATTCTTCTTTCAGGGGATAATCTGGGTCGCGCCTCCAAACGCCCAGCCTCATAAGGTTGCGCCGGCCTCCCGGAGAGCGTTAGTCCGGGTTCACGGACCAGCGGAACCACTTCATTTTCTTTGGGTCTATGGGATAAATCTCCGTATGGCCGTCCTCGAAGTACAAGGCAGCCACGTCGGGTTGCAGAACGAGGCGTTTCACCTTCTTCGGAGGGTAAAAAACGCCGGGCAATCCCTCGCACTCCTGCGTCTCAAAGCTCACGTACACGCCCGCCAGCTTCTCCTTTTGAGACGTACAGCAGCCCGCGAGAAAAAGCAGAAACAATGCCACGCCCAAACCACCGATCATCCCGATCCCCCGCTTCATGACAGTTTCCTCGCTTTCATAGGCTTTAGGCTTTAGGCTTTAGGCTGTAGGCTGTAGGCTGTAGGGAAAAAGTGGGAAAAGAAGAGTTTCTCAAGTCTACCCCTCCCGGCTCGGATATGTTCTTCTTTCCTACAGTTTTCAGTCTCTAACCTCCAGCCTCTTGGCAGGCGAGACGCCCGCCCTACTTTCTTCAATCCGCAATCCGCAATCCCCAATCCGCAATTTCTAGAAGGCCTCCACAAGGAACAACGGCTGGTTGAACTCCACCGGCTGGCCGTTCTCCACAAGCACTTTGAGGATCTTGCCCCGCATCTCGGCCTTGATCTCGTTCATCAGCTTCATCGCCTCGATGATGCACAATACCGTGTCCTGATTGATGACGTTGCCCAGCTCCACGTAGGGTGGGGCATCGGGCGCCGGGGCGCGGTAAAAAGTCCCCACCATGGGAGACTTGACCGCGACGCCCTCCGGTTCGACCGGTGCGGGCTCGGCCTCGGCCTTGGCCGGCGGGGCAGCCGTCAAGTGCCCGGGGGCAGCCGGGGCGGATGGGGACTGGTGGGCCGGCGCGGCGCTTTCCGCCGGGTGCGCCGCCACGTGCGAGGGGGCCGGAAGCGGTTGCACGGTCGCCTTTTCCAGTGGCAACGGCCGCCCGGTGGACATCGAAACGATCCGGACCTTCACCCCCTCTTGCTCGAGGTCAATCTCCCTTATCTTGTTCTTTCGCATGATGCCTATCAGTTCTTTGATCTCGTCCAGGTTCATGGCCTTTTCCCTTCGGCATGTACTGTGGCGCGTGGCGCCGGAATATCAGGAGCTGCAATAGGAATCCAAGCCCCAAACACTAAGGAGCGAAGAATTGCCCCATTCTGGAATCCCCTGGGGGACAAGTCAAGCATTTCTTGAGAAGCGGGCCTTTTCCCGCCGCCCCTGCCGGACTGGGAAACGGACCCTCTCGCAAGACCTGCCGCAGGAGCATCCCATAAAGACGGGCTTAGACGCCACTTGGGAGTTCCGCTGCCTTGACCTGGGCGTTCGTGATTTCCAGCTTGCTTTTCCACCGCTGCTTTGTTATATAACCAGTAGACTTGGGGATGGAGTCCCCCTGAACAACCGCCCGGGCCGGGCTGATGACTCCTACCGCGCAGGCATCTGCGGCGGTGGAGTCGTTGGCGCACGACAAAGAACCCGCTGCAAAGCGGGTTTTTTTGTGCCTGCGCCAGAGCCCGGTGGGTTTCGGGTGGAGGGGGGCTTGCTCATGGTCAGGACTGGACTCCCAGATGAGCAGCGGGATTTCCGGGCCGCGGCAGTCGCGGCAAGTCTGGAAACCCGTCTGCAATCAGCCGATTCCATTTGTCAACGGTTTCACATTGAGTCGCTCATGCCGCAGGTCAACGCCTGCGCCGATGCGATGGAGAAGGGTGATTCTGTTGACGTGGCGGTGGTGGGCCGTTTCAACACAGGCAAGAGTTCGTTTCTGAACAGTATCATTGGCCGGAATCTCATCCCGGTGGCGGTCCTGCCGCTTACGACCGTGGTCACACGGCTTCGCTACGGGCCGGGGGACCGTGTGGTCGTGCGGTTTCAGGATCAGACTGAGCGGGAAATCCCGCTTGACAGCTTGGCGGAATACGTCACTGAGCAGCACAATCCCGGCAATGCCAAAACAGTGGCGATTGTGGACGTGGAAACAGCCGGCCTGAGGCCTTACCGTGGGATTTGTTTTGTTGATACGCCCGGGCTTGGCAGCGTTTACATCCACAACACACGGGCTTGCACCGAATGGTTGCCCAGAGTGGGCGTGGCGCTGCTGGCGGTGAGTATTGACCACCCGCTGGGCGAGGATGATATCAATCTCCTGAAGGAACTGGCCCACCATACACCTGAAGTCGCTATCCTTGTGACCAAGGCGGATCTCGTCGGGACAGATGAGCGTGAGCAGGTCGTGCGGTTCATTGCCCAGCAGATTCAGGAGGTCAATGACGGGAACATCCAGATCTTCCCTTTCTCAATCCGGCCTGGCTTTGAAGCCTTTCGGCATGCTGTGCGGGATTACCTGTTAGGCCACGTGTCCCAGCGCCACGAGAAGATAGCGCAAGAGATCATCCGCTATAAGTTGCGCCAGCTGACGGCGTCGTGCCGCGAATATCTGCAGGTGGCGGTCTCGGCGGCCCAGGCGGATGAGGAAGCCCGCGCGGAGTTGGGCAAGCAGATCGAGCGGGAACGGCATGATCTAAGGACAGTGCGCAATGAAATCTGGCTTTTGTCCTCGGACTATAAGGTGCGCCTGCGAACAGAGGTTCTGGATAAGTACCTTGGGCACTACCGCGATTTACTGGCCGCTCTTGCCGCCGACCTGCGGCCCAAGATGAAGCGATGGAGAGGGCACCTTCGCAGGACCACGGAACAGTTCGAGCGGTGGGCCGGCGAAGCCTTGCGGGCGCAACTGGAGCCGCTCTCCATCGAGGAAGGCGAGGAACTGACCCGTCGCCACTTGAATATGGCACAGGCGAGTTTTTCGCGGGTGGTCAGGGCCTTCCAGGACCGGCTGGCGAAAAGCATCGAACAAGCCTTGCGCTTAACCTTCACGGGCGCGGCGTTCGAGGCGTCCGCCCGCCAGCCCCAGCGTCCGGACGTCCGCGTTGGCTGGGCATTTGACATCCCATTCGACCAGCTATGGTTCGTGATTCCGATGCCTCTTTTTCGACCCCTGGTGAACCGTTATTTCCTTCGACTGTTGCCATGGGAGGTGGAAAAGAACCTTTACCGCCTGTCGAACCAATGGTCAGTGGCCATTGGGCGGGCGATTGACGATCTCGCTGGCCAGGCGCAACGATTCATCCGGGAGGAACTGGACACCATCGAGAGATTGGTAGCCGCGGCCAAGAACCAGCGGCCGGAAATCGAAGAAGCGTTGGCTTCGCTTGACGGAGTCAACCAGACGAACGGAGGCGCCGAATGACCCCATCCGAAATCAACCTGGAACTGGCCGGCAACCGGCGCAAGGTGTTTACGGACCTGGCGCTGGACTACTCTGGAACACTGTCGCTGCATGGGGAATTGCTGCCTGGTGTGGCGAAGCGTCTGAAGCAAATCGCCAGGAGTGTTCGAATCACGGTCCTTACGGCCGATACCTTTGGAAAAGCCGCGAGCCAACTGGCTGGGCTTCCTCTCGAAACGAGAATTGTTAAGACCGGCGCGGACAAGGCGAAATTCGTGAGAGCGTTGGGAGCGGAGCAAGTCATCGCCATTGGCAACGGACGCAACGATGTCGCTATGATGAAAACAGCCGGCTTAGGAATAGCAGTGATCGGGCCGGAAGGAGCGGCCGCCGAACTGCTTCGCGTTGCCGACGTGGTGACGCGAGACATTCGCGACGCCCTGGATTTGATAGCCAACCCGCTGCGGCTAAAAGCAACTTTGCGGGACTAACTCAAAAACAAGGAGACGACCAACATGAAGACGACGATCTCATCTGTGAACGCGATGGAAATTCTGGATTCGCGAGGCAACCCCACGGTGCGGGTGTTCTGCAAACTGAACAATGGAATCGAGGCTTCCGCCTCGGTGCCCTCCGGGGCTTCCACCGGCGAGAATGAAGCGGTGGAACTGCGAGATGGAGACAAGAAACGTTACGGAGGCAAGGGCGTCCTGAAGGCGGTGGCGAACGTCAACGACATTATTGCGCCGAAGCTCATTGGCGCGGACCCAAGCCGTCAGACCAAGGTTGACCGCCTCATGATTGAGCTGGACGGCACGCCCAACAAAGGCAAGCTGGGCGCGAACGCGATTCTGGGCGTCTCGATGGCCGTCGCGCGGGCGGCGGCAATGGCGGCTGAACTGCCGCTTTACCAGTATTTAGGGGGGGCCGGCGCCGTTCGGCTGCCGGTGCCGATGATGAACATCCTCAACGGCGGCAAGCACGCCGACAACAGCGTGGACTTTCAGGAATTCATGGTGATGCCCCTCGGAGCGCCGAACTTTGCCGAGGCCTTGCGGTACGGGGCCGAGACGTTCCACACCCTGAAAAAGATTTTGGCCAAGAAGGGCTACACCACGAGCGTCGGCGACGAGGGCGGCTTCGCCCCCAACCTCAAGAGCAACGATGAAGCTTGCGAAGTCATCGTCGAGGCTATCGAGGCCGCGGGCTACAAGCCGGGAAAAGACGTTGCGATTGCTCTGGACCCCGCGGCCAGTTCCTTCTACGAGGACGGCCGGTACAACCTCGCCAAATCCGGGCAGGGCAAGAAAACCAGCGATGAAATGACCGAGCTGTACGCCGCATGGGTCGCGAAATACCCCATCGTATCCATCGAGGACGGCCTGGCGGAGAATGACTGGGATGGCTTCAAGACCCACACGGCCAAGCTGGGCGAAAAGATTCAGATCGTCGGCGACGACATCTACGTCACCAACACGAAGTTCATCGAGCGGGGTATCCAGGAGAAGTGCTCAAATGCCGTGTTGATCAAACTCAACCAGATCGGCACCGTGATGGAGACCATCGAGGCCATCCACCTCTGCCGCAAGGCGGGCTGGGGCTATGTCATCTCCCACCGTAGCGGCGAAACCGAGGACGCCTTCATGGCCGACTTCGCCGTGGCGATGGGCGGCGGGCAGATCAAGACCGGCTCGGCCTGCCGCAGCGAGCGGATTGCCAAATATAATCGTCTGCTCGAGATTGAATCCGAACTGGACGCGGCGGCGGTGTTTAAAAGATGACGCAGAAACGGGACCGTGTCATGGCACAAGACAACTTCCGCCCGCAATGCTTCGCGCACGCGCCGAATAATCACCAAGCGCCGTCGCGGAACCCGTCTTGCCAATCAGACACCGGTCCCATGCGCTTCCACAGCGTTCTGTTCCGAGGACCGGAAGACCAGTGGGAAACGCGAGAAGCGCCTGTCTTCTTTCACGACCTGAATCTCGATCAGATCGTGGAAGCCATCACGGCGGGCTGGAAGGACTACGATCTCGTGCCCTTCTTCCACTTCCCCCTGAAGGACCTCGACGCGATCGTTTATCGCCAGGAAATCATGCGGGATCTCGAGGACGAGAGCCTGATGAAAACCGTCAAGTTGTTCTCGCAACGCATGCGCGCAATGCGCGAGAAGCTCGGACTGGTGGAGAAACTCTATTACAGGCTCGAAAAGGAGCGCTGGTTCCTGGGCGCGGTCGAAATCTATTGCGAGGCCGTCGAATGTTTTCGGCGGGGGCTCGGTTGGCGCGAGCTGAAATCGCGTGGCATGCGCGCCTGGCGCGATTATCTGGCCGGGTATGTCGCCTCCGACTCCTTCCGCAAGATCGCGACGGAAGCGGCGAAGCTGAAGGCCGATCTGTCCGCGGTCAGATACTCCCTAGTTATCAAGGACAGCAGCATCACGGTGCGCCCCTACGAAGGGGAGGCTGACTACACCGTCGCCGTGGAAGAGACATTCGAGAAATTCAGGCGCGGCGCGGTGGAGGATTATCGGGTCAAATTCGCGGCCGTGGGGACCCTCAATCACGTCGGGGCGCAGGTGCTGGAACGGGTGGCGCGGCTGAACCCTGCCACCTTTCGCGCCCTCGAAGCGTTTTACGCGGAGCACGCCGAGTATCTGGATGAAAGAATCGCGCGGTTCGAACGCGATATCCAGTTCTATGTTGCCTATCTCGCGTACATCGAAAAGTTGCGGCGGGCCGGCTTGAGCTTATGCTATCCGCGGCTCTCCCGCGCGTCCAAGGAGGTTTGCGGCCGCGAAGCCTTCGATCTTGCGCTGGCGTCCAAACTCATCGGCGAAAAGGCCGCGGTAGTCCCCAACGATTTCTTTCTGCGCGGCCCCGAGCGCATCTTCGTCGTTTCCGGTCCGAACCAGGGTGGCAAGACGACCTTCGCCCGCATGTTCGGCCAGCTGCATTATCTGGCCAGTCTGGGCTGCCTGGTCCCTGGCACGGAATCCAGGCTGTTTCTTTTCGACCGCCTCTTCACGCATTTCGAAAAGGAAGAGGATATCAGGAATCTCCGCGGCAAGTTGCAGGACGATCTGGTGAGGATCCGCCAAATCCTGGATCAGGCGACGCCGAACAGCATCGTCATCATGAACGAGATCTTCTCGTCAACCACGCTCAAAGACGCGGTCTATTTGAGCGGGAAGATCATGGCGAGAATCCGCGGTCTTGATCTGCTGGGCGTCTTCGTCAGCTTTCTGACCGAATTGGCGTCGTTCGACGACGGGACGGTCAGCGTCGTCAGCACGCTCGATCCGGCCGATCCGGCGGTTCGAACCTACAAAGTGGAGCGCAGGCCGGCCGACGGGCTGGCCTACGCCCTTGCGATCGCCGAGAAGCACCGCGTGACGTACTGCTGGCTGAAGGAGCGGATCAAGGCATGAAAGCACTCCTGATGCACCCGGATCGGGACTTCGACTTGAATCAGCAAGCGCCGCGCCACGAGCGCGACTTGAGGCAGGACCTGGAACTGGACACGCTGTTGCGCGCCATGGCGGGCGAAGACAAGTTCCTGTTTGACGTGGCGCGGAAGGCGCTTCTCTCGGGCCTGCAGAACGACGTAGAGACGATCCTGTATCGGCAGGAGATCGTGAAGGATTGTCTGAAGAATCCAGTGGTGGTCAGGGACCTCTATGACCTTGCCGTGGAGGCGATCGAAATCAAGAGGAAGCATTTGTTTTTCGGTACATTCAGCAGGCATTATCCAGAATCGATCCTGAGCGGCTCGATCGAGCTGCTGCAGCTGTTCATGGGTATGATCAGGAAGCTGAAGGGCATCGCCGACGCGCAAGCCGGCCGGTTCGAGTCGAGGGGTTTCACGGCCCTTTTTGCGATGTTCCAGACGGAATTCAGCGACGAGTACTTCGCCTGCGTCCAGAATCACCTGAAGGAACTGAAGTTCAGGGCGGGCGTCCTGGTCAGCGCCGAACTGGGCGAGGGCAACGAAGGCGCCAACTACGTGCTGCGCCGGGCGCGCGGCAAAATGCCCAACTGGCTCAAATGGGTCTTGGGCAATTGGCCTTCTGCTTATACCTTTCGCATCCACCAACGCGACGAGGCCGGCGCGAGGACCCTGTCGGAACTGCGGGGCCGAGGACTCAATCTGGCCGCAAATGCCCTTGCCCAGTCCGCGGATCACATCCTGAGCTTCTTCGAGATGCTGCGGGCGGAGCTGGCCTTCCATGTCAGTTGCGTGAATCTCCACGGCAAACTCGCGGCCATGGGAATGCCGACGTCCTTTCCCCGGCCCGAGGCCATAGGCGCACGGCGGCACCGCTTCAGCGGGCTGTATGACGCCTGCCTGGCGTTGAGCATGGGGCGAGGCGTGGTGAGCAACGCGATCGACGCCGACGGCAAGAGCGGGGTGATCATCACGGGAGCGAACCAGGGCGGAAAGTCGAGTTTCCTGCGGAGTATCGGTCTGGCGCAGGTGATGATGCAATGCGGGATGTTTGTCGCAGCCGAGGCCTTTGCCGCCGAGCTTTGTACCGGTCTGTTCACCCATTACAGGAGGGAGGAAGACGCAACGATGAAAAGCGGGAAGCTCGACGAGGAGATCAAGAGAATGAGCGAAATCGTCGACGCCATCACGCCGAACGCGCTGCTGCTCCTCAACGAATCGTTTGCCTCGACGAACGAGCGCGAGGGGTCGGAGATCGCGCGACAGGTGGTCTGCGCCCTGCTGGAAAAGCACATCAAGATTTTCTTCGTGACGCATCTGTATGAGTTCGCGCACGGCTTCTTCGACAGGAAGATAAAGGACGCCATCTTCCTGCGCGCCGAAAGACGGGCCGACGGGACGCGAACCTTCAGACTCGTCGAGGGCGAGCCGCTGGAGACCAGTTATGGCGAAGACTTGTACCGGGAAGTATTCCCGGCCGAAACAGAAAAACTGAGCGAGGGATAGCTTTCCGCGCAAATATGAGGGTATTGCCAAAAACCATGAGCGGGACACATGTGAACGCCATTGCAGTAACGCTTACTATCCTTGATGAGGCAATCTCGAATCTGGAGATGTGGGCGAAGGGCAGAGAGATTCATTCCGTGCTCTACCATGAGCGCAACGGCCTCTCTGGAGAGCAGCGGGCGCTCATTCTGGATGAGATCGCGGAAATCCGCCGGATTCTGGAAGAAACGCGAAGGCGCTTTAACTTGCCCGCCAGGGTCAATGAGGGGACAGACGAATTTCGCGGGCAGTGCTCCGTTCTGTGGGTCCACCTCGTGGAGCTTGAGGGGAAGTATCTGAAGAGATACGGCGAACCGCCCGCCGATCTCGTGGCCTATATCGAACCAATATCCAAGGAACTGATTCACCGGGTCTTCCGCATTGGTGATATCGCGAATGGCAAATTGCCGGTGGCGGCGGGAGACCCGGAGGACCGCCAGGAAGGTCTCCGAGAGTAGCCATGTCCAGGAGAATTGTTGACACCCCCGGCCGGAACGAAAGGCGCGAAGATGCATTGCGTCCCAACTCTTACCTGGGTTATGGCCGCGACCACTTGGCGCTCCACCTGATGCGTCGCGGGGCGCTTGGGATTGCCGAGTCGCAGTTTCGCCGGGCGGTTTGGCTGAACCCTTACGAACCGGCGTTCAAGGCGCACTTGGCCGAGTGTCTTTATCGCCGGCACGACTATGCCGAGGCCCGGAATTGGGCCGCACAGGCTCTGGAGCAAGACTCCGGCAACGCGGGTTGCCGCGAACTGCTGAGAATGATCGAGCAGTGCTTGGCATCGGTCTTGCCCGAGCCGGCACAAAAGGAGGACGGATAGCATGGAGACGCGAACCGGACATTCCGAGAA
>Ga0315291_10009121_pt1 | contig 12165 bp, 12 predicted proteins | sample YL17G12_20_MG_FD_203070 | JGI IMG/M metagenome (GOLD analysis project Ga0315291, IMG submission 203070) | Sediment microbial communities from Yellowstone Lake, YNP, Wyoming, USA - YL17G12_20 | ecosystem: Environmental > Aquatic > Freshwater > Lake > Sediment | place: USA: Wyoming | collected...
GCCACCTTGAAGGCGATGACGTGCTGGTCCACGGCCTCCTGGGCGTTCTCGGCGTAGATCTGGATGACGCCCGAGTCGCGGATGCTCTCGGCGTCCTGGTGATCGCACCAGATGGAGAGCGGGGCCGAGACCGAGCGGTTCGCGCACGCCAGCACCACGGGCAGGCGCATGCCGGCGATGTTCCAGAGGACCTCGGCCATGAGCATGAGGCCCTGGCTGGAGGTGGCCGTGTAGGCGCGGGCTCCGGCGGCGCTCGCCCCCAGGACGACGCTGGCGGCGCCGAACTCGCTCTCGACCTTCACGAACTCGGCATCCAGTTCGCCGTCGGCCACGATCGTCGAGAGTTCCTCCGAGATGTGGGTCTGCGGCGTAATCGGGTACGCGGCGACGACTTCCGGCCGGCACCGCGCGACCGCGTGGGCGACCGCCATCGCGCCTTCGAGAATCTCGGGCTTACCCATCACTTCTCCTCCCTCACCATGTCGATGTCATCGACGGGGCACTCGGCGGCGCACATGCCGCAGCCCTTGCAGTAATCCGGGTCGAAGTCGCGGTCGGCCAACTCGCGCGCTTTGAGTTTCTCGACCGTGTGCTTCTTCTCGGGGTTCTCAAAGACGCAGCCTTCCGGACACACAATCTCGCACGCGCGGCAACCGATGCACGCGACGTGCTTGAACACGGGCCGCTGGCTGCGCCACGCGCCGGTGTGGTTGATGACCGAGCCGCCGGGAGGAGCGACGCAGCCGATGGAGAGTTTGTCCATAGTGAGTTTTGCGCTCATGGCTGCTCCTTCGCGGCTTGGTAGGCCTTCTCGACGGCCTCGGCGTTCAGGTCGCCCACCTTGCCGCCGAACCGCTCCTTGATGGCCGCCTTCAGCGATGCCAGGGTCACCAGGCCCGTGGTTCCCGCAAAGGCGCCCAGCATGACCATGTTCGGGATGGGCCGGCCGATGACCTCCATGGCGATGCGGGTGCCGGGCACGGCCTTCAGGACCGCGCCCTCGGGCACGTGGACGGTCTCGGGCTTCTCGGAATTCAGGACCACCATGCCGCCCGGCTTGATGCCCTCGAAGACATTGACCGTCTCCAGGAGCGTGGCGTCCTGCACGATGCAGTAGTCCGGCGTGTGGATCTCCGAGCGGGTGCGGATGGCCTTGTCCGACAGCCGGCAGAAGGCCCGCACGGGGGCGCCCATGCGCTCCGACCCGAAGGCCGGGAACGCCTGGCTCACCAGGCCGTCCTTGAACGCGGCCTTCGCGAGGACCTCGGCCGCCGTAACGCTGCCCTGGCCTCCGCGGCCGTGAATGCGTATCTCTTTGAGCATGCTGAACCCGTCCTCCCTGAGCCTGTGCCCGACTGCCGCAACCGGCGGCAGGCAAAAAGCCTGCGGATTCTATTGCACCCCCGGGGTGGGGTCAAGGTGAATTCGCGCCGGCTGGTACGGCATCACTTACAGGGTGGCATGCCCAGGCCGCCGTTTGCCTGGGCATGCCACCCGGTGCTACTCTGCGAAGTAGCGAGCCTACTCCGCCGAAGCAGCCGCTTCGGCTGCGAAGGCCGGATGCCTCTTCGCTACGTAGCACGAGCGAGAGGAAGTATCCCCCGTAACTGGCGCACTACGAAATCCCCGGAAATCCGCTTGACTGTTTTCATCGGCGGCCGTAACGTATCGTCATGCGCTGCGCCGGACGAGCGATGGGCAGAGGGCGGGCGCATCCGCCGGCGGCAACGTAGGCCGGGATGAAATCCCGGCATGTTGTTTCGCCGGCGGGACAGGGAAGCCGGGATTTCATCCCGGCCTACATGCTCGCCGCAGGCCGCCGCCCGCGAGCCATGCAAGCCCCGCCCGAAGCCGAGGGCGGGCCTTCGCCCGCCGTAGGGCTATAGCCCGCAGGCCGGGGAATCAAGGTGTGTCACCGGGACCTTCGAAAGCAGGGTGTCGGAATGGCGCGTCTGGAGAAGCGTCTTGGGCGCCGCCTCCGGAAACAACAGCCCGGCCCGCGCCCGGCCCATGTCCGGCATGGGAGATAAGTATCATGACCCCCGAACTACGCATCGGAGTGATGGGACTCGGGACCGGATGCCGATAAATATTATGGGTCTGTCGCAGTCACAACCAATGAGAGTCGTGCCCGGGGCGCGTGGGATGCAGCGGCGGCTGTTGTGCTGAACATGGGAGGAAACTAATGGCCACGTATCACCTGGGCGGCGACGGTTTCGAACCCGGCGCTCCCAAGCCGGCGGGGGCAGACATCGAGACCTGCCCGGCCTGCTCGCTGAAGACCTACGCGACAAACACCTACTGTCCTCGATGCTTCACCAATCTGACCTCCGGCGAACCCTGGGCCGATGTCCAGCACCCGCCGGAGAGCATGGTCGAGCGGTTCTGCGCGCGGTGCGGCGTGGCCAGCACGGCCACAGAGCTGGTGCATATCAGTAATCCCCCCGAAGGAATGGGGTTTACGTGGTGCCGGGGGTGCGCCAGCGAAGTGAAGAGCGGGGCGCCGGGCAAGATCTTCGTGCCTCGGAAGGCGGCCGCCCGCTGCTTCATCGCCACCGCCTGCTACGGTGCCTACGATCATCCCGATGTCGTCATCCTGCGCGGGTTCCGCGACCGGTCGCTGTTGCCCAACGGGCCGGGCCGGGCGCTGCTGGCGGCGTACTACCGGCTGTCGCCTCCGCTGGCCGCGGTCCTGGCCCGCTGCAAGTGGCTCCGCGACGTTGTCCGGTGGACCCTGGTGCGTCCGATCGTCTGGTTGGTGCGGGCGGAGTTCCGGGGCCACCCATAACCGTGCCCGTCCCGCCAGAGGCGGGCAGGCTGTGGCCGTTTCTGTTTCCGTCCCTGGGGCCGTTCGCCAAGGGCGCACCTTGGGCGCAGGCCCCCGGCAATGAGCACCAGGTCCGACACCGCGTCGATGCGCGGCAGGCTCCGGCCGGCGGAAACAGTTTCTTCAGCCACAGACTGCACTCCCGAATCCGGGGGCGGCACGCCGGCCCGCGCGGAACCGCTACTTGGCCGCCGCCCACTTCACGGCGTTGGCCATGATCTTCTGGACGTTCGCATCCATGAACACCGGGTTGGTCTCGTGCCCGGGCTGGAAGTAGAAGAACCTGCCCTTGCCGATCTCCCAGGCGAGGCCCATGCGGGCGTTATCGTTGGAGCCGTCCTTGACCTTGTGGAACCCGCCGAACACCACGCTCTTGGGTTCCGGCACGGCGTACGGATCGCTATAGCGCTCGGCGTGGTCGAAGGTGAACTCGGCGGGCACGCCCTCGGCGATGGGATGCTTGCGGTCCTTCACCTTGACGGTGCAGGTCGTGGAGTCGGTCTTGTAGGCACCCCACGTGCAGGGCGTTCCCATGAGGGCCTTGTTCGGCTTGGCGAAGTGCGAGGAATGGAGCGAGATGAAGCCCATGCCCTCTTCCTTGACGCGCTTCACGATCTTCCCGACCAGTTCATCTTTGACGGCCTTGTGCTTCTGGTGGCCCCACCAGATGAGGACATCGGTTTTCTTCAGGAGGTCGTCCGGGATGCCCTGGTCGGCATCGGACAGGTTGGCGACCACGACGTCCCAGCCCCGGAGCGATTTCCTCAGGCCCTCGGCGATGGCCGTGTTGATGTCCTTCGGGTACACGTTGGCCGGCGCGGTGCCCTCGGACCAGACCACGACGGTCCGCTTGGCTGCCGCCGCCGACTTGGCCGCGGCCGTCTTGGCCGCCCCCGCTAGTGCTGTCGCATTCATCGCGGCAGCCCCTTGCGCTGACTTGCCGAGCACGAGGCCCCCCGCCGCAGCCACGCCCAACCCCAGAAACGTCCGCCTCCTCATGTCGGTCATTGCTGACTCCTTCTTCTTGCCAAGGGATCGGTGTCCTGGGCCGCGCGGCCCCCGACCCGTTCGCCCGGACTTCCGGTGTAGCATGATAACGGATTGCCGGCGGCATACAAGCGTGTGGTGACCGGGATGGCGCCGCGCCAGTTACGAGGGGGTCAGGAGCCCTGTCTGTAAGGCTCCAGCCACGAAATGCCCAAGGCCCAAGCGCCAATGACCAATCAAAAAGCAAAAGGCAATGACTAATCCCACAGCGCCAATATTTCGTGGCCTTCAGCCGCCGCAGGCGGCGATTGATCTGTAGCCTCGGGCGCGAGCCCGTGGAACGTGAGGTCCGCCCCGCCCTCCCTTTTTCCCTTTCCTTTGAGCCCCATCGGGGCGATTGAGCGGCGGCCGCGTCAATCCCAGACATATCGCGGGTCGTACTCGATTCCATGGCGCTTGAGGAAGGCCAAGAACTCCTCTTCGAACGTCACTGTCCGGTGGTGCGCGGCTTGCCGTTCGATATATCCGGCCACCTTCGGCACGTTGGACCGACTGACGCTGAACGCCCCGTATCCGCTCTGCCATGCGAAGTCCCTAAGATACGGGAACGTCTCGTGGGCCCACTTTGAAGAAATGCTCTTCCACTTGCGCACGGCCTCTGCCACGGAGACGTCCGTTTTCAGCACGAGCAGGCCGTGGGCATGGTTGGGCGTTCCGCCGATACACAGTGCCCGCCCGAATTCGGTCCTGGCGATGCCCGACATGTATTCGTAGAGACGCGGCTGGAACGATTCGCGGATCGTCGGTAAGCGGTCTTTCGTGCTGAAGATAACGTGGACGAGCAGGTTTGAGAAGGTGTGGCCCACGGCTGTCCTCTCAATCGCCCCTACGGGGCTCAGGTATATTATGGTAGAAATGATAACGGGGGGGCGGCCTTCTTGTCCACGGGCTTGCGCCCGAGGCTACAGATCAGTTCGCCCCTGCCGGGGCTCAGGGCACAAGGCCCCGCGCTACGGCGCGCAAGTCGGGTTACCGTAAAACGTTAGGCTCATTGCCGCGCGGCAAGTGGCGCTGTAGTACTAATTCCGGTCATTTAGCCTGCTAGAGCACATCATTCGGCACCTGACTACAGAAGCATTGGGTGACATCAGATTCAAGGTGCCTACCAAACCTAAGCACGTGTTTGCGCAAGTCCACTGTGGCAACGCGGATTTCTGGGTGGGTGTGGTCTATATATGTGTTCGGGTTCTTGTAGATCGCTTGTACGAGACTGGCCGGGAGTAGATAATAGGTGTCTTTGTCTCCGCAGATCCAAAGCTCCCAGTCCGCTGTCAGTGTGTTTGGATTAATACCGAAAGAGAAAGCGTGATGTGTATCCACAGGGTTCGCGCAAAACCGCACGTGGACCACCTGACTCCCAATCCGGTACTTGGCCCCACCGATGTTGCGACATTCCTTGCCGCCGGAAATACGAGACAAGACCAACCGCTTTACTTCGGCAGGCTCCAGCATTGCCCGGTCCTCCATGCCTAGCATGAGCGCGCCAATCTTCATGCGCCAATCGGCGACGCTCAGGGTCTTCATGCTAAAGTCGCCGGAAGACATTTCAAGGGAAATTAGTACTACAACGCCACTTCGCGCGGCGGGTCCGGAGGCCTGTTGCCCGACACGCAGGGTGGGTGCTCTGCACCCACCAATGCCGTTCTTGTCGTGTAAAACTGGTGGGTGCGGAGCACCCACCCTACATGAACGGCAATTCGGCAACAGACCCAGGAGGCCCGCCGCGCAATGAATGGCCAGGTGATGCTATGGTACCAACCAGAATGCAGCCGTCAGCCCATCTTCGCTTCCACCAAGTCGATGCGGTCGGGGGCGGCGTTGCCGAGGCCGATCTCCTGGGCGTGGGCCAGCATGAGGCGTGCGGCCGTCATGGGCCAGTCTTTCTTGCGGAATTCGGCCCGGCTGGCCTCCAGAATTCGCAAGCCGACGGCCTCGGCCGCCACGGGGTCGGTCGACACGATGAGACCCCGGTAGTCCCAGCGGTACTGCGATTCGTCAGTCGGCCCGCCGGCAAAGAGCGGCCGGATGGCATCGATAATCACCAGCCGCGTCTTGGCGCGCAGCGGCGGCAAGGCGTTGAGTTCCGGGATGCTTTGCGGCATACGGTCGGGCTCCCAGCCGTGATACGCGGCGGGGTTGTTGATGCTGCCCAGGTGATTCTTCATGGCCGCCGAGAGGCCCTCCGAGAAGTGGGCCTTGAGGACCGAGACGTTGACGATGGCGGTCGCCTGATCGGTGTACAGCCGACGCAGGCGCGTCTGGAGTTTGCGGCTGGGCAGCGTGAAGGGGTCGGAGAGTTCGTTGTACGGCGGCGGAAGCATCCGGTCGACGACGAGGATGCGGTCGGGCTTGACCTGGGCGGCCGCAGCCAGTTGTGCCGCCACGGCGTCGTTGATCTCGGTGTGGCTGTGCAGCGTGGGCCGGCCGATGGAGTTGTGCTTGACGGCGACGAAATCATCGGCCCGGCCGACCTTCTTCCAGGCCTCGGTCTCCGTATTGGCGCCCGTCAGTTCCATCAAGGCCCGGTCGAGCATCTGCCGGATGACCGGCGGATTGACGTGATACTCCTTGAGGATGACTTCCGGGTGCGTGACCACGACGACGCGGCTGCGGCCGGCGGGCGCAGGATTCGAGACCGCTGCGGGCCTGTCCGCCGAAGCCTCGGCGAAGGCGGAAGCGGCGGGGGGTGACGGTGGGGCGCTATCCCGCCGCTCCCGCGGCGGGCTCGATGGCGGCGGGCTCGATGGCGGCGGGGTTGACTCGGCGGCGCGCAGCGTTGCGGCGCCGGCGGCGGCCGCTCCGGCGGCCAGCACCTGGAGGAACTCGCGGCGCGTCAGGCCGGCGGCCCGCGCGCGGCAGGCGAGGGCCGCTTCGCGCCGGGCGAAGTCGGCGGCAATCTCCGCGACCGGCAGGTGCCCCCTCTGCTCCGGTGCAGCGCAAGCGAAGCGCGGCAGGCCAGGTGACCCGCCGCGCGCAACGTTCAGAGACTCCGGTGGTTTGGGCTCAGGGCCCGCCATGGGATGGCCAACCTTCGCGGTGTCCGGCGCCCCGCCCCGCCCCCGCGAGGCCGCGCCGCCCGCCGCGCCACACCTGGCCCGCCGCCGCCTACTTCGGCGGGATCGTCAGGGTCGTGCCGACCGGAATGTGGCTGACGTCCTTGATCTTGTCCTTGTTGGCGTCGGCAATCTTGGTCCAGAGTTTACCGTCGCCGTAGAACCGCTTGGCCAGCGTGTAGAGCGTGTCGCCGGCCTTGATGGTGTACGTCTCGGCGCCGGCAGGCGCGGCTGGCTCAACCGGCGGCTTATCGAACTGCGGCTTCTCGGCCTTCGGCCGCGCGATCGGCGCAGGCGGGGCCGGCTCGATCATGACCGGCGTCCTCACGGGCGCCGCCAGCGGCGCTCCGGGCGGCGCCGTCTTGGCGGCCTGGACGTCGGCCGGCTCCAGCGGCGGCAGTTCCTCCTTCTTCGGTCCGCACCCGACGACCAGCATCGACGCCACACACACCAGCACCACCACAGTCAACGCTCGCATGGTTCTTCCTCTCGTTTCCCAGAATGTCCGGGCTCCTGCGGAGCCTAGTAGTACTTGTCTTTCCTCAGAACGCGTTCGGGCACCCCGCGGCCGGTGTTGTCGGCCGGCAGAAGGAGGTCGATGCCCGCCGCAAACGTGCCATCCGGCCTCAACTGCGCCCTGTTGGCCTCGACGATCTTGTATCCCAGGTACGTGTGCCCGTAGAACCGCGCGCCGAGTTCGTACGGCGTGCAGATCCGCTCCGTCCGGTAGACGGCCCAGTTGGGGGCAAGTTTGGCGGACGGGTCCACCTGCCGAATGCACTGGCCCGGCTGGGCCGAGACGACCGCCCCCATCGCCCCAAGGATTACCACGGCTGCGACGGACCAGTAGCATCTCATGCCTGCGCCGGTTCTTTGCATGAACGGCAACGCGCTCCCCTTCGGGTCGCGGCTAAACAGCCACACCAACGTTCAACTTCAGCCAACGCTCAACTTCAGCCAACGCTCAACTTCAGCCAGCGTTCGGGCCAGTCTATCGCGCGGGGCCGACAAGTCAAGCACCAACCCACCACGCCGCCAGGTCGCGCAGCGGGTCAATCGCCGGGATGTCCCAGAAGATGAGCATCAGGATAACCGTCCCGGCATGGATGTCGAACAGCACCGTGCCGCGCTTCCACCGCCACAAGAGGACCGCCAGCAGGCCCTGGGGGTCCCGGTCTTCGACCGTGCCGCCGGCCTCGGCCGCCGCGCACGACAGCCGCGCGTGCCAGAGGCGGTGGGCGACGGTCGCCAGCGGCCAGAGGCCGAGGATCCAGATGGCGGTAGTCACGTGGCAGAAGGCCGCCCCGAGGAGGATCGTGACGATGCGCTCGGGCCGCTGCCAGAATCCGCCGCCGCCGCGGGCGCCCGCCACCTCCGCCCGGGCCTTGATGTAACTGATGAGGGAGGCCCACATGAGGCCCGCCCCCGCCAGGAGGACCAGCGTCAGGTTCGGCCTGGCCTCGACCGGGTGCGGGTCATCCGGCCAGGCGATGAAATAGAACGCGGGCCCGAGGTAGAGGGCGGCGTCGCTTGCGCGATCGCACACGGAATCCAGGACGCCGCCGAACCGGCTCTCGAGGCGCCCGAGTTTGGCCATGGCGCCGTCCAGCAGGTCGCACGCCCCCGCCGCCACCAGCAGGCCCACCACCCAGGTCCGCCAGCAGGCCGGCCCCAGGGCAAGACCGACGCCCGCGCCGACCGTCAGGAGCATGCCCAGGACCGTCAGGACGTTCGGGCGCACGCCGAGCCGCACCAATACCCTGGCCAGCCTGTCGCGCAGGTACGAGAAGAATCGCCCTATCTGCCTGGAGATCATAGGCACGAAATGACGGGTCAACTACCGCCTGCTTTTGCCGGCGATGAACGCCTCAACGGCCTTGCGGGCCTCGGCGTCGCTCATCTGCTCGGGCGGGTGTTTCATCAGGTAAGCCGAGGCGCTCAGGAGCGGCCCGGGGATGCGGCGGTCGCGCGCCAGGCGCGCCAGGCGGATGACGTCGATGCCGCAGCCGGCCGAATTCGGCGAATCCTCGACGCTGAGCCGGAGTTCCAGGTTCAGGGGCACGCCGCCGAACCCCCGCCCTTCCATCCGCAGGAAGCAGACCTTGTTGTCCTTCTGCCAGGGAACGTAGTCGGCCGGCCCGATGTGGACCTGGTCGTCCGGCAGGGGCTTCTCGAGTTGCGACTGCACCGCCTCGGTCTTCGAGATCTTCTTGGAGCGCAGCCGTTCGCGCGCGAGCATGTTCAGGAAGTCGGTGTTGCCGCCCGTGTTCAACTGGTAGGTGGCGTCCAGGGCCACGCCGCGGTCGCGGAACAGGCGCGTGAGCGTCCGGTGGACGATGGTGGCGCCCATCTGGGCCTTGATGTCGTCGCCGACGCACGGGATGCCCGCGCGGGCGAAGCGCCTGGCCCAGCGGGCGTCGCTGACGATGAACACCGGGATGCAGTTGACGAAACTGACGCCCGCCGCCAGGCAGGCCTCGGCGTAGCGCTCCGTGGCCTGCTGCGAGCCCACGGGGAGGTAATGGACGAGGATTTCCGCCCCGGATTTCCTGAGCGCGGCCACAAGGTCCACGCTTTCCCGGCGGGCGGGGATGAACCGCTGGTCGTCCGGGTACGCGGCCATGTGGTCCGAGTAGCCGTCGAGGATGGGGCCCATCTGGACCGTGACGCCCGTGCGGCCGACGTCGCGCATGAAGCGTTTCGTGCAGTTGGGCGGGGCGGCAATCGCCTGTTCGATGGGCTTACCTACCTTACGCTTATCAATATCAAATGCGCATACGAAGCGAATGTCGCCGGGCAGGTACCCGCCCAGGTTGCCGTGCATCAGCCCCACGGTTTCGCCAGCGCCGTCCTTTGAAGACCGCCGGCGATACCAAGCCACGCCCTGCACCAGGCTGGAAGCACAGTTGCCCACCCCTGCAATCGCCACGCGGATCGTCTTGCGCATGCCCGAAATCTCCCCGCTGTTCCAGCCGTCCCTCCCTTGGGACGCACCACGCCGGATTAGACGCTTGACAGATACCACCCCGCGAGGGACGGTGTCAATGCAAAATCGCGGGCGCCTTCTGAGGCGGCGCGCCCGGCGCGGTTGCGCGTGCGGCGCGCGGCAGTTGTCCACCGGTTTTCCACCTTCGATGCGCGGCTGTGGGGAAAAATTTTTTGCGCTTCCGCGCATGCGCCTAACTGCCTGTGGTTCGGCCTCTTCCGGCCGCGCGCGGCCGCGCGGCGGAACCTGAGCAGAGATTTTTCTTTAGGCTCCCGCATCCGGCGCCCTTAGGATACGCGCGTCAAGGGACCGAGACCGCCGGTCATAGCGTGGGGCTCTTGCCGGAGACGACACGTCTCGACCGCCGACTTGGCATTGCAGCACTATTGAGTGGGCTGTTTCGTGGCACCACTTTATCATACAGAAACCGAGCAGTTGGTCGCCCGCCTTCAGACGATTGTCGGCGGCGACCGATGGCGCGTCTGGTTCGAAGGCGCCACCGACTTCCACCTGGCGGACGGCGGCTTGACGGTCGGCGTCGCCAACCTCTTCCTGAGCGATTACCTGCGGAGCCACTACTCGGAGCCCCTCATCCAGGCCGTCCGCGACACGCTCGGCCGCCCGCTTCCCGTCACGTTCCGCGTGCAGCCGGACCTGTTCCAGAAGCGCCGGGCGGTCAACCTGGCGGGCGAAATTGAGGCGATGGAAAAACTGGGGCAGCCCGCGCCGCAGCCCGCCGCCCGCCCCGCCCCGCGCGCGGCGCCCGTGCGTCCGCTCTTTACGCTCGAGAACTTCGTCGTCGGCCCCTGCAACGCCATGGCCTACGCCGCGGCGAAGACGGCCGCCGCCAACCCAGGCCGCGACTTCCATCCCCTCTTCATTCACGGGGCCTGCGGCTTGGGCAAGACCCACCTGCTCCAGGCGATTCTCCACGCCCTGCGCCTGCGGGGCGACCTGCGCGTCGCCTGCCTCTCGGCCGAACAATTCACTAACCGGTACCTGGCCGGGATGCGCACCGGCCAACTCGACGCCTTCCGCCACCGCTACCGCAACCTGGACGTGCTGGCGATCGACGACGTGCACTTCCTGGGCGGCAAGAACGCCACGCAGGAGGAGTTCCTGCACACGTTCAACGAGTTCGACGGGGGGCGGCGGCTGGTCATCCTGGCCTCCGATTCCGCCCCGCGCCAGATCCAGGCCATCCAGGAGCGGCTCATCAGCCGCTGGGTCTCCGGGCTGGTGGTCCGCCTCTCGGCGCCCGACGAGGAGACCCGCCGCCGCATCGTCCAGGCCAAGGCCCGGCTCATGGGCCGCTCCGTTCCGGACGACGTCTGCGCCCTGATTGCCGCGCGCGTCCAGGGCTCGGTCCGCGAACTGGAAGGGGCCCTGGCGCGGATCATCGCCTACTCCTCGCTCCTGAAGCAGCCGATGTCGCTGGACGTGGCGCGGCAATCGCTGGCCGACTTCGTGGCCGTTGCGCCGAAGCGCACAACGCTGGCGGCCATCGAGGAGGCCGCAACGGCCTTCTTCGGCGTCACGGGCGCCGATATCCGCAGCCACCGTAAGAGCCGCCCCGTGTCGCTCGCCCGGCAGGCGACGATGGTGCTGGCCCGCGAGATGACCGACCTGAGTTTCGCCGACATCGCCCGGTCGCTGGGCGGCAAGAATCACACCACCGTCCTGGCGGCCTGCCGCAAGTGGCACGACCTCGTGAAATCCGCCGCCGAAGTCCGCTGGGCCGACCGCACGGGCGCCCGCTCGATGTCGGCCGAGGCGCTCCTGGCGTACCTCAAGGACCGCATCCGCGGGTGAGCGCGGGGGCCGGTTCCTCTTGCACCCGCCGAGGGATTCCCGTACATTCTCGCAGCCGCCGGGATGGCTGCGCCGCGGGTCTGCCGGCCCGCCGCGCTCCGCGAAACGAGGGCCGGTCGCCCATGCTGACGCCGGAAGAAGAACAGCAACTCCAGCAAGCGGTGGGCAAGGGCCTGACGACGGACGAAGAGATCCGCGAGGCCCACCGCCTGCTCCAGCAGGCCCGCCGCGTGCTCCAGCAGGCCCGCCGCGCGGGCAGGACGTTGTCGGTCCCCGACGCCCTGGCCCGGGCCGCCGCCGCCATCCGCAAGACGCACGGCGCCGCCCCGGGCCCGCATGCCGCGGGCCCGCCGGCCCGCCGCGCTCCACGAAACAAGGGCCGGTCGCCCATGCTGACGCCGGAAGAAGAACAGCAACTCCAGGAAGCAGTGGACAAGGGC
>Ga0315291_10009123_pt1 | contig 12163 bp, 11 predicted proteins | sample YL17G12_20_MG_FD_203070 | JGI IMG/M metagenome (GOLD analysis project Ga0315291, IMG submission 203070) | Sediment microbial communities from Yellowstone Lake, YNP, Wyoming, USA - YL17G12_20 | ecosystem: Environmental > Aquatic > Freshwater > Lake > Sediment | place: USA: Wyoming | collected...
TTGCCAGACAAATAGACTACAGGCTGATAATTGTGGGCGCGTTATTACCTGACATTATCGATAAACCTTTAGGGATGTTTTTGTTCCCTGGCTTTTTCAATAGCAATCGGATATTATGTCATACCCTGTTGTTTCTGGTCATCCTTAGTTCAGTAGCGGTGTACCTTTTCAAAAGGCGGGGGCAAACCTGGCTGATTGCTCTATCTTTTGGCACTTTCATGCATCTCATCCTTGACGGGATGTGGCTTACTCCCAGAACCCTCCTCTGGCCCGCTTACGGTTGGGCTTTTGAAAGAACCGACCTCAGTAATTGGCTGCAAAATATACTCTATGCTCTGCGGACTAACCCCATCGTATTTCTACCAGAACTGGTAGGGGCTATCATACTCTTAGGCTTTTTTGTACACTTGGCACGCAAGGAAAAACTCCTGCTATTTATCAAAAAGGGACGATTTAATGCTTGAGGGAGACTGAATGAACATTTTAGTTACCGGCGCTGCTGGTTATATAGGAAGTATCGTTGCACAAGAACTAATCAAAGATGGAAACACCGTTGTCGCCTTGGATAATCTAGAACAGGGACATTGAAAGCACCTGGAAATGGGAGAACGCATATGAAAGCAAAAGAAACGGAGTTACAGTCGACTAAAGATAAAAAGACGACAATAAGTGTCATTGGCCTGGGAGTTGTGGGCCTGACCACGGCTGTCGGCTTTGCCTTGAAAGGACACAAGGTGATAGGTATAGATATAGATGAAGAGAAGGTGAGGCAAGTAAACAAAAAAAATTGCCCAATATACGAACCGGGGCTAGTCAGGGCTATAGAAAATGTGGAAATTACCGCCACCACAGACCACGGTGCAGCCCTGGAGGCAGACATATCCTTCATCTGTGGTGGCACTCCTTCCAAACCAGATGGTTCTATCGACCTATTTTACATTGATACACCTGCCAGACAGTTGGCCGAAGTGCTCAAGGCAAAGAAAGACCGGCACCTCGTTGTAGTGAGGAGCACTGTCGTGCCCGGCACTACGGAGGGGGTCATTGTTCCGCTCTTTAGAGATTCGGGAGAGGTCGCAATCTGCGCGAACCCCGAGTTTCTCAGAGAAGGAACGGCAATAGAAGACTTCCTGGCTCCGGATAGAATTGTCATCGGCGAGAATGACCGGGCAGCAGGTGACATACTGTGTAAGCTCTATGACAATGGCTTTAAAAGCCCTATTTATAGGACGGACATCAAGACGGCAGAGATGATCAAATATGCCTCCAATGCCTTTTTGGCCACCAGGGTATCCTTCATCAACGAAATAGGTAATATCTGCAAAGAGCTGGGTATCGATGTTTATAAAGTGGCAAGAGGGATGGGATACGACAAAAGAATCGGCTCTGAATACTTGAGCGCTGGTATCGGCTTTGGTGGCTTCTGCCTCCCCAAGGATATCGCAGCCCTGATAGCCAAATCAAGGGAGATTGGGCACAGCGCCAGAATCCTTGAAGAGGTTTCAAATTTGAACAAAGAGCAACCGCTCAGGTTGCTGAAGCTGCTTAAGAAGCATGTCCCCTCGTTAAAAAACAAGACCATCGGCATATTAGGGCTGGCCTTTAAGCCTGGCACAGACGATGTCAGAAGCTCGAAAGCCATCGAGATTATTCAGGCGTTGTTGGACGAAGGAGCTCGAGTGGTAGCCTATGACCCCAGGGCGATGGCGAACTTCATGAGACTGTTTCGTCACGAGATTGAATTTGCCAGTCCGGAAAAAGTCCTTGAGGCTGAGGCTATATTAATATTGACCGAGTGGGACGAGTTTAACAGCCTGGACTACAGAAGCAAGATAGTCATAGATGGCAGAATGATTGCGAAAGCTAAAGAGGCGCGGATTTATGAAGGCATCTGCTGGTAATACCACGATGAAGGATGATATTAAGACAGTTCTCCAGAACATAAGCCCAGTAGATTTCAAGGGTAAAACAGCCCTTGTCACCGGTGGCGCCGGATTTATCGGGTCATGGCTGTGTGAAGTCCTGACTAGCCAGAAAGCCAGGGTTATCTGTCTTGATAACTTGTCCAGCGGGCTAAAAGCGAATATTGAGCATCTATTACAAAACGATAACTTCCGGTTTATGGAGCGGGATATAACAGAGCCACTTTATATTAAGGACAGAGTGGACCTGGTTCTGCACCTGGCAAGCCGTGCTTCACCATTTGAATTTGAAAAATTCCCCCTTGAGATACTGAAAGCGAATACTCTCGGTACTTTAAATGCCTTGGAGATCGCCAAAGAACACAAGTCGGTATTTCTTTTTGCGTCCACGAGCGAAACCTATGGTAATCCGGCGGTCGTCCCTACTCCTGAATCTTACTACGGCCATGTCAATTCCATCGGAATCAGGGGATGCTATAACGAGAGCAAAAGATGTGGCGAGACATACGTCATGGCCTATAGAAAGCAGTATGGCATGGATGTCAGAATCGCTCGTATCTTCAACACATATGGCCCGCGAATCAGGTCAGATGGCATTTACGGTAGAGCCATACCACGCTTTATATCGCAAGCCCTGAGAAATGAACCTATAACGGTGTTCGGCAGCGGAAAACAGACAAGAAGTTTCTGTTATATCACTGACCAGATAGAAGGATTGCTCCACCTCGCCTTCACTGAGGCAGCCAGGGGTGAAGTGATTAACATAGGAAACAATGAGGAAACTACGGTTATAGAACTTGCAAAGATGATAAAAAATATAACTGGTTCTAGCTCCAATATAACATTTGGTCCACTACCACAAGACGATCCGCACAGGCGATGTCCCGACATAACCAAAGCCAAACAGATTTTGGGGTGGAGGCCGAAGGTGAAGCTAGAGGATGGCCTTAAGAAAACAATTGAGTGGCTATCAGAAGCGGGTGTATCTATCTCAGGACAAAAATAGATGAAAGACTTAAGGATAGTAATACCCGCATACAATGAAGAGGCAAGTATTGCGGAGGTCATTAGCCGAATCAGGAAAGCATGTCCCAAAGCTGAAGTTGTGGTAGTTAATGACGGAAGCAAGGACAGTACTGCTGAAATCGTACGGAACTGCGGCGTCAAAGTGATTAGTAACCACACTAATTTGGGCAAAGGGGGGGCAACTAAAGCCGGATTTGTGCATAATCTAAATAATGGTATCAATTATCTTGCCTTTATAGATGCTGATGGTACCTATCCTCCAGAGAGAATTCCAGAATTATACGATTTGTGTAAGCAAAAGGGTTACGATATTGCAGTCGGCTCACGTATTATAAGAAAGAATAATGGAATGCCCAGAATACGCAGATTAGGGAACAAAATCTTCGCCGGCCTCCTTACTTTCTACAGCGGCAAACGGACAACTGATACTTCGACCGGGTTGCGAGTGTTTAATGTACGACTTTTGCCCATGTTTGAGTCTCTACCAAATGGATTGGATTTTGATACTTCGATGACGACAAGGGCTCTATTTGAAGGTCTGTCTTACACAGAAATTCCTATTGAATATTATAGAAGAGCGGGGACAAGTAAATTAAACAATTTCAAAGATGGATATCGCTTTCTAAGAGTGATAATGAACGCTACGAGGCAGTATAGACCTCTATTATTCTATTGCACTTTTGGAATACCCTATTTGATACTGGATGCCATGGTGCGTTATATGTCCACTCGAAGATTAAAAGGATGAATTAGATGACTACCTACCATAGCATTACACATTCTTAATTCTTTGTGAGGTTTTGTTATGCGGGATGTCTCAATAGTGCAAAGAGATAAGTGCAGTTTCGTACTGTGCACACGAAATGTGGAGGCCTCAATATCGATCCTGCTCCAAGCTATATATAATCAAGACTACGATGGTGAGATTGAAGTAATTATTATGGACTCATCAGACGATAGGACTCCTGATGTAGTAAAAGATTTCCCAGTCAGTCTCGTCAGAGTAGAACCTCAAGACTACAACAACGCAAAGACACGGAATAAAGGGGCAGATATGACAACCGGCAATTTACTGATATTTCTTTCTGTTGACATTGAGATTAGAGATAGATCGTGGCTCTCAAAACTGACAAGACATTTTGCTACATCGGATGTAGCGGGGGTTTTCGGAAGACAGATACCGAAAGAGGATGCCCAGCCAATGGAAAAATTCTTTTATAGTTATGTTTATCCAGAAGATACCGTGGTCTTGGAACTTCAAGAAGGCAAACTAAATTATAAGAGGCATGTCTATTTTTCGAATGTAAACGCTGCTATAAGGCGTTCTGTATGGGAAAACATAAAACTCCCGGAGATGCTCATCTCAGAAGACCTAGAGTGGGCTAGAAAGACTTTAGTAGCAGGATATAAAATCATTTATGATAGTGAGGCGGCCGTGTATCACTCGCACCGGAGATCGCTAAAAAATGCGCTCCAGTGGTACTTTGACAATGGTGCCACAATGCCAGTTACGCATGATAACACGATTGTCGATATCTCGATGGGCAATTTTACATGGGAAGGCATTAAATTCATAAGTGCGGAATATAGATATATGCTGCGAAATGGATATTGGTATTGGATACCCTATGCCATCATATACGATTTGACAAAATTTATTGGTGTTTTCCTTGGTTCAAAACAGGACCACTTGCCATTATGGCTGAAAAAAGCGTTAACTCAGAAAAAATATCACTGGGACAAATATGCAACGGTCATTAAATAATTGGAGTGACCAGGCGTGTAAACATAAAGGCAGCCTAAATTAAGGTAACGCGCGGTATCGAGAAAGTGATATTACACACTTGTGACTGAATGATGCAATAAGGAGTAGGACGACTTGAATGAATGATCAGAAAGCGGCATTGGTGTTAGGAGCCGGCGGTTTCATTGGTAGCCATCTAGTGAAAAGTCTAATAAAGGAAAAATTCTGGGTTAGGGGCGTCGATTTAAAATATCCCGAATTTTCGGAAACGGCGGCAAATGATTTTGTGATTGGCGATTTACGGAACATGTCCGTCTGCAAGAAACTTGTAGATAGAAAATTTGATGAAGTGTATCAATTGGCTGCAGATATGGGTGGCGCAGGTTTTGTGTTCACGGGTGAGAATGACGCTGATATAATGCATAACTCAGCGATGATAAATCTGAATATATTAGACGTCTGCCGAAAAAAAGGATTAAGAAAAATATTCTATTCATCGTCAGCATGCATTTATCCGGAGTACAATCAGATGGATCCGGACAACCCTAAATGTGCAGAAAATACCGCATATCCAGCACAGCCTGATAGTGAGTACGGGTGGGAAAAATTATTTAGCGAGAGATTATACTTGGCGTTCCACAGAAATTATGGGATGGAAGTGCGAATTGCAAGATTCCACAATATATTTGGTCCTGAAGGTACATGGCAAGGGGGCAGAGAAAAGGCACCAGCCGCGTTGTGCAGAAAAGTTGCAGAGGCAAAAGACGGTGGATATATTGAAATATGGGGCGACGGCAACCAAACACGCTCTTTCCTTTATATAGATGCTTGCCTAGATGGAATTCTGAAATTGACGAGGTCAGGGTTTACTGGTCCAATCAACATAGGATCCGAAGAGATGGTCACTATTAATCAATTGGCGCAAATGATAATCAAAATATCGGGGAAAAAATTGGATATTAAGCATGTCTCCGGGCCTCTTGGCGTCCGTGGCAGAAATTCAGATAACAAATTGATAATGGAACTGCTTGGATGGGCACCTGTTTTTTCACTGAAAAAAGGATTGGAAATGACCTATTCTTGGATTAAGAAACAAAATGAAATGATGACTGCGAGTAAACGTGTTATTTAGAAGTCCTACATTGGTTTACCGGCGTGCTAACAAAAATGGTTTTGGAGAATAAACGATGAATCTTTCGATAATAGGGTTAGGTAAATTGGGTGCGTGTACCGCAGCTTGTTTTGCAAACAAAGGTTTTAACGTGATCGGCGTGGACGTAAACGAAGATTTCGTGAATTCGATTAACTCCGGCAAGGCGCCTGTATTTGAACCGTCACTGCAAAATATGATTGATAATGCAACGAACAGACTGATGGCCACCCTTGATTTCGAATACGCATTGCTGAATTCTGACATCACCTTTTTGATAGTTCCAACGCCTAGCAACCAGGATGGAGAGTTCTCTGACAGATATTTGAAGGATGCTCTGCAACAACTAGCTACGGCCTTCAAGAAAAAAGATAGTTATCATATTTTTGTTATTACATCCACAGTATCGCCTGGTACCACCGAAAAGAGTCTAATTCCTTTGATAAAATCGGTATCTAAGAAAAAATTGAACAAGGATTTTGGTATCTGCTATAACCCGGAATTCATAGCGCTCGGTAGCGTTGTGAGAGATTTCTTAAATCCGGATATGGTGTTGATCGGTGAGAGCGATGCTAAAGCTGGTAATAGCCTGGAAGAAATCTATAATGCTGCCTGCGACAATAAACCATATATAGCCAGGATGTCTCTTATTAGTGCGGAGATTACGAAGATTAGCCTGAATGTATACTTAACAATGAAGATTAGCTTTGCCAATACCCTTGCCAATATTTGCGAAAAGATACCAGGAGCAGATGTAGATGCCATATCACGGGCTTTAGGATCTGATAAAAGAATTTCGCCGCATTTTCTCAAAGGAGGCCTAAGTTATGGAGGCCCGTGTTTTCCACGAGATGGTAGAGCATTTGTAGCCTTTGCCCAACAACATAAGATAAACGCGGAATTGGCCAGAGCGACAAACCGGGTAAATCTATTCCAAATTAATCACCTCGCCGAAGTGGTTCTGGATAACGTGAACAATGATGACTATGTCGCTGTCGTAGGTCTTGCATATAAACCAAATACCCCGGTTATCGAAGAATCCGCAGCAATAACGCTTATACAAAACCTCCTTGCAAAGAAACTGCGTGTGATCGTGTATGATTCTTTGGCAATATCCAATGTGAAAGCACGCTTTGGCCAAGCGCTGATTTATGCATCCTCACTGAGGGAGTGCATTGCCTCGTCGAATGTATGCGTCATCACTAATAGTGATAGCGAATTCAGGGCAATTGATGAAAGCTATATGACTGCCAACACGAAAGTCATAATCGATTGTTGGCGCATATTGGATCCTGCTAAATTAGGACAAAAAGTCAAGTATATTTGTCTTGGAAAAGCCAACGTGCATGTGAAGCAGACACTTCCGTCATGAATCTGAGAAATCCCGTTGAGAAAAGCATGCTGGTGACCTGCCCCCGATAGTTGTACCACCTGGTGTACGCGGCAGGAATTCCGATAATAAGTTGATCAAGGAAAAACTTGGATGGGCACCAAACTATTCGCTGAAAAAGGGGCTAGAGATCACCTATCCATGGATTAAAGAACAAAGCAAAAGGGCCAAGAAGAAAGCCTTTCAGACTGATTCGAGATGTTCGTGGATTTAGAATATATTATAAATTGAAAGGCTAATAAATAAAGGATAATAAACCAGATAACAATGACAAAAATACTGATGGTGCGTACTGGCAAGGGGCTGTATGGCGTAGGGGGTGCGAATACAAGATGGTATGATATATATAATCTATTATCAAGAACGAATCAAATTATATTACTACAGCCGATCCCAGACAAAAGCATAAAGGATACTATCTCTAATACTGATGAGACTCCATATTATTTTCGTAGTGCAAAATGGAATCAATACGATTCACCTTTTGCTGACTTCAACGTCAGTTATTATTATAAATTTTATCAAATTATCCGTAAAGAAAGGCCCGATGTGGTCATTTTTTCATTTCCATATGGAATAATCATTAATAGTTTAATTCATCCTAACTTACCTCTGATTTATGAAGCGCATGATTTGAATAGCGATTTAATAAATGAAACTGGTTTTAAGAAACTTGCAAACAGATTTAGTATCCTAAAACAGCCTGCCTTAGGAAGCATAGTCAAATATGTAATGCATAGATATTTCTTTCTTCATGAAAAAATTGCATGTAAACGAGTCATGCATATCTTGGTACAAAGTGACGAGGATAAATCATTATTCATCAAAAACTATTCAGTAGATGAGGAAAAAATTACAGTTATCCCACCTTCTGTAGAACACAAATGTACATTGCCCAGCAGAAAATCTATTTATGATAAAGAGGAAGTCATTGTTGGTTTTCACGGTTCTTATCTGAATTATGGAAATCAAGAAGCGTTTAAATTAATACTGAATTATGTAGCACCAGAGGTAAGTAGGATAGAAAAAAGAATAAGATTCTTATTAGCGGGTACCGGTGTGAGTATGTTTGAAAAAGATAATGTCAAAAGTATAGGATTTGTAAAGGATATCAGCCTGTTTTTGCAACAACTAGATATAGCAATTGTGCCATTAATAAGCGGCAGTGGCGTAAAAGAAAAGATTTTTGATTACATGGGATATGGCCTGCCTATAATTACTACTAAGAAAGGGGCGCAGGGCATAAAGCTGGAGAACAACATAAATGCTATAATCACTGAGGCGGTAAATGATCAGTTTATTAAAGCTATTATTGAATTAGCAAATAATCCAGAAAAGCGCTGGGAATTTAGTCGAAATATATTTGAATTAGCTACACACGAATACGGAAGAGATACAGCGCAACAAAAAATGGATGGTCTCATTAGCCGCTTATTACAAGTAAGAAGTGGGTAACTCATAAGGAATGGACGGTGAGCGGATAATGGGTGCATATCCTCGGGGATTCGGGTAATCTGCAAAGGAGTATATTTGTGGCAGCAAACGAGATTGGCTTGAGCGTAATAATTCCAACCTATAACAGAGCATATATCATATCGCGGGCCATCCAGAGTGTCTTGCAGCAGACTTACCAGGATTTTGAAATCCTTGTAGTTGACGATGGCTCAAAAGACAACACACACGAGATCATGGAGAGCATTAGGGATGAGAGAATCAAATATATTCGGCATGAGATAAATAGGGGTCCAGCGGCCGCTCGTAACACAGGAATAATGGCTGCAAGAGGTAACTACATAGCCTTCCTGGATAGCGATGACTTATGGCTACCGGAGAAACTTGAGAGGCAGATGGCAGCTTTTGCGAATGCACCTTCCCAGGTTGGTGTAGTGTATGTGCGCGTGCTAGAGGTAGAAGGAGACAGCAAAACATTTATACCGCCTAATCATGTGATTAAAAGGGAGGGTAATCTCTATTACGACCTAATCAGTAAAGGAAACTTTGTGTATCCGTCGGCTGCTCTAGTAAGAAGGGATTGTCTTACAAAGGTGGGAATGTTAGATGAGCAACTCTATACCTCGGAAGATTGGGACTTATGGATCCGGATTGCGAAGTATTACCACTACAAATATGTTGACGAACTACTGGTAGTTTACTCTATTATACCTGATAGTCTTACTAACAAAACAGATCGCCTCATTCGAGGACATGAGCAGATATTAGAGAAGCATTATGAAGATATTAAGAAGGATAAGAGACTATTGGCAAAATTCTATACCAATATGGGAGACTATTTGTGCTCCCGCAAACAACTCAAACTAGGAAGACAATATTTCATTCGGGCTGCTACGGCATATCCTTTCAATATCGAGTCTCCCGTGCTGGCATACATAGCCTCGTTGCTGGGACAAAGAGGCTACGACGCTGCGGCGACAAGCTATAAAATTTTTCGAGAATGGTGGTTCTCCAGAAGACGATGATATCTTTCACCGGTGGAATATGAAGCATGGGTATCTAAATGGCAGAAAAATGCGGATATCCGCTAAAATCTTCTAACCTGTCCTGTCCAGTCATAGGAGTGCAGGCCAAGGATGAAAATGAGTTATCAAAAAGTTTCAATCATAATCCTTAACTGGAACGGCTGCGAGGATACTATAGAATGCATAGAGTCTCTGGAAAAAATTGACTACCTGAACTACGAAATTATTATCGTGGATAATGCTTCCAGTGGCGACGATGTAAAAATTTTGCAGGACAGGTTCGGTGATTATGCGCATATAATCGCCAATGGCCGTAATGACGGATTCGCTGGTGGTTGCAACATCGGGATGCAGTATGCGCTGGAGAAGGGGACCGATTACATACTGCTGCTTAATAATGACACCATCGTGGACGCACAATTCTTAAGTGAAATGGTTGAGGTTGCAGAGGGCGATAGCGCAATAGGTATCACCGGTCCAAAAATATACTACTACCGGTATCCTAACCGGCTTCAATCAGTGGGGGGCAAGTTTAATTGGTGGTTGGGTAAGATAACGCATTTAGGCTGGGATGAAGAAGATGTCGGCCAGTACGAAACTTTAGCGGAGCGTGATTTCATGATCGGCACCTCTTTACTAGTAAAGAAGATAGTTATAGATAAAATAGCTTTCTTGGATAATATAAACTTCTTCTGTTGTTTTGAAGACGTTGATTACTGCACGCGGGCAAAGATGGCCGGGTTTAAAATAGTCTACGTGCCAGAATCAAAAATATGGCACAAATATGGAGCAAGCTTCGCCAAACTTCCTCAGTACGAGGAAACCGACAAGCTGATAAAAAATAACAGTGGTACCAAGCATTATAAATATTTCTACCGTCTATTCCGTAAGCACTGTCCGCCGGTGCTTTTTATATTCCCTTTTCTCGGCAATAGAGCAATTGCATCTTTGCCGGGACAGTTCGTAAGTTTGGCCTGGCGCCGGGAATGGCAGGGAATAAAAGCAGGCATATTGAAAAGAATAGGCAAACCATAATAGGTTGATACTGCTCCCCATTAAGAAAAGATAATAATATGGTAGATAGCAAAAATGATATCGTAATTTGCACCGTAGCTACTAAGAATTATTTAGCTTCCGCGCGTGTTCTGGCATATTCTTTTCTGAAATATCATCCTAACGGGAAAATATATGTATTACTGGTGGATACGGTGGATGGATATTTCGATCCTGCACAAGAAAAATTTGAGGTCATTACTATTGATGATATAAAAGATCGTTCTATCGGCAGGATGTTATTTTGGTACAAGGCAAAGGAAGCATCGGTATCCATGAAACCCTATTTGCTCTCCCATTTATTTAATAAATATGGTTACAAGAAATTAATCTTTTTTGATTCCGATATTATGATTACCGCCCGCCTGGATGACATATGGGAGTTATTAAATAAAAACTCAATTATCATGATGCCTCATAATACAGAACCAATCTCACCCGAAACGAACGATATTCCAAATGAGACAGGTATAATTATGCTGGGCGTAATCAATACTGGGTTTATCGCTCTAGCTAATGATTTGAATGCACATGCATTCCTGACATGGTGGAGGGACCGCCTTTTTAGAAAATGTATTTTTGATGAAGAACACGGTATATATATAGACCAGAAATGGCTAGACCTGGCAATCGGCTATTTCAATAATGTCCACATCCTTCGGGACACGACTTACAATGTTGCATGGTGGAATTTTGACTATTACAATATCAATTCAACTGCAGAAAATATTACGATAAATGGCAAACCAATGCATTTTTTCCATTTCTCGTACTTTAATCCTGACAATTTCAGTAATATAGGTAATTTTAAAAAACTTACACCAAATATATTGAAACATCTCGCCACCTTATTCCAAGAGTATAGAGAAGCATTACTGGCTAATCAGTATAAGGAAACACGCAAATGGCCTTATGCCTTCAACTATTTTGAAAATGGCAGGAGGATACCAGATATTGCCAGGTCTATATACTGGAATTTAGGTGATAAAGCTCAACTATTTGGAGATCCCTTTATTACACGTGGTTCACATAGCTACTTCAAATGGTTATTCAGAAGTGCCGGCGGACTATTTAAATATTGCAGTGCCAGCTTAATGTTATTTATGTACAGGCGAATCTTTAGATTTTCGGAAAGGGCATTTTATAGAATACTGAAACTAACCAAGATAGGATATTGAATGAATCAGAGTAACTTGTAAATGGAAACGAAATACTTGCTGGTGCCGGTCTGCCACTGCCATTTCTATCCTTGCTGCTGTTATGGTGACCAGTAAATCACGCTGACACCATTGTCATATACTTTCAAACTCTTAGTCAACACGGGATCAAGCTCAGTGATATCCCAGGTTGGCATTTCGTAAGTACGTTCTTTTAGATATAGAGAATTTGTTACACCGTAGC
>Ga0315291_10009124_pt1 | contig 12161 bp, 12 predicted proteins | sample YL17G12_20_MG_FD_203070 | JGI IMG/M metagenome (GOLD analysis project Ga0315291, IMG submission 203070) | Sediment microbial communities from Yellowstone Lake, YNP, Wyoming, USA - YL17G12_20 | ecosystem: Environmental > Aquatic > Freshwater > Lake > Sediment | place: USA: Wyoming | collected...
CATTCCTTTCTCCTGTGGGTATGCTACACTCAACGTGAATGTTACTACATAGCATACACAGGTAAATGAATCGCAGACAAAGAGCGATAGCCTCGTCAGAGGGCTTAGGTTGCAGCTCAAGATCGGTGACTACGAAATCCCTGAGCGCTGTCTAAGATACGTTGTTCTGTACAGAGCGGCACTTGTATCCTTTGGAGGAGTACTCGTTGGAGACGAAGGATTTCAGACAAAAGAGAAGTTGCACAGGTTAGCTCTAATGAAAGCCATTTCCTACGAAGCCGTCGATAGCAACGGTGTCTACGCTACAGGTTGGTGCGATACCAAGAACCTCAAATTCGATTCGGATACCAAGCCAACGACCAAGTTCTTCGGTGAACTAGTCCGTCCATTTGAACCAGACTATTATCGGGACGTCGACGAGGTAATGGTACGTCTTCATCGGATGGCCCCTCAAATGGAGCCTTCTACCTAACTCTTAGATTAGCATGTCCGAAATGGGCTAACGAGCTCTTAGCGTGTTTAGCTGCGCCTTTTCAGAGAATCCAAGCAAAGCCCGGCGACAACGAACGATGAGTCTGTCTATTCTCGGCTGAGCAGATGATCTGAGAAAGTCCTTGCCTCTAATCTTTGCGAACCAGCGTTCCAAGGCATCTAGCGCCTCTTCGAGCTCGGAGACCTCTGTTTGGGTGACGTTGCCTGTAGCGACGTTCCCTCGTATCTCCTCGAGAAACTCATTGCATTCCTCAATGAGTTCACGATACTCCTTCTCCAAATCCTCTTTGAACAGCTCGGAGAGGACGTTGTTGTCTCGTTGGCCCGTTCCCTTGGCTTCTAGGACAAGATAAGGACCAGACTCTTGAAGACGCGAGGTCAAGGTTTCTAGGTGTGAGCGAATCCGTTTGGAGTCCGGTAGAACGCAAAAGGACATCTCTGGGTAAATTGCACCCAGCCCCTTAAGCTGCCTCCACAGACGCACTCTAATTCGTGAAGGCTCATCCGGAACATCGTAGCCCAAGACCAACCACTTTGGAGGCGTGTGCTTTCCCAACAGGCTTCACCGAGTGCAGATTCCGCTTCGGTGTCATTATTGAAGGAATGGGTTCGAGGACCGATAATCCTGGACCCCATCTGGCCGTTGTGAAATCGTGTCGCTCGAAACTGATCCTAGGACAAGTTACTTGTGAGACAATCGCCACTATCGAAAGCGCTATGGATATGATAACTTGATGGCAATGTTGGCCCCGTTGAGTTCTGCCCACTCATCAAAAACCCTGCGTTAGTCCACTCATAAATGATAGTTCGATGTATGAATCGCGCCTGAAACATCTGAGCCCAGTCCGTTCTTCAACTAGAACTGCGTTTTCTTGTTCATGACCGCATCAACGAGAACTGTCCTAGGTAAGAAGAGATGCTCAGCTAGCTACAGGCAAATCACTGCTCATCAGATCATGAGGACTCCTCGTTAGAGTAGCTGCGTCAGGAAGCGGGGGGATTCGAACCCACGAATCCCCAGGCCACGGGTCAACATCTCTTGTGAAAAGTACTTGCGCCGTCACGAGCTTTGCTGATTGACATCGTATGGTCATCTCAAACCGAACTCTACTCAACAAAGGATGAAATCTCTCCGTGAGAGAGATGATCCGGTTTATTTCTGGGCGACACAATAGCTCATGGCAACGAGGGAGTCCACGCTGGAAACCCCCAACGACCAATATCCAAACCGAAAATCCGAGTCCTCTCCACCTCAATTATGGGTAACCCCAATTTACCCACGAATTACCCGGAACGTACCGAAACAAGCCCAATCAAGTATGGAAGGATGGTGCGGCCGCCGGGATTCGGACCTAGGCCGTTGGCTTTCTTCCCTTGGCGGCAACGGAGGGTTCAGGAGCAAGTGCGGAATTCAGAATGCTCCCGTCAGGCGGCGATAGCAGGATACTGTTGTGAATGAGGCAGCCGGGCTATTTGTCACTCTCCTGAGGACAAGGCGCCTGTTGATCATTCTCAAATGCCCGCAAGTCTCTTCTATCGCAAGGTCTGAACCTGAGATGCCTCTTCTTCACTCAATTGACAGAAGCACTATGTCAGGCTGGTCTTTTGTTTCGGAAACTACGCTTCCAGGCTGCTCGGACGGTGTATGCTGGCAGTAGAATGTATGTTGTGATTGAAGAAAATGCAGCGAATGTGAACGCTACCACTGATGCGAAGTCTCCACCGCCGAAGATAGTGAAAAGCCAGGCGGTTATGTGTATGATGCTGACGAGGGGTAGGAGCAGTACGCGGAAGACCACTTGCAAGAGCTCACTCGCAGCTATGATTCTAGCGAGCGATGGACTCCACGAATAATAGAAAGCATTGAAGGCATGGACAAGTGTTCCTCCAATTCGTGTTGAGCCCATGAGTTTGTCTCGGACGTAGCGCATATAGAAGACTTCAGGTGCAAGTTCGGAGCCGTAGGCTGCGGTGGCGATTATGCATCCACGCTGTGTCGGCTGAGTTTCTGGCGGGTTCGAGGGTGTGGGCTGTTCGCTGATTACTGTTTCAGTCGTGAACGTTGTCTGGCTCGTTACAGTTTCGATCATTGTCGTCTCAGTCGTGGCTGCAGGAATAGTTGTGATCGTAGTTGTTGTGGCTCCAGCTTCACGTTCTACTAGCGCAGGATTGCTTGCTATTGTCCGAGTACCATCGCTCCAAGTAGTCTTGAGAAGGTAGACCGCCTGCTGTTGCTCACCTGTCGGACCCCACTCGAACTCGTATCTTCCGTTCTGAAACTGAATGCCTGAAAGGAGTGTCTGCCAACCTTCCTCGTTCTGACGCTTGTACTGTAGGGTTAGACTTCCGCTGCTGATAGGTGGATAACTGGTGAACACTAGGTGAGCGTTCTCATTCGAACCGACATGCCATTTCTCAACATGCAGACCAAGATAGAAAGTGAATGGGTCTACTACGACCCCTCTACCTCCAAGGCTGATGGGGAAGTTTTCGTAGTGATACTGAAAGCTCGGTGTGCTAATGTCTATGTCAGCCATGCCATAGGTCCCGTTTACGCTGAACTTGACAACCCCATTAATGACAGGTGATTGGAAGTTCCATGTTGAGCCGTCTATGATCTGAACGTTGATGGTAGCTGTTCCGTTGACTAGTAGAGGCAGCTCGTTGTCGTTGATGAGCGCTAAGTAGTTGTAGTAGATGACCCCGCCGCCGGCGCTTTCATGATCCTTGAGCGAAATGATGCGCTTTTCGAGAACGCCTAACGCTGTCTCAGCTCGAATATCTACCCTTAAAGGACCCTCATTCAGCTCGTTGGATTCGCTGTTGGGCATCCTCGCGTAGTATGGCGGACAAAAACCGTTCTCAGCTACGATTTCTGCCAAGAATTCGCCTGTCATGCGATGGAATCGGCACACGACCCGTTGAGGCTGGACCTCGATTGGCTGAGCGGTGCCTCCTATGTGCTGCCAGATTCTGGTCTTGATGCCAGTCGGCGGCTCCACAAGAGAAACTTCCATGTACAGTCCGCTATCGGTCGAGCCCACAGGTCCGAGACCTTGATCATACACCCACTTGGCTAGAGGTCTAGAGTCAAGGATCGCTTCTCCAAGGAGCGCATGGAAAACGTCTCGATACGGTAGACTCTGTATTTGAGAGGTGAACTCTCGGAAGACTGTTGGCTTGTAAGCGTAGAGCTTTATCCAACCCGTCTCAAGATGGTAGTCCTTTTCCTCTCTCGCTCTATCGTAAAGTGCGGGACCATTATCCGACACCAATACACTGTCAGTGTCACCGACCCATTCAACTTTCCTCATCAGGATGTCGGTTACGGCGGTCGCTGTTGCCTCGGTCCATGCGCTCATCTCATAAGAAATAGACGAATAGTTCGGAAATGCCTCTGCCTGGAACACGTGAACCAACTCATGAATCAACGTCTCTTCGCAGTTCACGCGAGGACAAATGCTTGAAATCTCAATACAGAACTGGCGGTAGCCGCCCGACGCTTTTTCAGGTATTCCGCATTCAGCCCCAATGTAGGTGATATCGAAGTCGTGGTCGGGCATGTAGAAGAGCTCAGCTATCCGCGGTACGTCTCTCTGCAGCAGTGCAATGTGGGACTGCAGCGAAGAGTCTGGGAAGTTGTCAGAAAACAGAATTGTTACTTTCTTCCCGTTAGGCAATGGGATGTCCGTTGTCGCTTTGTAGGCTCGGACCTCAGGAACTGTGGACACTGTCAGTAGTGCGGGCAAGACTAGGATGACAAGAAGCGACACGCTCATCAGTTTCGCCGAATGGCGCAGTTCAGGACCCTCCGCCTAACATACGGCGGGCTTGCTTTGCCTCATATGGATCAAAACTAAGGCATCCGATCGCTGTCTCCGCAAGAAGCTCGGCAAGTCGGTCTTCTTGAATTACAGTGCTGGTTCGCATCTCATCGTCCACCGAGACGAGGAAGATGTTCTGCCCTAGACTGCTTACTTTTTCGACTTTGCGACTTTTCACAAGTTGGCTCCATGCAAGGCAGACTTGCTGTTTCACATGTACTGCAAGTTTCTTGTAGTCTTCTACTTTGATTGAAATGACTAGTTCTCGGTGAACTGCTAGTTCTGAAGGGAGCTTGTGGCTACAGGTCTGGCAATAGACTCCCCGTTCTGGTACTAGCTTGTTTCCGCATGCCGGGCAGGTCGGAGTGATTATGAATCGTTGGCGGTCGTTGTCCTGCTGTGGCAGGCTCGTCGGGGCCGTTGTCTGTCTCTCTTTCTTTGCTGTCGATGATGGTTCTGGTTGCGCAGTCGTTAGCGTTGGCGAGGTGGTTGTGACTGGCGTCGGTGCTAGCGTTGGAGGCTGGATTGGTGTTATGATGTGAGGGGGCGGCAGTCGGTTGTTTGGCATGTTCAGTCGTATTTCGATTGGTTCCTTGACTTCTCTCCCACTGAGCGCCTCCGCTCGGTCGTCACGGGTTGCATTCTTGATCGTTATGACTCTATTGTAGTAGTACAAGCCTTCGCCGTCATAGTCGATGACCGGCACTGATAGTATCAGCTTGACCTTCTCGTTAAGTAGCATGATTGCTGGCGGATATGCCACGGGTTTCCCGTTTACCCACTCTTTTGCCTCCGTCTGTCTGTACATCCAAGATGTATGCTCGTTCAGGTAACTCTCGAAAGCTTCGATGCCCCCGAAAGCTTCCATAACGATATGTTCCGACCTTGCCGTCAGTCGCAGATGCAGCACCAAACGGACACCTCCTTTCCTTTCTTGGTGTGGGGGGTCAAGGGTCTCGGGCAATCCCGTCGGACGGGTCGCCTTCATTGCGGCAGCGTGACTGCCACAGTCACGCCGTGACAGTAGTAGTCACACCCGACACCTATAAATGTTGTCAATCTCACCCTACGACTGGCGACCGGAAGTGTACACGAGAATACTCACGGAGGATGAAAGGAAAAAGATCAAGAGCTATCTTAGAACTGACGGAAAGAGGGACGCAACCATACGGAAGATTGTGTCAAGGGCGCGACGGTACAGAGGACAGATCATGTTAGATTTCCGACTTCTGGAAGAGCTGGTCGGTCGCTACGAGCAGACCAGAAAGGTTCTTCAGCTGAGAGTTCGGCGTTAGCTATCGTTTAGCTTGCTGGGCGACACTGTGCCACAACTTTAAACTATATTCGTCTTGTGGATCGCTCTGTTCGCTCCAGCGTACCCACTTTCACACTCTCGCTCTTCCCTCTCCCCACTCTTTCTTTTTCTCTTTAGCTCCCATACGATCCGACCGCTGGCAGTCTTACAATCCCATATTCCAGAACGTGCTCTGATTCAATTCATCCACTTCTTGGGGGACCGCAGCTCAGTGTCGGAGCCTAGAACCAAGAATTCTGAGTCCTGTCGTGCCTTCTCGAGTTCATCCAAATGCATCATAAACTTCGGCGCTACAACATCCAATGAGACTTCCCCGCGTCTAGTGAGAAAGTACGCAAGTGCGGCTAGGATAGATCTCTCGGCTCCGATCCCAGATTGAATTATTTTTTTGCTTCTTCTTCGATACCCCGTGGAACAAACACTTCGTAGACCACGTTCATGTTTGGGATCGTTCTCATTCACCTTGAAACAGTTACTTCCCAGACCCTTGCCGTAACAGATTTTAGTTTCAGCATCTTGGCAGCGACGAGGTGGAACATGCGAGAACCGTTTCAAGGTTACCCTCGGACAGTTCAGCCCCGCAAAATTCGCAGACAAATTTTCCGTCCTCGAGAATTGCGCGTGGATGTAGGTAGTATCGGTCTATGCTCAGTTTTTTCATTCATGACTCACCGCACACTGAACAGTACCTTTCTTGTTCCTTCACCTTTCCAATTCTATCATAGGAGACTACTGCGACCGCAGCGTCAAACAAAGGCTCTCGGAAGAAGTCGTGGGAGAGAAAGACAGCTTGACTCCAGGCAGCGAGCATGGACGTGCGTATCACTTGAACGGCGGGGAGAAGAGGGGGATGCGGCGGTCCTCCGAGTACATTGTCAGCAAGAGTCGCACATAGTCCCAATACGTACTCAAGACCTGTTCCATTTCACGTCCGGCTCTCGTCTTACGATAGCATTTGCTTCTTTTGCTGGGAATCTCCTCCACGAGCTTGAATTGGTTAACCGTATGCTCCAGCCAACTGTCCAGTTGAGTGCTGCTTCCGACAAATGGGAGTCTCAGGAGATCGCTTCTCGTGGCAACACCCTTTCTGTTTATGGTCTCTAGAAAGTCTTTCAGCCGAACGGCGGCGTTGGGCAAAGGTGGGAGCTTGGGCCACGCGTCACTGGGCGATGGTTTCATCGTGCACATTCTCCCTGAACTCCTTTGCGGCCAGAATCATTCTGTTGTACCTTCTGTGCAGAACGTAGGACCACGCCAGAAGCCTTGCGGCCGTCACGATGATCAGGCCTGCAACGATGAGAATGCAGACCTCGGCCACCAAGGAGGGAATGTCGGCCAATGTTATGCGACCCAAGGCTAGGAAGTATCCGTCGATGAGCAGAACAAGCGTGGCGCTTAGAACATTCAGATACGCTGAGCGGGAAATGGCACGCACGCCTTTCGTCAAGACCGTGAGCAGATGGTGCGCGTCCTTAAACATCAACTCGTACAACTCGCTAAGTTCACGCAGTTCGATGGCTTGATCTCTAGCAGCCATGATTCGTCATGCAACTTGTGCTGTTGAACATCCTTTTAAGGCAACTTCACTCCCGCCAGCTCGATTCTGAAACTCGTTCGAGAAGATCGAGCGTCAGAAACGTGGGGCATGAACCCAAATGATCGTAACGTTGGAAAGGAATTCCGAAATAGAATACTAGTAGGCAACGCCCTCTCCATCCTCAAGAATCTCCCCCGCAATTCCATTGACTGCTGCGTAACTTCTCCACCATTTTTCAAACTGCGCAGCTACGGCAAACTCGCCGACACAATCTGGGGCGGAAAAACGCATTGCCGACATGAGTGGGCAAAGGCAGGTAAGACCAACGGCAGCTTCTGTCGCAGGTGCAATGGCTTCAAGGGTCAACTCGGTCAAGAACCGACAATCGAACTGTACACAGAACACTTGGTGGAAATATTCAACGAGGTGAGACGTGTCTTGACAGAACACGGGACGCTCTGGCTGAACCTTGGAGACACATACTACAGCACCGACAAGTGCGAACCACACCATTTCCTGAAACCGAAAGACCTTTGCGGCACACCTTGGGTCGTCGCCCTTGCGCTTCGACAAAACGGGTGGTATCTCCGCTCAGACATAGTTTGGTACAAGCCAAATTGCTTGCCCGAGTCTATCAGGGACAGACCGACGAGAGCCCATGAGTATGTCTTCCTACTGGCGAAGTCACGCAACTACTACTACGACGCGCATGCGATAAGAGAGCAATCGAGCCAATCGAGTATCAGGAGACTCGAGCAGAAAGGCGGAGCAAAGGACTACCTTCATGGTGTTAACTCAAGTCGCTCCGCGCGCAGAGCCCTAGAGAACTTCACTAGAAATCCTGGGAGTAGAAACAAGCGCTCAGTATGGACAATACCAACTCAGCCATATAGAGGGGCACATTTTGGTGTCTTTCCTGAAGAATTGGCGAGGTTGTGTATACTCGCAGGTTGCCCAGAGTGGGTCTGCAGTAGGTGTGGAAAACCACGAGTCAAAATTCTCAAGACCCGCGTTCTAGACATGGGAAGAACATGCGCTGATAAGACAGCTGACGAGGTGAATGCCAGCCGCACCTCTGCTCTGAGGTTCAAGCACAAAAAAACCCTAACACGGGTTACTGGCTACACACACTGCCATTGCAGGGCACGACACCGAAAGGGGATTGTACTTGACGTATTCGCAGGTGCAGGGACGACTGCACTCGCCGCCCGCAAACTCAACAGAGACTACACTTGCGTAGAAATCAACCCAGCTTACGTTCGGCTCGCCAATGAACGAATCCAACGAGAAAGGATTCGGAGCTTGGGCCAGCATCACCGCATGCAAAGGAGAGGATGTTGATGAGAACTCTGGAAGTAGCGTTGCGCCTGAACCTCCCCGAACGCATCGCCTACGATTCGGAAACAATTGCAGTTAACGGGCGACCTGTGGAAGTCCCATGCGACAGATTAACCGCTCTGATCGGGGCGTTCGGTGCGGGTGACATCGCCGTCACTGGCGGAGACGCTATCGATGCCTTGGCCATGCTGCATGAACCATTTCCGAGATGGATGTTTCATTTGGCGAAGCATCTGGACCTTGTCCACTTTGTCAAGCCGAACGCGCCATCGCCGTTGCCAGACAGTCAGAGAGAAGCATGGTTTGAGAAAGAGGAGATGCCGTGTCACATCGGATGCAACAATTACTACGACTACTATGTCTTCGGATACGTACTTCCCTATGTCATTGGGGCACACTATGGCAGAGTCTATTTGACGGATGAATTCCTTTCAACCCCCAGACTTCCAGATTTCAAGACTCACATTCCAGAATCGGAGAATGCCCGCATCGCATACTTCATACATGCCCTGCCAAACCCTCACGCGGAACTCTATCAATGGATGCTTCTTCATCAGAAGGAACTTGTGTGCCTTCTCCGGGACCTCAAGAGAGAGTACGAGAACCCCCTACAGTACATAATAATCTACAGGAATCCACGCGCAGTTGCGATGCGGGATTATAGAGCCGACGTGGCGCTAACCCTAGGACGATGGTACATGGTGGGGGGCTCGGAGCTCATGACTGCCCTGCGGGATCAGGGGGGTCTACCTTTCATGCGTGACGCAGGCTTATCGGAGGTTGGCAATAATGCCTAGATTCAACGGAGCAAGAGATCGTTACATCGGCGTAGTTGAAAGAGTGTGGAACTCGAGTTCACTAACCATGACCCCAGACAGCCCAGTCGCGGGCTTGACATGACAAATGCGAATGATCCAGCGTTCAATACCCGCAAACACTCTTTCCAGACTTGAACGCTTGGAACTGCTCGGTCCCAGTTACGGCCCATGAACGAGATGCCGTAGAGCGGGTCTATGGACTTCTCTGGCAGGGTTGGTAAGATCTCTGCGGAGTCCCCGGAGATCATCCTGTCTAGTAGCAGTTTCTCTGTCATTCCTGTCCGCCTCCATGTGCCTTATCCAACTCTGCGCTGCAGGTACTCTGTGCCTCTCGGCACGAATTTTCCGTCCACCGTCGTGACAGATAGTTGGTACTTGACGTCGCCGACTCTTAGTGTTGGCTTGCCATTTCTCTGGATTTTCTTGATTTCTTGGAGCTTCTGGTAGAGTTCTCTTGCGGGCGGTGTGAGCTTGTCGCTGACGCGGATGTAGAAGAAGTTCGGGTCCTTCTCCGACCATTTCCATCCAACTTCTACGCCAGCGTACGGGTCGCCCGTGGCTGGTGCGGTTTGAGATGACGTGGCTAGCATGGTGGTGGTCTGTTGTGTGGCAGCTCGCTTTCTGGCGTATTCTTCTCTGATAAGCTTCTCATCTTCGTCCAGTTTCTCTTTCACAATCCTTCGCAGTTCCGCGTAGACCGCGTCGCGCATGCTTGGATATGCAGTGCTCCTTACTGTCCACTCGATGTACTCATTCTCGTAGTTTCCAACGTTGATTAGTCTGCCTCTGCGGCAGATGACCTCTGTCTCCTTCTCGTTGATTGCCTGTACTGGGGTTTCTGTTTCTTTGCTCATAATGCACCGTTCACCTCCGCTCGTCGCTTTCTTTTGCAATTAGAGGATTGGTCGGGTTTGACATTGTTTGGTTCTTCCTGTTCTGTTAGTGCTATCCAGCATTCCTGGCAGAGGGGCGGCTCAGCGGTCAGGCTTGTGTCTCCGACCTGTGGACCTGCATCGAAGGGTCCGCCGCAACGCGAGCAACGTATCTCTGGTTTCACTTGCTTAGCCTCCGTAACGCTGTGTGCAACGTAGAATTCCAGGCGTGTCTCGCGCATGCTTTTCAGTTCAGGCGTGATTCTGCACGGTGTGTCGGTTGAGAACTCGACGCGTGTGGCCTGGCTGATTGGAACTAGCGTCTTGATGATGGGTTCGAGCACCCTGTTATTGTATGATGCTTTAGACGGTTCTCTGACGGCAAGTTCTATTATGCTTCCATGTTGCTTGTCAAATTCGAAGCTGCCTTCCTGCACTACGGTAAGGTCGGCCAGTTTGTCGCTGAGGTAGCCTAATCTGAAGGTCTTCTGGTCGGCTTCGAAGGTTGTTACGTGTGCATGAGGCGCAGTGTCTTGTATAGCGGCGTTCAGGTCGCTGGTGACCATTGTGACTCTTGTATTGAAGCAGAGTTCCGGCGCAGATACTTTCTGGCCTGACGGCTCAAGGGTTGATATGCTCGCTCGCTTGGTGAGATGCCCTCTAAAAGCAATCTCAAGAGTCTGAGTCTTTCCTGTCCACGCGAGGGTTAGTTTCGTTTTGCGTATGTCTTTAGGGAAGTGATTCAGGAAATGCTCGAGGTTTACGCGCACTTGGAAGGCTTCACGCCTCAAGCATTCATACTCTTCAGTCTGTGCTTTCGGAGTTGTCAGCGAGAACATCGCGGATTCGCCGCCATCGTAAGATTTGATGGCTAAGCCTTCACGCCCGATTGTAATGTCCGCCTCTCGTGCGACACTTGTGAGCGCCTTGAACAGGTCACGGACTGCTTTCGCATCTGAGAAGACCGCCTTGAATGATGTCTCTCGCACTTACTGTGAAGCCTCCTTGGCGCTGCTGTGAAGCATTGCACTGACGCGATTAACGAGAATGTCAGCGGTTCTCCGCTGAATTCCCCACAGCCTCATTGATATCTGGATGAGTTTGATGGGTTCTTGGGCGAGGTCTGGGTGGTCTAGTGCGAGCTCGTACAGGTAGGTGGCGCGGGAGGTGGTTTTAAGGTAGAAAGCGGGTGTTTCTTCAAGGAAAGCTTCTTTCCGATTGGAAGCTAACCAGGCAGCTTGCTCGTACTCCCATGCGGTTCTTCGGCGAACCCCCCACACCGTCATTGCGTACTGAACTAACTTCCAGGGGTTTCTTTGAAGGTCTGGGGTTGTAGTGAGTAGGTGGTAGAGGTGGCTGATGCGTCTTCGTCTTGTGTTGACTTCTTTTCTTGTCCTGTACGTGTCTGTGCTGTTCTGAAGCATACTGAAAGATATGCTGCAGTATTCATGTGCTGTCCGCCAGTTCAAATTCCAGAAAATGCGTATCATTCTCGCAACGTAGGACTGGCTTCTTCGCAGATTAGGATTGTTTAGGAGTAGGCACCTGACAAAGTTGATTCGGTAGTAACGGTTCGTGACTATTCTTGCCTGACGTGTTTGCCTCTCCATGAAGGACTCACTGCGGCGTGCGCGGCGTTCCTCGTCTCTATCTACCTTGTCAAGAAACTTCCGCCACCGCACCTCGTAGGAATCATGCTGAGTGTCTTTCACGAACTCTTCCGACTCCATCCTCTCGATGAGTTTTTCAAACCGCCTGTTCCAAGACTCCTCAAACCTCCGCTGAGCCGCCTCCTTACTCGCCAACTCTCCGAGATACCATCTGCGTTCCGCTGACGTCATGTCAAGAATGGAAACGCTGGAAGGGGGGACAGTTGTTGATGCTGTCCGCTGGCGGATCAGAGGCGTCGAGGTGGTTCCTCTTGATGGTTTGGGGGGGATGAGGGGTTGCGCGCCTGGAGGATCC
>Ga0315291_10009127_pt1 | contig 12159 bp, 8 predicted proteins | sample YL17G12_20_MG_FD_203070 | JGI IMG/M metagenome (GOLD analysis project Ga0315291, IMG submission 203070) | Sediment microbial communities from Yellowstone Lake, YNP, Wyoming, USA - YL17G12_20 | ecosystem: Environmental > Aquatic > Freshwater > Lake > Sediment | place: USA: Wyoming | collected...
ACTGGGGCTCGCGGCGGTTCCGCTACGGCAACCGCGACGCCTCCCCGCTCGACCAGTGGCCCGACCCGGACGTCTACATCCACTACCCGGACCGCCAGCTCCTCTCGTTCATCGACGTCCGCAACACTAACCGGACCTGGCCGGGACGGCCGGACGGCCCCCTCATGGAACGGGTGACCTTCGGGGCCATGGAGCTCATGCGCCGCGACAAGATCGACGTGGCCGTCGACATCCACGGCGCGGAAACGATGTTCCCGGTGACGAACTGCATCGTCGCCCCGGAAAGATCGGTCAAGATCGCGACCCTGGCTTCTCTCACCGTCAAGGCCAGGGAGGGGTTCGAGAGCCACGTCGAGCCGTCGCCGGCCGGTTTCCGCGGCCTGTCCCACAGGGAGATCGGCGATCATTCCGGGACCTTGCCCTTCCTCCTCGAGGCGCCTATCCCCTTCCTCGACCAACCCACGGGGCCGAAGACGACGAAGTTCCTGCTCGACGGCAAGGATCCGTTCCTCCTCAGCCTATCCAAAAAGAAAAAGCTGTTCGTCCCCTACGACGAAGGCGGCTGGCCCCTCGAAAAGAGGGTCGGCCAGAACCTATCCGTGACTCTCGAGATATTCCGTCAATTTTCCAAGAAAACCGCGGACCGGCCCATCGTCCTCCGGGGCGTCCCCCGTTACGCCGACGTCGTCACGAACGGCGTCGGCCGCTATCTCGGCGACCCGGCCAAGGCCGCGGCCGGCACCGTCGTCATGAATTGAGGTATCCCCGATGATCATCAGAAAAAGAATCCTCGGCGTCCTGGTCGTCGCCGCCGTCCTCGTCACCGCCGGCGGCCTGACCCTCGACCTCCGCACGGACCCGGCCCAGCGGCCGGACCTCGACCTTGCGCCCGAGGCCTGTACCGACATCTTGGTCGGCCGCGAGGCTTCGACGGACGGCTCGGTCATGAGCACGCACGCCGCCGACTGCGGCATCTGCGACTTCACCTGGCGCCACGTCCCGGCCGCCGACCATAAGCCCGGCGCCATGAGAAAGCTCTACCGCATCGACCAGTTGCGCACATGGCCGCCCTCCGAGGGTCTCAAGTGGGACATGGTGCTCAAGGATTTCACCGGGGTCGAGATCCCCCAGGTGCCGCACACCTACGGCTATCACCACTCCATCTTCGGCTACATGAACGATCAGCAGCTGGCCGTCGCCGAATCGACCATCAGCAACGCCCGCAAGCTCTCGAACCCGACCCCGACACCCGCACTCAACATCTCCATGCTGACCCTCCTGGCCATGGAACGGGGCCGGACGGCCCGGGAGGCCATCAAGCTCATGGGCTCGCTAGCCGAAGAATACGGCTACGGCGAGAGTATGGGCGGCGAGATGCTGGCCGTTTCCGACGCGAGGGAGATCTGGATCTTCGAGATCATGCCCGTCGGCCCGCTCTGGACCCCGAAATCCGGAAAGCCCGGGGCCGTATGGGCCGCGCAGCGCGTGCCGGACGATCACGTCTCGGTCTGCACGAATGAGGCGCGGATCGGGGAAATGGACCTCGCTAATGCCGACTATTTCCTGGCCTCCGGGCACGTCGTCGCGTTCGCCGTCGAGGCCGGGCTCTACGACCCCAAGGCCGGCAAGCCATTCAGCTGGAAACGGGCTTATTCGCCGTCCGACGGCAGCGCGCTCAGCACCGAAGGCCGCCGCTCCCGGATGTGGCGCTTCTTTGACCTCGTCGCGCCGTCCCAGAAATTCAAGCCCGAGACGGCCGACATGGACTTTCCCTTCTCCGTCAAGCCCGACGCAAAACTCTCCGCCAGGGATGTCATGGCCCTGACCCGCGACAAGTCCGAGGGCACGGTCTTCGACCCCGTCCGCGGGCTCCGCGGCGGCCCCTTCAAGAACCCGAATTATTACAAGGGCACACGCCTCATCAGCGTTCCCAACGTCGAATACACCACCCTGACCCAGTGCCGGTCGTGGCTCCCCGACCCGATCGGCGGCATCGTCTGGGTCGCCCTCGGCGCCCAGGATACGTCCTGCTACGTCCCGTTCTACGCAGGCGCGACCGAGATCCCCAAGTCCTTCGGCATCGGCGACCACTACGTCCTCAACCGGGATTCCGCCCGCTGGGCCTTCGACTATGTCGACTTCCACGTCCAGGTCGCCTACAACGCCGCCATCGAGGACGTCAAGGCGGCCCGGAAGACCTGGGAGGACGGCGCCCTCGAGCGCATCCCCGAGGTCGACGCCCGGGCGGCCGAGCTCTACAAGAAGAACCCCAAGGAAGCCGTCCGCCACGTGACCGGCTTCGGCCTGAATAATGCCACCAACGTCGTCAACGCCTGGTGGAAGCTCGGCGACGACCTCTGGGTGAAATACAACCACCTGGGCCTCTACGACGCCGGGAAAAGGCGGAGCGGCCGCATCCCGACGGCCAACCCGGAGTGGTGGAACAAGGCCGTCAGGGCTTTCGACGTCCTGACCGAGCCCGACAAGAAATAACGATATCGACGTGAAAAAGGAGGGTATCATGAAGAGAAAACACCTCATGACCATGGGGCTGACACTCGTCCTGGCCGTCTTCCTGGCCGGCCATATCTCCCCGGCCGGCGGGCAGGCCCGGGCCGAAGCCGGCGACTCGGTCTTCGACAAGGACGGCTGCACGGTCATCATCGTGGGCAAGGACGCCTCCGCGGACGGTTCGGTCATGACCACGCACACCTGCGACTGCGGCATCTGCGACTGGACCTTTCGCCACGTCCCCGCGGCCGACCACAAGCCCGGCGCGACCCGCAAGATCTACCACGTCTCGCAGTACAGGACCTGGCCGCCGGCGGAAGGCCTTAAATGGGACCTGTACAAGAAGGACTACGCGGGGATCGATATCCCCGAAGTGGCGCACACCTACGCCTATCACCACGGCGGGTTCGGCTACATGAACGACAAGCAGGTGGCCATCGGCGAATCGACCATCGGCTGTCAGCGCAGGATGGAGAATCCGACGCCGGCGGCCAAGTTCGACCTGACCATGTTGACGCTCCTGGCCATGGAGCGGGCGGCGACGGCCCGCGAGGCCATCCAGGTCATGGGCTCTCTCGCCGAGAAATTCGGCTACGGCTTCCATGACGACGGCGAGATGCTGGCCGTGGCCGACCCGAAGGAGGTCTGGATCTTCGAGATCATGCCCGTGGGTCCCCTGTGGACCCCGGAAACCGGCAAACCGGGCGCGGTCTGGGCGGCCCAACGCGTCCCCGACGACCACGTCAGCGTCTGCCCCAACGAATCGCGCATCGGCGAGATCGACCTCGCCAACAAGGACTTCTTCATGGCCTCGCCGAACGCCGTGTCGCTCGCTGTCGACATGGGTTTCTACGACCCGAAGAGCGGCAAGCCCTTCAACTGGAAGCGGGCCTACTCCCCCCAGGAGGGCAGCGCGGCGAGCACGAACGGCGGGATCCAGAGGATGTGGCGATTCTTCGACCTCGTCGCGCCCTCGCAGAAGTACAAGCTCGAGACCCCGAACATGGACTTCCCCTTCTCCGTCAAGCCGGACAAGAAGCTCTCTCTCCAGGACGTCATGACCCTGACCCGGGACCGGAGCTACGGCACCCCCTTTGACCCGGTCAAAGGGATCCGGGGCGGACCCTTCAAGAACCCGAACTATTTCAACCGCCGGGCGCCCCGGGTCATCGACGACGGCCGGGCCGAATACACCACGGTCACGCAGAGCCGGGCGGGGTATCCCGACGCAATCGGCGGCCTCGTCTGGATCGCGTTCGGCTCCCAGGACACCGCGTGCTACATGCCGTTCTACGCCGGCGTGACGGAGCTGCCCAAGTCGTTCTCCGTGGGCGACCACTGGACCTTCAGCCGTGATTCGGCCCGCTGGGCCTTCGACTACACCGATTTCCATGTCCAGGTGGCCTATTCCGAGGCCATCAAGGACGTCATGGCGGCCCAGGCCAAGTACGAAGGGGAAACGATCGCCCGCATCCCGGAGATCGACCAGCAGGCCCTGGCCCTCTACAAAAAGAAGCCGGCCGAGGCGGGCCGGGTCCTGACCGGTTTCTCGCTCAACAACGCCACGACGGTCGTCAACGCCTGGTGGAAGCTCGGCGACGACCTCCTCGTCAAGTACAACCGGCTCTACCTCTACGACACGGAAAAGCGGAACTATGATCGCGGCAAGCCCGCGACGCCGGAATGGTGGAAGAAGGCCGTCCGGGCCTTCGATATTTTGATGGAGCCGGAGAAGAAGTAGCGGCCGCCCGCTCAAGGAGACCGAAGATGAAAAAGAAAACATTTTTTAGCCTGGCCGTCGCCGCAGGCCTCGGCTTGTCCCTTCTCATCGCCGGACAGGCGATCCCCAAGGCCGGCTTGCCCGTGCTGACGACCTCGGCCGGCCAGAGCACGGACGTCACGACCCTCAACATCGTCCTCGACGAGGCGGCTATCGCCTACGACTACTGCGACGTCCCGACCCCCGAGATGGTAGCCGATGGCGTGGGGCTCGGCGGGCGCGAGTCGAGCCCCGGATTCCACATCGAGGTCACGACCGACCTGGCCAAGTTCTCGGCCGGGACGCCCTACAAGGCGGTCATCTTCGCCATCGGCGCGAGCCTCAAGGGCATGGGGGCGTCGGGCCTGACTCTCGACGACGAGGTTGCCCGTCTCCGGAAAGTCATCGAGCTCTGCAAGCAGAAGAAGATCTTCGTCATGGCCGTCCATATCGGCGGCGAGTCGAAGCGCGGGCCGGCCGGAAGCGACAACGAGCGGATGATCGACGCCGTGGCCCCGCTTGCCGACTACCTCGTCGTGACCAAGGACAGCAACAGGGACGGCCGGTTCACCAAGATCGCCCAGGCCAAGAAGATCCCGCTCACCGAGATCGAATACGCCTTGGACCTCGTCGACATCGTCAAGCAGGTCCTGCAGTAAGGCGTGGCGGGCCGGGCAAGCGCCGGGCTCGGCCGACGATGTCGGAAGCGGCGGTCGCGTCCAGACTTATCCCTATGAGGAGGCGCGGGCCGGATTCCGCGAAAGCGACGGATTGACCTTTCCCGTCCTGGACGAGGAAGACGTTCGCTTCTCCGCCCCCAGCCCGCTTGAACCGGTCCGACTCCGAGAGATAGGCCTTGAGGTCGAGCCAGGCCCGGGCCCGGGCGTCTGCCGACCCATAGTCAAGGATGAGCAGAGTTGCCCCATTTTCGTAGACGCCCCTGGCCGCTTCCCCGAAGCCCAGTCCCCGCGCCGTATAAAAAGGATAGATGTTGTTGAGCCCGAGCAGGCCCTTGAGATATTTGACGCTCCCCGGCCGAAGGCCCTTCTCCGGCAGGGCGCCAACGAGACCCGGGGCCTCGCCGGCGTCGCGGATCTTCGAATCCACGATCCCGGCGACGGCCGTGAGCCCGTCGACGGTTTCCGGGGCTTCGTCGAAACCCGTCAGCGTCACCAAGAATCGGCCCTTCCAGAAGTTCAAGTAATAGGCCTCGAGCTCGGCGCCAGCGCCGAGAGTGACCGCCTTTCCGCTTCCGGACCTCTTGAAGCTGAACATGCCGAAGGCGGCGGCCGAGGTTTCCATCTCGAAGATCTCGAGGGAGACGGACTTTCCCTTGGCGTTTTTATAGTCCTGGAGAATGACCCGGCGAAAGCCGTATTCCTGATAGATTTCGGCCCCGCCGTCGATGTAGATGTAGAGGTCCTCTCCCTCGTACTCTTGGAGCGCCCCATCCTTCATCCAGCCGGAGGAGGCATTGTCCGCTGGAAGATAGGTCCTGAGCGGGCCTTCCTTGAAAAGTCCCGATGCCGCCCACGCGCTGGCGACGAACAGGCCCATCAGGGACAAAGCGGCGCGAAATCCCCTGGCTGCAGCCATTTACGTCCCCGCCCGGTCTCCGGAGTTCCTTAGACGTTCTCTTCCCTGATGTCGACATTGTCCAGGTTGATCTCCCCGAGACCCTGCTCGGAGGCTCGTTTGATCTGGACGATGTCCTTGGGCTCGAGGCCCCAAAGGCCGGCGCAGTAGGCGTCGACGGCGACTCGGTCGGTGCCGGCGACCACTTTTTCAGGCCTCAAGAGCTGGCCCGGCCCGAAGGGACCGTTCGTGACGATGAACTCGGTGGCGTCGACGACGTTGAGCGCCGGCTTAACCGCTTTGTTCAGGTCGACAATCGACTGCTCGAGGTGGGCGATGTCGTCGGGGTCCGTCTTCCAGTTCGGGCGGTGGAAGGTCCGGTTGCTCATCGGCGAGTTCAGGCCCATGAGGTTCTTCATCGTCCCGGTGAACTTGTTCCCGGCGTGGTCCTTGGTAATGGGCATGTTGATGAGGACGTCGTGGTCGTAGAAATCGGCCAGGATCCGGGCCTCGGTCAGGGCCAGTCCGCCGGGGACAGGCACGGCCTTGAAAAGCGCCTCGTCCTTTTCGAAAAGCTTGAGGCCCACGCCCTCGGCGTCGATGACGGCCTTGAGGCCGGTGTCCTCCCACTGCTTTACCGACTGCCAGCTCAGGCAGTTGATCTCCTTCGCTCCGGCCTTCTTGCAGAGCCTGATGACGGCCCTCAGGACCTCGGGCTTGGTGAAGGAGCCGGGGTGACGGCTTTGGACATTGGGAAGAAGGGCGACCCTGGCTTTCTTGGGGACGAACTTCTTGATCCCGCCCAAGAGGTCCACGGCCAACATCGTGGCTTGCTCGTATTCCGCGCCGATGCCAACGGCCACGACCACGGCCTTGGCGGCAGGGCCTGCGCCAACGGGTTTTGCTCCCGCCGCGAGCTCCCGCCCCACGGCTAGAGCCAGCCCGGCCTGGGCGCTCTTCTTAAAGAATTCCCGTCTTCCGATCTTCAGGGCCATGCTGCCTCCTTCCAAACTATTCGCACCCATTCTCTCATACCCCCGGCAACGCTCGCAACAAGAAAACTCCCGGACAAGCGGGTTTTGCGTCGACTGGGGAATTGTGATACGTTCGACACCACCCACCCCCTATTTTTTAGTGGGTGGTGCTCGGTATCAGCCCTGAGCATACCCCGGGCTTCAGACCGGGGAGTCGAATGGGTTGACAGAAAAAAGCTAAATCCATGAGGAGCAAGCCCATGAAAAGCAGGCCGTCGGGAATCAGCCGTTTTCTAGCGCTATTCGTCGCCATCCTCTCCATCTTGCCCTTTCTGGCGCCAACCCTCCAGGGCGCCCCGCGCGACCGCTTCCTGGCCTACGCGAGGGCGTCGGCCGACTGGACCCATGACCATGCCGGCGAGCTCCTCGATCAATGGAAAAAGACCTTCGACCCGCTCAACGTTTTCGGCTATCGCCCGCCGGGCGGACTCCTCGAAATGGCTGTTATTTATTCTTATCTTTACGAAAAGGAAAAAAAGCCCGAATACGCCGCCCGGGCGAAGGACGTCCTCCTGACCTACGGCGATCACCGCTCCGCCTACCCCGAATCGTCGGTCAAGCTCAGGCCGGACTACGCAGACGGGGTGCCCGCCCTGCCTGACTTCTTCACGGCCATGCGCTACATCCGGACCTACGACACGCTCCGGCGGCTCCTTCGTCTCTCCCCGGCCGAGGAAAAGAAAGCGGCGGACCTCATCGCCGACAGCATGCGCTACCTTCTCCGGACCCAGGAGTGGGGGCCGATGAACCGCTCCGCCCTCCGGGCCGAGTCCCTGGCCTGGGCCGTCCGGGCCCTGCCCAAGCACTCGGACACGCCCAAATGGGAGATGCAGAGACGGGCCCTCGGCGACGACAACTGGGGGAACTGGCAGATCGAGGACGCCACGATCTACAACGGCGTCTGGCTTTACTCTCTCCTCGGCTATGCCGACGCCCTGGACAAGATCAAAGAGATGTTCAGGACGCCCGAGATGTTCTATTACGCCCAATACTACCTGAACCTCATGTGCCCGGCCGGCGTCGTCCCCGACCTCGGCGACGCCCACTGGACGTCCAACTGGACCCATTTCCTGGTCTTCTTCGAAGCGGCCGCGGCGGCCCTAAAGGACCCCGGTTTGAAGTGGGCGGCCGAGACGATCGCCGCCAAGTTCGTCGACTTCGGTAAACCGACGAGCTCCGGCCTCGGCTACATGCTCCTCGACTGCTACCGCTGGGGAACGGACGAAATCAAAGCCGCGGTACCTACGGCCCCGTCCATGGAAGTCATGGAGGACGTCCAGGGCAAAAAAATCGTTTTCCGGAACGGCTGGTCTCCCCTCTCGAGCTACCTCCTCCTCAATTACCGGGACGAGGGCGACGGCGGCCTGAACTTCCGCGACTACCTGCGTGACACGATCCCCGTCGAGGAAGAGAAAATGACCCACGGCCACGCCGATGAGAATAGCCTCGTTCTGCTGATGTCGGGAGGCTCGGTCCTGCTCCACGACGGCGGCTACCGCGATTACATGCCGTCCGGACCCTACGGGGCCTACCGCCAGGACTACTTCCACAATCGCCTCTGCGTCCGGCCGGAGAAAATATTCTGGGGCCAGAAGGAAGGCGAATTCCGCTACAGCGTCCGCGACGCCGTCCCCGGCCAGACGCTTCTCGAGTTCATGCGCAACGCCGGCTCGTACCGACCGGTCCGGACGAGGAAAGTCGACTTCCTGTCCTTTGACGACTTCGACTACAGCCGGACGCGCGTCGTCGACGACGGGTGGGGCTACCAGGCCGACCGGGTCGTGGTCTACGTCAAGGACCCGGAGTGCTACGTCGTCTTCGACATCTTCAAGGCCCTTCGCGAAGATTACTTCACGATGGGCGCTCTCTGGCACACCCGGAAGATCTTCGACCGGGGCGAACACTGGTACGACACGGGCTACGACCAGATCCAGAACGCCCTTCTTCCGCAGGACAAGCGCCTGCTCATCATGTTCCCGACGACGGAATTCCGGATGGAGGGCGTCGAAGCCGAGAAACGGCACACCCAGGACGAATGGCTCATCCATCAGTCCTGGGCCCAGCATTTCGAGCTCGGGGAGACATGCGCCTTCGTCACCGTCCTCGTCCCCCATGGGGCGCAGGATGATCCCAAGGCCTGGCTCGACCGGATTTCCATACTCCCACATCAGCCTGAGCGCGCTGCCGTCGGCGTCGTCATCGAGACGAGGGACGGGAACCTCGTCGTCGGGGTCAAGAACGACCTGCGCATGGACATGAGCCGCGACACCCGCCGTCCCCGGTACACGTTCGACGCCGGACGGATCAAGGTCGGCGACATCGAGACCGACGGCGACTTCGTTTTTGCCGTGTCGCAGGCCGGGTCCCTCGATTATACCATCGTCAACCTGACCCGGGCCCTGTACAAGGGCAAGGCGCTCGTCGAGCGCGGCGAAGCCCTTTTCGGCCTCGGCTACGACGCGAAACCCGACCGGGGGGGACTGGGAAAACTCAGGTATTGGCGGGATAAGGTGGTCGTCCGCTAGGACGATAATCCTGACTAGATCGGCAGGCCTTGCTGCTTTCGCTGGGCCGTTTTCTGGAGTTCCTGGCCTTCGGCCACGAGCAAGGCCAGCTTATCGAGGATCATCCGGATCTTGATGTTGGCCGGCTTTCTCTTGCCGGGTTTCTGCTTAGCGCAGCAAGCCTCGAGGTAGGCTTCGACCTCCTCGGCGCTCATCATGGTTTTGACGAAATCGTCGACCGTCAGCTCGGCCCGCAGTCCCTCGAGCGTCTCCCCCTTGACTATGATCTTGTTCTCGACGAGGACCCGGGACCGCCACCCTTCGAAATCCTTGGCCGCGTAAATCGGGATCGGCCCTAGGAGCTTCTTGGCGTCCTGGAGGGTCTGGTCGTAAAAGGCCTTCCCTTCCTTGAGAAAATTCCGGGCCCGGTAGTACTCGGGATCGTTGGCGGCGGTCGTGTCCTGGAGGTATTTCCGGAATATTCGACCGGCTTCCGTGAGAACGGAATAGGACCGGGAAAACCGGATGAAGATTTCGCGCTCGATCGGGACCTGCATGCCCCTAAAACCTCGCCCGAACCATAACACAAGGGCCGGGCTCTGTCAAAGGCTTTATTTTGCCCGTATCGCCGCGGCGATTGGACAGGCCCCCGCCAAAGGCGACTATTTAGCACCTATCGCCGCGGCGACGACGTTGGCTATCTTGCTGCGCATGGCGATAATGTCTCCCTTGTCGTCCGGGTGGACACGGTTGGTCAGGAAGACGACGGTCGTCTGGGTCTCCGGGTCGACCCAGATCGAGGTCCCCGTGTAGCCGGAATGACCATAGGACGCCGGGCCGAAGAGGTCGCCCCGGACGGTCGCGTAGTCCGAATCGAGGTCCCAGCCCAGGCCGCGGCCGGATTCGCCGACCTTAGGGTAGATCTCGGTCATGCGCTCGACGCTGAGCGGGCTGAGGATCCGGACCCGGTTCCACTCGCCCTTGTTGAGGAGCATCTGGGCGAAGACGGCCAGGTCGTCGGCCGTCGAAAAAAGGCCGGCGTTTCCCGAGACCCCGCCCTGCAAGCGGGCTAGGGGGTCGTGGACGACGCCACGCAGGGGCGTGCCGTTGACGACCTCGGTAGGCACGCAGAGGCCCAGCAGGGACTCGGGCGGGCGATATAACGTCCTCTTCATGCCCAGGGGCTTGAAGATCTCCTCCGTGGCGAATTCGGCGATCGTCTTCCCCGTGACCTTGTGGACGATATGGGCCAGGGTGATATAATTGAGGCAGCTGTAGACGAACTTCGTCCCGACCGGGGATTCCTTGGGGATCTCGGCGATGAGCTGGGCGAGGTCGGCCGTCGAGCAGGGGTCGCCGAGCTTCTTCCCGGCCTCCTGGGCATCGGTGTAGGGCGGCAGGCCTGAAGTATGGGTCAGTAAATGCCAGAGACGCGCCTCATCCCCGACGATCCCCTTTTCGCCGAACCAGGTCGAGAACTCGGGGACGTACTCCGTGACCCTGTCCCAGAGCCTGAGCTGGCCTCGCTCGACGAGGATCATGACCGAGGTCGCGGTGGCCACTGGCTTGGTGACCGAGGCCAGGTCGAAGATCATATCGGCCGTCATCGGCCGGGATTCGGGAACACGCTGGGACTCACCATAGGCCTTCCATAAAACGACCTTCCCCTTGCGGGCAATAAGGAGGACGGCCCCCGGAAAGTCCTTCCGGACGACCGCGGCGCCGATAATCTCGTCGAGGGTGGCCAGGTGTTTCGAGGACATGCCCACGTCCTCCGGCTTGGCCGAGGGCAGAGCCTGGCCAAACGCAGCTGTCAGGCCGCACCAAACGAGAAGCGCGAGGACGGTCGAACTCAGGATTCTGCGCATGGCTTCTCCCTTATTTGGCGCCGGGCTCGGACGGCGTTTCTCTCCAGACTAGGCCGTCCTGGCGGATATGCCAACTCTCCCCGGATTTCGATGCATAGACCGCCTCGAAGAGGCTCTTTGTGGGCTGGATCAGCGGCGGATAGGACCAGCCCTTGAGCTTCAAGACGCTCTCGCCCTTGAGCCCCAAAGCGCCGATGTCTGCGCCGAAGCTTCCGTTTTTATCGTAGTACGCCCACTGGGAGTAGTAAACTTTGCGGAGGGCCCATTTCACCTTCTCCTCGGGCCGCCGGTCGAACTTCTCTTTCCCCTTTCCGGGGCTTTTCGCGGAGAACTGGACGTAGCCCCACATCTCCGGATAATGGATGTTGATGACGCCCTGCGGCGTCCAGGTCCAGTTGTCCTCGGGCAGGGGCTGGCCCGTCGACGCGTCCTTCGTCTTGACGTAGGTCCCATTCTCGATGTCGATACGATACTCGACCCGGGAGAAATTGACCCGCCACTGGTCGCCTGCCGACGGGCGCTCGGGCTTCCCGGGAATGCACTCCTTAAGCACCGCGAACGGCAGGGCGATCTCCAGCGTCCAGGCCTTGTCCCCGTCCGAAGGGTCGTTCAGTGTCCCGATGACGTGGACGGCGGTCTTGAGCCCTTGGATGTCCCAGGAGTGGACCGCAGGGCCACCGTCGCGGTAGGGCTTGATGAGCAGGAGATCCCAGACGGTGTTCAGGGCGTTCATCTCCAGTTCGTAATAACTGTGGGTGTCGCCGTCGGGGTCGATGAAGACCTCGAAGTCGTTGTCCTGAAAGATGATGGAATCCCTATCGGTCAGGGTGGCCCAGACATGGGGTTCCTCGAGGTAGGCTCCGATGTAGATGTATTTGTCGTCCCAAAGCATCTGGACCCTGGTCCTG
>Ga0315291_10009128_pt1 | contig 12158 bp, 10 predicted proteins | sample YL17G12_20_MG_FD_203070 | JGI IMG/M metagenome (GOLD analysis project Ga0315291, IMG submission 203070) | Sediment microbial communities from Yellowstone Lake, YNP, Wyoming, USA - YL17G12_20 | ecosystem: Environmental > Aquatic > Freshwater > Lake > Sediment | place: USA: Wyoming | collected...
CGGAGGGGGGCTCTGAGATCGTCCGTGTCGCCGACAGAGGTGCGATGGGGGGAACCGACGGGACTGGTTCCCCGGGGGCCGGGGGCCAAGGGCGGCTCCAGGCCGCTCGCACTTCCCCTCGCCGGGACAGGCCGCGGCCGACGGAGGGCGCGCCCCGAGCCTGAATTCCTTCTCACACGAAAAGAAATGCTTCCCTAAGTCTGTTAAGTAAGTCTGTTAAGATTGTAGGTTTGACCCCTACTTTTGTTATAATAAATGTTTACCATCAGCTCAAAATGAACGACGATAAGATCATCCTGCGCGGTGTCAAGGTCCACAACCTGAAGAACGTCGATGCCGACGTCCCCCTGAACAAGCTGGTCATCGTGACGGGGGTGAGCGGCTCCGGCAAGTCCTCTCTCGCCTTTGACACGCTTTACGCCGAGGGGCAGCGCCGCTACATCGAGTCGCTCTCGGCTTATGCCCGCCAGTTCCTGGAGAGGATGGACAAGCCGGACGCCGAACGCATCGAGGGCATCCCGCCGGCGATCGCCATCCAACAGAAGGCCTCGACCAAGAACCCCCGATCCACCGTGGCCACGGTGACGGAGATCTACGATTTCCTAAGGGTCCTCTACGCCCGGATCGGGACGGTCCACTGCCTGAAGTGCGGCCGGCCGGTCACGCGCGACACCATCGATTCGGTCATCGAGGCCCTTTACACCCTGCCTCCCGCGACAAAGGTCATGATCACGTTTTCGTGGCCGGCGGACAAGGGGACCGCCGCCCTAAAGAAAGAGGGCTTTTTCCGGGTGGTCGAAGGCGGCGAGGTCGTCAACCTCGAAGAAAGGGCTCCCTCCAAACGCGGCGCTCTTGAGGTCCTCGTGGACCGGCTCGCCCTGGACCCAGATGAACGCGAGCGTCTAGCGGACTCCTTGGAGCTGGCCCTCAAGAGGGGGGAAGGCCGGGCCAAGGTCCGGACGGAAACCGGCCGTGAGCTTCCCTTCTCGGACAAGCTCGAATGCAGGGATTGCGGCATAGCCTATGAAGAACCCTTCCCGAACCTCCTCTCCTTCAACAGCCCGCAGGGCGCCTGCCCCGAATGTCACGGTTTCGGCGACATGGCGGTCATCGACGAGGACAAGATCGTCCCGGACAGAGGCTTGTCGCTCGGGCGGGGCGCCGTGGAGCCCTGGACGAAGCCCTTGTCGCGCGGTCTTCAGCGCGAGATGCTCGCCCAGGCCCGGAAGAAAGGAATTCCCATCGACGTTCCGTTTAAGGACCTGGACGAGGAAGCTCAGCGTTTCATCATGGACGGCGGGAAAGGCTACCACGGGGTCAAAGGGTTCTTCGACTGGCTCCAGAAGAAGAAATACAAGGTCCAGGTCCGTGTCCTCCTCAGCCGCTACCGGAAGTACGTCCCCTGTCCCTCCTGCGGCAAAACACGCCTCAACCCTCAAGCCCTTGGGATCAAGGTCGGCGGCCTCTCCATCGCCGATTTCGTCAGAATGACGGTCCGGGAGGCCTCGGGCTTCTTCGACGGGCTCAAGCTCAGCCCGTACGAAAGCACGGTAGCTGATAAACTCATCATGGAGATCCGGGGCCGGCTGAGATTCCTGCTCGAGGTCGGGCTCGACTACATCACTCTCGACCGGATGACCTTCACGCTGAGCGGAGGCGAAGCCCAGAGGATCAATCTGGCCGCGGCCCTGAGCGCTTCGCTTGTCGGGACGCTCTTCGTTCTCGACGAGCCCAGCATCGGCCTCCACCCGCGGGACAACCGCCGTCTCATCCAGATCCTCCGGTCCCTCAAGGACATCGGGAACACCGTTGTCGTGGTCGAGCACGACCCCGAGATCATCCGGGCCGGAGAGCACGTCATCGACCTCGGTCCGCGGGCGGGGGAGGCCGGGGGCGAGATCGTTTTCAACGGACCCATGGCATCCTTCCTCGAAAGCAAGGCCTCTCTCACCGCCCAATACCTGAGGGGCGAAAAAACGATCGCCATCCCCGGCGTGCGGCGCAAGCCGCGCGGCTTCCTGGAGGTCAAGAACGCCCACAAGCATAATCTCAACCATATCGACGTCCGGGTCCCCCTGGGGATTTTCACTTGCGTCACCGGCGTCTCCGGATCGGGAAAGAGCACGCTCGTCTACGACGTCCTCTACCAGGGCTTCACGGGAGAGGCGCGGAACGGATTCGAGGACATCCTGGGCCGGGACGGCGTCAACAAGGTCATCATGGTGGACCAGTCGCCCTTGAGCGCATCGCCGCGCTCGATCCCGGCCACGTACGCCAAGGCCATGGACGGCATCCGCGACCTCTTCAGCCAAACAAGGGAGGCCAGGATCATGGGGATGGGGCCCGGAACCTTTTCCTTCAACACCGCGGGCGGCCGCTGTGAGGAGTGCCGGGGGGCGGGCCGGCAGATCGTCGAGATGCAATTCCTCTCGGACGTCGTTCTGACCTGCGAGGCCTGCAAGGGCAAGCGGTTTAAAAGCGAGGTCCTGGAAGTCCGCTACAACAGCAAGAACATCCACGAGGTCCTCGGGATGAGCGTCACCGAGGCCTGCCTGTTCTTTGCCGGGAGGCCCGACATCACCCGGAAGCTCTACCCTCTCCTGGAAGTCGGACTCGGCTACATCAAGCTCGGACAGCCGACGACGACCCTCTCCGGCGGCGAGCTCCAGCGCATCAAGCTGGCTTACCACCTGGTCCACGAGAAGGGAAATAAAGCCCTCTACCTGTTCGACGAGCCCACGATCGGGCTCCACCAGAACGACGTGTCGGTCCTTCTCCGGTGCTTCCAGAAACTCGTCGACGCCGGGCACACCGTGGTCGTCATCGAGCACAACCTCGATGTCATCAAGTGCGCCGATTACATCATCGACCTGGGACCGGAAGGCGGGGACGCCGGCGGCCGGATCGTGGCCAAGGGGACTCCGGAACAGGTCGCGAAATCCAGGAAATCCATCACGTCCGAATACCTCAGGAACTGTCTCTAGGACGCGGTTCGCGACCCATCCCCGCCCGGTTCCCTCTCCCCCTTATTTTCTGTTCGATTCCGGTTTTGTTGAGGCCGCCTTGTCCTCGAACCTCTGTTTGTACCCCCCGTAATCCGGCAACAACCGCGGGTATTCCTCGTCCATTAAAGGAGAGGAAATGATGAAATCGGCCGTGGTCCTGTCGCAGGCCACCGGGATGTTCCAAACGACGGCGATGCGCAGAAGCGCCTTGACGTCGGTGTCGTGCGGCATCGGCTGAAGGGGGTCCCAGAAGAAGATCAGAAAATTGATCTCTCCGTCCGCGATCCTGGCCCCGATCTGCTGGTCTCCGCCCAGGGGGCCGCTCTGGAGCCTATGGACATCCAGGCCCAGCTTATCGGCGAGGAGCTTCCCGGTCGTTCCCGTGGCGTACAGCTCGTGCCCGGCCAAGAGGACCTTGTTGAACCTCGCCCATTCGAGCAGGTCCTGTTTCTTGTTGTCGTGGGCGACGAGGGCGATCCTTTTCCTTTTGCCGATGAGAAGTTCTCTGTTTTTCATGGGTTCTATCTTTCAGGAGATTCGATCGAGAACAATATACTCCGACCGGGGCGCTCAAGCCAGCCCAAAGGGAGGCGGCCAAAACCGACTTCGACAGACCGGCATTGTTATCAATGGTTTGGCCGGGGCGCCGGTAAAATGGAATTGACAGTCTGGTCCTGATAAGATATAAGCTTTCTGAGGATTGCCTCATGAACCACACCATCCCCATCTGTGACCTGCACTGCGACACGGCTATGGGGTTAGCGGCGGGAAGGACGCTCGATTGTCCCGAGCTTCAGGTCAACCTGCCCGCCATGAGAGAGGCCGGGATCGGCCTCCAGGTTTTCGCCTGCTACGTCCCCCCCGTCCTCCCGGAAAACCGGAAGTTCGATTTTGCGTCGAAGATGCTGGACTCCCTGGAAAAGGAGATCGACGCGCACGGCGCGGAGATCACCGTCTGCCGCAGCGCCGAAGAAGCCTTCGCCGCCCGCGCCTCGGGCAGGATCGCCGCCGTCCTGGCCGTGGAGAACGGCGATGCGCTGGAGGGCGATCTCAAGAACCTCGAAAGATTCCATGCCCGGGGTGTCCGGCTCCTGACCCTGGTCCACTCGCGGAGCAACCGCTGGATCATTTCCTGCGGCGACAAAACCCCGTCCTTCGAGGGCTTGACGCGCTTCGGCGAGGAAGTCGTCGCGGCCATGAACAAGCTCGGCCTGATCATCGACGTCTCCCACGCCCACGACCGGGCCGTGGAGAAGGTCCTCGAGCAGAGCTGCCGGCCGATCGTCGCGTCCCATTCCTGCGCCCACGCTCTCTGTCCGGTCCCGCGCAACCTCAAGGACCCGCTGATCAAGAGGATCGCTGCCGGCGGCGGCCTCGTCGGGGTGAATATCTATCCCGGTTTCCTCGACGCAGGGTACACCAAAGCCTCCGAAAAGCTGGGAGAGATGTTCTCGGAGATCGATAAGGAAGAGGAAAAGGCCGGCCCGGATCCCGCGAAGCATTTTGCGGTCTTCAGGGCCACGGGAGAGCGCTTCCGCAAGGCCATGGCAGCCTATCGGGTCCCGCTGGACCGCTACCTCGAACACCTTTTCCACATGCTGACCATCGCCGGCGACGACCATGTGGCCTTCGGCTCGGATTTCGACGGGGTGCCCGACCTCCCCGAAGACGTCACGGGATGCCGGGGCCTCGGCCTCGTCCGGGACCGGTTGGCCGAAGCGGAGCTCCCCAGAAAAAGCATCGAGAAACTCTGCTGGACGAATTTCCTCCGTATCTTCCAGGCCGTCTGCGGCTGACGCTCTACGCGGAGCGGGCGCGGTTTGACCTTGGCCCTTTTATTGTGCTATACGATGGTTTCAGGCTCCATCGCATGAGGAACGCGTCATGAGACTCCCGAAGCATTTCTGGCTGGGCGCCGTGTTCATCGGCTCGTCGGCGCTCTTCATCGTCATCGAGAGACTGACCGGTTATGAGTTCTTTTATCACCTGGCCGCTATCCCCATCGAGGTCATGGTCGCCGTTTTCATCGTCGAGAGGGCCCTGCAGAAACACGACCGCCGGGAAAAGCGCCGGCAGCTGATGTTCATCAAGAGCCACCTCTTCCGTTCCGAGATGAGGGGCCTTTTTTTGGCGGACTTCGCGGCCCTCAAGGCGCCGGCCCTCACCATGGATGAGATCCGGACCGCCTCCTTGGAGGACCTCAAAGGGATGCGCCTAAAAGCGAAAGCCGTCGAGTACAAGAGTCCTGAGGACATGGAGCCGGTCATCCTCGAATACGTCAAGGCCGAAAGGGTCTGGCGCAACTTCATGGAAAGGGCGATCACCTTCAATTTCGAGGAAATCTTCTTCGACATGATCTCCATTCTTCACTTCGTCAACGACGTCCGCGGCTACAAGGAACGCAATCCGGGCCGGCTGTTCATCCATGAGGCCCTCGGTCATCCGCGGATGAAGGCCAAGGTCGACGAGGTCCTGGGCGACGGGATCCGCCGGTTCCTCGACTACGCGATCGAGCTTAAGGAAAGACAGCCTGAGATGTTCGAAGAGGTTATGGAGGACTACTCGCTGTCCGCGCGGATCCGGAAGGCGGGAGACGCCCCGGAACCCGCCTGCGATTGAATAGGAGGAAAGACGTGGATCACAAGTTCAGACCTCATTTGGGGATCATTCTCGTCGCGGCCGCGGCCCTTGCCCTGCTCGCGGGGCCGGCCGGGCTCCGGTCAGAAAGGCAAAAGGCGGCGGGCAAGGCCGTCCCCGTCAAACCCCTCGAGTACAACAAGGACATGCTCGTCAAGCAGGCGGTCGTCGGCTTCATCGCGCCGGCCGGCTTCGGGGACTCGCCCTATGACATCGACCCTGAAGGAAGGATTCAGCTCCATCCGGGCACCGGGAGCATCACCTACAACTTCCGGTCCGGCGACAGCGCGGTCAACCTGGCCGGCGACCACGTCGAGCCGGCCGTGACGCTCTACAACCTGGGACGGGAAGGGTCCCGGGCGGGTTCCGAGAGTCGAGGGTTGAACACCCTGGCTTGCATCGGGAACAGGGTCAAGATCTGGGACGGAGAGGGAAAGGGAACGATGGGCTGCGTCATCGGCAAGCACGGCGGCGCCGAGCACGTCATGGTCGATTTCCCGGACGCCTCCGTTTTCGACAAGCTGACCATCGGCGACAAGATGCAGATCTACGCCGTCGGCTTCGGGATCGAGCTTCGGAACGTCGCCGGCGTCACGGCCATGAACGTCGGACCCGAGCTCATCGACGCGCTGACCTCGGCCGGCATGGGTGTCACGTCGGACGGCAAGCTCCTCGTCCCGATTGCCATCAAGGTCCCGGCCAAGATCATGGGCTCCGGCCTCGGCGCGGACCACGCCTACAGGGGCGACTACGACATCCAGCTTTTCGATTCCGGAACGATCAAGGAATACGGGCTGGAGCGGCTCCGCTTCGGCGATCTCGTCGGGATCGTGAACGCAGACACCACCTACGGCCGGATCTATCGGGAGGGCGCCATCACGGTCGGCGTCATCTCCCACAGCCGGAGCTGGGTCGCGGGCCACGGGCCGGGCGTAACCGCCCTCTTCACCTCCCGCGACGGGAGGATCGAGCTCGCCGTCAACCCTGACGCGAACCTGGCGAAACTCTTGAAGATCCGATAACAAAGGAATGGCGGAAATTGACCCGCCTCCAAAGGGCTCGGCGGTTCTCCATATCATGGAGGCAAATTCATGCCTGAAGAGCACGGCATCAAAAACCGGCGTTCTGCCGTTTTCGCCGGGATATTCATGCTGTTTTCGGTAAGCGCCCTGTTTCCCTGCACGCTGGCCGTGATCTCCGGCAAGGCGACCCGGAACGGGCGGGCGCTGATGTGGAAGAACCGCGACACGGACAAGATCGACAACAAGACGCTCTGCATCCAGGGCCCGAAATACGCGTTCATCGCCCTGGTCGACCGGGGGGACGAAAAGGGCGACGAAGCCTGGGGCGGCCGGGGTCTATGAGTCCCTCAAGACCGCCTTCCCGGACATTCAATAGACCCGGGACCTGTGATATGATAGGACAAGGTCAGATGATCAAGAACCCCGGCCTTCTCGAGAAATTTGAAAGGACGCTTACCGCCAAGAGAAAAGCCGACCCGTCCCGCAATTTCCAATTGATCGACGCTCTTTACGAGGAGGCGGTCTCGCTCGGCGCCTTCCCTTTGAAAAACAAGCTCGAAGGACTTGAAACCGACATCAAGGTTGCCCGGGTCGTCAACAGTGTTCCAAGATCTTCTTAAAAGGGTCGCCGGCAGGCCGCGGGACATCGATGATATCAAGGCCATGCTCCTGAAGAATCCAGGCTATGACAAAGTCTATATCCGGCGGTGGCTGGCGGATTTCGACGCGTCCTTGGAGGAGGGTTTCCTAGCCAAATTCAACGCCTTGATCAAGACGCTAAGGACGGGATCCTGAACCCGCCTGCGGTCCCGCGACGATAAGGAGTCCATGATGAGGAGATACGCTCAGGTGATAAGGGTCATTCCGGAGATGTTCGAGGAATACGAGCGGCTCCATCGCGCGGTTTGGCCGGAGGTCCTGCGGATGATCCAGGAATGCAACATCCGGAACTACTCGATCTTCACCCGGGACGGGCGCCTGTTCAGCTATTTCGAGTACGTCGGCTTGGATTACGCGGCCGATATGGCCAAAATGGCCGCCGATCCCAAAACGCGGGAATGGTGGAAGCTCACCGACCCCTGCCAGCAACCCGTCGAAACGGCCGCAAAAGACGAATGGTGGGCGCCGATGCGGGAATTGTTTCACTCCGATTGATCGGCTAGTAGGGGTCAAACCTACTCTTTTGACAACTTTGCGATTAGGTTTATTATTGTCAAAAGAGTAGGTTTGACCCCTACTAACAGACGGTGACGGTCAAGCCTTCGGAGCTCGTCGCGAAGTCGAAGAACCGGGCCCGGTCGTTGGGAGGTTCCGATTCGAGGGCCGTCCGCGCGGCCGCGGCGTCCTCCCGCGACCTGCAGACGATGAGGAGGAACCCTCCCCCGCCCGCGCCGAGCAGTTTGGCCCCATAAATATGCGGTTTGATCCGGGCCAGGATCCCCTCGATCACGTCTGTTGTCGAGTCCGGGTCGATGGCCTTGTTCAGGTTCCAGGCAAGGTCGATAAGTTCGCCGAACGCCCGGATATCCTTCGCAGACATGGCGTTTGCCATGGCGGGCGGAAAGGCGTGGAGTTGCCGCAGCGTCTCCATGGCCCCGCGATCGCGGTCGAGGTAATTGCCGACGACGAAGCGCAGGATGTTCTTGGCCAGCCGCCGGATCCCCGTGTAATAGAGGAGCGTCTGACCGCCGTTCGCCGCCGGGTCCAGGACGTCCGGGGGGACGAAATGGATCCTGGGGTTCGGGATGAGCCCCGGCTCCGCGGTGATCATCTTCACGCCGCCCACGGCCCCCCCGATCTGGTCCTGCCAGCCGCCGCCCGTCGTCAGCTCCTGCTCGAGACGGAGCACGCCGTGGAAAAGCTCCTGCGGCGAAAGCCGCCGCCCGATCATCCTGTGGATGACGGTCATCAGGACGGCACCCATGATGCTCGAGGTCCCCAGGCCGCTGCCGCTCGGGATGGCAGCCAGAGTCGTCAGCTCAACGCCGCCGCCGAAGAGCTTCAACATCTCCCTGAGCGTCCCGGCCTTTCGCGGCCAGGCGGCAGAGTCCGGCGAGAACCCCGACATGGCCAGGGCGGCTTTGGCCAGGGCGAACCGGCTCGATGGCTGCCGGTAATCGAGAAGGTCACGGAGCTCTCGGATGACGACCCGGGCGCCGTGATCGATGGAGCCGATGCGGATCTCCGGCTCGCCGATGACACGGGCATAGGCGTGGATGGGCGGCTGGCCGTTGAGGTTCACGGCCGCGTTGATGACCGAACCGCCATGCTCCAGGGAATACGGAGGCGTGTCCGACCAGCCTCCGCCGAGGTCAAGCCGCGCCGGCGCCCTGCCCCAGATGATCTCGTCGCTCCGAAGAGCGCTTTTCGGATGGTCCGCGTTCCTCCGGCTGCTCAGGACGATAGTCCGGCCGACGTTTTCGAACGCCGCATTCCTTGCCTCCTCCGCCCACGCGCCGGGGTTCTTGAACGCGTTTTCCCCAAGCCCGAGGCCGGCGAGCCAGGCTCTCTGGGCCGCGGACAGCCGCGCCCGGACCGCCCCGAGCGTCTCCTTCCAGCCGCGGTCGCCCTCCCCGGTCCCCCGCGCGACGGCCGAACCCATGGTGTGCAGCATCCTCGAAAACTCGAGCTGTTCCGTCCCGGGGAAGTATCTTTCGCCGCCGAAATGGAGGAAGGCTTCGTCCAGGACCCTCGAGAGCCACTCCGCCCGTTTTTCGGGGCCGATCGTCCGGAAGACGAATGAAAGCTCGGTCGCGGAGAAGCCGCTCTCCGGCCGGAACAGCCTTCGCAGGGAACCCTTCAGCTCCCCGGCCCGGTTCTCGGCCCGCCTGAGGTGAAATTCGGGCTGGGAAGCCAGGCCGGTCATCTCCGCGAAGCTCAACCGGTCCGCCCTCTTCCAGGCCTTCCTCTGAGCGGGGGACGACCGCTTCGGCTCGAGCATCCAGATCCAGTCCCTGTACTTTTCCGGCGAGCGGACGGCGGGGAAAAAGCGGCCGTTCCAGGCCTGACGCTCGCCGGGAGCAAGGCCTTCACCCCAGACGTCCCCCACCCTCGCGTCCATGGCTTCGAGCCATTCTCCGATGGGAAGGCCGGCCAGGAGGGCGCCTTCGCCGGCGGGCTTATTGAGGATGTCATCGGTCCCATAGCACCGGACGAACCAGACCCGTTTCCCGCTGCGATCGGTGCCTTCCAGAACATCGAGGACGGTGTTCTTCGGCAGGGCCAGGGGCGTCCGGACATCGGCTCCGGTGACGACGTTCCCTCCGTCCAATTTCAGTTCCGAATGAATGCGGCAGCCCTCGACCCAGGAGTCCTCTCCGGCTATCCGGCCGCCGCCTGAGACGTCGTTGTTGATCGAGAGCAGGGACCCTTCGTGCGAAGTCCCAAGGTCCATGCTCAAGAGGTCGCTGCCGCTCCGGATGAGCTGGCGCGGCGTCCCGAAGTGGATAAAGCCGCAGCCGGGGAGAAGGGAAAGATGGAAGGGAATCTTGGCGACCTTGTCGAAGACGCGCCGCAGACGCCGGGGGCTGAGTCCGGAACCGGCCCGTTTCACGGCATCGGCATAACCGGAGAATTCGGCCTCCGTTCCCATGCCGCAGCAGACCTCGCGATAGAAATCGAGCCCGGCCTTTTCGACCGCAGCCGCCATGTCGCCTTCCCACCCTAGTCCGCCGGCCTCGTTTCTTTTCACCTTGAAGATCGTGATGATCGCGACGGCGGCGCGGGCGTCGAGGCTCATGACACCGATGTCCAGGACCGATCGGCCGTGCCTTTGAATGGCCCCCTTCCCGGACTGCTCGGCCGGCGAAGGTTTCTGGAGGAAGAGGCGGACTCGCCCGTCCCCGCCCGGGCAGAAAACCCCATGGTTCGCGGCCAACTCCGGGGCGGCGTAAGAGCCGAGGCCCGTGATCCCTTCATCGGCGAACCTGACCGTATCCGCGTCAAATGTCAGGAGCACGTCGCCCGTGGCCACAACGACCTGGCCCCTGGCCGGCGCCGTTCCGGGCAGGGCCAGATAGGCCGGGACAAGGCGGTCGAAAATGGTCATGCCCAGGGCGCGGTCGGATTCTCCGGGAATGGGGATGAGGATCTTGCCGCAGGAAGCATAGGCGGGCAGGCGCTTGGAATCCCCGCCCGCGTGGACGATCAGGATCCGCAGCCGGGAGAGGACCTCGGTCCAGGCCTTTGGGTCCAGGCCTTTCGAGGGCTCCGGCCTGAGCTCCCGCTCAAGGACCTTGAGCAGGCACCAGACCGTGCTTCCCCCGCTCCCGACGCGCTTCCCGCCGGGGTCGGCGACCGCCAGGACCTCGCTGACACCGGGGATGAGTCCCATGCTCTTGCGGAGGGCGAGCTCGTCCGTATAGGCGGACGCCTGGCGCTCGTTGGAAGCGGTGACGACGAGATAATCCCAGGTGCCGGTTTTCACTTATTTATTCTTGGCGGCCTCCACCTGGGCCTTGATCCAGGGGTAAGTCCGGGATAAGCCGTCCTTTAACGAGAACTCGGACCTCCAGCCGATCGACGAGATGCGGTCGTTGCGGAAGTTGCGCGCCTTGACCCCGACGGGCCCTTCGACGTGCTTGAAGAATATCTTTTTGCCGGAGATTCCGGCGATCATCCGCGCCAGGTCGTCCACGCTCACGTATTCCCGGCGGCCGATGTTGACCCCGTCCTCGAGGTCCGAATGCATGAGCCTGATGATGCCGTTGAGGAGGTCATCGACGAACGTGTAAGCCCGAAGGGCCGTGCCGTCGCCCCAGACCTCGATCGTCCCGCCGTCCTCGGCCTCGGCGATCTTCCGGCAGAGCGCGGCAGGAGCCTTTTCCCTTCCGCCGCGCCACGTCCCCTCCGGGCCATAAGTATTCTGGAACCGGGCCAGGCGGACGGCCATCCCGGATCGGCGGCCGTAGGCCATCGCCATGCGTTCGGCGTAGAGCTTCTCCCAGCCATACTCGTTGTCGGGCATGGCCGGATACGCGTCCTCCTCGCCGAGCTCGGGTTCACCGGCCTCCATGTCCCTGTAGACGCAGGCCGAGGAGGAAAAGAAGTAGCGCTTGACGCCGGCGTTGGCGCTCGAGTGGACCATGTGGATATTGATCAGGGCGCTGTTCCGCATGATCTCGCATTCGGCCGAATGGATGAAGCCCATGCCGCCCATGTCGGCAGCCAATTGGAAGACCTCGTCAAAGACCCCCTCCGGCGCTTTGACCGCGGCCCGGCAGTTTAGCTCGTCCCTGAGGTCCAGGACCCGGAAATCATCAGCCGCCGAAGGCGAGAACTCGGGGTGTTTCAGGTCGACGCCCCTGACCCAATAGCCGTCCTTTTTAAGCCTTTTGACCAGATGACTCGCGATGAAGCCTCCCGCGCCGCAGACCAGGGCTTTTTTCATGCTTCTTTCGTCCTTTCCATCCTCAACTTCCCGCAAGGCCCAATTTATAACACGCTCCAGGCCGTCCCGTAACCGAAATCGCCTCCTAAAGCCACTTCTTTTTCC
>Ga0315291_10009132_pt1 | contig 12158 bp, 5 predicted proteins | sample YL17G12_20_MG_FD_203070 | JGI IMG/M metagenome (GOLD analysis project Ga0315291, IMG submission 203070) | Sediment microbial communities from Yellowstone Lake, YNP, Wyoming, USA - YL17G12_20 | ecosystem: Environmental > Aquatic > Freshwater > Lake > Sediment | place: USA: Wyoming | collected...
GTCCCTGCTCGAGGGCCCGGGGCATATCTCTCACGACGAAATAAGCATACGCGAGGTTGGACTGGCCGGCCGAGTCCGCGGGAAATTGCCGGACGAGCGCGCCGAGCTCTTCGATCGCCTTCGGATAATTCCCGGCCATTAGATACCAGAGCCCCCTCGTCCTGTATTTCTCGCGGTCGTTCATGCTGTCGATCCGGGCGAGGGCCATTTGCTGGTATTCTTCCGCCCTCTTAACCTCGCCGGCGTTCTGGAAGGCGACGGCCAGCCCCGAATAGGCCCGGCCGAACTTGGAGTCGGCCTGGATGGCGCGCTCGTACTCTGCGACGGCTTCCGCGCGCTTGCCCTGCTTTATCAAATCCTGGGCGTGAGCGTAGGCGTTCATCGCTTCGAGCGACGACGTCGTGAACGTCTCGATCGAGAGCTGTTTCTTGGCATCATAAGAACCGCCGCTCAAAGAGGCGCAGAGAGGAGCGGCCATCGAGGCGGCGGCGTTCATGACGTCGGCTTTTTTTGTAACTTTCTTTTGCTTCTCGGCGATGACCTTGGAGTTGACGGGATCGACGGCCTGAACTTTGATCGCGTAGTCATTCGGGGCCCCGCCGGCGACCGACCCCGTGACCAGGACGGCGACCCCTTCGCTCCGGCAGACGAGCTGGCCGAGTTTGGCGTCGAGCTTCCCGCCGGAGGTCGCGTCGAGCTGGCCCGCCTTGCGGCGGGCGTCCTCGCGCTTGTAGATGTTGACGAAAGGCGCATCCTCCAGCCCGAGGATGAGCGCCTGTTCGACCGCGCCGTTGAATACGGCGTCGCCCGTCGTGTTCTCGAAGTCGGCGACCAGGACGGACACCGGCTCCGGCGTCGATGAGGACTTGGCCCGTTTCGGCATTAGGACGAACCGCCCGATCACGGCGACCACGAGGACCACGGCCAGGGCGACGGCGGCGACGGCCTGCCATCGCCGCGCAAAGATCCGGCCGCGTCCTGAGATCTCGTCCCGGACCTTTTGAACGTCGGCCGCGAACTCGGAGATCCGGGCGTACCGCCCGGCCGGGTCCTTGGCCAGGCTTTTTTTAAGGATCTGCTGAAGCTCGGGGCCGACCGTTTTGGGCTTGAGCACGACCGCCGGCGGGGGGTCCTTTATGACGGCGGTCAGCGTTTCGACGGCCGTCGGATGCGCGAACGGATTTTTTCCGGCGAGGAGTTCGTAAAGGATGATGCCCAACGAGAAAATGTCGCTCCGGCCGTCCACCGGCAAGCCCTTCGCCTGTTCGGGGGACATGTAGTCGATCGTCCCGATGATCATCCCCTGGGCGGTCATCGGCATTTGCGTCAGCGTGGCCTGGACCGACGACGGTTCGGGCAGGAGCCGCTTGGCGATGCCGAAGTCCATGACCTTGGCGTGTCCCTGGGGCGTGCACATGATGTTCGCGGGCTTGAGGTCGCGATGGACGAAACCCCGGGCGTGGGCCACCTCGAGCGCCTCGGCGACCTCGCAGACGATCTTGAGCGCGTCCCGGATCGGGAGGGGCTGCTCGGCCATGGCGTCGCCGAGGTTTTTGCCTTCGACGTATTCCATGACGATGAACGCCCGGCCGGCGTCTTCGCCGGTTTCGTAGATTTTGCAGATGAAGGGATGGTCGAGGGCGGCCGCCGCCTTAGCTTCGTGAAGGAAACGCTCGCGCGCCCGCGGGTCGGTCCGGGCGGCCTCGGGAAGAAATTTAACCGCGACCCGGCGGTCGAGAACGGTGTCGTGGGCCAGCCAGACCTCGCCCATCCCGCCCTTGCCGATCAGGCTGAGGAGTTCGTAATGGGTGACTCTATCGCCCGGTCCCGTCACGGATGTCTCCGAATTTTCGATCGCGTTCGAATGGCCAAGACATGAACGACCGACGCCTCCCTTTACGTTCTAAAATCCCGGTTTTGATATAACAGAGAACAGAACACCTGTCAAACAGCCGCGGCCCGGACACTCAATGTTGACAGTATTTTTTGTATGAGAGTATTATTAATCCATCTTTATCCGTAACATATTGGAAGGCCATTTAAAGCCGGGCTCAGGCAAATTCGTGGGTGTCCGCTTGCCTTTTTCAGGAGGGTCATTTGAGATTAATAAATAGAATCAAAATATCGTTCCTCAATCCCTCATTCCTCTCCGTACTGTTGGTTCTTTTGGCGTCCTTCGCGGGATCTTTTAATACTTTCGGCCATGCCGGCAATGAGAAGATTGCTGTCTTGGCCCCACTCAGCCAAAACTTTTTGAATTATCGACAAGATGTTAGGAACGGCTACGCGTCAAAATATTATGGGGACGTCTATCCATTTTTCTTCGCCCCTTATCCCCAGGATGTCTCCTATTCTCAGCACCCGTTCATTCTTGGGACGACAAACGTCCCGCCCTCCTTTGATTTGCGGAGCGAAGGCAGGATGACGCCCTCGAAAAACCAGCACACGTCCGGGTGTGGGGCCTTCGCCGCGATGGGGTCTTTGGAATCGTACCTTATGCCCTACGAATTTCATGATTTTTCCGAGCAAAATTGCTGGGATTTTTGGGTTGACGCGGACGGAAGCAGCATGGACTCCTATTTTGTCTCTTGGCAAGGCCCTTGGAACGAGGAGGATGAGCCCTGGATTCTCCTGAATAACACGGCCCTTTACGGATCCGCGTCTAAGATGAATGTCCAGAACGTCCTTGACATTCCGAACGATAAGGAGAATCTCAGGAGCCGCACGAACCTCATGGATTTCGATAAATCCAAGGTCAGGAAGCATGTCCAGAATGTTCTTTATATTCCACCGCGATCGAGCTCACTGGATAACGACCTCATCAAACAGGCGCTGATGACATATGGGGCCGTCTCGACCGGTCTCTATTCCAACGGGCCGAATGTCTATGATTCCTCAACTCATAGCTTTTATAATCCGGGCTATCCCGAGGGCGGTCATGCCGTCGCGATCGCCGGCTGGGATGACAATTATGACCGGAACAAATTTAGCATCAAGCCTCCGGGAAACGGAGCGTTTATCGCCAAAAACAGCGGCGGTCCCGGCTGGGGAGACGGAGGATATTATTATATTTCTTATTACGATGCTTATTTCGCCAGGATGGCGAATGCCTACAGCTATGTCTTGACGGCCGATCCTGCCTCGGGCTTAACGACCATTTACCAATATGATCCTTATGGCTGGATCACACGAATGGGCTACGGTTCGGATACGGCCTGGTTCGCCAATATCTTTGCCGCGACATCCGCAGATCCGTTGGTCGCCGTCAGCTTTTATACGGCCGCCGCTTTAAATTACTACGAAATCTACGTTTATAAAGATCCCAATCCCGATCTGCCGCGAAGCGGTTCGCTGGTCGCTCAAAAAGCCGGCGTCATCAATGCCCTCGGGTATTGGACCATCCCTCTGGCCTCAAGCGTCACCGTCGTGCCGGGACAAAAATTTTCGGTCGTGGTGAAGCTTCAAACGGCCGGTTATTCCTATCCGATTCCCGTCGAGATGGTTCTTGAAGGATTCTGTAAAAAAGCCACGGCGAATCGCGGGCAGAGTTCCATCAGCCAGGATGGAACGAGCTGGAACGACCTTACGCTCTATCAAAGCGGCCGATATGCCACGGCGAATGTCTGCCTCAAAGCCTTCGCGGGATATGATCCATTTTATCCCCCGGCAAATTTTGCGGCCGAGAGATTGGAGAATAACTTCATCCTTTTCAAAGAATATATCGACAGGCTGAGTTGGGACTTAAATCCGAACGACAAGACGAACATTGTGAACTATCGACTTTATAAAAAAGGGAAAACAGACCCCGAAAGCGCTTACGCCCTAATCAAAGAATTGCCGGCAAACACTTTTACGTATGACGTCAGGGCCTTGAAGAAGGATGAGATATGCCATTATCGGATCGTCGCCGTGGATGATAGAAGCCGAGAAAGCGATCCCGCGGATATCAAAAAATGAGGAAAACGGCCATGAGAAAAGCGTGCCTTTTTCTAGCGTCGATCGTGGTGTTATCATCGAATTTGTCCGCGATAAATTTCAGCGCGAGCCTGTTTTTCGGACTACGAACGGTCAATGATTCTCAAGTCAGAGGCTCGTTCGGGAATGGCACGGTCTATTTTCCGTGTCTCGCCGTGAATTTCTGGAAAGGATTCATCCTCGGCGGGGGCTACGAAGGGGGATATTCAAGGACGGCCAAGCTCGGTTTATATCATGAGTCGTCGACTCTAGAGATCACGGGTTTTGAGATTTTCTTGGGCTATCAGATCCCCATGGGCAAGTTTTGCCCCTACGTCAAGCTCGGGTATGGATCATTTAGCTATCGACAATCGGTCGATAATCCTCTCCTCGAGGAATTCAAGATCGACAAGAACGACATGGCCATCATTTATGGAGGAGGGATCAGGTTTTATCCTCTGAAGAGCATTTTCCTGGCCGGAGAGATAAAAATGGTTCATTTTTCGGTTAGCCCCGTTGATACGAAAGTGGACCTCGGAGGATTCAGGTTTCTTGCCGGCGTCGGCTATACGCTTTAAAAATCAAGTTTGCTCCGTTTTTTGTTTTCCAATTTCGGTGACAGTCAACGGATTCCCTAAATTCGAGGATGGAAGATTAGGGATTGGGTTGTCTGTCACCAAAACTCATACCGAAATTTATCGGGCCGTTTGACAATCCTTACCTGACAAGGATATATTGCGCCAGAGATTCTATATATTGAGACGCAAAGAGATCTTGGCGGCGTACTTCAGCATGGAAGTCGCCATTTATCCGGAATTGAAGACCTACTCGGGCGGCCTCGGCGTCCTGGCCGGGGATTTCCTGAAGTCGGCCGCCGACCTCAGGCTGCCGATCTCCGGGGTGACGCTCCTCTACAACGTCGGCTACTTCGACCAGAAGATCGTCCGTATGCGGCAGGTGGAGGAATACAACCGGCTCGACCCGATCGAGTACATGACCGAGCTCCCCTATACCGTGACCATCGAGATCGAGGGCCGGGAAGTCAAGGTAGGCTGCGCCCGGATGTATTACATCGGGAATACCAATTTCCCGCAACCGCACTATTTCCTATTCACCCGAGGCAACACCGGCCATCCCTGGGACGACGAGATCACGGACAAGCTCTATAAAAAAGGCGAGAACGACCAGAACTACTGGAGGATCGCCCAGGAACAGGTCCTGGGGATCGGCGGGATCAAGATGCTCCATCTTCTTGCCGATAACGGCGAGATCGCCCTTCCCCGGAATTATCACTTGAACGAGGGGCACGCCGGCTTCGCGCCTCTCGAGCTCATGAAAAGATACGGATATGAAGGGGCTAAATCCCGGACCGTCTTCACTTCGCATACGCCCGTCGAGGCCGGCCATGACATGTTCGACTATGGAAAAGTCCATGGTATGCTCGGAGGCTCCCTGGACAGCGTCGACCTGCGGGCCTTAGGCGGCCAGACCTGCCTGAACATGACCCGGCTCGCCCTCAATCTCAGCCGGTACGCGAACGCCGTCTCCAAAAGACACGGCGTCGTTTCCCGCGGGATGTTTCCGGGCTACGCCATCGACAGCATCACTAACGGCGTGCATTCCAGGACCTGGACCAGCAAGGTTTTCAAGAAGCTTTATGACGAGCACTTCAACGGCTTCATTTATCAAAAGAACTGGAGGGCGGATCCGTCCCTTCTGGAGGCCGTGGACAAGGTCTCCGACGACGCGATCCTCCAGGCGCACAAGGTCGCCAAGCGGAACCTGCTGGATTACGTGAAGAAGAGCACGGGCGAGGTCCTGGACGAGAATAAGCTCACCATCGGTTTCGCCCGGAGGTTCGTGACGTACAAAAGAGGAAACCTCATCTTCTCGGACCTGGACAAGCTCGTCGAGGCGAGCGGCGGAGGGCAGATTCAGTTTCTCTTTTCGGGGAAGGCGCATCCGAACGATGAACCAGGCAAGGGCATCATTACCGATGTGCTGAAGAACGCGGAAAAGCTCAAGGACCGGCTTAAGGTCGTTTTCCTGCCGAACTATGAGATGGTCACGGGCCTGCTCCTGGCCGCGGGGTCCGACGTCTGGCTCAACCTGCCGCGCCGGCCGTGGGAAGCGAGCGGAACGAGCGGCATGAAAGCGGCCCACAACGGGGTCCCGAGCTTCTCCACGACCGACGGCTGGTGGGACGAAGTCCCGCGGGAGACGGGCGGCGAACGACGAGGGGGCTGGTCGATCGGGGACGAGCCTCGGCAGGACGAACTGAACAATCCGGGCTCGGACCCGGCTGATTTCGCGAGCTTCTGCGACCGGCTCAAGAACGACGTCCGCCGGGCCTACGCCGACCCGAAAGAATGGTCGAGAGTGATGAAGGGCGCCATCAAAAACGCTGCTTATTTTAACAGCCATAGGATGGTCAAAGAATACGTCGAGCGGGCTTACGGCCTAAAGCTCGAAGACGCCGTCGTGAAGGACTGAAGGTCCCATGGCCTTCTTCGAATTCCATATTTCCCGCCGCGCCCGCGATGCGTACGGTTTCGAGGATTCCCTGTTCGCCTTCGACGGCAACGTGATCTTGGCCGATTTCGCCGCGGCGCGCGTCTTCGCCCAAAAGGTCAACGCCAAGCGCCCGCCGGAGCGGGCGGTCCGGGCCGGGCAGCTCAACGCGCTGGGCCTGATCGATGAACTGCAACACGCCATCCTGCGCGCTTATCGCGACGAGAAGAATCCTCGGGTGATGGGGGAGGCCCTCGAATGGCTTAAGGCGCGGATCGGGCCGGCCGGTGTCGAAACGACCCTGCGCCGCTTCGTCGACGAGTTTCCGCCGGTCGCCGTATATAAGAAATTGCTCACCGTCGACGCCTATTTGGCCGGCGAGATGGCCGGCCTGAGCCTTCGCCAGGCGGCCCTCGAAGAAATGCTGATGCTCTGGCTGGCGAACCTGAACCCGGCCTTTGCCCCGTTCCGGGAGCTGTTCGACGACGAACCTCTAAGGAAAGAGACCGCTTACCCAGAGATCATGACCGGGCTCCAAGGCTTCTTCGCCGAACAGCCCGCTTTCGGTCCCGACAACCAGAATCTCATCGACTTCTTGCGCGCCCCGGCGTTAGCCGCTCCCGATTCTTTGGCCCGACAGCTCGAATACATCCGGGAGCGTTGGGGCCTCGTCCTGGGCCCGGCGATCTCCCGTTTGCTTCGTGGCCTCGACTTCATCCGCGAAGAAGAGAAGCAGGCCTTCGGCGGCGCCGGCCCGGCTCGCCTGCCTGTCTTCGGCCCTGACGCGCAGGCCGTCTCGCTGGCCATGTTCGGTCCGGCCCCGCCCGGCGTGGCCGCTCCCGAACCGGATGCGGAGCCCGAGCGTTACAGCCTCGACCTCGATTGGATGCCGAACCTCGTTTTGATCGCGAAGAACACGTATGTCTGGCTCGATCAACTGTCGAAGGAATATCATCGTCCCATCACCCGGCTCGATCAGATCCCCGACGAGGAGCTCGATCGGTTGCGCCGTTGGGGGATCACGGGATTATGGCTGATCGGCTTGTGGGAGCGCAGCGCGGCCTCGCGGCGCATCAAGAAAATGATGGGCAATCCCGAGGCGGTCGCGTCGGCCTACTCGGTGTTCGACTACGCCATCGCCGAGGACCTGGGCGGGGAGGCGGCGCTTCAGGACCTGAAGGACCGCGCCCGCCGGCGCAGCCTCCGGCTCGCCAGCGACATGGTGGCCAACCACATGGGCCTCGATTCCCGCTGGGTGGTCGAACATCCCGACTGGTTCATCGGGCTCGACCGGCCCCCATATCCCGTCTATTCGTTCAACGGGCCCGACCTGTCCTGGGACGACCGCGTCGGCCTCCAGATCGAGGATCATTATTATGATCGAACAGACGCTGCCGTGGTCTTCAAGCGCTTCGACAAATGGACGGGCGGCGTCAAATACATTTACCACGGCAACGACGGCACGAGCTTCCCCTGGAACGACACCGCGCAACTGGATTTCCTCAAACCGGAGGTGCGCGAGGCGGTGATCCAAACGATTCTGCACGTGGCCCGGAACTTCCCGGTGATCCGCTTCGACGCGGCCATGACCCTGGCCAAACGGCATTTTCAGCGGCTGTGGTTTCCGGAGCCGGGTATGGGCGGGGCGATCCCTTCGCGCGCCGAACACGGCTTGACACGAGAGCGGTTCGATGCGGCGATGCCCGTCGAATTCTGGCGCGAGGTGGTCGACCGGGTCGGGACGGAGGCGCCCGACACCCTTCTTCTGGCGGAAGCGTTCTGGCTGATGGAAGGATACTTCGTCCGCACGCTGGGGATGCATCGCGTGTATAACAGCGCCTTCATGAACATGCTCCGCGACGAGGACAACGCCAAATTCCGCGGCGTGATCAAGGCCACGCTCGAGTTCGACCCGGAAGTGCTCAAACGCTACGTGAACTTCATGAACAATCCGGACGAGAGGACGGCGATCGAGCAATTCGGCGACGGCGACAAATACTTCGGCGTCTGCACGATGCTGGCAACCTTGCCCGGGTGTCCGATGATCGGACACGGGCAGGTGGAAGGGTTCACCGAAAAGTACGGCATGGAGTATCGCCGCGCTTATTATGACGAACAATCCAAGCCCTGGCTCGTCGAGCGGCACGAGCGCGAGATCGTTCCGCTGTTCCACAAGCGCTACCTGTTTTCGGGCGTCGACCAATTCCTCCTGTACGACCTTTTCCGGCCCGACGGACGCGTCGATGAGAACGTGTTCGTTTATTCGAACGGCCGCGGCGACGAACGGGCCCTCGTCGTCTATCACAACAAATATGCGGAAACGTGCGGCTGGATCCGCACCTCGGCGGCTGTCGCGGTCCGGACGGGCTCCGGCGACGAGAGAACGATGGTGCGGAAAGACCTCGGCGACGGCCTGCGCCTGCGGGACGACCAGGCCCTGTGGCTGGTCTTCCGGGATCGGACGACCGGCCTCGAATATATCCGCAACTGCCACGACCTCTGCAAGCAAGGCTTGTTCGTCGAGCTTGGCGCTTACAAATATCATGTATTCACGGACTTCCGCGAGGTCCGGGACGACAAGGACCGGCGCTATGCCAGGCTGGCGGATGACCTCAAAGGCAGCGGCCTGCCTAGCGTCGAAGAGGCCGCGCGCGAGGTCTTCTTGCGGCCGGTCCTGACGCCGATCCGAGACCTGATCAACCCCGGTTTCTTCAAGCGCCTATTGGAAAATCGAGTCCTCGATCCTGCCCTGCCGTTGAATCCCGAGCCCGGCAATGAGATCGTCGAGAGATCGCTGCGGATCATGCGGGCCATCGGGGGCGTGTTCGGCGCCGAAGCGGCCGACGGGCCCTTCGAGCCGGCCAGCACGAGGCGTGATTTCGAGGCGATCCTTCAACTGCCGGCCATCGCCGTCCGCTTCCCTCGGCCGAGGTCGGCTCGATATGGTGCGGCGGCCCGCTATCTGCTGTCGGGTCTTGGGGCGCCGCGACCGGGCGAAATCGCGATCCCGGTAAAGGCCAAGACCAGATCAAAGGCAATCCCTCCGGCGCCGGACATCGATGAACGACTGGCCTGGATTTCGTTGTTTGTGTGGGCCGGCGTCCGGACCCTCGACCGCGGGCGCATCGTCGAATGGGGGCTGGACTGCCTCATCGCGGGCACTTTGCGCGAGATGGGCGTAGACGACTCCGCCGCCGCGGAAGCGGCGAGTGCGATCAAGGCGTTGACCACGCACCAGCGTTGGGCCAAGATGGGCAGCCCCGCCAAGAAGCGCCCCGTCCGTTTGGCCGAGACGCTTTTTAGCGATCACGATATCAAGCAAGTCTTGAAGGTTAATGAGTATCAGGGCATCGTGTACTTCAACAAGGAAGCCTTTGAAAGAACGTTGTGGCGGTTGATGGCCGTCGCCGTCATCGACATCACCGCGGACCCGACCATGCCGGCCGGAGACGTGCCGGACGCCGTCGTCAAGGCGTTCGAAACCATCCAAGCCCTTTATGAGGCCGAGACGCGGTCGGCTTTCCAGCTGGAAAAACTGAAGGCGGCCCTGATCGTTTAAGCGCCGCCCCCCGTTTTCCTATATTTCGGAATTTGGAAATAGGCCTTGTGACGCGCAGCGGCCCCAGCTTGACATAGGAAAAAGGTCTCAATAGAATGTGTCGCATCTCATCCAAGGAGAGTCCCATGGTCACGACCCTCTCCGAGCTTCTGCTCAATTCCCTCAAATCTTATCCCAAGGACGAGTTTATGCTCGTCAAGAAGGACGGCCGCTTCGAGCCCCTGTCGATGGCCGAGTTCGGCCGGACGATCGAGCATCTCAGCCTCGGGCTTGGCGAGCTCGGCCTGGGAACGGGCGACAAGATGATCATCCTCTCGGAAAACAGGCCGGAGTGGACGATGACGGATTTCGCCTGCATCTGCCGGGGCGGAATCACCGTCCCCGTTTACACGACGCTTACGCCCCATCAGGTGGAATACATCATCAACGATTCGGACGCGAAGGTCGTCATGGTTTCGGACGACGCCCAGTGGGCCAAGATCGCGGACGTGAAAGCGGACCTGCCCCGGGTTCAACATTTCATCACGTTCGCCCCGCGTGCCCCCGAAGGCGTCCTGACCTTGGCCCAGGTCGTTGAACGCGGAGCCCGGGTCGCGTCGCGCGACTCCGATGCGTTCGTCACCCGCGCCCGGGCCCTCAAGCCCGAGGACGAAGCCTCGATCATCTACACCTCCGGGACGACCGGAATGCCCAAGGGCGTCATCCTGACCCATAAAAATTTTGTCAGCAACATCACGACCGTCGCGACGATCATCGAATTCAACGAACGGGACACGGTCCTGTCGTTCCTCCCGCTGTCGCACGTCCTCGAGCGGATGGTGATGTTTACCTACATTTACAAGGGCTGCACGATCGCGTTCGCAGAAAGCGTGGAGATGGTCGCCCAAAACCTGGTCGAGGTCCGGCCGTCAATCATGGTCAGCGCGCCGCGCGTCTTCGAGAAAATGTACGCCAAGGTCATGGACAACGTCCTGATGAGCTCCAAGCTGAAACGAAAGATCTTCTTCTGGGCTCTGAAGGTGGGAAAAAAGTGTGGCGCCCGGACCCTGTCCTGCCGCCCGGTCGGCTCCTGGCTCGGGTTCAAGCGCCGGCTAGCCCACAAGCTGGTCTATTCCAAGATTCTGGAGAAGACGGGCGGGCGGATACGGTTCTTCGTCTCGGGAGGCGCCCCCCTGGCCAAGGACATCGCCGAATTTTTCTATGCCCTGGGCATTGTGATCCTGGAGGGCTATGGGCTGACCGAGACATCGCCCGCCATCGCCATCAACACGTTCGAGCATATGAAATTCGGGACGGTCGGCCCGCCCATCCCGGGGGTCGAGGTCAAGATCGCGCCCGACGGAGAGATCCTGACGCGCGGCCCGAACGTCATGAAAGGCTATTACAAGAAACCGGCGGAGACGCAAGAGGTGTTCGAGGGCGACTGGCTCAAGACTGGCGACATCGGCGTCCTCGACGCCGAAGGGTTTCTCGCGATCACGGACCGTAAGAAAGACCTCATCATCACGTCCGGCGGAAAGAACATCGCGCCGCAGCCCATCGAAAACACCTTGAAGACGAATCCCTACATCGCGAACGTGGCCGTCATCGGCGACCGGCGCCGATTCATCTCCGCGCTCATCGTCCCCAATTTCGAGAAGCTCGAAGAATACGCCCGGTTCAACCAGATCCCGTTCTCGAGCCGCGCCGAGCTCGTCAACAACGGACAGGTCGTGAATTTCCTGAGAGCCGAGATTGACCGGGCCACGCCCGACCTGGCCTCGTACGAGCGGATCAAGAAGATCGCCGTCCTCGCCCGGGATTTCGAAATCGCCCAGGACGAGATGACGCCGTCCCTGAAAATCAAGCGTAATATCGTTCAGGAGAAATACAAGGCGGTTATCGACGCCATGTATAAGGAGGACCTCGGATAACGCGAGCGGCGGACAGACCTGAATGTTGAGCCGGCGGGTCCTTCCGGTCCTGGTTTTTCTCAGCCTCGGGAGCTTCGGAGCCGGCCTTACCCTGCATCCGGCGCAGGACGCGACGCGCGCCTCCGTCCGGGGCCGCGTGACCGGTAAAGCCGATGCGACGCCTCTCGAGAGGGTCCTCGTATCGCTCCTGGACACGACGTTCGCTACGGCGACGGGAACGG
>Ga0315291_10009133_pt1 | contig 12157 bp, 18 predicted proteins | sample YL17G12_20_MG_FD_203070 | JGI IMG/M metagenome (GOLD analysis project Ga0315291, IMG submission 203070) | Sediment microbial communities from Yellowstone Lake, YNP, Wyoming, USA - YL17G12_20 | ecosystem: Environmental > Aquatic > Freshwater > Lake > Sediment | place: USA: Wyoming | collected...
GTCGGCCTCTGGTGGCGGCTCGGGCGCCTCGGGGTGGGTCTGCACGGATACGCCGTCCGCAGATCCGCTCTTCAAGTCCTCCAGCGTGAGCGCCACGGACAGCTGGGGTTCCTTCTCCGGGTCGAGCAGGTTGTACGGGTCGTCCGGGTCGCCGACGTCCCTGGCGCGTAGGCTCTTCCGCTCGGGTGGCTTGCGGTAGACCTCGCCGTTGCTCTCGGAGATCACGAACGGGGTGTCGTCCGAAACGAGCAGCTTGCCCTCGATGGCGTCCTCGCGCGCGAGCGCGGCGATCTCCGCATCGACCTCGTAGACGCCGGGCTGGAACCGAACGCCACGCGTGGGCGACCAGGATCCTACGCCGAGGACTGCGAGGTAGGGCACCCCGGAAGCGTACCGCTAGATGCGGACGGCGATGCTGTGGGTGGCGCTGGCCGAGCCGCCGGTGAAGTCCACGCGTCCGCTGATGTACGGCTCGGTGTCGTCGGTGAAGTACGCCGAGCCGGAGGCGAGCGTACGTCCGCCGTTGATGACCTGCACGCTGGGATCCACTAGCGCCGCGGCCAGACGACCGGGCGGGCACGATAGGTGCGCAGCACCGGCTCCGTCCGCGAGGGCAGAGTAGATGTGGATGCGGTCACTCACATACGGGAGTCTACAGCCTGGCGCAGCGGCAGATCGTCCGTGGGAAGCCCTACGGCCTCCCGGCCCGCGGCCATCGTGGCGTAGTACCAGTCGGCGCAGGGCTGCTGCACCGGGTTCCGGGCCTCGGGGCGCATGTGGTAGACCCAGGTCTCGACCTCGTCCCAGGGCATGTCGACCTTGAGCACTTCGCGCGTGTAGTAGCCGCCCTCCTCGCCGGGGTGGTAGCCCTCGCGCTGGTCAAGGTAGCGCAGGCCGCTGACCGAGAGGATCTCCCATACGACTCCGGGGACGCGGCTGCCCGCGCGTACGACGTTGGCGAAGCGGTCGAACTCCAGGCCCCAGCCCGTGAGGTACGCCGGGCCGACCAGGCGGTAGTTCGCGTCCATCGTTGCGGCCGACATGTTCATGCCGTACGCGAAGGTGTAGGAGCAGCGGAGGTAGTCGTCCAGGGCTACGTCCGGGCGGTTGCGGTAGGCGCTCATCCCGCCGCCACCTCCGCCGCCGTCTTGTCGCTGCGGAGGCGCTTGTACTGCGGGTGGCGAAGGGTGCCGCTCGGCATCTTTGTCATGTAGCTGACCTCGATGACCGTGCCTACGAGGGCTGCGCCGTTGTCGGTGATGGCCCGGCGGGTCGCCGTGTCCATTCCCGAGCAGCGGCCCTCGATCCAGGTGCCGTCCTCGGCGAGGTGCTTGAACTCGATGGCGCCGATCATGCCGTCCCGTGCGATCCAGCTTCCGGCCTCCGCGGCCTTGTAGCCGGTGATGATGCAGTCGATGGTGTCGGTGGCCTTCAGCTTCAGGCTGCTGGCGCTGCGCTTGCCGCTCATGTACGGGGCGTCGAGGTGCTTGACCATGCTGCCCTCGTACCCGGCTTCGAGGTTCGCCTGGTGGGCTTCCTCGGTGGCCTCGACCGCCGGGCTAAGGATGACCCGGTCGAAGGAGGCGCCGTCGAAGATGCTGGCGAGAAGCTCGCGGCGTCCGCGGAGCGGAACCGTGCGTGCGTCCTGTCCGCCGAAGGCGAGCAGGTCGAAGACTACGAAGCGGATCTTGTCGCTACCGGCTGCGGCCCGTGCTACGCCGCTCCCGAGTACGCTCTGTGCTCCGCCCCAGTCCTGCGTGCCGTCCGTGTTGAAGGCTACGGCCTCGCCGTCGAGCCAGGTGCCCGCCGGGAGGTTCGCGTAGAACTCGGCCTCGATGGCCGGGAGCTTACCGCTCTTGCTCTTGCCGCTGCGGGCGAAGGCGTTGACGCCGGTCTCGGTGACCTCGATGAGGAGGCGGATCCCGTCGTACTTCGCTTCGAGGATACTCTCGCGTCCCGATGCCGCCTCCGCAACCGAGGTGGCCGTCTTCGAGTTCATCGCGAGGGTGCTGGGTGTGAAGTTCGTGTTCATGGCCTTAGTATCGGTCGGTCGGCCCCAGGAAGCAACCCCTCGAATGGGGGATCCGACGAGAGCGGCCCGGCGGGGTTACCGTACGCCTTCTACGGGGTGTCGCCGGGCCGGTCGGGGTTTCGGCTGAAGGATTTGTCCGGGTGGTTCTCGTCCCGTTAGCCTGTCCTCCAGGTGTTCCGCGTACCCTGGTGTTGCCGCTGGAGGCTGGTGCCGCTCAGCACCCTGTTCCTGCGTAGACCAAGCATCGTCGGAACTGGCCCGGAAGGCAACCCCTCGAATGGGGGATCCGCTACAGGCCGAGCAGCTGGGCGATGGCTGCGGCCTCGGCCTCGAAGTCGACCAGGCCGTCGACCCGCTCACGGATGGCGAAGCACATGGCCTCGTACCGTGCGCGGTCGCCGGAGATCTCCTCGACCAGCGCGGCGGCTTCCTCGGGGCTGCGGTTGTCAAGAGTCACCGCGGTCACGCCGTCCTCCCACAGCGGCCCTGGCATCAGGCCGTCGTAGTACGAGGCGTGTCCGATGAGCGGTCGCCCGACCGACGCCCAATAGTGGATCACGTGTCCGAAGCCGTCGCCCTGCGGCTTGTCGTGGTAGCCCCAGCCGGAGGCTCGCATCACCTCCGCGATCACGGAGGTGGGTTGCACCAGGCCGTCCTTGCCGTCGTGGCCGTGCTCGAAGTACATGAGGCTGGGAGCCGCCGCTCGGAACCTCTGGAAGAGCGCGTACTCGGTGGGGATGCGGTCAAAGCAGTTGACGAACGAGCGCACCACGCGCGGGCTGGCGTGCATGTCGGGATCGCCGAAGCGGAAGGTGGTGTCCTTCGCGTACTCCTGGTGGTACTGCACGCCGCGCCCGCGGATCGGTGCCTCGGCAGAGACGAGCGCGAGCGGGTCGAGGTTCCAGTCAACCTGCTGTCCGCGGTTGCCGACCTGGAGCAGGTACTTCGCTCCGGCCTCCTGCGCGAGCCTGTAGAAGCCCGGCTGGTTCTCTTGCACGGTCGCCATGACGAAGTCGAACTGGTGCGCCCGGAACTGGGCGAGCGAGCAGCCGCGTACGAGCCGGTCGGGGAACTCAACGTCCTGCGTGAAATAACTCCCTACGCCGTGCTCGCAGAGAGGATCCTCCTGCCAGGGAGGATTCGGGTTGAGGTACTGCTGCGCGAGCCGGTCGTCTCCGAACACGTCTCCGAATCGCCAGTACATCTCGTCCCACCAGTCGTGCCCGACCGGAACGTACAACTCCATGCCGAAGCGATCCTCGAACAGCAGCTGGAGGGAGTAGAGCAGCCCGGCGTGGTGTCGGTCAACCAGGATCTTCATGTCGGCCACCTCTCGTCGGAAGTCCAGGTCTCGCGCCCGGCGAACGCCCAGTCGATGAGCGCGGGCTGCGCGGCGTGTATCAGGTCGCTCTCCGCAGGGTACGCGTTTCGGAGCAGCAGGAACTTGTCGTCGTGCGGCGGGTAGGTGCGGACGTTCTCGCCGCGGTACTGCTCGTGCTCGGCGTACGGGTAGACGCACTCCCACACCGGGCAGTCCGCCATCGAGAGCGCGATCCGCGCTACCTCGGCGTGCTGGGTATGGCCGTAGTCGCCCTCGCGGTTGTGCGTGAAGATCACGTCGTAGTCGTGATCCTGGAGCAGGCCCAGCAGCCTCATGCGCAGCGCGTGCGACCACTCCGGGATGAGGGGCACGGAGCCGACGTCCGTAAGTCCGAACTGGATCGCGTTCGTGACCTGGACTCCGCGCTCGCGTAGGCAGTCGATGGAGCGGCGCCAGCCAACGAGACGTTCCGAGGAGACGTCGGAGGCGCAGGCGATGTGCCAGTCGAAGTCGGGGTGGTGGAAGAGCAGGTTGCCCGCGAAGATCGCTTCGTCGTCCGGGTGCGCAACGAGCAGGAGAGCCTTCGTGTACTTCACGGCCAGATCATCGCCAAGCCGGTGCCGCCGTGGCCGTCGTAGATGAGCTTAGTACGGTGGAAGTTTCGCAACTCCTTGTAGAGCCGCCGCGGGCCATCGTCCGCCGGGGTGTCCGTACGCACCGCATCGTCCAGGACGATCACGCCGTCCGGTGACACGAGCGGGCTGTAGCAGCGGAAGTCCTCGTGTACGGCATCGTAGGTGTGGTCGCCATCGATGAAGAGTAGGTCGACGTATCGGCCGTCAAGCGCGGCGTACGTCGCCTCGATGGCATCGCCGGACTGGCTCGGCAGCCGGATCATGGTTGCGCGCAGTTCGTTCGCCGTCTCGTCCGTCGTCCATCCTGCGCCCGTCTCCGGCGTCGACGGGTCGATCCCGATAAGCACCAGCGGGTCGTACTCCTTGCGCCACACGCGCAGGCTGCCGCCCCGGTGCGTACCGATCTCAACGATGGTCTCGGCCCGGCGCACCTCTCGCACCAACTGTTCAAGCTCCCAGCCGTACCCGGACATCCCGCTCACCCCAGGAACTCGGCCCAGGCGCGGCCTACGGTATCGATCCCGAACTCGGCAATCGTGGCCTCGCGCTGGATGTAGCTGTACGCATGGTCGGGGCGCTCCAGCAGCTGGGCCAGGCGCAGGCGCGCGTGCGAGGGAAGCTCGAAGGACTCGCCGCACAGGTCGGCGCCCTCGTAGAGGCTCGGGCCGTACGGGAAGATCTGCATGTAGCTCGGCGCGATGCTGATCACCGGGATGCCGGTCATCAGCGCTTCGAGCAAGCCGAGCGTATACGAGGCGGGCTGCGTTCCGGTGTACAGGTACGCGCGCGCGGTGCGTAGCCGCTCCTTCATGTCCTCGTAGGAGAGGATGCCCATGCCGCCGGGGAGCACTTCGGATCCAGGCCCGGCGGGTGCGCAAGCCAGTCCTCGCGTGGCCTCGATGTAGTACTCGGAGTTCGTCCACGGGTGGCGCCGGGCAAGCTCCTGCGTGAAGTTCGTTACGACCGGATCCTCGCCCGTCCAGCCTCCCCACTCTTCGGGATCCTTGTAGAAACGGATGAGCGCGTCCGACCCTGCGTAGCCGGGGATGTTCTCCTCGCGCGGTGAGTAGCGCACGATCTCCAGACCGACGTCTCGGAACATGGCCGCGTTCTTCTCGTTCTGCTCAACGGACTGGCCGACCGTGCGCCAGACGACCCGGCCTCCGCCGTCGATCCAGTCCTGGAGGTGATGCCACTGCGGCCAAAGGCGCTGGTCGAGGTAGTGGTGAAAGATGATGATGCCGGTCGGCCCCAGCCACTCCAGGATCGCATCCGGGATCCAGGCTTGCGCCTCGCCCAGGTTGTCGTCCAGGTTCTGGCCGTCGACAGCCTCGCGCACCACGTCGACCTGATCGATACCGAGCGCCGGGCGCTTCGGGTCGTGCGGGTGCCGCGGATCGATGTAGCCGCCGATGCTCGACACCTCGTAGCCCAGCCCGGAGAGCAGCTTCAGCTGGTCGTACTCCTCGATGGAGTGCGACAGGCAGAGCAGGACGCGCTTACTCACGACGCGAGCCTGCCCGGAAGCCGCCCGGCCCCGCGACCGGCCCAGTGTACTCGACGTAGAAGTACGGGTTCATGCGGTAGTCGAAGTCGGCAAGCTCGTGCCCGGCTACCGGATGCCACTCGCCTACGACCAGCGGCACGTCCTGGATGGCAGGCTCGTCGATCCAGGCCCACTCGCCGCCCTCGCAGTCGATCTTCATGATGTCGGGTACGCCGTACAGGTCGCAGAGCCAGGCGAGCGTGATGCTCGGAACCTCGACCTCCAGGCAGTCGTGTACGGACGGGTCGGTGGATCCGATGAAGGCGTGGTGCTCGGCGGTGGCGTCCTGGTGGAAGCCGTAGCGGATGTGGGCCGTGCCCTCCAGCCCGGCAACCGCGCGCTCGACCGACAGGGCCAGCCCGTTCAACTCGGCGCTGCGCTCGATCAGGTCTGCGTTGTCGGGCACCGGCTCGACGCACACGACGCGCGCCCCGCGCGCCGCGCACCACAGGCCGACGCTACCGATGTGCGCGCCTACGTCGAACACCAGCAAGCCGGTCATGTCGATCTCGGCCAGGCCGTACTCGTCCTCGCCCACCGCGGCCTGCACGGTGTTCCAGTCCGAGGTGTCCTCGCGGCAGTAGACCTCCAGGTCGCGGCCCTTCCAGATGATCATGGTCGTGGCGCCCTTCGTGACGACCAGGACTTCCGGTTGATCGCCGTCTCCAGCGCGGGCTTCCAGTACTTCTCCGTGACGGTCACGGCCTCGTACTGCTTCGCGTGCTTGGCGACCGATACGCGGCGCATCAGGCGCTCGGCATCCGGCTCGCCATAGGCCCGCTCCAGCGCCCAGGTGATCGCCTCGACGTTCGGCTCCTTCTGCCATGAGTCGAAGCCCGTCCATACGCCCTGCCCCGGTACGAGCCAGTTGCCAACCGCGGCGGGCGCGACCTCCGGCGTAGCCGAGAAGTTCGTGCCGATGACCGGCGTGCCGCAAGCCTGCGCCTCCAGCATGGTCAGGCCGAAGCCTTCGCCCCAGGCCGGGTTGAGCAGGACGTCGAAGCAGTTGAGGAGCGCAGCGACGTAGACCGCTGGGGTGCCCGTGGCGTACTTGTACTGATCGGACACCATCGGCACCACGCCGAGGCTGTTGCACATGGCGTAGAGGTTCTCGCCGTCGTCCGGCTCCATGAGCGTGTGCAAGTAGAGCACCGCCTCGGGGATGTTCTCCTTCAGCTGGGCGAACGCCTGAATCGCTTGGCAGAACCCCTTACGGCTCGGGAAGCCCTGGTTGGCTGCGACCATGCCCACGATGAACGCGTCCTTCGGAAGGCCGAGAAGCTCGCGCACTTCGGCCCGGTCGCCGAGCGGGGTGAACACCTCCGGGTCATAGCCATGCGGAACGTAGAGCGGATCGAGACCTGCGTCCCTCATGATCTCCACGCCGAACTCAGCCATCGCCAGAGGCGTGGCACCGGAGCGGTGGAACCAGTCAAGGGTGCGAGGCATGATCGGATTATGGTCGATGGGTGTCCAGGCCAGCACCGGGAGTTGCGCGCAGACCTTCGGGTCGAGCACCCAGGGATCGGTGAGGGTGATGACCAGGCCCTTGCCCAGCCCGCCCTCGAACCAGTCCATCGCGTGCGCCACGAGTACGTCGTTGCCGTATACGTTCTTGGCGCCTGGGTAGATGTCGTAGGCCACGCCGCTCTTCGCAGGCCATCGCTGCTTGGCGCCGCGCAGACCGTAGAAGGCCGAGAAGGCGAGCCGGTAGCCCAGCTGCTCATGGAGGAGCGGGCCGAACAGCCCGGCCTGGGTGCCGTAGCCGGTTCCCGCCCACGGCGCGTTGCCGTGGAAGAGGAGCGAGATGTGATCAGCGGCGGAATCGGACACGGTGACGAGACGGACGGTAGCATAGTCCGTGAGGCAAGATGCCCCGTACCGGGGATGCGCCGTGAAAGGGGTCGTGATGACCCAGCCAAAGGCAGCACCGCGCAAGCGGAAGCCAAGCACAGCAGCACCGAGGAAGAGGGCACCGGCGAAGCCGAAGGCTCCTGCCGTACCGCTCACGAACCAGGCGGGTGAGCCTCTGAACGTGGAGGGGCTGACCGAGACCGAGTGCATCGTGCTCGGTGTCCAGTTCGCGCAGGCCACGACCGACGCCATCGTCAAGCTCGACCCAGCGCCGGTGGACGTGGAGCCGGAGCCGTCCGACGTCACGATGGAGGCGCCTCCAGTCGTGATCCCGGAGACGATCAGCGGCGACGAGCCGTGGGCCGGTCTACCGGAGGTGGGCCTGAACCAGTCCGGCGAGCGTTCGCCGAACTGGGAGGATCCGATGTCGCTCGCAGACCTTCAGGCTGCGACGAACGCGACGTACGCACTCGCCATCGCCAGGCTCGCAGAGGCGACCAACGCCATCGAGCACGCGGGCGCGCTGCACGCGCGCACGAAGCTGAAGATCCGCAGCATGCTGCGGGCCGGTGCGCCGGTTACGTTCATCGATGATCTGCCGCCGAGTATCGGCCGCAGGGTGGACGCCGACCCGACCGGTGTGCTGGGGCAGGCCCTGCGCCGCACCAGCGCCGCGATGAACAGCTGGTAGAGCAACGACGAGGGCCGGGTTGCCCCGGCCCTCGGTTGCTCGTTCTCGCCTACTCGGTTCTACGAGTAGTTGCGGCCCTTCACGATCCGCCGGTACGCCGCCGCGGAGACGACGTAGCTTGATCCAGATGAGGCTTCGGCTGTGCCTGCGCCTGCGTTCGATGCGGCGACGGCCCAAATGGCCTTCTGATCCGCAATCGTCTGGAAGTTCGGAGCGGACAGTGCCGTGAGGAACGCCGCCAAGGTGGCGTCCTCGACATGCACCAGCGCGGGAGGCGCTGCGATGAGCGTGCTTCGTGTCACTCCGCCGGGCATCTCGCTACACCGCCACGTCGACGTTGTACGCGACTGCCGCGGCGGTAGGCACCGCAACCTTCGCGTCCACGCGGGCCGTCACCAGGAAGCTGGTGATACCCTCGCGGCCATCGCGGTAGGTCTCGAACCGCATGTTCCGGTGGAACCCGGCGTAGAGGTTCGTGTCCGTCGCGAGCAGGATGCTCGACGTGCTGGTCTGGTTCATCGCGGGCACGCCGATCAGGGCGATGCCCTGGTAGGCCAGCGTGTTCTGCGTCGTCAGCGCCAGGTCACCGAGGGAGGTACCGCGGGACGCGAGGATGTCCCGGTACTTGATCTCGGCGGACTTGGGGATGTAGAACGCCCCGTTGGTCTGGAGGGCGCGCAGGAACCGGACGTTCACGGTCTCCAGGAGCGCTCGGAAGATCTCCTGGTAGTCCTGCCCGTACGCCGCTGCGTTGATCGCAGCGCCGCTGGTCTTGACCTGCTTGATCCACCCGTTGAACATGGCCAGCAGGGTGTCGCCCGAGAGGGTATCTCCGTTGAGGAAGAGATCCTCCAGGTCGTACCCGAACCGGTCGGCGATCAGGTTCTCCAGCGTGGAGAGGAACGCAGGCCCAGCGACGTTGTCCTCCATGACCTCATCGGTCACGGGGATCTCGGCGCGAACCAGCGACGTGCTGATCTCCACGATGCCCGTGGTCGGCTTCTTGCGTTCTGCGGAGCCGAGGCGCGTACCTTCCGTGCCCGGTCGTGCGACCCGCGTGTTCAGGTCGACGATGCTCTCCTGCCACTTCTGCGCGTTCGACGTGACCTTGCGGACACGTGGCAGGACGACCTGTCCGGCGCTCATGAGAGCGATGAACGTGGTCACCTGCTCGATGCTCAGTGGTGCCTGGCCCGCTCCGCCGAAGTCCGTCGTCTCACCGGCGGGGTTACCCGTTACGTTGAGAACGGCCTTGCGAAGCAGCTCTTCTGTGCTCAGCATTGCTGCTCCTTCCTCAGCCGCTCGTGCGGCTGAATGCCTTGGCGATTGCGTCACCAAGGTTCGGCGTGGACGCCTCTTCGGTCTCGTTGACCTCCTGGCCATCGAGGCTCTTGCGCGAAGAGACTGCGAACCGGTCTTCGATGCCCGCGACCCGGTCGAGAACCTTCTCCAGGATCTCGTTGTACGGGGCGAGTGCATCACCGATTGCCTTGCTGATCGCCTCGGGAGTTAGGGCCTCTTCGGCCTCGCCCTCCGTTGCGACCTCGGCGACGGCTGCGACCTCTGCGGTCTCACCCTCACCTTCTGCCTTGTTCGTGCCTTCCGCATCGCCATCCGAGGAGGCGGGTGCGGCCGGGGCGAGCTTGGCGACGAGCGCGTCTGCGAATGCGTCGAAGCGTGCATCCAGCTGCGCGTTCAGTTCGTCTGCTGTCATCTCTACCTCGTCCTTTCCGGTGGGGAACAAGAGCTTGCGCAACTTGCCCGCCACGCTTCTGGCCTCCTCGCTGTCGTAAGCCTCGGGCAGATCCGTAGCCTTGCGCAGAGCCTTGGCCGTCTTGACCACTGCCTCACGCTCGGACTGGGGGATCGTGCTCTTCTCGGCCCTCGACTCGGCTGCGCGGAGAGCGGCAGGCATGACCTTCACCTGGCCGTCGACCACGTCGCACACGAGGAACTTGTAGTCACCGAAGGATCCCGGTACGCCGAGCGCGGTCTTCTCGACCTTCTCGTCGCTCCAGAGGAAGCAGGAGGCGTACGCCGGGTTCGGCCCAGCGGTTGCCTTCGTCGCTTCGCGGATGCGGCCCTCGGCAGCAGCGACGTCCCATTCGACGTCGGGGCCGACTGAGCGGCCCGAGGCGCCATGCGACTTCGCCACCATCCAGCCCGGAAGCTGGTTGGCGGGGTTGTCGACGCCGCTGATCTCCTGCATGAGGAGCTTGTCCATCTTCGTGACCATCGCTCGGGACTATACGAGCCGCACACGTCCCGTATCAGATTCAGGGCATGGCGAGGCCGACCTCTCGGCGAGGAGGACTATAGCGAGTCAGCTACAGACCGAGGAGGTGCGCTACCCACGAGAAGCCCGGCGCCCGCTCCCATACCGTGTGCTCTAGCGGGAACAGCGCGGTCTGCACCGCGGCCCACTTGCACCGGATGCAGACCCGCTTGCCGTGCGTGGCGCACCGTTGGATCACGTGCGCTCCGTGTTCGTGCGCTTGACCAGGCCCTCGAAGCCGCCGGGCCGCGCGGTGGTGGGACGGCCCTCCTGCTCGATGTCGGTCTCGGTTGCGGCCTGGTAGTAGACGCGCGCGCAGAGCGCGGTGTGGAACGGGTCGCCCGCTCGTATGGTCAACTCGTTCAGTGGCTCGTTGCAGTCCTTGCGCGCGCAGACCTTGTCGGCACGCATCTTCGGCTCCTTCACGATCCTGCCCTGTGGTGTAGCTGATAGGTCGTCACTCATCGTCGCCTCCGGTGGCCGAAGGAGCGACTCGCTGGTAGAGACGGAAGTTGTTGAGGTCTGCGCGAGCGATGTGGTTTGCGATATACGCTTCTGCCGCCTCTCTCGTCTTGAACGTCTCCCACCTGTGGACGTAGAGGGAGTCAGGGTTGCGGTACTGGTATTCGCCGCGTTGGTCTACGAGCAGCCACTCGTCTGTTTCCTCTCGGAACAGTTCTGACCAAGATCGGAATATGCGTTTCACGAGTCGCCTCCGGTGGTAGAAGGAGCGAGAGCAGCGCGGTCGTAGTCGGTCACGGAGTCGGGGTAATCCTCTGCCCAGCGTCCAAGCAGGATTCGTAGCCACTTGTTGTCCTTCTCCAGTTCGGCCACGCGAGCCTCCGCAGCCTCGGCGCGAAGGATCTGTGCGGTCGTCGGGATCTGGACGAACTCGCGCTTCGCTTCGTCCCGTTCGGCCTCCGTAACGGTGATGCGGGATTCGTAGATCGCCGCCTGTCCGCGCATCCACTCGTTCGCTCGCTTCTGTACGTCAAGCTCGGCCTCCGCAGCCTCGGCGCGTTGCTTCCAGTACTCCATCTGCGCTTCCATCTCGTCGTCGTTCACGAGCCAGCCTCCTTCTTTCCGCAGCGATCACAGGTGCCGAGAACATGCCACTCGCGGCGTTTCCAGTCGTGACCGAATAGCCAGCATCGGTCAAGCTCCGCCTCGCCGTAGCCCATGTCCCGGTGCGCCACGCGCGTGATGTACGCGCGCGCGAGGAACGTCTGGTTGGCGCGGAACTCGGCCTGGCTGATCTGGCGCTCGGTGTCCTCGTGCATCTCGCCGGGAGGTGATCCGAGCCGTGACGGGTGCGCGTAGTGGACGGCGTCCTCCTCGGCGTACAGGTGGAATGGCGCCGAGTCAGGATGGCGGAACACGATCTCGCAGAAGCTCCCGTTCGGTGCGCCGTCCAGCTTGGCGAGCAGCGAGAGCAGGTTGCGGCGGCTGACGATCAGCCCGTTCGTGACTGGCCTCATAGGTCTTCGTCCTCTCGGTAGCCCTGGTAGCGGTATACCTGCGCGTCGTGGATCTCGGGCTTCGGGCCTCCGCGGCGCTCGTGGATGATGCGGACTGGGATCGTATCATCGGTCTCGGCGTAGACCACCGGCGAGTCGGCCGTGTGATCCCACCGCTCCGCGCGCCCGCTGCCCGTCTTCGACAGCCCGCACACGTCGCCGTCGTATTCGGGCGGGCCTCCTACCAGCACCACGACCTTCGTGCCCGCGACGGATCCGGGTGTGGGCCGCATGCGGCCAGGGTGCCCTACCGGGTAGACCGGCGCGTCGTACACCGGCCGGTCGC
>Ga0315291_10009134_pt1 | contig 12156 bp, 9 predicted proteins | sample YL17G12_20_MG_FD_203070 | JGI IMG/M metagenome (GOLD analysis project Ga0315291, IMG submission 203070) | Sediment microbial communities from Yellowstone Lake, YNP, Wyoming, USA - YL17G12_20 | ecosystem: Environmental > Aquatic > Freshwater > Lake > Sediment | place: USA: Wyoming | collected...
CCAGTTGCCAGAGATCGCCGGGCTGGACGCGAGTGGGGCCGGTCTGCTGTTCCGCCTCCGCCATCGCCTGCTCGGCATCGAAGCTCTCCTCGAAGTCGGGAAGCGGCTGCTGGTGCTCAAGCTCGGCCAGCAGGTCGTCGATCTCCCCGTCATCGAAACCGGTCAGGGTCGCGTCGAAGTCAGGCAGCTCACGCAGCTCGTCCAGCAGTTCGCCCAACTTGGGAAGGTCGAACTCTCCGCTTATCTTGTTGAGCGCGACGTTCAGGGCCTTCGCCTCGGCATCGGATAGCTCGACATACACCACCGGTACCTTCCCCATGCCCAAGGCCTTCGCTGCTTCCAGCCGCTGGTGCCCGCCGATCACCAGCTGATCCGAGCGGCGCGCGACCAGTGGTTCCACCATCCCAAACTGCTGGATGGAGCGTATCAGCTTCTGCATCTCCAAGGCCGGCATCGTTCGGGGGTTATCCGGCCAGGGGCGAAGGCGCTGGACCGGCACCTGCACCACACCGAGCTTCACACAATCACTCGCCATCGTCGTCGTCCTGTTCGTCTTCCTGCTGCTCGTGCTGCTCCTGTTGCGTGCGGTCCTGGTCCGATTCATCTTCGTAGTCCTTTCTGTGATCGTGCTGGTCGGCCCGTTCCCGGGCAACACCAATCAGCTGCTCAAGTTCCGCGTCGGCGAGACCGAAGAGGTCGGCCGGTGGGCGCTCGGCTTCCTCTTCAGCAGCGGGCCGGTGGAACGCGCCCTGCGCCTTCAATGCGAGTTCGAGGAAGCGCAGGGCCACTTGGGGGGTGAAGCGCGCGTCGAAGACGACCTCACTGGTCGCTGGATCGCGTCGCACCATCGTGCGAAAGAACGCAAGACAGGCCCGCCCCATGCGATCGAGATCGTCCAGTCGCTCCTGCAATACAGCCTGCCGGTGTTGGTGCACCACGGTCTCGTCCTGGCGGGCCTGCTGCAGGTCCCATTGCCAGGCTCTCTCCCGCCAGCGGTGTCGTCCAGCCCAGCGACGCAGCAGACTTTCGCGTCTACCCACGACCCGTGCTGCGCCAACGAAGGTGCGCTTCGAGCCCATATCGCGGTAGGCCAGAAACGCCGCGTAGGCCGGCCCCGACTCCCCCGATAGCTGCTCCCACGCCTTGGCTGCCGCTCCCGTTGCTGTCATGATGGCCACCTCTGTTGCCGCATGGGCGGGCAGCCCCAGACAGCGCGGGGCCCGCTCGCTGTGGGCGGGCCCCGCGCCAGGGCATCTCCGCCCCTCTACCTGGATAAAGGGAGGTGGCGGAGCGAAATGCGCAAACTCAGCTCCGGCGATTCTCAGATATCCATATTCAGCTGTTCCCTCACATGCTTCACCAGCTTGGTCCAGTGGTCTTGCACCGTCCTCACTGGCTCGCCTATGCGAAGGGCGATCTCCCGCGCGCTCGAATCCGGCCCCCGCCGGAACTCAGCTACCAGCTTCCGATCAAGCTTGCTCGCCCGCGGCCGCTCCAGGAATGACCCCGTCGCTCGCTCGATGTCCCAGTCTAGCTCAGGGCCGCCCCCGGCCAGCCTCTGCTTCAGCTGGTCCAGTTTCTGCTCCGCTTCCTCGTCCCAAGGCGCCTCTTCCGCGTTCCGCGCTTCCCGCTCAAGCCGCCGCACCAGCGCTCGCTTGATCGACTTCAGCAGGTAGGCGTCCCGAACCGCCTGCTGCAGTATCGGCCGGGCAATCCGCCGGACATCCCACATGGGAATCCGGCTGAGGCGCCGCTCGATGCTGGGAAGGATCTCCTCCCGCAGGTCCAAGTAGGCGTCGGTAAGGAGTTCCCCCTGCTGTCGTCCGCTATCGTACTCCAGCTGGTGGACGGCAGCCTGGGTGAGTCCCCGCTTCATCACCGTCGCGGCCGCGATATCGTGCCTTCCCGCTGCCAGCGCGACCTCCACCAGCGGCACCCTCTGGCCCAGTTCCTGTGCTTCCCTCCCTCCGAGAAGGACAGCGATCAGTATGAACTCGTGCTGCTCTTCCCGGGTGAGCGGTGGCAGGCCTAGCCGGGCAAGCTCCCGGCCGTAGGGTGCGCAGTAGCTGGGAGCGCACTCCATCACCTCCGCCATCGCAGCCAGCCCCAGCATGAGGCGGTGCGCCGCGGGGCTCTGCACGAACTCCCGTAGCGCCTTCAGCTGGGGCGCGAGCCACCGTGTCAGCCCCTCCAGCGCCTGCTTCAGCCGATTCGCCGCCTGCACCCATTGCTCCGGCGGCGGGGCGTGCTTCTGGCCCAGCTTGAGCGGCGCGATGCCGAAAAGACCAAACAGAGCTCTCTCCGGGCGTGTCGTTCCGGGCTTTGGGCTATCAGCATCGGGCATAGCACAAGCTCCCTCAGCCAGATGCTACCACAATCCCGCGGTGCGCAGCGAAACCCACAGCGATGGCCGCTACCGATCCGCCACCCAACCGACACCCCAGAGGCCCGCGAAGCGCTACCGATCCGCTACCAAACAGCTACCGATCCGCCACCGCTCGCGCACTCACGCGGAGCCTACACCGCGGGCTCGCCAGGGGCCATTTTGCCAGCAATCAGCAGGACGAATCGCGCCTCGCTGCCCTGTGCCAGGCGGGCGGAAATGCGCGGAAACGCGGCGACGTCCCCGGAATTCCGCCACCAAAGCGCTACCATTCCGCTACCCATTCCATCGGTACCTCGGCTTATCGGCCCACTCCACTCTCTTTGGCCGCCTCAAGCCGACCTCCGAAAAAGCTCGATGATTGCTGGCTTTTTCGGGCCTTCTGAGTGCACGAATCGAGGTCTGGCAGAAGCCCCCGACGCCCGTCCTGGCGCTCGCTTGGCTCTCGCCTCTCCAGCTCCGAACAGGCCAGCAATTTGCTGCCTTTTCCGGCCCTTCGCCGGTGTCTGCACAGTGTCACATAAGCAGGGAAAAAGGAGCCACTCAAGGCCTGGACTTGTTGCCCGCCTCCAAGTGATGAATCACCCAGCACCATCGCCATAGGAGGCGCCAGCATGACCAGCTCACCAGCAGCAGAAGCAGTGCCTGATGAAGCGGCCGCCGGCATCAGCTACGATCAGGCTGTCAAGGAATTCCTCGACTACGTCCAGCACTACCGCGGCTACTCGCCCCTGACAGTGCGAGCGTACGGAACCGATCTGCGCATGTTCCGTAGCTTCCTCGAAAGCCGGCTGGGCCGGGTGCCCGCGCCGGCCGAGATCAAGCGGGAGCAGATCATCCAATTCGGGGTCAGCTTGAGAGAGGCGGCACCGCTCACCCTGCGGCGCAAGTACGCCTGCCTGGCATCACTGTTCGGGTTCCTCCAGGACATGGGATACCTCCAGGGCAACCCCGCCCGGCGGCTCCCGCTGCCCCGGGTCTCTGAGTATGTGCCCGTATTCCTGAGCGAGGAGATGGCACAGCAGCTCATTGCTGCCGCCGATACCCCCTGGACCAATGCCATGGTGGTACTGCTGCTCTCCACCGGCATCCGGCGGTCCGAGGCCGTCGGAATCACGCTCGACGACCTGAACCTGGAAGAGCGGCAGCTGCTGATCCGGGGCAAGGGAGATAAGGAGCGCGTCGTGCCGCTCACCGATCAGGTCGTGGAAGCTATCCAGGCCTACCTCCCGCACCGCACCAAGACCCAGAGCCGCCACCTGTTCGTCAGCGCCTGGAAGGGCCACCCCATCCATGGCCGGTGCATCAACCGCATGCTGAAGATCGTGGTGGGCAAGGCCGGCCTCGCTGGCCAGGGCATCACCCCCCACAAGCTCCGCCACACCTTCGCCACCCACCTCATCCGCAACGGCGTGGATATCCGCACCGTGCAGGAACTGATGGGGCATTCGGAGTTGGAGACCACCGCCAAGTATCTGCACTCAGACACGCGCACCAAGCAGGCGGCGGTGGGGAAGCTGAATGGGCTGCTGGGCAGCGGCCAGACCGAGTCGAGCACGCCGTCCGATGCCGACACGGTAACAGAAGCTTCGGTCTGCCTTCACGATGCCGACACAGCCGAGCAGTAGCATTACCCACATACGATCAGCAGCTCAATCAGCGTGAACCCTTTCGTCTCGACCGCGACCGTCCGGATATCAACCCGGGCGGTCGATGGTTTGTGGGGAAGCTCCCTCTGTGACGGACGTCTTACTGGGCCGAGAACGGCGCATCCAGACCCAGCGGGGCGGGCGAGAACGCGTTGAGCCACTGAAGGCAATGGCAGGCCGAGGAAGCGTCCGAGGGTGTCCCATCGCTACTCGACAAGGGCGCCCGTCCTCCAACTTCCGAGCACTCCCCCAAGATCAGTTTCGCTACCCTACGCGATGTCAAACGTCATCGACGGGCACAACAGAGGTCTCACGGAACCCCGCCAGACCACGGTCGACGATATAGCCGGCTCCGCCGCAGAGGATCGTGTCGTCATCAGCGCGCAGGACCTCCTGGCCGTCGAGATGGGCCACGATGGCAGATCCTGTGACCGTGAGGGCGAGGGTATGGAGCTCATCCACTTCCCAAGTGCACGGGACCTCCGCCAGCGTCCGCTCACCGTAGTAGTTGAGGACGAGCTTGAGCGAGTCGGCCGTCTTGACCAGGGCGACGAATCGCTGTAGACCCTGGTACCGCGCGATGAGGCCGCCCGAATCGGCCAAGGCAATGGCGAACCGGCTCGAGATCGTGTAGTCGGTCCAGTCGTCAGTGCCGGTGACAAGGACGCCGCGGCCCTCGTTCTTACCGAAGTAGGTCATGGGCTGGTTGTCCTGGGGGAGCTTGGCCATGACCAGATCGACGTCGGCGACCCAGCCCAGCACGTCGCCGTCCTTGTGGCGGGGGAGCTCGTCGAGGATGTGGATGTCGGGCGATCCACTGTAACGCACCGTATCCACGAGCACGGAGCCCGCGGCCCCCGGTCCCCCCGTAATCTCGACGCCGATGTCCTTGACCGGGAAGCCGCGCTCGCCGGGAATCGGCAGTGTGAGCGTGAACGACTCTCCTTCTTCGAGGTCGATCGCTTCGCCGTAGACGAGCTTCGTGCCACTGCTTATGTTGCTCCCCTCCTCGCCGGTGAAGCAGCGGGCGAAGAGGCGGATCGAGGCGGAGCCGTGGGTAGCTTCAGCCGTTCCCTCGAGCGCAACGGTCTGTCCGCGGTAGAGCTTCGGGGTGCCGACGATCGCGTAGCCGGGCTGCCCGGGTTCGGCGAACACGGGGGTGGACACCCGGACGGGGTGGTTGGGGGCAACCTCGCGGAAGCTGACCTCGAGCACGCGCTCCCCCTTCGGCCCCTTCACATTGCGCACCGCGCCGGTGCCCGGCATGCCCTGGTCGGTCGGCTCTCCCATGTACCCGTGCTGGCTGCCCGGCATGGTGAAGTGGTGCCAGGCGCCGCCCTTCGGGGCCGCGAGGTCGGGCCATCCCATGATCTTGCGGCCCATGTGAGCGATGTGCAGGGCTTCTTGGAGGCAGTCGGAGGTGAGCCGCGCGCCCTCGGCCGTCGGCAGCAGCATGCGGTCGGCAAAGGGAGACTGGAAGTCGTAGTCCCGGTTGATACCCTCAAGGCCAACCTTGACGCCCATGACAGCGCCGACGTTGGCGGCGTTGCAGTCGGTATCCCAGCCCGCGGTGTTGATGATCGCCTGGGATTGGCGGAAGTCGTCGGGCGCGTAGGCCCACGCCATCACCATGAGCGCGTGGTTTGGCACCATGTGGCAGGCTCCACCATAGATGTGAGGGCCGTACTTCTCGACGATGCGGTCGTAGGTCTGGTGCCAGTTGCCATCGTCCTTCGTCCACGTGCGGACGTCGCGGTGCACCTGAGCGATCAGGCTGTCCGAGGGGATGACGCTGACGCCGATGTCCAACAGCTTGTCCATGTCCTTCTCGACGAAGGCGGCCGAGACCATGGCAGCGACCACCTTGGCGCCGTTCACGGCCTCCCCGTCGTGAGAGACACTTCCGGCAGGCTCCGCCAGGCGAGCGGCGAGCTGGGGGGCACCAGGCGCCACCAGCCCGAACGCGTCGATGAAGATCTGGGCGCCGATTTGCTGTGCAACGACGGGTCCGTTCAGCTCCAGGCTCCCGCTGCGGGGCGACGGGATGCCTTGCTTCAAGCGGAGGTAGGCGCTGTGCTCGGTAGACATCCCGAGGCCGCCCCACCAGAGGATGGTCTTGCCCTCGATGAGGTAGTTAAGCCACGTTTTGCCGAAGAAATCGGCCGGCGTGTCGGCGTACAGGTCCGAGTCTTCGAGGGCGCGAATGAAGGTGAAGGTGCCGGTTATGTCATCGTCGGCGACCACCAGAGGAACGCCGCGGTCGGCCGCTACGTACCGGTCCACCAGGCCCCAGTGGGCGACGATATCACGCTTCCGCCAGCCCTCGAACGGGCGACCCATGTAGACACCTACGACCTTTCCAAGGACACCTGCGTAAACTTGCTCCTCATAGTTCGCGAGCTCTTGCTTGCTCATGTCTGTCACTCCTGATATGGGCTGTTAGTACGAGTGCCGCACCCGCCCTGCACGCTTGTATGTGCGAGTACGAGTTCCATGCGGGCCCGCCGCTTCCCCTGCCAGGGATCACCGTGGCACTCGGAGAGCGGGTCCGCTGGCGGCATGAATCTGGGCTTTCTGCAGGGACGCGCTGCCCGGTTGGGTTCGCAGACGCCTCTCGTAGAGTAGCCGAGAGGTCCGGAGATGGAGATGTGATGCCCCCGGATCTCTGGCACAATGGCCCTCTAACATACCGGCCCTCGGGAAGTGCGGACGCTGGGACGATGACAAGCCCTTGCGTCTCCGATCGGGCCCGAAGCACCCAGCGAACTGGTGACCGCGGCGGCGTGAGCGACGGCAATGATGTGGCGCGTCTTCATCTCATCATATCGGTGTAGTCGAGCACAGTGTCGATCGCGCCCGTGATGGCGAACGTGAGGAAGGCGCTTATCACCAGTCCGAGAAACGCGGGTCGCACTTGCCGGTAGAGCCGCAGCCCACCGTACCGCTTCAGGACTGCTGTGATCAGCCAGCCGAGCAGAGCGGGGCTCCAGAGAATATTCTCGACCGCCCAGCTGCTCGCGATGATGAAGCCGACCGGGCTCACGGGCCACAAGGCCAGGTTCAGGTGGAGCCATGTTAGTCCGCCCATGATGGCCGATCCGAGGAGCACCGCCAGACGAAGCCAGTTGTCGCCGCCCTGCGGGTCGCGCAGATTCGTGTCCATCTCGCCAAATGTCCACCTCCCCCAATCCGTGAAGGGCCAGTCCGGCAGCGTCGTAGCCCCGTGCACATGGACCATCTTCAGCATGCCAGCCAGGCCGAACACGATCATGGCAAAGAACGCCAGCAGGGCCCCGGAAGATAGCAGCGTCCCTTTGATCCGTGCCGTTCGCGTGAGCTTGAAGCTGTTCATCATCTGCGGCATCGCCATGTTCATCGGGTCCTGCATGTGGACGGCGCTGAAGAGGGAGTACATGACAGCGGAGACCGGGCTCAACGTCCGAGCGCCGAGCACCTGAACGACACCGGCGCATCCTCTGACCCCTTGGTCCAGGTACATGACGCCGGAAGCGCCAACGAGACGCGCACCCGCAACAGCAACCGCGTAGAAGTAGGCCATGAGAATGACGAACGACCACAGCTGCATGCCAGTGCGCGATGCGTACCACAGCATGAAGGCGCTGGAAGCGGTCAATCCGATCACGGCTGCGCGGCCGGAAAGCGGGGCCAGCGGGTCGGGATCCTCCCGGGCACGCCCAAGCGCACACAGGAGGCCCCTCTTGAGCGCGCGTCGGGATTCGTACAGAAGGAAGGCGCTGAGTGCGACGAAGCCCCCAATCTCCATGAACCCGGAGAACTCAGCGGGATCGACGAAGGCGTTGCTCTGTCCAGGAGCCACCCCGAAGCTGGCCCACACGAGCAGCTGGATCTTATGCAGGAAATAGAAGAGCCAGATGCTGAGCGACACCTCGGTCGGGATCAGACACATCACGCCAAGGACTTCGAACATCATTGAGAAATGGACCGTCTCTAGTGCGTTCCAGGGCAGTCCCATGCCGGCGAACACGCGGCCGATCGGTATTCGATACAGCCCCAGGTCGGGCAGGGCTGGATAGAAGCGGCGAAGCCATAGCAGAATGCCGTGAGCCGCCGGGATGGCAGCGCCGACCCAGAAGACCTTGTTGTTGAGCAGGCTCGTGCCCAAGGTGGGAAGACGCTCATCGCCAGTGATCGCGGCAGGGATCTCCACCAGAGGGAACGTCAACCGCTGCCGCTCAATCCAGTCTTTACTGAGCAGGCTGCTTAGGCAGTACATCCCCACCATGACGGCGAGGGCGAAGCTGGAATAGGCGACCAGGGGGCCGAGCCACACACCCCACGGAACTCCGACACCCTCTGGCAGCCCCTCCCAGAACCAGTCGATGGCGTTCACGTCGGGAAGCTGAAGCCAGGTTGGGAAGTAGGGCCAGATGAGATGCTGCCAGTCATTTGACGGCGTGGCCATGTAGAAGGGGTAGGTCGTGATAGAGAGGATGTACGGCATGCCCCCTTGCGTTAGGAAGCCGAGCGTGACCATCATCATCCCGTAGACCAGCAGCAGCTCGGCACGTGTCAGGGCCGCGGCGGGCCAGTAGCGGACGAGCGCGCCGTTCGCGGCGACGAGAGCGACGAGAGTGACGACCGTCCCGTGCAGGATTGAGCCGGCCCCGACGAGCCACCAGCTCTCCAGCAGCCAGCTCACGAAGGGATTGACGAAGGAGAGCACGGCCACGCACACGGCGCCCACGACAAAGGCCCTCGGCCTTACTGTCTGGACGGGATGGCGCTGCCTCGCGTCGAGCGCGGTGTCCGAACCCTCTGAGTGTTCCGGGGGCGATGCTCGTGCCATTTGCGTGTGTCGAGGCCTCATGATAGAGCCATGACAGACGTTCCTTCAAGCGCCTATAGCGGGCATCGACTCGGGCGGGCAGCCCATAGACGGTGATCCGCTGCTCGGGGAAGTGCCCCAGCCGGATCAGCCCTGCCAGGCGCCGCCGGTCCGAGATCATCCGGGAGGGAGTGAGCCTGAGCAAGCCCATGACTCGCTCGTGACGGTTTTGGGGACGGGCGACACGCGCACGTGACCTCAGGTCAACCGGCGTGCGGCCGACCTCAGCCGTAGGACATGTGCTCCCGGTAGACGTCCAGCGCGTACTGGTAGTCCGCGTAGGCGATGTTCGTTGAGAGCGAATGGTCTGAGGCAAATACGAGGCGGGCGCCCCTCGCCTTCATGCCTTCGATGTACTCCGACACCGTGCGTCGAATGAGATCGCGATCCCCCGACTCGAGCACTCGGGCGTCGAGGCCGCCCACGAATGCGAGCTTATCGCCATACCGTTCGGCGAACTTCAACGGATCACATCCCGCCTTCACCTCCATGGGATTCAGAGCGTCGAACCCTGCCTCGACGATGAGCGGAAGCGCCTCCTCGATACCGCCGCAGGTATGGAGCACGACCGGCAGGTCGTAGGAGTGGAAGAAGTCGACGAGTTCCCTGAAGTACGGGAAGATGAGGCGTTCCAGTACCTCCGGTGAGCAGAAGAGCCCGTTCCTGTAGCCCAGGTCCTCGTAGACCCACACCCCATCGGGCTTGCCCGCCTCCTCGAAGAGAACTCTGTAGTGCGCTTTGAAGAAGTCGGTGTAGACCCGGTTGTAGTCGTGGATCCACGCCGGGTCGAGGAGAAGACTCTCGTACATGCACATGTCGCCCATGCTCTGGCGCATGTTCTCCCAGATGAAGCGATGGCCGTAATAGGCCCAGAGGCCCTGCTCCCTGCGCCTCGCCAGTGCTTCGGCGTCCTGCTGTATGTTGAGGCGCTCCCTGTCCAGGTCGAGCAGGTGGGGCCGGTAGTCTCGCTCCCAGACCGCACGGCTCGTCATCCGAAAGTCGATGTGCTCGGGAGTGCCTGACTTGTGCTTCCAGTACTTGAGGGCGGCCCCGGCGCCGTTCCTGCTGACCGCCCACTCATCTGTTTCCTCGACAAGCTCCGAGACCCCGCGCAAAGGCATCACATCGAACCAGCCGCCTACGACGTACAGGTCGAAGCCGAAGTGGTCAACGGGATCGACTGGGGTGCCATCCTCTCGTGTGGGGTAGCCCTCGCGAACCCACCTCTCGAGTGTGTCTCCCCACGGGTAATCGAAAAGTCCCACGCGTTCGGCATTCCCGCCCCGCATCAGGGCGTCGATCACTTCCCTGGGACTCTGCATGGTTGCCTGCCTGACCTGCCTCCCTCGACGTTACCACTCACAATCTCAGACCGACCGCATACATCGGCACTGATGCCGGGCTCTGCTGCCGGGGCAAGACAGCCTCCGGCGCTGGCGACTGGTAGCCCAGGGAGCTGTGTGGTCGTACCTGGTTGTAGTGCCTTCGCCAGCGGGCTACCAACACCTTCGCCTCCAGCAGCGTGTCGAACACCTCGCGCGCCAGCAACTCATCTCTGAGCTTACCGTTGAAGGACTCCAGATACCCGTTCTCCCAAGGGCTGCCGGGCTCAACATACAGCGTCCTCACTCCGACCTTGGGCAACCATTCCCGCACCGCCTTGGCCACGAACTCCGGCCCGTTATCCGAGCGCAGGTAGGCCGGAGTCCCTCGCTCTAGGAACAGCTGCGCCACGTCATCGTGCTGAACCAGCGGCATCTCAATCGGCCGTTGCAGGAGTGCCTGGAGGAGTACTACCACATGGCGCGCCCCCATCAGGGCTTAGGCGGAGAGACGTCGGGGCCGCAGCCACCTCCCAGGGAGGGCAAACTCGTCTCGCTCCCCGTGTGCGCATTCCGGCGAAAGTGATCACGCGTTCCGAAGCAAAGCAACCGCGCGTTCCGATTGAAAGTGATCACCCATTCTAGCCGGAGCGAAGCGACGACGCGGGGTCGTTCACTTGGTCTCTGTTGTACCTGTTTTCGCGTCGGCTGACAAGGGTTTATTGCGTTTTCGCATGGACTCTCCCTTCAGAGTGATGGGGTGGGCGTTGTGCACCAGCCGGTCCAGGATGGCGTCGGCGAGGGTGGGGTCGCCCAGGTACTCGTGCCAGTTGGCGAGCGGCAGTTGAGAAGCGACCAGAGTGGAGCGGCGCTGGTAGCGGTCCTCCAGGATCTCCAGTAGTTCCCGACACTGCTCCGGGGCCAGGGCGGCCGTCCCCCAGTCGTCGAGCACGATCAGGTCCGCCCGGGCCAGTGCCGCCAGCACTCTGGGGTAGCGGCCATCCCCGCGGGCGATGGCTAGCTCCGAGAGCAGCCGTGGTAGGCGCAGGTAGCGCACGGAGTAGCCTTCCCGGCAGGCCTGCTGGGCGAGGGCACAGGCGACGTATGTCTTGCCAGCGCCGGTCGGGCCCACGATCAGGCAATTGTCGTGGTGGGCCACCCAGCGGCAATCGGCCAGCGACAACAGCACGGATCGATCCAGCCCCCGGGGGTGGCGAAAGTCGATGTCCTCCAGGCAGGCCTCTTGACGCAGGCGCGCGAAACGCAAACGGGTGGCCAGCCGGCGGTTGGCGCGCTCGGTGAGCTCGCGGTCCACCAGCAGCCCGAGCCGTTCCTCAAAGCTCAAGGCCTGGGAGTCGGGCATCTGCTGTTGCTCCTGATAGGCTCGGAGCATCCCGATCAGCTTCAGCTCCTGCAGTTTGTCCAGCGTAGGCTGATGCAGCATGGGTGCTATCCTCCTTGGGATAATAGTACCTGGGTATGCAGTTGACTACACCACCTACTATATGTAGTGATCGCGCTTCAGTCGGGTTTCGCCCGCAGGTCGCACTCGCGGACGGGCTCGATCTGCACCGCGTGCTCCAATACCCGCCGGAAGAGCAGCCCGCGGGAATGCGAGGTGCGACGGTTGAAGCGGAAGGTGAACTCATCGAGGTAGTAGTCCAAATGACTCTCCTGCACGGCGCCTTGATGGGTCCCCAGCAACCAGCGCTTCAGCAACGAGATCACCAGATGCACCTGCGGCAGCAAGTCCTCGCGGACCTCCGTGCGGATCACCCGGTGATGGTAGCCCGCCCCCGCCAGCGGCCGGTAGGCGGAAAGGCCGTCGGTCTCGATACAGCTGCCGGGCTCGACGAGCTGCTTCAGCGTCTCCACCAGCGTCTCGCTGCGCGTGTCCCCGACCCGCCCCAGCCGGATCCGCCCCAGGCGCTGCCC
>Ga0315291_10009137_pt1 | contig 12155 bp, 12 predicted proteins | sample YL17G12_20_MG_FD_203070 | JGI IMG/M metagenome (GOLD analysis project Ga0315291, IMG submission 203070) | Sediment microbial communities from Yellowstone Lake, YNP, Wyoming, USA - YL17G12_20 | ecosystem: Environmental > Aquatic > Freshwater > Lake > Sediment | place: USA: Wyoming | collected...
CGCATCTACGCCGATGGCAATAGAGTTGCTGGTGTCCGTGGAATTGTTCAGTGTGCCCGTAAACGCCGCAGCGGGAAACGCGATTCCGCTTAGCGTGAGTACATCTGCCGAGGTGACGGTGAACTGATAAATCGTATTGTGGACCAAGCCCACAGGTGGTGTACCGCCAGTCAATAAGTACCGCAGGTTCACTTTGCCGCCCGGAGTGCCGAAACCGTGTGCGACATAAGTAATTGTATTTGCCGCTGTGATGCTGGCTTCGGTGATGTTCTTGAGGCTTCCTGCGTCGTCGGGAAAATAGGCTGAACTTTGGTAGCCGATTCGAGTAATGTTAGGCCAGTTGTTGGAGTTGCCTGCGCCGTAGCCCGTAGCTGTCTGGTTGGCTCCGGTGTTGGAGGCGCCTGCGAAGGCACCCATGACTGTCTGGCCACCTCCACTGTTAGACTGGCCGGCGTAGACGCCCGTAGCTGTCTGGTCGGTTCCGGTGTTGTATCGGCCTGCATCGACGCCCGTGGTTGTCTGGTAGGCTCCGGTGTTGGAGACTCCTGCGTTGACACCGGTAGTTGTCTGACTAGCTCCGATGTTGCCGTACCCTGCGCCGAGGCCCGTGGCTGTCTGGTTGCCTCCGGTGTTGTTCCAGCCTGCGTTGAGGCCCGTAGCTGTTTGGTAGTCTCCGGTGTTGCCCTGGCCTGCATTGACGCCCCAGGCCGTAGACCCCGCCGTGGTCAAAGAACCACCCGGCGCACCCATCACCGTAATATCCACGCGGCCGGTCTGCGTAGCGTGCGCAGCAATCGGGAAACTGGCCTGAAACCTCCCCGCCTCCTCGATGTTTCCACTAGCGTCCTCGACGTACAGGGCAAATCCGGCACCGATGCCGTTACCGGCAGTGCCAGTGGTACTCCGCGTCAATTTCAGAACGTCGAGGATGGTGTTCGTTGTTGCCGAGTCAATGGTGCCAGCAAAAGGCGTGGTTGCGTCCGCTGCCTGTCCAGCACCAAGACGCGCAAACTGCGGCGTGAGCGTTGTTCCAAGGTCCCCTGCAACGATTGACGTGCAGGTGCTCGTTGGCGCGGCGTCACCGGCCAAAGTAAAGCCAGTGACAAATTGATTAGTGCAGGCCGTAGGACTACCTACTCCCGAGGCGGCAAGTGTGGAAGCAACCAAGTCGTTCCCATCCCACTTCGGATACTTCCCAGCCGTCTGTAGCCCAAGGGCCGTCCAGGTCGATGTTGAGTTTGCGTAGATAATGCTGCCTCGAACCGCCGAGGTAATTGTGGTGTCGCCGTGAATGGCGCTCAGAAGGTTATGTGCCGTCGCCGGAAAGGTGCCCGACGTATACGCTGAGGTGATGGTGGTGCAGGTGGGGGCGGCGTCGCCGTTCAGGGCAGTCACCGCTTGGTTCTTACAGGCTCCCACACCAGACGCCGCCAACGTTGAGGCTGCAAACACCGCTGGTGTGGCACCGTTGCTCTTTGGGTATTTGCCAGCGCCAGCAGCCGATAAATCTGATCCTGTACCTCCCTGCGCCGCCGTCACCGGAAGGGACAGACTGGCCATCCCAGAGAAGTGGTCAGGCGAATCGCAGACGTAGAGCGTTGCGGTTGTAGTCCTATAGTAGATGTCTCGGACGTTGCACTTCGCCGGAGGAGCAGCCGTCCCGCCATTGAACCGGCTGGCGGCAGCACGCTCAATCGCTCCCTGCCCGAACACAGGGCAAGACAATGACAGTAAGACCAAGATCAGCAGTGATGCTCTCTTCATGAGGGTTCCTCCGCTATACATACGCTACCCAGACGCCATCGTTATCGTTCTCCGAGATGATCCAGACCTCTGCCAAGTTGTGAAGACGGCTGATATGACTGCGAGGGGGCAGAGGGATGCTGTCTTTTGGCTCCAGATAGAAGCCCATGCTAGTAGGACCCACATCGGCATCTCCGACGAATATGTTGCCCACATTGTCTGCCATCGCGCAGATGGTAGCCGCGTCCGTGTAAAGGTCGTCCTCGGACAGACGGACAGCTTGTGTGTGATCCGTGACTCGTACTCCGTTAGGTATGTGCTTCATAACACCCTCCTAAGACTCCTCGTAGCGATATGTCAAAGCAAACGACGCTACCGGCCCGGCTCCCCCAGCGTAAGTGGACTTTACGCCCAACTGCTGCTCGACAAAATCCTGGGTTCCTTCTCCAGTAGCGGGATTGCTCAGCACTGTCCCAGCATTGACGACGAGTGGGGAAGCTGAAGTGTGGTTTGTCTCGTCATGAGCGTCCTTGTTTCCCTGAGTAGCTGTAAAGCTGGCTATGCCTGCCTCGTCGGCTGCTGACGCCTGAACATATGTGCTCTGCACGCGGGCGTAGTGCTTGATCCCGCTTGTTGGCGCGGCACAGAAGAACCGCAGGTTGGTGATAGCCGCTGTCGGCGAGCTGGTCCAGTTCATCTTGCAAGACTTGCGCCAGCTCAGGCTCTCCCCAGAGTTGGGATACGGAACAGGAGTGGCAACATCCTGGACGTGGTTATCGGCCCTCTTGAAACGCACCACCAGCCCGATGACATCAGAGCCAGGAGTCCCAGTAGGTGCTCCCGTGTAATATGTCGTGGTAGCCACAGCAGCCATAAGCTACTCCCCCTCGAACGAACGGTCGGTATCACTACACATTGCCACCCTACCTGACGGGCTGACTACAACCAAAGCCTTGACGCCGTCGCGCTCGATGCCCACCATCTGGCGGCAGATACGTCTGCCATCTTGGGCTCGGTGGTCCACTAGCCAACGGGCAACCAGCTTCTCCCCGAGTCCAGGCTTCAGCAGTACAGATATGACAGGGAGCGCGACAAAACGCCTGGACAAAGCGGTCGGTAGCATCTCCAGGCTAATGATCATAGCCTCGGGGTGCTCAGAGTCTACGGGTATCCGGCCCAGGCTACGGCTATCTACCAAGGAGAAGTCCTGATCATAGATGGCACGCTCAAATGTCTCAGGATCGAACTGGACCAAGACCCTTCTATCGGAGAAAGTCGCCCTATAGACGAAGGCAAATTTGCCACCCTCCGTCAAAGACAGGAACTCCCGGCCCTTGTCTGTGTCGTACCACTCCATTAGGCTGCCTCAGGGAATTGCAGCGGTGTGAACAGGACGTTGTCCACGCCCAGGGCAATGGGGTCTGTAATCTCCTCGTAGGCCAATGTGTATTGCTCGTCGTAGGCTTCAAGGAGCGTGACTTCGTCGAAACCCGTCTCCCCAGGATCCGTCACTACACCATGCCCCTTCTCAACAATGCGACGGTTGGTAGTAGGATTGACGACTGCGAGAAACGGGAACCCTATGGACAGCTTCAGAATCACCATGGCTTTTCCTCCTATGCCCTTCTCTTTCTCTTGACCACAAACTTGCCGAAGTTTCCTCGGGGTCTGCCGCCCAGCGTCTTCATACGCTTGACGGCCTTCAATCTGCCCCTTCGCAGAGCTAGGACCGGGATCTTGTTATGAAGAGCATGCTGCGCCTCGCTGTAAACGCCTGCGGTTACATTCCTCCCTGAACGTGGGGATATGACGACGGCAGCGGCTCCATCTACCTTGCCATGATAATAACCCATGCCCCGGCGCTTCTTGGAGCAGCTAGTCAACGCCATGACGCGGTGACCTGGAAATGCTTCCTTGATGGCGGCTATCTCGGCTTCCTCGGCTTTGCTGCCGTATTTCCGGAGCGGGCGAGCGTAGTAGACGTAGGGCTTCTTGGCTTCGCGGAGGCCAGACTCAACAGCCGCTGAGAACGATTGCATCCGGCTCTCAAAGCCTGTCCTTCGCTTAGGCTTCAGAGTCGCTGGCTCCCTAGAAACGGACTTCCTAGTCTTGGGAGCGATACCATGACGCAGCGTATTGCCCTCTTCGTCAGACAGGAAATGCCAGAAGCTGTCACGGCTCTTGACACTGTGGAGCTGGAGCCTGTGGCCGTTTGGGGATTCTATAGTTGTTGACCAGACGTCGTACCCCTGCCTGCTCTTGGACGGAGTAGCCTCCCCTGTTGCATACCCCAAATTCTGCAAGGAGCGGACTGCGCCTTGATGGAGGTCTGCTGATGGAGCGTTGATGTCCTGACGGCCAGACTTGCGGTTCAATGCCAACTGTGCGCTCTTGCCAACGGTCATCATGCTAAGAGTGCGGGGGTCTTCAGCTAGGCCGGGAGCTTGCGGCTTTGGAGCGGTGAGTGGGGTCTTGGGCTTCGGCATCACAGACTTGCCGGTCTGTTCGACGGTGCCAGGAACTGGACCAGGCGGACGGCCGGTTGTCGGGCGTTCGTGGCGGACGCCCCATTTCATTCCCTTGACGCCGAACTCCAGCATCTTACCAACGCCCTTGGCGAAAGCCTCGAGAGCGCGCTGGCCGGTTAGTTGTTGAGGTTTGGATGCCTCTTGGAAGACACGAGCTTCGTATAGTTCGTCTTCATCGAACCCGAGGATGGGAGCCGGTTGCGTCAATCTTTTCTGTGGCCTCCACGAGGACCGGCGTGCGGAGTGTAGCCTTCACCCTTCATCCACCATGCAAGAGCATGCGGAGTATGGATCTCTGGATGCCTCTTCTGCATGGCAGTAACGGTACCCTTCCAGCCTGGAGGAGCCACTTCCTTGATATCAGACTCCTCAGTACCCTCGCCCTTCCCCATGTCCACGTACTCCGTCTTCACACGTCGAGGCTTGGAGAGGTTCGCGACGGCGGCTTTCTCGTCTATCTTGTAGTCCACGCCCCACGGCACATTGTTACGAGTGAAGACAGCAAAACCTTCTGAGGGGAATATGTCCTTAATGTAAGGCGATTCTGGGTACGAACAGGGGGATCCAAGGGGGCTATCTGGCCTCGGGAACATCTTCTCTAAGGCACGTTGAACCATACCACGCTCGTCATCGGCGCTGGTAGATTCTCGGAGCTGTCGGGATTCCTTCACACGCTCGCCCTTGCTGGGAGCAGAGACAGGAGCGTATGCCTCACCGAACGGCCCACGACGATTGCCCTTGGCTTCTTTTGCCAGGTTCTTGCCGAGCTTCGGCTTCTTGACGCTGGCCTTCGTCTTACTGAGGACGCCTTCGGCAGCTTTCAGCGTCCGCTTCATCGAACGCTTTGCTTCCCGCAGGCGGACCAGTCCAGATTCGGGTGCAGGCCAAACGACTCCGAAGCCTTCGTCGTCGGGGCCAGAATTGGGGAGAGGAACTATTGTCGATGCCATTGTGCTGTTGCTCCCTCAGGGCAGGGCTGCCATGAGCGGGAAGGTGAGAAGCAGCCCTGCCCTCTACATACGCGCCACCGACAATAGTTACTACGGCGGGAAGCTGGGCGCTCCAGGTAGAGGTTACTTGCCCCAGCCGAAGCCCAAGCCAATCACAGTTTGATAACCCGCCAGAGACGTTTTGAGGGCACGACCGTTAGGGACGATGGCAAACCCCCTCTTGCCCACCGGGATGACGGCAGCGAGGCCCGCCGTCCAGGAGTTGCCCACATTGACGCCGGTGGCACCATCTCCGACCGCCATCCCGAAAGTACCTGTAGCGAAGATGCGGGCAGGGCCGATCGTACGGACTTCCTGGGCAATACCTGTAGACACCGCCGTCTGAGCATAGAAGCGTTTGCCCACATGCTGGACGGACGTTATGTCGATGAGGTTGAACGAGTACACTTTCAGCGCCGGGATATAGTGGGCGTACAGAGCACTCGCCGAAATTTGCTGGGCAGCGTCCTGATTGAAGTTGATGCCCAGGGCTACGACGTCGTTAGGCGCTGTTGGCGTTTGGGCACAGCACAGCGTTGCCACGAGCAAAACTGCTGAGAACAAGATACCACGTTTCACGTTCGTCTCCTTTTCACTTGTTGATTAACATCCTACCCTTAGAGCCAACGTCCAAGGCGCCAAAAAGCAGCCTCTTCAGAAGACTCATCGGCTTTAGAATATCGTCCAACTTGCGGTTCAGCTTGCCTGTCATGTCGCCGAGGTCTTCTATCGGCTTTCCAATCTTCTGCAATTCCTCCAGGTCCTTTCTCATCTGCACCAAGATATTATGAACCTCTGGATCCTGGATTGCGTCGCTGGCGGCTTCCAGTGAAGCTACAGCTTGGGAAGTCAACGCTGTGAACTGCTCGAAGAACTGCTGCCTGTTCTGCTCATCGATGTTCTTGATGAGGTTCTTCAGGGCGTCTAGGGTCTCAGACAAACTTGCTACTGACTTCAGCGCCGTATTCAATTCCCGGTGTGTGGTCTCCATCCTCTTGTCTTCGTGCTCCACCAGCTTGATAGAGACATTCAGAAGACTCTTCAGTTGAACCATGCGGTCGGCCGTCTGTCTACCTAGTAAGCCATAGTACTCGGCGTTCTTCTCGCTGGCTTCTTTAGCGATGCGTGCTGTAGTGCTGAGGTCTGAAAGGACGGAGTCCAGCTTGGTGTGTATTGAAGCCAATCCGGCGCGTTCGCTGCGGACGGCTCTCGACAACTCGTAAAAAGACCACGAGGCCAAGGCGAGGAACAGCGCCAGCAGCGTGAAGCAAACGCACTTCAAATATTCCTTCATGGTTTTGCCTCAAACGGATCGCAGGGACCGCCGTGCTCAACCACGGTCCATACGAAATTGCCGTCGCACTTCTCGCTAACCCAGTTAGACCACCAGATCCCATGTAGGGCCTCGTGCTCGATCACTTCAGGCAAACCAGTCGGTGCGTAGATCACTGGCGGGATGCTCCACGCCCCAAAGTAGCCGTGGACGCATGGGCGATTGTTTACAAAGGACTGCGGGTACCACTGGCGCATTCCGGCTACCTCACGGGAGTCCATCACGCCATCCGCGAAGAAGGCCGGGCCGGAACTGCGTGGACAGTTATTCGGCATTTCCTTCACGACGAACATGCCCACCAGTTTCGTGGCTGGTCGAAGTTTTTGCGTGTCAGCCAGCGCCGACCCGATGTATTTCGTAACCTCATCCGCCGTGAAACCGCCGCTGATGTAAACCACCGCTGCTGTGTCGAACCAGACCTGCGTCGCATCAGGATATTCCGCCAGAATCCAATCTGGTATCGGCGGTTCCGGCGCTGGTAACGGTGTGATCGGTGGAACTGGAGCAGGCGGGATAGGCGGCTCCGGTACGACTACCGGAGGCGGCAACGGTGGTGGAGCCACGATCACAGGCGTAGTACCACCGCAGCCTGCGAGCAGCAAAAGCACGAGAGCCATTACAACAAGTCGCATATCGATTTTACCTCAACACGTAAGGACCGACTGGCGCGTGGTCTGCTAGAGAAGTGCCCGTAACTGTCCCGTTGTACTTCAAGCCACTAAGATCAGCCTCTGTAGTCGAAGTGGCCCACAGCGGGGCGGCCAGAATCAGCGCGCTGGGCCTGACCGACCTTCCAGTCATAGCCATCTTGATCTCGTTGGCTGTCAATGCCACGTTCCAAACCATCACGTTGGCCACGGTAGCATCCAGCCAGGTTGAACTCAAAGAAGTGCCACTCACATGAAACACGGATGACGTAACGGTATAAGGCGTTCCTATTGCAGTCGTGGCCTCTTGGGTGCCATTGACAAAGATTTCCATCGAAGATCCAGAAGCAAATCTGGCACACAAAAAGTACCAAGTTCCGTTGGAAAGAGTGGTCGTGCCCGTAGCAAACTTCTGGCCTGTATCATACGTGTATGCCACTGCCTTCGGTGTGGCGCTTAAAGTAATACACTGGTCATACACAGCACTAGCATTCCAGAAGCACGTCACTGCGGGAGTACTACCGACGTTGCTAGTTGGCTTCACCCAGACGCATTCGGTACAAGTCGCAACCCAGGGGACCGGCCAGGAAATCAGGTTGTTGGCTTGACTCCCGACGAACAGCCTCGCAGCCGGAGTAGGACTACTGAGGGCCAGCAAAAGCAACGTTCCTACAAGAATCCACCTTTTCATGATACCCCCTATAGAGTCTCGTCGATCTTCAGCCAAGCCTTGAACAGCAGAGTGTTCTGTGCCAGCGTGTCGTTGGCGTGAGCACCGTTATGGTAGATCTCCACGATCAGGACGCTTAGAGCCGTTGGAGGGGTAGTCAGAGTGAACGTCACGTTCTTACCCACATACGCAGTGGTCGGCATCGTTACATCCTGGGCTGTTTCCGCGGTGAACGCTGCCTGATTGTACGTGTACGTCGCGTCAACATTCTTGACCTCCATCGAGGACACAACCATTCTGGACACAGTTCCGTTGGTGTCATTAGCAGCGATAGAGACCACGATGGCAGCGGCAGGGGTCCCAGCTATGGTGCTAGGAATAGACGTGGTACAATAGATCTTACCATCCACATCTTTCACGAACTCCCAATGCCCAGCATCCCAAGCGGTTAGAGCTGTGGCAGTCCAGAAGGAATTGCCCGCCAGAGTGGAAGTCCTCGGGGTGTCACAGACCAATTCAATATAGTGGGTCTTAGTGGTATCCCCACCTCCGCCCCCCGCTGCCCACTTCACGCCGTAAGTCTGAGTAGAATCGGCGGTCAAGACGTCGTTGTTATCCCCGACGCCTAACCGAGCTACGGTGGTACCAAAGACCAGGAGATCACCCTTGGTCGTCAACGTAGAAATATCCGTCGCCTTGATTCCACCAGAGCCAATGGCAGAAAGCAAGCCTGCCGTGCTCATCTCGACACCGTTGGACGTCCCACCAGCCGTGAACATGATAGGCTTTGCAGAAGAGCTGGCAGCGGTGTTCACCACGAACAGATGACCTGTACCTGTGTTCGAGGCTGTGTCCGTCAACGTGAACAGATCGACTCCACCACCAGTCGTACCGTTGTACGTCAGAACAGTGGTATACGCAGCCATTGTCAGGGCAAGATTGCCCGCAGGGTTAGTAAGAGCAGACCAAGCACTGGACGCGCTGCAAGCCGCCCAACCGACGTCGGTCCCGTCGCTCTTAAGACAGTGCCCACTAGTGCCCAACGCCAGCTTAGTCCACAATGGGGAAACACCTTGAGCAGTTATGATGTCTCCTCTTGTCGCGGAGCCCACAGTCGCATCCGGGTGCGTGCTACTCAGGAGGTTGTGATTACTGGAACCACCTGCACAAGATCCCCACTCCGGAATTCCAGTCCCTGTGTTAGACAGCAGGCACTGACCGTTAGAGCCTAATGCCAGCTTCCCCAATGTGTTGGCTACACTGGCATACAGCATGTCGCCCTTGGTGTAAGTGCTTTGGCCCGTTCCGCCGTTCGCTTCCGGCAAGATACCGCTCACGTCGGCAGTCAGAGACACTGAGCCCCAGGAAGGATTGCCAGCGCCATTACCGTGGAGGACCTGGACAGTAGTTCCCTGGTTGACGAAATACGCAGATGCCAAAGTGAGAGATGTGCAAGTCGGCGCAGCGTCGCTAGTCAGTGCTGTCACGACCTGATTAGTGCAAGAGCCCACGCCGGAAGCTGAGCCGCTCGACGTTCCCCAATTGCTACCGTCGCCCTTGAGATAACGACCTGAAGTCGCAGTAGTGATCTGGCCAGTACCCCCCTGACCTACGGTGACAGGAGCGTTTGAGGTAAGGATGATCGCAGTAGCGTCCGGCAAGGTGAATGTCTTCTCCGCTGTTGTTGGTCCAGTAAATTTCGTGAAGCCATTGGCAGTGCCACCACGAGAAGAGGCCAGTACCCCACTCCAACCGATCACATGAGCCGTACCACCCGACGTGATCGTCACATTGGTATCATTCGTGAAAGTCTGAGCGGCTCCGGTAAGGCCGTTCAGGGAAGTGATACCACCTCCCCCACTGCCCCCGTCTCCAAGTGGCACCCACGCTGCACCAGAATCTCGGCAGAGCGCCAGAGCTGAACCGCCGCCGCTAGTACAACTTCCTGCTGTCAAGGCATCTGTAACCACAGCTATGCGATTGCCCGTTGTCGGCGAAGGCAAATCCGCAACGATGTAGCCAGTGATCTTCGGCAGCGTCAATGTCTTGACCGTCAAGGTTTGTGAGTCCGTAGTTCCGACAACCATGCCAGAGATCCCATGAGCCGTCGCGGCCGAGATGTGGTTATCGATCGTTGCATGGCTGTTGGTGCCGATATCACTTAGCAGCGTGTGAGAACGGTTTGTGATCTGGGTGAGGCTGGCCAACGTGGCCGGTTGGTTAATCCAGTTCGTCCCACTCCACGTCAGGACATCATTGGCTGAAGGCGCTGTTATGGTAGATCTGATAGCAGTAGCCCCACTTCCTGAAGTTCCAGAGTACTCAAGCAGATCCGTTACAGACCAGACCTCCTGGCCTACAGCCGCAGACAACAACCCATCTGACCCAAGTCCTGCGTAGCCATAAGGTGTGTTCTTGTTAGCCTGGTACTCTATCGTCTCAGGACTGTCAGGAAATGTGTAGGTTCTGGGCGCTGTTGGGCCAGCGACTCCGAAGTAAGCCGCTCCAGTTCCGCCGTTCGCCGATGGCAGGATACCAGAGACATCCGTGGTCAACACCACCGGAGTGCCCTGCTTGGCGCTCAGAACGTCATACTGAGCTTTGCTCAATAGACCTGCTGTTGTGCCAGCCGAAGCCGCCATAGGCAGGTTCAGAGAGATGTGGCCGAAAGAGAATGCCCAGTTCGGAGCCGTCCCAGTACTCCCAGGTGCATCAAAGACTCGCCACTCTGTTCCCAGCCCACTCGTGTTCGTGGCAAATACTTCGTTCGCTGTGCCCGGCGGTATCGTAGGGGATATCACAGAGCATTGCCATCCCGTGCCACTCCACTCCACAAAGTAGCCAGCCAGACACGGAGCAGGCGGCGTGATCTGGGCTATTGCCAAAGTTCCGTATGTGGTGACAGGCGGAGTTATTACTCGCACATCGGAGATCTTGACTGGGCCTCCAGAGCTGGATACGACCCAGTACTCTTTCGTGACCAACCCACTGACATGGTACTCGACCTCGTATGAAGTACCCGATGGGGTCGCCCCGATGTTGGGCACAAGAGGGAGGTTGACTGTTCCTGCCGAGACGATTGACTTGACTGTCCCAGCCGGAACCGGGTAGTTGTCTGAAGATGTGAAATTCGTTCGGTTAGTGATTATCAGATAGCCGCTTCGGGTGTTTCCACTTGAGTCGTACAGCGTATCCGAAATGGTTGTCTTAGCGGGGCCTTGAGCAAGGCAGGTAGAAACGAACAGAAGAAAGACGGCTAGAAGCCTTTTCATCGACGACTCCTTGTACTGAAGGGGAACCGCGTTGTGCAGTTCCCCAAACCTTCAGCACCAGGAGACGCCAAGTAGGCTACTGCTGCTTGGCGGGAGGAAGTTCCTTCTTGACCGCCTTAGCAGCAGGAGGGGGAGCCGGTTTTGGCACTGGCGCTTTCGCCCTGAAGACCAAAGTCTCCAAGTCCAGCTCCCACTTCTCCTGGTCAACCCCACTCTTCTTGACTAGACGCTCCGACAACGCCTGCACTTCGGATAGCTGTCTATTGAAACTCTGCCTCAGCTCCACGGCGGTCTGGCAGGCATTCTGGGCGTTCTGGAAGTTCAAGCCAGTCTTGTACATCTCTAACTGCGCATTGCGGATCTGCAAAGCCTGAGCGTCCGCCAGCTTTGGAGGGTTCTCCACTACGACAGGAGCTGGGGTAGCAGGTGCAGCGGGGGCAGCCTCCTGGCTATAGCCTGCCACAACCAGGGCCACAAGCGCAACCAATAGCACCAGCAAGGGCCTCACAAGTGTAGTTACTTTGTCGTTCATACACGATCTCCTTTCGCAGAAGCCTGCTCACGCAGCTTCCTCAATTCATGGCCTCTCGTACAGAAAACAGCCAGGCCGTCCTCGCACTCGTCGCAGCCGCGCTGGTGCTCCAAGATAAGGAGCTCCACCAGGTCGGGAGCGAGGCCAGACTTCTGGAAGTCGGCGAGTCTGAGCGGCACAGGATCCACGTTCCCTGAGTCTGTTACCTGGGACACTGAGAGCCAGGTGCATTGTGGAGAGGCTGTCTTGTGACCTGCTTCTGCTGTGTTTAGAACCCTCTCTAGGGAGGTCCGGCCAGCCACAATGAACTTGCCCTGCTGATTGCAGCATCGGCAGCGCCAGTGATACATGAACTGGTTGCTCTTTAGTACATCCGAGATGTTTGAACTCATGTCAGCTCCACGATGGTAGGACCGTCCCCTGAACACAAGGTCCTGTGGA
>Ga0315291_10009138_pt1 | contig 12155 bp, 10 predicted proteins | sample YL17G12_20_MG_FD_203070 | JGI IMG/M metagenome (GOLD analysis project Ga0315291, IMG submission 203070) | Sediment microbial communities from Yellowstone Lake, YNP, Wyoming, USA - YL17G12_20 | ecosystem: Environmental > Aquatic > Freshwater > Lake > Sediment | place: USA: Wyoming | collected...
CGACTGGGCGAAGGCCGTCGGCGAGGGCATGAAGGCCATGGGGACGTCGTTCTCGGGCGAGGTGGGCTTTGTCGAAACGGAAATGTACACCGCCGTCCACCACGAAGTCGCCCCGGCGAAAAAATCGTTCGGATGCGCCGATTGCCACGCGCCCCGGAACGTCTCCTGCGCCCGCTGTCACAGCGAGGCCGTCGGGATGAACGAGCCCGAGCACACCCGCCGCGTCTATCCGGATGCGCCCGATCGTTTCGACTTCAAAGCCTTGGGCTACGAAGGCGATCCCGCCGTGACCGGCGGCCGGTTCTTCATGTATCTGCGCCGCGGCCTCCCGCCCCGCTGACCTTAATTAAAAAAACTCGCCGCCCCATAACGCGTCGAGAAACACTTGCCACGGCAGAGCTTCGATCCCGCACGTCAGTTGACGCGGCTGTTTTTCCAAACAAACGAGGCAGCATCTTTTGACGGGTCCGTCTTCCAGAAGAGCCTTGAGGGAGGCGGTGTCGCTCTCGTGAACCCGGCGGGAGCCTTTGATCTCCAAGGCCAGTTCCTTATCCCCGGCAATGAAATCGACTTCCCGGCCGCTGGACGTCCGCCAATAGGTGATCGGCAAATCGGGATTGCGATAAGCCTGGTAGGCGCGCAACTCCATCAATAGATAGTGCTCAAAAGCCCGGGCGAAATCGGGACTCCCGATTTTGGGCTGGGTCCGGGCGAGATAATTGGCCACCCCCACGTCGAACAGATAGAATTTATCCGTCAGAATCAAGCGCCTGGTCTTCGATTTTCTCCAGGGAGAGACCCTGAATCCCAGGTACGTATCTTCGAGGATGTTGAAGTAGGTTCGAACGACTTTATGGGAGACGCCGCTTTCCCGGGCGATGTTCACGTAGTTGAGGAGTTGCCCCGACGTCAGGGCGGCCACTCTCAAGAATTCACTGAACGCCGGGATGTTTTGAGTCAAAGCCTCGGCGGCGATCTCCTCCTTGAGGTAATCGGCGATATAAGCGCGCAGATCCTCGACCGGATCCGGCGATAAGAAATGGGGAGGGAGGAGGCCCGAGATCATGATGGTCTCGAGGTCGAAACCCGAGACTTCCCGGTAGGAAAGAGGAACCATGGTCCTGCGCCAAGCCCGGCCGCCCAGGAGATTGGCGTGGCCGCGGCGCAATTTTCGGGCGCTCGAACCGGTCAGTAAAAAAGATAAGTTCTTGTTTTCGATCAGCCAATGGACTTCATCGAGAAGGGCGGGAACTTTCTGGACTTCATCGAGGACGATCAGACCTCGATGGTTTTGATAGCGCTCCCTCAATAAGGCAGGATGAGAAGCATATTCGGCGAAGGTGTCCGTCTTCAGCAGATCGATGATTTCGACGCCGGGGAGTGAGCGGGCGATCCAGTAACTTTTGCCGACTTTTCGCGGCCCCCACAAGAAAGCGGATTTGCCGACAGGCAATTTGAGCTCGAACAGTCTTTTAATGATTTCCATGTTGAGGGAAATATATCCGGATATATTTCCATTGTCAGGATATTTATCGATGCTGATCCTGCCTGAGGAGGACCTGGGCGTCGTTCTCTTCGGCAACCGGAGTGCGGGCGAGCCTCCTTACGGCCCGGTCGCCCTCGAAATCGTCCAGCCGGCCCTCGGCTCGTGAAGGCCCCGCCGGAGCGGAAATCTATTCGAGCGTTTCCTTCTTGGCTTTGGCCCGGAGGCGGCGGACGATCCGGTCGATGATGTCCTGGGGCGTCGAGGCGCCGGAGACGACATAGACGCTTGGGGACGGTCCCAATTCCAGCTCGTCGACGTCCTCCGGCCGGGAAATCAGCTGGGTATTCGGATTCCGTGAGGACATGATCGAGAAGAGATTTCGGGTGTTGGCGCTCGTCTTGGAGCCGATGACCAGGGCGCAAGCATAGCGCCCGGCCTTGGCATAGGCGTCCTGCTGGCGGTCCGTCGTCGGCTTACAGATCGTGTTCTCGAAGCGGACGTCCGAGACAAAGCGGCGAATCCGGCGGACGATGCGCTCGGCGTTTTCCCGGATGAACGTCGATTGAACGACGATCCCCGCCCGGGGAATAGCCTTAAATACGGCGGGATCGACGTCTTCGGGGCGGCCGACGATCAGGGCATTATGAACCTGACCGGCGATGCCCAGGACTTCTTCGTGGCCGCGGTCACCGATGATCACGATCCGGTAACCCTCGCTTTCGAGGTCCCGGGCCCGGCGGTGGATGTCTTTGACCATCGGGCAGGTGGTGTCCATGAATTCGATGCCCGAGGCTTTCACCTCTCGGAATAGGGCGGCCGGGATGCCGTGGCTCTGGATGACGAGGATGCCGTCCCGCGCCTTTCGGTAATCGTCGATGGTGATGAAACCCCGCCGCTTCAAGCGGGCGAGAACGATCTCGTTGTGGACGATTTTCCCAAGCAGATAGATCTTGGCCTTGGGCCGGGCCGCTTTCAAGGCTTCGATGGTCTTGATCGTCCGCCGCACGCCGCCGCAGAATCCGGCGTAGGGAGAAACGTCGATCCCGGGTCGCGGCGGCCGAGGCTTGGGCATCGAGATGGCGATGATGACGGGAAGCCGACGGCCGCGCATATAGCCTCCTCTTTAACGGCGATAGGAGATTTATATTGATTTGGACGGCCGAAATCAATTATATTGACGTCAACGTTTTGGAACGGGATTGCGATGCAGGTTTTTTTTCGCCGTCGAAAAGGTCGTCTGTGGGGGCTTTTTTCGCTCTTCGCCGTCTTCCGCCTGGCCGTTTCGGCGGCGCCCTCCGTCCCGCGCCTCTCCCAATACATCGCCAAATCCTGGAACATGGAGAGCGGTTTGCCGCAGAGCACCGTCCAGGCGGTCCTCCAAACCCGCGACGGATTCCTCTGGCTGGGGACGCAAGAAGGGCTCGTCCGTTTCGACGGGATCAAATTCGATGTCTTCAACAAGAAGACCGCCGCCGAATTCCGCCATAACGATATCCGGGCTCTTTTTGAAGGCCGCGACGGCCGTTTATGGGTGGGCACGGCCAACGGCCTGTTGAGCTGCCAAAACGGGCGGTTTACAACCCATTTTCGGAACCGCGAGCCGGCCGGCGATTTCGTCGCCGCCCTTTTCGAGGACGCCGGAGGAACACTGTGGATCGGAACCTCCGGAGGAGGGCTCCATCGTCTTAAAGACGGATCGTTCTCGACCCTAACGACCAAAGACGGCCTCGCGGCGGATGCCATCAATACCGTCTGGGTCGACCGGAACGGGATCGGCTGGGTAGGCACCGCCAACGGACTCTCCCGGATCCAAGGCGGGACCGTCTCCCGTTTGACGGTAAAGGACGGGCTTCCCAACGATTTTATCGTTTCGGTCCGGGAAAGCAGCGAAGGAGACCTCTGGATTGCCACGCGAAAAGGCCTGGCCCGTTTTCGGAACGGCGAGGTCAAGGCTTTCACGGCCAGGGACGGGCTCGCGAGCGAGATCCTCATTTCTCTCTATGAAGACAAGCAGGGCTGTCTTTGGATCGGGACCGAAGACCGGGGGATCATCCGCTATGCCGGAGGCGAGTTTTCGTCCTTCACGCCGGAAGACGGGCTCTCCGACGGCTATGTCCTCTCGATGTGCCAGGACCGGGAAGGGCTTCTCTGGGTGGGAACATACAGCGGCGGCCTCAATCGGCTTTGGCAGGGCAAGTTCTTCAGCCTCTCCGTCCGGGACGGCCTTCCCGCCGACGAAGTCCGGACGATTCTCGAAACGCGCGACGGGAGCCTCTGGCTGGGCACACGCGAAGGAGGACTGTCCCGGATGCGGAACGGATCGATCGTTTCGTATTCGACGAAGGATGGTTTGCCGAACAACACCGTTCGGGCCCTCTTTGAGGACGAGGACGGAAGCCTCTGGATCGGGACCAATGCCGGCCTCGCCTGTTTCCGGAACGGCCGGTTCAAGACCTACTCCCGGAAAGACGGGCTGGCGCATGATTACGTCCGCTGCTTTGCCCGTGACCCCGCCGGCCGGCTTTGGGTCGGCACTTCCGGAGGGGGATTGCATCTTCTCGAAAACGGCCGTTTCGTCAACTATCTCGACAAAGGCGTTCCCGACACGTTCATCCGGGCGTTGACCGTGGGCCGGGACGGGAGCCTTTGGATCGGCAGCAATTCCGGTTTGACCCGCTGGAAAGACGGCCGGACGACGCGATACACATCCGAAAACGGATTGCCTTCCGCAGCGGTCTATGTCGTTTATGAGGACGAAGAGGGCGTTCTCTGGATCGGCACCTACGGCGGCGGTCTTTGTCGCCTCAAAGACGGCCGGATTTCCCGTTTCACGATCCGGGACGGGATGTTCGATGATGTCGTCTATACCATCCTTGATGACGGCCGGGGCGATCTCTGGATGAGCTCCAACCTCGGGATTTTCCGGGTCAGCAAGAAATCCCTGGACGCGTTCGCGGGGGGGGCCATCGCCCGGCTTCCCTGTCTTTCTTACGGGACCGCGGACGGGATGAGAAGCCCCGAATGCAACGGCAACGCCCAGCCTTCCGGATGGAAGTCCCGCGCCGGCGAGTTGTGGTTCGCAACGGTCAAGGGCGCCGTAGCGATCACGGCCGATCATATCCCCACGAACAGTTTGGCACCTCTGGTCGCTTTCAAACAGGTTAGCATCAACGGCCGGCCCTATGATCCCGCTCTAGAGGCCGTAGCCCCGCCGGGGCCGGGTTCGCTGGAGTTCCATTTCGCCGGGCTGAGCTTCATCGCGCCCGAGAAGGTGAAGTTCAAATATTGGCTCGAAGGTTTCGAGAAGGATTGGGTGGACGCCGGGACCAGACGCGAGGCCTTCTACACGAATCTTCCTCCCCGTTCCTATTGTTTTCGGGTCATTGCCTGCAACGGCGACGGCATTTGGAACGAAACGGGTGCCTCGTTCCGCTTTATCCTGAAGCCTCACTTTTACCAAAGAAAAGTTTTTCTGGCGTTCGTCGGTCTGGGCTTCCTCCTGGCCGTCTTCGCCGGTCACCGCCGGCGGCTGCTAGGACTCCGCCGCAGGGCTCGAGAGCTTGCCCGACTTGTGGATGAGCGAACCGGGGATCTCGCCGTGGCCAACGACAAGCTCGAGGCGGCCAATCGACGGCTCGAGGAGTTGGCCAATACCGACGCCCTCACCGGCTTGGCCAACCGCCGATGTTTTATGAACGTGCTCGAAGTCGAATGGAAGAGGGGCGAACGGCTGGGGCAGCCGGTCTCGCTCATCATGGCCGACGTGGACCGTTTCAAGCTCTTCAACGATGCCTTCGGGCATCAAGAGGGCGATCGATGCCTCGTTCGTCTTGCCGCGGTCATGAAAGAGACGGTCGGTCGAGCGGGAGACTTGATCGGGCGATATGGAGGAGAAGAGTTTATCATTATCCTGCCCGTCACCGACGGGGAGGGTGCGGTCCGGGTCGCGGAACGGTTAAGGAGGACGATCGAAAAAACGGGCATTTGCGATGCCCCCGGCACGCCCGGGGGAACCATCACTCTCAGCTTCGGGATTGCCACCGCCGTTCCGCGGAGAGATCTCTCCGCGGAGGATCTGATCAAGGCTTCGGACGAGGCGCTTTATCTGGCCAAAAACGAGGGCCGAAACGTCTGCCGGTCGGTCGAGCTTTAATATCGACATCCCTCACTTTTTCTTGAAGCTGACGGAGAGGTCGTTACGGCTCCCGGGCGGGAAGGACGTCTCGAACTCGGACTGTTTGATGATGTATTCGTAGTATTCGCCCGTCCCTCCGCCGTACCCGCGAAAACGTCCGCCCCCGCGCGGCGGCGAGACGTTGTGGGCGGCGATACAGCCGCCGGGGACGACTTTGGGGATCACCGCTTTGGCGTACTCCGTGTACCACTCTTTATCGGCGTCGATAAATACGAAATCCCAAGGTCCGGCCAGGGCCGGGACGAGTTCGTGGGCGTCGGCCAGGCGGGCGTCGATATAGGCGTCCAGGCCGGCGACCTTGAAGTTGGCCATCGCTTCGGAGTGGCGTCCTTCATCGATGTCGATAGTGACGAGCTTCCCGCCGGTTTTCGCCAGCGCCCAGGCGATCCACGTGCCTGAATGGCCGGTGGATGTCCCGATCTCTAAGGCGCGTTTGTATCCGTTCTTGACGATGATGTCGTGGAGGACCTGCCCGTCCGCTTCGGGGACGTTCATGTCCCGCCAGCCCCATCGCATTTTTTCGAGAAAAGCTTTGACCTTGGCGTCGAGAGCGGCGTCTCCGCTCTGGATCGGGGCCAAGGCAGCACCGGCGATAGCGACGAACGAGAACAAGGCGGTTAAGCCGATAAGTTTCGGGATGCGTCTCATAGGGACCTCCATGACGGATTCTCCTTTTAGACGACAGACCGGGTCGTTTCCTTCCCAAACATATCAACCGATAGCAAATTCAAAATGTCCGCATGCCAGTTTCTCGTACGATAGCCTGTCCAGCCTCCCCGCATCCCCGAACGCCCTCCACTCCAGATCGGGTTTGAAGGACCGTCTCCTCGACGCTCCTTCTCGGCGCCTCGGTCTTTACGCTCTTCCCCTTTTACCAGCTCGGAGACCTCGGGTCGGCCCCGTTGGTCTCTGAAACTTCGGCGTCCGAAGACGGGAGCCTCGAAGAGCGTCTGCGGGACGGCAAACCCTCATCACGTTCCGGGCGTCCGCGGCCGCAGGGAGGTTCGACATGTAGGCATGAACGGCACAATAAACCCTCATACCGTCAGTAATCCAAGAGATTGACAGATCGTCAATCTGAGCATTATAGTCCGGTAAGGCCGTATCGCGAGGAGGTCAGGGCATGCGCCAAGCGTGGAGAAGAACGGCTTTATCCCTTTCCATTCTGGGAATTCTCGGGGCTTTATCGCTCGGCTGTGCGGTCGGGACGGCGCCGCCGGCGGCGAAGACCGGCGCCGGTGCGGCCGCGGTTTTTCCCGGCGAAACATGGGAGCGCATTTATGTCCCCGAGGCGGCCGGATATTCGCGGGACGGGATTATCGCCGCCCTCGACAAGCTCAAGACCATGACCACGACGGCCTTGATGGTCGTCGCGGACGGAAAGATCCTCTTCGATTATGGGGACACGGCCGAGCTCAGTTATTTGGCCTCCGTCCGCAAAAGCGTCCTGGCGATGCTCTATGGGATCTACGTCGCCCAGGGGAAAATCCGGTTGGACAAAACGTTGGCCGAGCTCGGGATCACGGACATCGGGGGACTATCGCCCCAGGAGCTGGAGGCGACCGTTTCCGACCTTCTCTCGGCCCGCTCGGGCGTCTATCATCCGGCCTCCAACTCCGGCGACAACTTGGCCGATGCTCCGCCGCGGGGATCGCAGAGGCACGGGACCTATTTCTTGTACAGCAACTGGGATTTCAACGCCCTGGGGACGATCTTCGAGCAGGAAACGGGGAGGAACATCTATGACGCCCTCGAGTCCGATATGGCCCGGCCGGTCCAAATGCAGGACTTCAATCGGGCCGTGCAGAGAAAATCGGGCGATCCGACCAAATCCCGGCATCCGGCCTATCATATCCGGCTCTCCACCCGGGACATGGCCCGGATCGGACTGCTCATACTCCGTGACGGAAACTGGCGGGGCGTGCAGATCGTGCCCCGCGACTGGGTCCGCAAAATCACGAGTCCGATCACCCGGAACACGGAGATGAATCCGACGGGTCTCCGCAACGGCCGTTGGGGCTACGGATACTTGTGGTGGGTCTTCGACGGACCGGCGGCCCAAGGCCCGTACGAGGGCGCCTATTCCGGGCAGGGGGCGGGAGGCCAGTACATTACCGTGATTCCGAAGCTCAACCTTGTCGTCGCTCACAAGCTCAACACCGCGACCTCGAAGCCCGTCGCCTCGCGGGACTACTTCGACCTCGTCGACCTCATCGTCCGGGCGCGCCTCGACAAATCCCGGTAGCCGGGAGCGTCGAGAGACGTACCCGGAGCGCCGCGAACTGAGCGTCGAACAGTTCATGATTTCGCTCCCTCTTTTTTTGCGCGCAGGCCCGCGACTGGGGACGGCCGGAACGTGATGAGGGTTTGCCGCCCCGTAGACGCTCTTCGAGGTTCCCGGATTCTCGGACGCCGGGGGGTAGAAGACCAACATCGCCCTTCGAGGGACATGGTGAAAGGTCGTATATCCAAGAGACCGAGGCGCCGAGCCACGGAAACGCTCCCAAGACTTTGCCCTTATTGGTATTCACCCCACCTTCCTCGAAAATCCACGAATGCGCTCCCCGGATTCTGATCTTATTGATACTCACCCACCCTACCCTCCCTCGCAAAAGGGAGGGTCGAAATATCGTCAGCGCACTCGATAGCTGGAGGCCCCGAAACACGTCAGCGTTTCCGAGAGCCGGCGGTTCATCAAACCCGATCTGGAGTGAAGGCCGTTCTCGGTCGCGGACTCGGCTGAGGGCATGATAAACCGAAACTGTTCGACGGTCAGGGCGGTGAGCGCCGTGAACGATTGACAGCCCGGCGCCGATATGCTATTAAACCCATCGTCTTTCTGTAGTACGGATAAACCCGGAAACCAAGAAGTCTTGAGCAAAAGAACTTTTCGACGCGGCCTCCATCTTCCCGAACAGAAGACTCCCACGGCCGGAAAACCGGTCGAGCGCCTTATCGCGCCCGAGAAACTTTTCGTCCCCCTGTCTCAACATTTTGGAAAGCCGGCCAAGCCGCTCGTCAAGAAAGGGGAGGCCGTCCTTCTCGGGCAGATCCTGGGGGAGGCGGATTCCGCGTTCTCCTCGGCCGTGCACGCGCCCGCCTCCGGAAGAGTCCTCGGCGTCGATCTTCACCCTTTCCCGAGCGGAACGCCGGTCATGACGGTGACGATCGAGAACGACGGGCGGGACGACAAGGTCCCGGAACCGGAGCGGCCGGCCTTCCCCTTCTCCCTTTCGCCGGAAGACATCATCCGGAGAATCCGGAGGGCCGGGGTCGTCGGACTGGGCGGAGCGGCGTTTCCCACGGCCGTCAAGCTCTCCCCTCCCAAGGGGAAATCGATCGACACTCTGATCCTGAACGGGTGTGAATGCGAGCCCGTCCAGACCGGGGATTACCGGCTCATGCTCGAGTTTCCCGCGGACATCGTGAAGGGCGCGGAGCTCCTCCGCATAGCCGCGGGCGCCCGAAGGATCGTCGTCGGCGTGGAGGATAACAAAGCGGATGCCCTGGAAGCCCTGCGGGCCGAAGCCGGCGGGATTCCGGCCGCCTTCGAACTCTTGCAAACGAAATATCCCCAAGGCGCGGAAAAGATGCTGATTTCCGCCTTGCTGGAGAGAGCGGTTCCGCGCGGAGGGCTTCCCTTTGACGTCGGCGTCGTCGTGCAGAATGTGGCGACGGCCAAGGCCGTCTGGGACGCCGTCGGGGAAAATAAACCCCTTTACGAGCGCGTCTTGACCTGCGCGGGCCCCGGAATCAACGATCCGAAGAACCTCCTCGTCCGCGTCGGCACGCCGATCCGGAGCGTCATCGACCGTTGCGGCGGCTTGAATGACGGCGCGGCCCTGCTGACGTTCGGCGGTCCCATGATGGGGATCAGCCAGGCGATTCTGGACGTCCCCGTCATCAAGAGCACGACCGGCGTCCTCGCCTTCCGCCGGGATCCTCCGGGCCGGGAGTATTCCTGCATCCGGTGCGCCCGCTGTGTCGAGCACTGCCCGATGGGACTCGTTCCGACCGGATTGGCGAAGCTCGCCCGCTTCGACCGTTATGAAGAGGCGGAGAAGCGGGGAATCATGGATTGCCTCGAATGCGGCTGTTGCCAATACATCTGTCCGGCGCGGATTCCTCTCGTCCAGTGGATTCGCCTCGGCAAAAATCGGGTCGTCGCCGGTCGGAGCGGGAAGAGCGCGGCATGAGCGACACCCCATTCATCGTCAAGTCGTCCCCGCACTGGAGGGACCCGGATACGGTTCCCCGGATCATGGGGCGGGTCATTCTGGCCCTGATCCCGGCGATCGCGGCCTCGATCTACTTCTTCCGCTTCAGGGCGGTTTGGCTTTACGCCGCCTGCGTCATCGCGGGGCTCTCGACCGAGGCCGCCGTTCTCCTCCTTCGCAAGAAACCCCTGGATTCTCTTCTCGACGGTTCGGCCGTCATTACCGGGATCCTCCTGGCCATGTGCCTCCCCCCCGCCTTGCCCTTGAGCATGGCCGTCATCGGGGCGGTCGTTTCCATCGGCCTCGGCAAGCAGGTCTTCGGCGGGCTGGGCCATAACATCTTCAATCCCGCGCTCGTCGGCCGGGCTTTCCTTTCGACCGCTTTCCCGGCGGCCATGACGACCTGGGTTCCCCCGGCGATCCTGACGGTCGACACGGCGACGTACGCCACGCCCCTCGGCGTCCTCAAATTTCACGACGCCGTCGCCCAGGGAACGCTCGTTCCGCTCAAAAGCCTTTTTTGGGGAACCGTCGGGGGCAGTCTCGGAGGGACCTCGGCCCTCGCTCTCCTCATCGGCGGCGTTTACCTCCTGGCCAAGCGGACGATCGACTGGCGCATTCCGACCGGGATCGTCCTTTCGACCGCGTCCTTCGTCGGGGTCTTCTGGGTGGCCGCCCCGGACCGGTACGCTTCCCCTCTGTTTCATCTCCTTTCGGGAGGGCTCCTCCTGGGCGCCCTGTTCATGGCCACGGATATGGTGACGTCGCCCGTGACAAGGGCCGCCACCTGGATTTATGCCGCCGGGATCGGCTTGATCTCCGCCGTCATCCGCCTTTTCGGGGGCTTCCCGGAAGGCATTATGTACGCCATCCTTTTCATGAACACCTTCGTCCCCCTGCTCAACATTCTCACCCGGCCCAGAATTTTCGGGGACAGGAGAGGCCGGGCGTGAGCCTGTCGACGCGCTTGGCCGTGGTCCTGACGATGGTCGGACTCATCTCGGCCGCGCTGTTGGTCGGCGTCAATCTCGCTACCCGGGACAGAATCGCGGCCAACAAGCAGAAGGAGATCGACGAAGCCATCACGAAGGTCGTCCCTGGTTCCCGGGTGAGCGAAAAGATCTACGAAGAAAAGGGCTTTACCCTCTACGCCGGCAAGGACGAAGGCGAAAAGCTTCTTGGTTATGCCATCAGCGCCGCTACGGGCGGCTTTCAGGATCAGATCCTTTTCATCGTCGGGACGAACGCCGAACTCACGAGGCTCAACAGCCTCTATATCCTCGACCAAAAAGAGACCCCCGGGCTGGGAGCCAAGATCACCGACCGAAACGCCTTTCTCCGATTCTGGGAGGGGAAAGACATTCGGCAGCGCTTGATGCTGCGCAAGCCGCCGGTCGGGATGGACGAGCTCGGGCCGACCGAAATCAACACGATCACCGGAGCGACGGTGTCTTCGGAATCCGTCCTCGCCGGCGTGAACGGCGCTCTCGAAAAAACCAAGCGGCTCAAACGCGAGGGGAAACTCCCGGTCAAGGAATAGCATGGCCCAACGGACGATGTGGCGGGATTTCGCGAAAGGGCTGTGGGCGGAGAATCCCGTCTCCCGGCAGCTCCTGGGGATGTGCTCGACGCTCGCCATCACCAACGCCGTCATCAACGGCCTGGCCATGGGTCTGGCCGTGGGTTTCGTCCTCATTTGCAGCTCCGGGCTCATCTCCCTCATCCGGAAGCTGATCCCCAGCCAGGTCCGCATCGCCTCCTACATCGTCATCATCGCCGCGTTCGTCACGATCGCCGACCGCTTTATGGCGGCCTTTTTCCCGCCGTTGTCCAAGGCCCTGGGACCCTACGTCCCGCTCATCGTCGTCAACTGCATCATCCTCGGCCGGGCCGAGGCCTTCGCCTCCAAAAACCCCCTTGGACGGTCGCTCATCGATGCCCTCGGCATGAGCGCGGGATACATCCTGGCCCTGGTTGTCCTGAGCTCGATCCGGGAGCTTTTGGGCAACGGCACGCTTCTCGGGCGGAAGGTCCTGGGCGCTGGATTCGAGCCCTGGACGATCATGCTCCTGCCTCCCGGGGCATTCCTCACCCTGGGCCTCTTGATCGGGGCGGCCTACCAAATCGAGCGCCGGGTCCGAAGAAGGAGAGCCAGGTGAACCTTCTTCTCATTTTCATCGGTTCGGTCCTGATCAATAATTTCGTCCTTCACTACTTCCTGGGCATCTGTCCCTTTCTCGGCGTGTCGAAAAAGATC
>Ga0315291_10009141_pt1 | contig 12153 bp, 12 predicted proteins | sample YL17G12_20_MG_FD_203070 | JGI IMG/M metagenome (GOLD analysis project Ga0315291, IMG submission 203070) | Sediment microbial communities from Yellowstone Lake, YNP, Wyoming, USA - YL17G12_20 | ecosystem: Environmental > Aquatic > Freshwater > Lake > Sediment | place: USA: Wyoming | collected...
TGGGCGGGGCCGGGGCGACTCGCCTGCCTGTGCCGATGATGAATATCCTCAACGGCGGGAAGCACGCCGACAACAGCGTCGACTTTCAGGAATTCATGGTTATGCCGCTCGGGGCGCCGACCTTCGCGGAGGCATTACGCTACGGAGCAGAGACATTTCATACCCTGCAAGCCATCCTCAAGAAGAGCGGCTACGCGACGGCCGTCGGTGATGAGGGTGGGTTCGCACCCAATTTGAAGAGCAATGAAGAAGCCTGCGAGGTCATAGTGGAGGCGATTGAAGCAGCCGGTTACCGCCCAGGGCAGCATGTGGCCATCGCACTCGATCCTGCGGCAAGCTCGTTCTATGAGGGCGGCGTCTACAGGCTGTCCAAGTCGGGAGGCGGCGAAAAGACCAGCGCAGAGATGACGGAACTCTACCGTCAGTGGATCGAGCGTTACCCGATTGTGTCCATTGAGGACGGCCTGGCGGAGGATGACTGGGAGGGCTTTGCCGCGCAGACGGAGGCGCTAGGCCACAGGGTCCAGATCGTCGGCGACGACCTGTATGTGACCAACGTCAGGTTCATCGAGCGTGGTGTCGCCTCGGCGGCGACGAACGCCGTGCTGATCAAGCTCAACCAAATCGGCACCGTCACGGAGACGATAGAGGCCATTGAGTTGTGCCGCAAGGCAGGCTGGGGGTTCGTCATCTCTCATCGTTCAGGCGAGACCGAGGACTCGTTCATGGCCGACTTCGCGGTGGCGATGGGAGGCGGACAGATCAAGACCGGTTCGGCCTGCCGCAGCGAGCGCATCTGCAAGTACAACCGACTGCTCGAGATCGAGGCCGAGTTGGGAGAGGCCGCGCGCTTTTCCAGTCCCCTGCGACCGCCCTTGTCCGAGGTTCGCGCATGACAAACGACGAGAGCAAAACGGATGCTGAAAGGTCTCGCAGCGCCTGGCTGAACCGCAACGTGATCGGCATGGGCTTGACCAGCTTCCTGTCGGATGCGGGTCACGAAATGGCGACCGCCGTGCTGCCGAGCTTCCTGGCGGTCATTGGCGCTCCGGCAGCGGCCTTGGGGCTGATCGAAGGGGTGGCCGATGCAATCTCGAGCTTCGTCAAGCTCGGCGCGGGATGGTACTCCGATCGCATCGGCCACCGGAAAGGGATTGCGGTCGGCGGCTACTTCCTCACCGGCGTCGCCAAGGGATTGTTTGCGCTCGCCTCTGCCTGGCCGCTGGTGCTCGTCGGCCGCACTATCGCCTGGTTTGGACGCGGCATTCGCGGCCCGTTGCGGGATGCGATGCTGGCGGAGTCCGTCCCGGCGGAAAGTCGAGGAAAGGCATTTGGCTTCCATCGCGCCGGCGATACTCTGGGAGCCATCGTGGGTCCCTTGGTTGCGGTGGGGCTTCTCGCGGTGCTTCAAGGGCGGGCAGGCGCAGATCCATCAGCTCCATTTCGGTTGATCTTCTGGCTCACATTAATCCCTGGGGTGAGTTCGGCGCTGGCGTTCGCGCTTCTGGTCACCGAACGACGAAGAGCGCCCAACCATGATCTGCGCTTCTGGGCCACGCTCAGATCGCTGCCCCAGCCCTACTTCCGACTCCTGACGGGCGTGGGCCTGTTCGGGATCGGCGACTTCGCTCACACGTTCCTGATCCTGGCCGCAACACAGCTCTTGACCCCAACCCATGGCGTGGTGCGGGCGGCGCAGATCGCCGCCCTGCTCTATGTCGCGAGGAACGTCATCTACGCAGGCGCATCCTTCCCCATCGGCGCGTGGAGTGACAGGATCGGCCGGCGGGGACTACTAACGGCGGGATATATTGCGGGCGCGTTGGTGGCGGCGGGATTCGCAGCAGCGTTCCTCTTCCATCTGCGAAGTCTCCCATATCTCCTGCTGTTGTTCTGCTTGGCGGGGGCCTATATTGCTGCCCAAGATGCACTGGAGGGCGCGATCACGGCGGACTTCGTGGCTGGCGTGGCGCGGGGTACCGGTTATGGCCTGATGGCCACGGTGAACGGCGTGGGAGATCTGGTGGCGAGCGCCGTCGTCGGCCTGCTGTGGACCGCGGTCTCGCCGGTCGTTGGCTTTGGGTACGCTGCCGTCCTCATGTTAGCCGGAGCCATTGTGTTGTACCGAGTTCGGTAAGGAGACGGGAAAATGAAGGTGCGCGTGGCGGTCATATTGGTGCGTGGCGCGGACATACTGCTCATGAAGCACCGTCGGCGAGCGCTCAGCTACTGGGTCCTGCCTGGCGGCGCGGTGAATGAAGGCGAGACGCTGGACGAGTGTGCCCGGCGCGAGATGCTGGAAGAAACGGGCCTGGAGGTGAGACTGAGGAAGCTCGTCTATGTGGTGGATGTGATCTCGCTAGACCGCCGAAAGCACCACGTGAATCTGTTCTTCCTCGGCGAGATCACGGGTGGCGAACTCGGCGTGATTCGGGAGAAAGCCCCGGGTGAGCATCTGGACGAACCGCACTGGTTCCCCCTAGATGATCTTCCGACGCTCTACCCGCCGATTGGCGACCGCCTCCGAGAGGATGCGCAGCGGGGCTTCCCAGAGGGAGCTATCTACCTGGGCAACCTCTGGACGACGGAACCTGCCGCATAGGCGAACCACCGCAGGAGCTAGGCGATGCGAAGACCACGTCTGAGACAGTCCAAGCCCGACCTTTCGGCCCCACCGGAAGTTGTGAAGGAAGAGGAGAATCTGCGGCTGGCCATTCTCGGGGCGCTGCCCGATCTGCGGCTGCCAGCGCTCAGGAATCTCCTGCGCGCCGTCCGTTACGCGGAGGAGGGAGCAGAGGCGGTCGTGGTACGCCTCGCGGACTTGAGTGACGCGAATCGCCGCCGTCTGCTGCTGTCAATCTACGCCCAGAACACGGACAGCGCCACATCGCCTTCTCAATCCACGCGTGGAGATCGCCGATGACCCGAATCTTGCTCATCCGCCATGGGCAAACAGAATGGAACCGTCAAGAGATCTTCCGCGGTCGCGCGGACATTCCATTGAGTGAAGAGGGGATAAGACAGGCACAGGCTCTAGCCGACCGTCTGTCAGACGAAAGAATCGCAGCCGTCTACTCCAGCCCTCTCGTCAGGGCCTACGCTACGGCCGAGCGAGTCGCGAACGCCCACGGCCTTCAACCGCAGCCAGTTCACCCCCTCACAGACATTGACTATGGGGCATGGGAAGGACATCAGCACCAACAGGTTGAGGAACTGTATCCCGACCTCTATGTCCGATGGTTAACCAAGCCGCACCTGGCGCATCCACCGGGAGGCGAGACGCTCGCCCAGGTGCGGCGGCGAGCGACGCCCGCATTGGATGGAATCGCGGCCGCTCACCGACAGGCTGCAATCGTAGTCGTGTCGCATCGCGTGGTAAATAAGCTGATCCTCTGTCACGCCTTGGGATTAGGCAATGACGCCTTCTGGCGTATCCGGCAGGACACGGCTTGCCTGAATCTGCTGGAGTGGACGAGCGATCGCACGGTGGTGTCCCTCCTTAATGATACCTGCCATCTTCGCGGCTTGGAGCAAGACGCTTCGGATTTCTGAAGCTAGATCACGACTGGGAGAGTTGCTGCACGTGATCTGCGTCTCAGTGCCGACGGCCGGAGGGGGAGGGCTGCAGATAGAGAGTCAATACCTTTGTCCGATCACGGTACTCACGCTGTTAAGGATATGGCAGACAACAGCATCGACGCGATCGGTGATCTTCATGCAGAACTGCGCGGCGAAGGGCTGGTCAAGGCCTATCGTCGCCGACGTGTCGTCAACAAGGTTGACATCTCGGTCCGGCAGGGGGAGATCGTCGGCCTTCTCGGCCCCAATGGCGCAGGCAAGACGACGACGTTCTACATCCTGATGGGAGTCATCCGCGCTGACGCCGGACGCGTGTTGCTGAACGGTCGCGACACCACCGCCCTGCCCATGGACCAACGTGCCCGGCTGGGACTGGGCTACCTGCCCCAGGAGACTTCAATCTTCCGCAGGATGACCGTCGAGCAGAACCTGCTCGCGATCCTGGAGATGCAGGGCCTGAGCAGGACTGAACAGCAGGCGCGCGCGGAGCAACTGCTCTCGGAGTTGGACATATCTCACCTCCGGAAGTACAAGGCCTACCAGATCTCCGGTGGGGAGCAGCGACGCGTCGAAGTGGCGAGGGCGCTCTGCTCACAGCCGCAGTTCCTCCTGTTGGACGAGCCCTTCCTCGGAGTGGACCCGATCACCATCACAGAGATCCAGCGCATTATCTCGGATCTCAAGGCGAGAGGCCTGGGAGTACTGGTGACCGACCACAACGTCCGAGACACGCTGGCGATTACCGACCGCGCCTATGTCATGTTCGATGGGAAGATCCTGGTGCATGGGCCCTCCCAGGAGGTCGCGGCCAGTGCGCTTGCCAGGCGACTCTACCTGGGAAGAGACTTCACGCTGTAAGTGCCCGGATGATCCAGCGCAAATGTCGCACCAACCGCGGTTGACCCGCGCACCCCAATCGGGTATATTGTATGCAGACGGGCGATGGAGACCGCCCGGGCCAGATGTACGGCCCAAACAGCCTTGGCGGCTAATGGCTCCTGATCTGCACCGGACGGTGCAAGGTCAGGAGCCTTTTGTCCATATGGAGACGGCTTGGGAAGCCACGACGGCCAGACGGCCGAGCAGGCGGAGAGGCGTTATGGCTAGGAAATCGAAGGAAAAGCATGCTGGCAGACGTAGCAAGTTAGCGGAGCACCTGCGCACGGTGGCCGACATGGTGGAGTGCGGCAACGTCCAGGTGGCGGATAGACTCGTCGACATAGCCGACGAGCTGGAGTACCGCCTGGAGCTTGAAGAAGAGGCCAGCGAGGCCACGTTGGAGATTCGGGTTGGATGGAGCTGTGGAGCAGAGTCGGCGCAAGGCTCCAGCTAGAATCGTCCAGTTCCGGCAGGGCACTGCTGGCCCGTCATACCAGCGCGCCGCGAGGTCCTTGCGCGACCTCCGGTTGACCATGCGGGGTGAACCGGGTATAGTACCTGAAAGTGGGCGATGGAGACCGCCCAGGCTGGGCAACCGGCCTGAACAGCCCTCGTGGCTAATGGCTCCTGATCTGCACGGGTTCTGTGCAAAGTCAGGAGCCATTTGTGTATATGACGATGGTCAGAGAAAGGGTCAAGGCGGAGCGGCCTAGCAGGCATATGACGTACCACGACCTGCGTGAAGCATTCGCGGAGGCGGGGTGCGTTGTCTGCCGCCTCGTCGCCAATGCAGTGGATCGTTATCTTCGTGCGCTGCTCCATGAGCGCGTCAACGACCCCGGTGTCCGCGAAAGGCTACGCGCTTCGTTCGGCTTCTGTAGAGAACATTCGTGGCAGTTGCAGCGCCGCGGCGACCCGCTCGGGATCTCCATCCTCTGGCGCGACCTGCTGTCCCAGGGCGTCGAGGGCGACGACAGCAGCCGCCGACCTGGCCGGCGCAGGCCGCAGATATGCCCGGCATGTGAGGCCGCAGTGGAGGCGGAACGCAGGTACCTGGGAACCTTGCTCGATCACATTCAGGTGGGCGAGTTGAGGAACGAGTATGCCGCGTCCCGAGGGCTGTGCCTGCCACACATTCGCGCCGCGCTGGCGCAGGCGCTACCCGAAGCCAAGCGCTTCCTCATGGCCTCCGAGTCGGATAAGCTGGCCAGGCTGTCCGCGGAGCTGGCGGAGATCATCCGCAAGAACGACTACAGGTTTCGGGAGGAGCCCTGGGGACCCGAGAAGGATGCATGGATTCGGGCTACCGGGAAACTGGCAGGAGAGCCACCCGGAGAATAGCCACCTCGGATATCGTGGATGGGGTGATGGAGTGCCGCCCGCGACGAGCCTGCCTCGTCCGAACCGCTTCGTGCTGATGACTCCTGATGCGACTCCGGTTGTGGCCGGAGCACACCAGCACAGCGAGTCGGCACGAGGAGGAAATCGTATGAACCAGTGGGGTATCGCGGCACTATGGACAGCGCTTGCCCTGGCGGCGGGTCTGATCTCCGCCCGGACGGCCATTTCGGTCTCGTTGGTGGAGATCGCCATCGGCGTGATCGGCGGGAACTACCTTGGCCTGCACGCGACGGAATGGACGAACTTCCTGGCGGGATTCGGGGCGATCCTGCTTACCTTCCTGGCGGGAGCAGAGATTGAACCTGACGCTCTCCGCAGGCACCTCAAGTCCAGCCTTGCGATAGGTTTCGTCTCCTTTCTTCTCCCGTTTGCAGGCGCACTGCTCTTCGCCCATCTTCTCGCCGGCTGGGACTTGCGCGCCGCCCAAATCGCAGGCATTGCCCTCTCCACTACCTCGGTGGCAGTGGTTTACGCCGTGCTGCTCGAGACCGGGCTCAATCAAACCGAGCTGGGCAAGCTCATTCTGGCCGCCTGCTTTATCACCGACCTGGGCACGGTGCTTGCCCTGGGCGTGCTGTTCGCCAACTTCAACCTGTGGCTCGCGCTATTCGCTGGGGTTACCATTACTGCCCTGGCCTTCCTGCCGCGCGTGGCCGGCTGGTTCTTTCGCGTCTACGGCGCGCGGGTCAGCGAGCTGGAAACCAGGTTCCTGTTTGTCCTTCTGTTCGGCCTGGGCAGTCTGGCGGTGAAGGCAAACAGCGAGGCCGTCCTGCCGGCCTATCTGGCGGGGCTGGTTATCGCCTCCCTCTTCGCCCAGCACCGCGATATCGTGCGCCGGATGAGAACCACGGTGTTTGCTCTGCTCACTCCGTTCTACTTCCTGAAGGCGGGAATGCTTGTTTCCGTGCCTGCGGTGTGGGCTGGAGCGAGTCTCGTAGCTCTTCTGCTCGGGGTGAAACTGGTCACCAAGACGGTTGGCGTGTTCCCGGTCACCAGGGCTTTTCGGCTGCTACGGAGGGAAGGGATCTACACCACCCTGCTGATGTCCACGGGGCTTACTTTCGGCACCATCTCCGCGCTGTTCGGATACCAGCGAGGTTTCATTACCCAAGGCCAGTACACGGTGCTGGTCACGGTGGTCATCGGGAGCGCGGTCGTGCCCACGCTTATCGCGCAAGCGTTTTTCAGGCCGGCCGTCGAGTCGACTGCGCGTCTGGCGGAGCAACACTCCGCCCGTCAACACACGGAGGACAGAGAGCATGCTTAGGAAGATATTGGTCGCGAACGATGGCTCGGTAGGAGCCAGACGAGCGGTCGAGATGGCCGCCGACATTGCATCGCGTTATGGGGCCGAGCTTCATTCCGTCTCCGTTGAGGAAGGGCTGCCGCATTACGCCGCGACGATTGATGAAGTGGATGCGGTTAAAGAGAAGGAAAACCACTATTTCGAGCAGGTGGCGGCCGAAGCGCGGGAGGTGGCGGCGGCCCGTGGGGTCAATCTTCAAGCCCACATCACGCCTGGTCACGAGGTCGAGACGATCATCAATCTCTGCCGCGACGGCGGATTCGACCTGCTGGTGGTGGGCTTCATGGGCCACTCACGTATCTTCGAGCGCATCTGGGGCAGTACATCGCAGAACCTGACCCGCCTAGCCCCGTGCAGCGTGCTGGTGGCGAAGTGACGAACGACCGTGCCCGAAAGGCCGACCCACAGGCGGCCGTAGTCGGCCGCAGCAGACGGTCGCAGCAGGCACCGTTTCTGTGAGCATCGGACACGCTATGGCCCAAAGCGCTGTCATCGGCGGCGGGGCATTCGCCGTGTTCTGGCCCGTCTTGACCTGGTGGCTCCGCCGCTGGTATGAGCGCCACTGGTGGCATCCGCTGTACGAGTTCAACTCTCCGACGGTGCGAAGGCGCCTGCTCGTTCTGGGAGGCCTTTGGGCGTTGCTGCCGGCGTCGTACTGTTTCACCGTCGTCATGATCGTCTTGCTCACGCGCCAACCCTAGGATGACAGAGGACTTCCTCGTTGATGTGGTACTGCTCTCAGTGCTGGGCCGAATGGGGTGAAGGAGTCTCCCGCTGCCTGATCTGCGATGCGGACCCCGGGCCACCCGAGGTTTTCATCGGTCGTCTGGCCGAAGCGCTCGACAGCGGTAACGACGCCCTGATACAGCGAGCGGTTCGGATTCTCGGGCACTTGGGGACGCGCGAAGTCGTCCCGCACCTTATTGCAGTCCTCAAGATTAGTGACAATGAGTTCGTGCTCGAAGGGACGGCGCGAGCGCTCGGCGCTATCGGCGACCGGCAAGCGGTGGCCGCCCTCAGTGACACGGTTCGCAGCGGGCCGCGAGCAGCGAGAGAAGCGGCTGCCGTGGCGCTTGCAACCCTCGGCGCCACCGAGGCATTGACTGACCTACGCCGGGTCGAAAAGGTCTTGGGCGCGCTCGGTTTGCATGCCATCGAGTACTTGGAGGGACGCCAGCCACAACCGCCCGCTTTCACACAGGAGCCGCCCCGCCGGGCGGTCCTTGAAGGCGATCCGACCGTCCTGCTGCGCGAATACTCCAACCGCCCAACGTGTCCCATCTGCGCGCTCATGCTTGAGGATATCAGTGGATTCCTCGCTCAGTGGCCGCATCTTGCGGCGCTTTTCTCGGTCGTGCGTGAACGACTGCGCCAATCCGACGGCTTCTGCGGCGAGCACTTGCGAGTGGTAGGCGAGGTCACTTCGTCGCAGGGCCTTGGCGCGGTTCTCTCAGCGTGGGTCGCGCATGTTGCGCAGTCCCCGGCGGGCGCGTCGAACGACACACCCCACGGCGAGGCGTGCGACCCCGCCTCGGCGCTGCCAGGCATTGCCGGCTGCTGCCCCCTATGTCGATTATGCATGATAGCGGAAAGACGATATCTCGAAGCGATCAATGGCTTAGTCAACGACGTGAGCTTTCGTGAGGCGTATTCAGCCGGGCGCGGTGTCTGCATGCCGCACTTCCGCTGCCTGCGCAGCGAAGTACCCCCCGGGGCGCTGCGACGGTGGCTGGACCAGACCCAGAACGCCCACCTTGAGCGCTTGGTTATCGAAATGCGCTCATACACGCGCAAGCATGAACAACGACTACGCCACGAAATGACGCATGACGAGCGATATGCCGCGATTCGCGCCTTGCGCAAACTGCGCGGGAATCCTACGGTCAAGCCCGGGATCTCCGCGTCGCGCGAGCCGCGCTGTTAGTCTTCGCGGCACAGGTTGGCGGACCCGCAGGGTCCTACCGAGGAGAGAAATGGAAGCGCAACATAAGTCACATCTGGTCTCGACCTACACGACCCTGCTTCAGCACCTGGCTGAGATACGGCAGGTGGTGGCGGAGGGCAAGACACCGGGCGGCGCCCGCGTCACGCCGCTGCCGCCGGCGCAGCGCGAGCGCTTGCTGGAGATCCTCGATGGACTGGCGGGGGAAGTCCGTGGCATTGTGGAAACATTGGTGCCGGAATGGCAAACGGTGTCGCAGACGACGGGCGGACTTGCGGCGACCCGGATGTGGACCAACGTCCTGCTGGGCACGATCGAGGAGTTGCTTGAGGATATCGGCCCCGACCGGATGAGCAGACGTTACGGCCGGTTGGCGGACGCGGACGCCGACACAATTCGGCGGCGGGTCGAAACCGCGCTGGGGTCGGTACGAGAGGCGATGCAAGTCGTGAGGGGTAAGGACAGCTGACTCAATACCGTTCATCTAGCCGAAACAACCATCGTCCTCCGGCGCTAGACTACCCGGCGTGCTTGTCGACGGTGACCGAGAGCGCCTTCCCCGCTCCGTCGGCCGCCTCCGCGCGCTCGATCGTGACGCCCTGGGGGGTGCTCCCGCTGAACTCGATGATCATTGCGGCGCCGGAGTCGGCGCTGACCCCCCCGCCGCGCTCATCGTAGGCAATCAGTGACAGCCGCTCGCCCGAATCCTTCGCGCGCAGTCTCCATCCACTAAACGCATCGCCCAGGCTCGCGTTGGTCGCGAGCAGGCTGCCGGGATGCTTGATGACCACTCTGAGTGCGGCCAGCCCCCGCGCCCGGCTTACGCTCACCGTGGCGATGACGCCGGTCGGATTGCCGCGCGCCACCTTCAGCGCGAGCTGGGGCGGATCGCTCGCAGCCGCGCCACCGCTGCTGCTTCCTCGAACGCCACGCGCGATGCCGGCAACGTCGCCGACCGTCACCCTCCCGTCGCCGTCCACATCTGCGGCGAGCGCCTGCGATTCAGTCGGCGTGAACGCGCCGATGGCCATATCCGCGACCCGTTCGAGGTCCGTCGCGTCAACGACGTTGTCGCCGTTCACACTGCCGGCCGCCGCGAGACGAAAGGCATTGCTGCGCCCGGTCGCGCCACTCTCGGCGTGAGTCGCGGTGAGGAACGTTTCATCGGCTGCCCCGGCGATCGAGACCTGCCCTGACCACTGGCCATTCGTAAACGGCTCGGTCTCTTTGGGCGTAACCGGCCCGGCGGTGGTCTCTATTCGCACGGTTTCGGTAAACGAGGAACAGATGTCACCCCGGTCGTCAACTGCGCGCAGCCGCACCTCGAACGGACGAGCCATCGCCCCGCCCGCCTGTCGCTCCCCGAGCGGCGCAAACTCGACGCGATCCGCCGCCAACACCGTGACACCGCCATTCCAGGTATGCGGCCGCGGGTTCTGCACCCCTGCCACGTCGAGGGAGACCTTCGCGACGGTCAATGCTATCTCTGCACCATGCTTCGCCGAGGCCGGAATGTCGAACTCCAGCTCGGCCAGCGCGCCGGACTCACGCCCGGCAGGCAGCCCCTTCGAACTGATGCGCAAGGTCGCCGAGCCATCCTTGACGTCAGGATCGAAGCTCCATCCTTCGCCATTCACCACATCGCCGGGCGCCGCCCGCAGCTGCTTGATGACGGCGCGATCCCATGTGACCTCGATCGTCGCCGCGCGAAGTCCGCGGATGCCCTGGGCGAGGATCGGCACGGCTACGGTCTTCCCCGGATAACCCCAGACGCTTGCCACCGCCATCTGCGGTTCGGGCTGTGGGTCGGACGGCCGCCACGCCGCCGTCAACTCGGGCTGCTCGGTGCCGAAGGCGCGGAACGGATCGCTTCCATCCGCATTCACAATGATGACGTCGAAATCGCCACTGCGTTCCTCAGTGAATGACAGCTTCTCGCCGTCGGGCGACCAGGCCGGGGTGCGCGCATCGGCGACCGGATTCGACCAGATGCACTTCGCGTCGGCGCCCGCGGCGCTCATGACGTACAATCCATGCCGGCCCGTGGCGCCCTCGGATGCCACAACCGCGATGCGCGCCCCGTCCGGCGACCAGGCGGGCTCCGACTCCAGAAGGTTCGCCGTCTTCGTGATGTTGACCGGACTGCTGCCGTCGGCATTGGCCACGAAGATGTCGCTCCCGCCGTCGCGGTCCGAACAGAACGCGAGCTTGCGGCCGTCGGGCGACCAGGCCGGGTAGAAGTCGTCGGCCGGGCTGTTGGTGAGGTTCTTCACCCCCGACCCGTCGGCCGCCATCACCATGATGTCACGCGTCTCGGCCTCGCCCGCGCCGGGTGCGGCGGACTGAAGCGCGTCGAACGCGATGAGACGCCCATCCGGCGACCACGCGGGATGACCGTAGGGCCCCTTCGCGATTTCATGAAGATCGCCGCCTACGGCCGCGACCGTCCATGGGCTGGTCTTGCCCTCGCCTTCGTCGGCCTGGAACGCAAGGCGGGTCGCGTCGGGCGACCAGGCGGGGAAGAAGTTGTTGCCGGAGCGGTCGGTTACGAACTGGCCCTCGCCGGCGTCGGCCGGGCCGATGTAGATGTTGAGGTTGCCGGCGTGATCGGTCTTTGCCAGCGCGAGGGTGCCCGGGTCAAGCGGACGCGCCTGAAGCGTGAAGTTGTCGAACTCGACGCCGCCGTTCGCCCACAAGCCGAAGCGCCCGGGGTTGTTGCCCTGATCCCACGGCGCCTGGAGCATATAGACGTCGCCGACGGCGATCGAGAACGTGCCCGAACCCGAGATTACGCCGACGCGAAGCTTCTCGGCGAATTCCGGCAGGGCACACCGCCCGACCTCGCGTTCGCCGTCGGCATCCGCCCGGACCAGGCGCAGTTCCTTGCCGCTGACGACGGCGCGCCAACCGAGATTGCCGTCCACGCCCCACGTCAGGCCTGCCTCGCCGGCCACGTCGGACGGCCGAACGTCCACGTACATCGTGAAGTTGTACGCGAGGAGCGCCCTGCCGTGGGCGGCCAGCAACGCCTCCGCGGTGCCGGTCG
>Ga0315291_10009142_pt1 | contig 12151 bp, 5 predicted proteins | sample YL17G12_20_MG_FD_203070 | JGI IMG/M metagenome (GOLD analysis project Ga0315291, IMG submission 203070) | Sediment microbial communities from Yellowstone Lake, YNP, Wyoming, USA - YL17G12_20 | ecosystem: Environmental > Aquatic > Freshwater > Lake > Sediment | place: USA: Wyoming | collected...
CTGCGCCGCGCTTGTTCTGAATGACCGATTGTTTTACGCCAACCTCGGCAAGTGCATCGAGGACCATTGTGGCGGCAAAAGCTATTGCTACCAACCCAAACTCCTCGCGTGCCAGGATACGCGCGAGGATGATATTTCGAATAAAGCGGGCGCCCTGTCCAGCAATCGCCCCGAGTCCCAGCGCTATCGAACTTCGCGCACACAGTGCCTTGAGGTTGTGTCCGCGTGTGCGACTGTATATTTGAGAAAATACATTGTGCAATGATGCTGCTAAGTTTCCCATCTTGCTATGGTATATTTCAGGAGAGTCCTTATTGTAGTTGAAAGGGTTTTTCTATGACCAAGGCCGGACTAAATAACATCTGGTATCTATACCGAGCGCCACCCCTTATCTGTCAAAAGTTTTGCACGAATGCGTCTGTACTGCGCACGAATCCATTGATGCTTAGCCAACCACCAAATAAGACCAAACCAAAGAACAACCACATACCCTCTGAGACCGCGTCCTACGGCGGCACGTCTAACATCGTGAGAGTTTGTAGCCCAAAACCTCTTGTACTCGGCGTCTCCTTGTCCAAAATCGAAGTACACGATATCACTTTCGCATGCATGGCGAATTACTTGCATTGTTAATACTTTACCAACCGATAGTGACGACTCGAACTTCAGCTTAAACGCAGTTTGGTAGTAGTGAAGTTTCTTGTGGGCCACCAAAGTGTAAGCGAAGGCTGCATCTTCCCTGTCGATTGTTAATATCCATACGTTTGCAAAATTGTTTTTCGCCATATTCATCAAGAGCATTTGGTTGAAAGACCGATTCAGTGTGACTGCACCCCGTCTTTTCATCCAGCTTTGTTGCTGAATTACACCTATACGTCTAAGAATTTCCGGAGTCATTTCTGTACCTGAGTAATACCCCACTTCAATTTCTTTCTCCTTACACAATTTCCGTTCTTCCCTGCGTAATTCATGACGTGACTTCGAAGATTTGTTCTTTTTCAAATACTCATCAAAAGAACAACCTAATTTAATATAATGGCATGGATTGCGATACACATGCAGGTACAAGAAACCATTCTTCGCCAGTTCAGCAAGTAATTTACCAGTTGCCTCATCTTCTGATGAAAGGTCGTTTATATACAAAACGTCAGCCACTTTCTCCTGCTTAAAGAATTTAGCCAAGACTTCGATGGCTTGAGGATAATTTGGGTCTGATAGCAGGCCCAGATAAGTGTGTAAACCGGTGCCGATCGGCTCCGCTATCTTGACCCATAGTGACTGTCGCACTGCAAGGGGCAAGAGCGCCACAAGTTTTGTGCCTGACCACGCAAGTACGAACAAGGGGGTTCCTCTGACCTTACCTTCTTCAATAAGCACCGTTACCCACGCGCGAGAAAGGAAAGGTGGTGCAGCGAGGGAACGCTCGAAGAGTTCGTCCCAGTCTTTGCCAATTGTTAGTAGGGCTTCTCTTCCATAAATGACTTCGGTTCGCAAGGAGGTGTTATGCTCATCACGCATAAATTTTCTTTCGAGATGGCTGCTTTGTGCTGACCTTGCTCAATTACACTTGTGTGCAAGTGCTTAACAACTGACCGATTCTGAATGTTAAGACGTCAGGCAAACTCCGTCCCCGTCAGTTACACCGAGAAAATGATGTAACCTTTTGTGGCATTAGTACTTGTAATAATTCGTATTTGCTGCGTTTTTCCCCGGCAGCTTATAAGTTCATTTAGCAGACTCGTTTGGATCGGTTCTGTATGTTGCCGCTTTTACCCTGCCATTGGGGTCCGGCAAAAAATCCAGCAGCAGTTCGCTCATATCCGCCGTGGCCTTTCTGGCAGAGTTCTCCAGAACCGAGCTTATCTGTACCTGCGCAACATACCGTGCCGGGTTGCCCCCTATATTGGGGGTGCGCCACCCGATGCCTGAAAATGTATCTTCGTTCGCCGTAAGCTGACCGTTGAGTATGTAAAAGTTGAGGACCACCCGTTCCTCAGGTTGTTCTGATGGCCAGTGAAAGCGGTGCATTAGACAGGGTGTTCTCATACCGGAGAGGGAAACGACTTCCGCCGGTGTGGTCCCATCGTGGACCCAGCCGCCCGCAGGGTAACATATATCCGGCCGATGACCCAACATAGTTCTCGGGCGTGCGGTGTAAGCGACGTAAACATTCACCCATTCGCTCGTTAGCTTATTTACATAGAGCCGATTTATATAGTCATCATTTTTTGCCGCGAGCTGGATGTTGGTGGGGATAGGCACATCCCGGCCGGTCCAGTTACCTACCCGCAGAGGAATGTCGCTGAGAGGTATAGGGAGTTTTACAGGTGCACCGGTAGTAAGTTTCAGGCGAGATGCCAGAACACGATACGTTATCCCTCCGGATATGGATAGTAATATGGCCAGAGTCCAAATGAACCACGCTGGTATTGTAGCTTTTTCTTTCTGCATCGGATTAAACCCGGCTCCTCCGGGTAGTTATTGTCTCAACTATACGCAGGGGTATAATCCCAAAGGGGTATAGTGCCAACAAACCTCTGACTTATCCGTATTTCTTTTGCGATTCTACACCTCCTGCCGAGGGAATGTGACAACACCCACCCCGGTAGTATTACACTGAGTATCGCGGTATTCTATATAATAATTGGCTTTTTGTCAAGGCGCTTATTTTGAAAATTGCCCGGCTGGGGAAAACCTTGTTGTCCGGAGCTGGTTGAGCTGCCATTACGTATTTGTAGTCCTATAAAAGAGCCAGTCTTGTGCTATTGGCGGGCCTTATGGCTTTCAAGACGCCTTGATTTTCCGAATTAAGTCCCATAATCTCTGTGGGGAGCGATATTTGCTTCTGTCGCGATTGATTCTTACACTTTATAATGTCAAGGACTCGAAAATAGATTTTCTACAACAAATTTAGGGGGCAAATGGTAACCACGGTAAAAGTAAATCGTTTGGCTCGGGTGCGGCGGTTTGGTCGTTCGCTTGAGTGTTCTTTATCAGCGATGCTGATGGTTGGGCTGCTCTGCAATACTATGGTGTCAGGCACGGCGAGCGCGGCGGTGTATTACCTCGATGCCGCTAATGGAAATGATGCAAACGATGGCACATCCTTGTCGCACGCCTGGAAGACGTTGTCGAAGGCCCAATCCTCGGCGGTCGGCGGTGACACGGTGTATTTGCGCAACGGTAATTACGGGGCTTTTGAGGACTTTACCAGCAGTCGCACCAACTGGGTTACTTATAAAGCTGACGCAGGGCAATCCGATGTGGTCTTTACATATATCGACTTAGGCCGGTTTGATGGTCCCTACAATCTCTATCTAACTTTTGACAGCATCAGGATATATCCTGGCAAACTCTATACCGGAACCCCGAATTATCGAAGAGGAGTGAATAGTAACAGGGCTGCTTATATCCGGTTCAGGAATATGAAAATCGTAGGCAGTGGTTATGTTGATAGAGACAATAGTGCCGGTATATGGGCGCAATATTGCTCTAATGTCGAGATAAACAATGTGACTATATATGGTCCGCCATCCGGGACTGATTATGAGGGGGGATTCTGTTATGGTATTTATGGAAGAAAAAGTGATGACGTTGTAGTTACTGATTCTGACATTGCAAATTGTGAATTTGGTATTAGTGCGTGGGGCACAAACTGGACCGTAAGGAGGAATGTAATTCACGATATAGATAGCGATGGTATTTTCGGGATAGATTGTAAAAATGGAGTGTTTGAGGATAACAATGTTTACAATGTAAGAATCCCGGTCTATGTAAGGGATACAAGTGGTTCTTCTTATGAGAGTGCAACCAGGACAATTACGGCAGGCTCAGGCACACCCTACACCAGCGTCAAGAATAGTGATTCTGTGCGTATTACTAAGAATGGACAAAAAACATCCTTTACTTATTATATAAGCAGTCATACGGATAATACAATTACTTTGAAAGCTGGGGTTGAAACGGCTGGCAATATCACTGGTATTACACAGGCAAATCCGGCGGTAGTAACAGTTAATAGATGGCCAACAAGTGCACTAAAAGAGGATTTGATTAATGGCGGAAAGGTCAGGATTCTCGCAGTTGTTGGAATGATGGCTGGTGACCCGCCAGTATCACAAGTAAATGGTATGCTCTTCACGGTTGCAAATTGCAACAAGACGGCGAGGACTTTTCAATTGTTAGGGGTGGATAGCACAGGATATACTGCTTGGACTTCTGGTGGAACAGTAACCTTTGAAAAAGATTATCCAGATTTAGACTTGGTGGAAGTGAGGGAGTGGTATCACGCAGATGGAATGCAGCTTTATCACGCTGGTGTATCCCAAAGCGAATATGTGCGCTGCGAGAATATAATCATTAGACGCAATCGCTTCCACGACCTCGACGAACAGGGATTATTTATGCGGTTTGGTCCGCAACCGCCTAATTATCCCTGGCAACAGACCGCTCTTGGTATGACTATTGAAAACAATGCCATATATAATGTAGGCCAACTTGCACCATCTGTGGGAATGTGGGTGGACCAAACTGAAGATGTTAGTATCATTAACAACACAATCATTGGCACCGTTAATCTCAAGATAGGCACAAAGCCCAATATCCTGGCCAACAATATCATATATCTTATTAGAATCTGGTTTGAGGAAGCAGGTGTTACCGTCCCCAACTATGAGGATTATAATATTGCCTACAAGTGGTGGCCTACAGGAGTAACATCCTACGTTCAGGGCCAGCATACCATCGCATACAATAATGAGGCAAGTTTTAATGCACTATTCGCCGATGCAGCGAATGGCAACTACCAGTTATCCGCCCGCAGCAGTGCGATTAGTCAAGCTGACCCCCGATATGCACCCGCTGAAGACGTTACTCGTTCGCGTCGCGACAGCTCGCCCGATGCCGGCTGCTACGAATACATTCCTGCGGACCCCAACAATCACGCTCCGGTGCTTGGGGAAATCGGCAACAAGTCTGTGAATGAAAACGCCCTTTTGACTTTTACGGTAAGCGCCGCCGACCCTGACGGCGATACAATAACCTATTCGGCCACCGGTTTGCCGACCGGCGCAGCCTTCTCCGGTCAGACCTTCACCTGGACGCCGGGATACACTCAGGCAGGCAGTTGCCAGGTGACATTTATTGCCGGCGACGGCCAGACCCAGGATTCAGAGACAATCACGATAACGGTGAACAATGTTAACCGAGCGCCCGTTCTGGGGGCAATTGGCAATAGAGCGGTTAATGAAAGTTCTCTTTTGACTATTGCCGTCAGTGCCGGCGACCCAGATGGTGACGCAATCACATATTCGGTGGACGCTCTGCCGAGCGGCGCTGCCTTTGCCGGTCAGACCTTTACTTGGACGCCGAGCTATCAGCAGGCCGGCACCTACCCCGTAACATTTATTGCCGGCGACGGCCAGACGCAGGATTCCGAGACAATCACCATAACCGTCAATAATGTCAACAGGCCACCTGTGCTCGGCGCTATAGGTGATAAGTCGGTTTATCTAAATGACCTTTTGACCTTCACGGTGGCCGGGACCGACCCCGATGGTGGCGTGGTGACGTACTCGGCAAGTGGATTGCCTGCTGGGGCGACATTTACGAGCTCCAGCTTCAACTGGCAGCCCGCCAGCACCCAGGTGGGCAGCCATCAGGTAACCTTTGTTGCGAGTGATGGTGTGCTCCAGGATTCCGAGTCAATCACTATAATTGTCCTCATCACCGATACGGTGGCGCCGGTTGTTGCCAATTGTCTGCCGGCTGCCAGCTCCATCCAGGTTCCGTTGAATACTCTGGTGACCTTGCACGTTACCGATGCCGGTAAGGGTGTTGATGCTGCTTCGGTAGCAGTCAAGGTCAATGACAATGTTGTCTATTCGGGCGATACAGCGGCCTATAGCAGCGCCTCCGGCACCTGCCGCAGGGCGGGCACAAAAGCAGACTATACATACATATACCAGTCAAACGAAATGTTTGATTTTGACCAGCCGGTGACCGTGACGGTGAACGCCGCCGACCTTGCAGGCAATGCGATGAGCCAGCGGTCCTATTCCTTCAGGACCGAGATGTTATCATTCGGTCGAAACAAAAAGGTCAATTCAAGTTCGGGTTTGCTTGCCAAAGGTGCGCCTTCCACCGCCGCAGATAGCGCCGGCAATATCTGGGCGGTATGGCACGCAGGGGCGGCGGGCAGTCGAGACGTTTATGTAGGTAAACTCACCGCGGATGCCGACAGCTTCGGCAGCAGCGCCCAATTGACAAATAGCACCGCTGACCAGTGCAACCCTGCTATTGCGATAGGTAGTGACAACAAGCTCTATGTCGTATGGCAGGACAACCGAGGCGGGACCTGGGACGTTTATATTTCCACTTCGTCCGATGGGGCGGTTTGGTCCGCTGAAAGGCCGGTTATCGACGCCAACAACAATCAGGTCAATCCGGCTGTAGCCGTTGACAATCTGTCGCCGAATCGCGCGCACGTTGTCTGGCAGGATGACCGCAATGGTAATCAGGATATCTTTATAGCCGCATCAAGCAACGCCTTCCTGACCTCAACGATTTCGCAGATAACCACTAATATCGCTGACCAGACCGAGCCGGCCGTCGCTGTGGATTCATCGAATGTGGTCTATGTCGTATGGACGGACGGCAGGGGCGGGTCGAGTGACATCTATGGGGCTTCTTCAGGCAGCGGTCCCTGGACAAATGTGCCTGTCGTGAATAATGCGGGTAACCAGTCAAGTCCCGCGATTACCGCCCAGTCACAAGGTTCTATACTGCATTTATTGTGGGTTGATGACAGGTCCGGCAATCGGGACATATATTACGCGACATCGACCGGGCTGCCGGGTAGTCCCTTGAGCGGCAGCAGCATAATTGATGACACTTCGGGTGCAGACCAGTTGGCACCGGCAATCATCACCAATGGCAGCACAGGTGATGACTTGAGAATTTTTGCGTGCTGGCAGGACCGGCGGAACATTACCACTAACGGTGGCGATACGGACCTTTATCTTGCTGAGCTGACTTCTGATTTAAGAACGAATATTTTTGTGGGCGATGACGACACGAATTCCGACCAAAGCGAATCGGCGATGGGAATAGGTGAATATGGCCGTCCCTATCTGGTATGGACCGATGGCAGGGGCGCTAATGCAGAGATTTATTATGCCGGAAGCACCTTCATCGAGCCGGTAGCACTGAAGGCAAAAGATGTCTCCGCATCCTCAGGTGCCACAGTTGGAACCACGCCGGCAACTGGTGTAGATGATGTTTCTGTCGTAGTGCCGCCCGGGGCTTGTTTGTACGATATAAAGATTACAATCTCAAAAATCAAGAATCCGGAGGCATTCGCGACACAATGTTTGGGTAGTTATGATTTTGGCCCCAGTGGAATGGAGTTTAGCCAGCCGGTTACAGTCACAATACCTTATGCCGTCTCATCTTCCGGCACCTCAGCTTCGGCATACTGGTATAATTCGCTCACCGGAGCACTCAGTCAGCAGGGGATAACGGATGTTAAGAACCTCCAGATATCTTCTACTTTGTATGCTCTGCGTTTCACGACCACGCACTTTACACCATACCTTTTGCTCGAAGATAATGGGACGGAGAGCGGTGGCGGCGGTGGCGGTTGGGGAGGAGGTTGCTCAATCTCTGCCGGTGGCGAGGCTAATTTCGTCGAATTTCTCTTGCCGTATATCGGGTTAACTATCGTTATGGTGGTGCTGAAACTGCGTGACAGGCGAAATCAGAAGGCACGCAATATCGCTGAAAGCATTCATCCTTCGCAGTTCCTACTACGGAGAAGGAAAAGTTAGAATGGGTTACCCATCCGGTCACATAAGTATTGCCGGTTCTTTGCCGACTACCGAGTCGGTTCAGTTTTTTGGCGAGGGATGCTCTGTTAAAAAGCCCCACCGTCATTTCGACCGAAGCGGCACAGAGTGTCGCGAAGCGGAGAAATCTATTCAAAAATGGATTTCTCGACTCGTCCCGGCGTGCTGGGACTCGCTCGAAATGACCCCGACAAATCGGGGAACTCTTTTCAACAAAACAAGCGAAGGACTAAAACGGTTTGATATATCTTTGCTTGTAGAGACCGCCGTAGTAATGGTTGCTGTAGTCCTGGCAATCAAGGTTCTCGCTACAAGTGCCATTTCCACAGCCGGCTGGTTTATCACACCAGGTATGTTGATTGTTGTTGCGATGGTCCCAACGGCGATTAGAGGAAACCAGTTTCCTGTCATCGGTTTTAGCGACAAACAGATTAGACTTACACTTCTTGTGCTTTGCCGGGTCTGCGTAGTGGTTTTTCCGGCAATGCTTATGGGTTTATGGCTGCTGAGGTTCTGCGGATTTGAGCTGCCTTTGCGGCCTGTCCTGCCGCAAAATCATAAGTGGGCCTGCTGGGTGTTTTATCAGTTTATGTATGTTGCAGTTGCTGAAGAAGTGTTTTTCAGAGGATACGTCCAGAATAACATCCTGAAGTTGGCAGGTGGTGTCGGTCGCGGGCGGTGTCCGCCAAAGCTGGCCCCCGACAGAAACATTCGGGGGTGGCGGATGGGGTGGATGAGTATAGTGCTGTCGGCTGCTTGTTTTGCAATTGCTCATATCATAGTCCAGGGCCGGATAACATCGGCCCTGACATTTCTGCCCGGCCTGGTCCTGGGCTGGCTGTTCGTGCGAACAAGGTCGCTATTGGCCCCAATCCTTTTTCACGGGTTGGCTAACACCTGCTATTGCATAATGGCAGTGGGGTTGGCATAAGGTCCCGTCAATCCAAACACCATAACACGCAGGCGTTTTTTCTCCCGCATAGCCCTATAAATAGTCCCTTAAAAGACCTGATCGCAGGCGGTATTCCCGCGGGGTCTAAATTAGAGGACTGTGGTTAAGTGCGGGGTATTACGAGACGATAAATTTTGCAGTGGAGACACTGTGCTTGGACAAAGAAAGGGTGCAAATTGGATATTCGTAAGTTCTTGCTCACAATTAAGTTAGCACTTGGCCTTGTGCTCTTGGTTCTGATTGTCAGGGTTCTGATGCTGTCGCAGCGTCTGGGAGAAGTTTTCGTGCCGGCCTCCGCATCTGGTACGGAGAGCGTAACTGCGGTTGGAGAAACTGAGAACGCCGATGCCGCCGTTGACTACTCTGTTATCGTAAAGCGAAATATCTTCGGCGACGCAAATTCGCCCGCGAGCGCGACAAAATTCCCCTCCGGCGGCGGTGCTGATAGTGATTTGCAGTCAGCCGAGGAAGAGCTTGGGTTGGTATTGGTGGGGACGGTTTCCGGCAGCCCTGCGGTCTCTCGAGCCATCATAAAAGACATCAAGACCCAGATACTCCAATTGTATAGGATGGGCCAGGAAGTTGCGGGGGCTTGCGTCGAAAAGATAGAAAAAGATGCTGTCGTTTTGCTTCACAACGGACAAAGAAAAACGCTAACGCTCAAGACCTCCGAAAAGAACGATGCGAATCAGGTTCCGGCATCTCACTCGAGAGCTGCCGGTCAGACCTCGGAAGTTGCCAAACCTGATTTGCCGCCTGACCGGCCGCCTCAGCATACCACGGTAAAAATTGAGCAGGTGGAGTCGATGTTGGGGAAAGCTGCAGTTGAACCCTATGTTGTGAAGGGGCAGGTGGAGGGACTGAAGATAACCGGTTTGGAAGGAATTAGTGGGGCAAAGGACCTCGGCCTTAAGAATGGTGACATTATTCGCGCTGTTAATGGACAGCAGGTAACAAGCAAACAGAAGGCCTTCCAGATTTTCAGGAAGACCAGGTCCCAGCCGGTTGTGGATATTGATTTGTTGAGAGGTGACCAGCCGCAAAAACTCTTGTTTGTTTTGCGGTAAGTGAAGACCTTTAAGCGGGGCAGGTAACGGAAATGTCATTGAAAAATTTGAAAATAACTGTCCGGAAAACGCATAAGCTGTTAATCGGCCTTTTTTGTTTTGTTTTCATACTCCTGATAAATTTTGCGGGCTGTAAGTCTTCTTCTAATCCTGTCGCAAAAGCTCCTCTGCAGGAAGACATTACCGGGCTGACTAAAGGGTTGCATCCTGATGCTCTCACTACAAAACAGGCGGAGCCGGTAAAACGAGCGGATGTGGATTCAGCCGGTGAAAAAGGACCGGCGAATTTGGCAGCTTCCTCTGTGCCGTCCAGGATTGGTATTCAGGAACCTTCAGCGGCTGTGGCCCCTAAAGGGACCGTTTTGTCGTCAGGCGAAAGACAGGTCCGTTCAATTGGGGAAATCGTAACGTCGGACCACAAAGTCGTTGCCGCTTCGGGACAGTTGTTGTCGGGAACGTCGGTGAATCTGCCTGCTCTTGATAAGCCCGGAATGGCCGATGAGCTTATATCCGTGAATTTTGACCAGGTTGAAATTAAGACCGTTCTGAAGACCATCGGCGACATAACCGGCATTAACTTTGTCGTGGACGAAAACGTCCGCGGCACCGTCACTGTGATGTCGCCTACCAGGATACGTCTCGGCGAGGTGTATAGGGTGTTGGAATCGATTCTGGAGGTGCAGGGCTACGCCGCTGTGCCTGCGGGTGACCTTGTCAAGATAGTCCCCAGGGCGGAAGCTGCAAAGAGCAACCTGCAGGTCCGCATCGGCAGTGACCCGTCGTTGATTCCGCAAAGTGATTCCGTCGTTACTCAGATTATGCCGTTAAGTTATGCGAATGCGTCGGATGTGGGTCAGATTATTCAGCCGCTCTTGAGTACAGGCTCGCAGATGACGACATACCCGACGACAAACTCGATTGTCATCACTGATACATCTTCAAACATACACCACATCGCCGAGATAATTCAAAAGCTGGATGTGCCCGGCTCGAAGGAGCAGGTTACCGTAATCGGCCTGAACTACGCCTCCTCGCAGGTCCTCAGCGAGCAGGTGGCCAACATAATGGAGAAAAGCAAGGGCGCTTCTCCGCAGGCCGCCCGCACCCGAGGTCCTTCCGGAGCCGAGGGCGGTATGAAAATTTTGTCTGATATGAGGACAAATTCCCTGATTGTCGTCGCTAATGCCCAGGACACGGAAACAATCAAACGATTGGTTGAGCAGCTTGATGTTCCGCGGCCTGTTGGGACAAACAATGTCCACGTTATATACCTCAAAAATGCGCAGTCCAAGGAGGTCGCCCAGTCGCTGACGGCCGCTCTGGCGAACCTGAAAGTCGCCGGCGCACTTGAAGCGATTCAGCCTGTTCAGGTCACCGCCGATGAAGGCACAAACGCCCTTATAATCGCCGCTTCGGCGCAGGATTTTGAGGTCATCGCCGATATTGTTGAGAAGCTGGATATTGTCCGTGAGCAGGTTCTGGTTGAGATGCTTATTATGGAGGTAAGTGAGGATGCCCTGAAGGAAATAGGTATTGACTGGGGTACTCTCGACCAGGCGGTCGAGGGCAGTATTCGAGTCTTCGGTAGCACAAATTTTGGCCCGCGGGCCGATGCCAAAAGCGGAGAGCTTGAAGGCCTGGCTGTTGGTATGTGGAAAAAAAATGGTTCGGAAACCGCATACGGGACAGTGCTCCACGCTTTAGAGAAGCTGTCCGGCGTAAACATACTCTCGACCCCGCACATTCTTACCTCAAACCATCATAAGGCCAAGATAGTCGTGGGCGAAAATAGACCGTTTGTTATGCAGTCGAGAATTACCGAAGACGCAGACCCGCTTAATCCCACCGTGATAAAGACGTACGAATATAAAGACGTCGGCATCAGCCTGGAAATAACGCCTCACATAAGTCAGGGCGGCCTCGTCAGGCTCGAAATCAATAGCGAGTTCACAAAGCTTATCGAAGATGTCACGACCCCTGCTTCCGATACCCCTACGACTGCCAAACGGCAGGCTCAGACAGTCGTCTCTATGGACACCGGCTCGACAGTCGTAATCGGCGGTCTTATCAGGGACGACAAGGTTACCATCGAAAAGAAAATTCCTCTTGTCGGTGACATCCCGCTTATCGGGAATTTGTTTAGATTTCAGAGGGACAGAGTGCAGAAGACGAACCTGCTTATATTCCTGACCCCGCACGTTATGGCTAATCAGAAAGATTTGGAGCAGATAACTGAAAACAAAAAGAAGGAAATGGGAACGGCATTGGAAGGTCTCGGAGAAAAGAAC
>Ga0315291_10009144_pt1 | contig 12149 bp, 11 predicted proteins | sample YL17G12_20_MG_FD_203070 | JGI IMG/M metagenome (GOLD analysis project Ga0315291, IMG submission 203070) | Sediment microbial communities from Yellowstone Lake, YNP, Wyoming, USA - YL17G12_20 | ecosystem: Environmental > Aquatic > Freshwater > Lake > Sediment | place: USA: Wyoming | collected...
ACTTATTTACTCAGGACTTAGTGCCGTTCGGCCCGAGCTCACGGCCGAGGGCTGAGTAAGCAAATAAGCCTTTGCGAGAAAATAAATACGTCATTGTATTTGCGAATCGAAGCACTAAGCAAAAATTCCGCCCCTGCCGGAGCGGCCAGGGGCGGAAAAAAAGCATCAAGAGTGAGGGATTACTCTGACTCAGCCTCCACGTAGGCGTGGTATTGTTCCGCGTTCATCAGCTCTTTGATCTCATCCTGGTCCGTCATCTCCAGGCGGATCAGCCAGCCGTCGCCATAAGGGTCTTCGTTGACCATTTCCGGAGAGTCGTCGAGCGGCGAGTTCACTTCCACCACCTTGCCCGAGACCGGGGAGAAGAGGTCTTCGGTCGCCTTGACCGATTCGACCACGCCAAAGGCGTTTTCCTTCTCCACTTCCTCGCCTTCCTCGGGAAGCTCGATATAGACGATATCCCCCAATTCTTCCTGGGCATAGTCGGTCAGCCCGACCACCGCCTCGCTCCCTTCCACCCGCACCCATTCGTGGCTGCGGCTATACTTCAGATCATTCGGAAAGTCCATCGCTCCTCCCCAGGACGAGGTTGTGTCCGCATGGTAAAAACCTTTATAGCAATCCCCAATGATTTGTCAAGGGCTTAATCATTTTTCTCCACTTGGCGCTCGTCTTTGTCCTTAACTCATTCCTCGGACGTCCGATCTTTGTCTCAGGCGGCGAGGAGCCGCGTCGCCCGCGGGGCTTTGGCCCGGACCGGGCCTTTGAAATATAGTTAGAGCTTTTTGTTTTTGCTTCGGGATCTTCTCTACCTGCCAAGCCAGCCCGTTCGTTCGGGGTTTTCAGCGATCCCCCCTTGAACCTGTCCCGGTGCCGGACCCAAGCCCCTCCGACGAACGGGCGGCTTTTTCCGCCGGCGCGGCCGGCGGGCCGATTTCCGGCTCGCCCACCCAAGGTTCGGCCGGCGGCTGCCATTTCAAGAGCTCCGGGTTTTCGTGCACCTTGATCGCCCACTCGGCGAGCGAGAGCGCGGGCAAGAGGTTGTTGGCGATCTCGCGGTCGAGCTCGTAGACGTTGAAAATCCAGAAAATGGTGAGCCGATGCAGGAGCTGGGACCGCTTGCCCAGCTCGACGGTGGTGGCGAGGATGCCGTAGTGGTGGTAGAGGTAGTCGTCGAGCGCGCCGATGGTGGGGTAGAGGTCAATTTCCGGATGCACCCGGTAGGGGTCGAACTGGAGGTCCTGGTAGCCCTGGGCCATTTGCCGGAAGAGCTCGTCGTCGGGCGTGGGCTCGGGGAAGGTGCCGGGCGGAAACATGATCATGCCGCCCGAGGTGTGGAAGGAATGCACCGCCGCGAAGTGGTGGCGGTCAATGAAAGCAATGAGGTCGCGGGTCTCCGGCTCGGAGAGCGGCTCCGGGCCGCGGAAGCTGGTCGAGCATTTCCGGTGCGAGCCGGCCGAGGCCTTGAGCCGCTCCGGCGCCTCGGGCGGGTAGGGGAAGTTCCGGTTCAGGTCCACCTGGTCCGCGTTCTTGCGGATGAAGCCGGTCAGGCCGTAGCGGGCCTGCTTGCGGGCGGCCGAGGCCATCAGGTCCGGGTTCTGGATCGGCGCCACGTAGATATCGGCTTTGTCCAGAAGGTAATCCACATAACAATCATTCCCGCGGCCCTCGGCCAGGCGGCGGATGATCGCCAGGCAGACCATGCCCCCGGCCAGCTCCTGGGCGTGGATGTTGCCGAGGTAGAGTATCTCCGCCTTGCCCTGGGAACCCGTGGTGAAACGGACCACTTTGAGCGGCCGGCCTTCCCGGCTCTTCCCGATTTCCTCCACGCTGACCAGGCCCGGATGGCCGGCCGCGATCCGGTCCAGTTCCGCATAGATCTCCTCCAAGGTCAGGTACGGCCGCAGCCGGCGGTGGTGATCCTGGCGCCGGGCCTTGCGCTCCTGCCGCTTCTCTTCCTCCCGCCGGGCCTTGACCTGGTCCAGGTATGCTTCCACCCGCGGGTCTTGCCGCTTGGCCTGGACCGGGGCCGCGGCCAAAAGCAAGAGCGCCCCGGCCATTCCCAGAATCCAAAACTTCGGCTTCATCGCACTTTTCTCCTGGCGCCGCGCCGGCGGGAGAGCCGGATTTCCATGGCCACTTCCGGGCAGGTCAGCGGCGAGCGGTATTTCGTGCATTCGATGCAACCCAGGTAAATCTTGGGGTAGAGCTTGGCCTTGCTGGTCTCCCGGAACCCGAACCGGGCGAAATATTCAGGATAGAAAGTCAGGACCAGGATCCGGTCGGGCCGGAAGGCCTGGAGCTCCCGGAGCATGCGCTTGAGCAGGGCCCGGCCGATCCCCTGGCGCTGGACCTCGGGCTGCACCGAAAAGCTGACCACCTCCAGCGCCAGGTCCGGATGCTTGAGGTTGAGGATGGGCAGCACGCGCCAGGAAATCACCCCTAAAATCCGGCCCTCGCGCTCGTAGACCAGGAACCGGTCGAAGTTTTGGAGCAGGTCCGGGTAAGACCGGGGAACCAGCTCCTTCAGGTTCTCCCGGATGATCTCGTAGATCGCCTCAATGTCCGCGAACCCGGCCCGCCGGATCTTTGCTTTTTCGGCCATGCGCGTTCCTTCTCTCGCCGGGTGCCAAACTACCGGGATTTTTTCCCCGTGTCAACCTTTCCAGGAATAGGTGACCAGTGTCAGGTGGCACGTGTCAGGCGGCAGAGCGCGTCAGCCCAAGTAGAGAATGGGATCCGGGACCCCCGCCTCGCGGAAGCCCTTGCGGCGGAGTGAGCAGGAGTCACAGCGGCCGCAGGCGCGGCCGTCCGGGGCGGGATCGTAGCAGGAATGGGTGAGGCTGAATTCCACGCCCAGCTCGATTCCTTTTCTCACGATCTCGGCTTTGCGGAGGTGAATGAGCGGAGCGTGCAGGGTGATTTTTTCGCCCTCGACCCCGGCCTTGGTCGCCAGGTTGGCGAGCTGTTCGAACGCGGCCACGAACTCGGGCCGGCAATCGGGGTAGCCGGAATAGTCGCGGGCGTTGACGCCGAGGAAAATATGGCGGGCCGGGATCACCTCGGCCCAGGCCAGGGCGTAGGCGAGGAAAATGGTGTTGCGGGCCGGGACGTAGGTGGCCGGGATGCCAGCGCTGATTTCGGAGTCGGTGCGGTCTTGAGGCACCGGATGTGCGCGGCTGAGGTCAGCCGCGCCCCCATGGTCAGCCGCGCCACTAGGGGTGCGGCTGACCTCAGCCGCAGGTTGAAGCAGTGCCGAGCCGCCGATCTGACCGAGTGGAATTTCCAAAATCAAGTGCTTTTCAACTTGCAGCGATTGGGCCACCCGCCGAGCGGCTTCGATTTCTCGAACATGGCGCTGGCCGTAGCGGAAGGAGAGGGCATAGAGAGCAAAGCCCTGGGAGCGGGCCAGGGCCGCGGCCACGGCCGAGTCCATGCCGCCGGAGAGGAGCACGATCGCCGGCTCGCGAGAAGTCATCTCAAGCGCGGTTTCCCCTGGGGCTCACTGGGAAGTTGGGGCCTTTTTCGATTTGCGGATGTTCCGGCATTGGGGATATCCCGAGCAGCCGAGGAACGGACCGAAGCGGCCCTTGCGCCAGACCATGGGCTTGCCGCATTTTTCGCAGGGAGGCTCTCCGGCCGCCGGCGCGGGCGGATTTTTCGTCTGGGCCGTTTTCCGGCTGGGGGCCGGCTTGGCCGCCTGGCTTTCTTCTTCGGGTTTGCCTTTGCCCCAGCGGCGGATGTTCTTGCACTTGGGATAACCCGAGCAGCCGAGGAACGAACCGAAGCGGCTTTGCTTGACGACCATGGGCTGGCCGCACTTCTCGCAGGGAGGCTCGCCCTCCGCAGGTTGAAAACCTGCGTCCCGAGGTTTGGAGGCTGCGCCACGCCGGCTTTTCTTGGCCGCGGCCGGCTCCGGCGCTTTTAATTCCTCCCCTTTCTCGGCTTTGCCCTGGCGGCGGATGTTCTTGCACCGGGGATAACCGGAGCAGGAGAGGAACGGCCCCCATTTTCCTTGGCGGATCACCATGGGCTTGCCGCACTTCTCGCAGGGCGGCTCGCCTTCCGGCGCCGGCTCGGGCGGGGTCTTCGGATGGACGGACTTCCGCGCTTCGCCCTTGAGGTTTTTGATATTGCGGCATTCCGGGTAGCCGGTGCAGGCTAGGAACGGCCCGTAGCGGCCCTTTTTCACGACCATGGGCTTGCCGCAAAGGTCGCAAGTGGCCTCTGCCGGCTCGGGCTGCATCACCTCGATTTTGCCGTCCTCGGTGCGGCGGAACTCCAGGGTCTGTTTGCACTCGGGATAGCCGGAGCAGCCCAGGAACTCCCCCCGCTTGCTCTGCTTGATGAGCATGGGCTTGCCGCAACTCGGGCATTGAAGGTCCGTCCGCTCTGGTTTCACGATTTTCACCTCGCCGTTTTCGCCGCGGCTGAATTCAGAAGTGTAATCGCATTCCGGATAGCCGGAGCAGCCCAGGAACTCGCCGTTCCGGCCCCACTTGATCACCAGTTCTTTGCCGCACTTGGGGCAGGCCAGGTCCGTCGGGATATCGGTCTTGATCTCAGCGATCACCTCGGCCGCGTGCCGGAGCTGCTCGGCGAACGGGGGATAAAACCGGTGGAGCAGCTTCTGCCAGGAAAGTTTGCCGTCCTCGATCCGGTCCAGGTCCTCCTCCATCTGCGCGGTGAACCGGTAGTCCATGATCTCGGGAAAGCTCTTGATCATGATGGCGGTGATCATCTCGCCCAGCGGGGTGGGCCAAAAGCGGTTCTTCTCCTTGGTTACGTATTCCCGGTCCTGGATGGTGCCCAGGATCGAGGCGTAGGTGGAGGGCCGGCCGATCCCGCGCTCTTCCAGCTCCTTGACCAGGGAGGCCTCGGTGAAGCGGGGCGGGGGCTGGGTGAAATGCTGCTCCGGCAGCATCTGCAAGAGTTTCAGCTCCTGGCCGGGCGCGAGGTCCGGCAGCCGGGCTTCGCCGTTGCCTTCCTCATCCTCTTCCTTGCCCTCCTGGTAAGCCGCCAGAAATCCCTTGAACTTGACCACCGAGCCGGTGGCGCGGAACAGGTAGTTCTGGATCGGAATATCCACCGCGGTCTGGGCCAGGACCGCCGGCTTCATCTGGCTGGCCAGGAAGCGGAGATAGATTAGCTCGTAAAGCCGGAACAGCGGCTCGTCCAGGAAAGGCTTGACCGACTCGGGCGCGCGGGCGATGTCGGTGGGCCGGACGGCCTCGTGGGCGTCCTGGGCCCCTTTCTTGCTGGCAAAGACGTTGGGCTTGGCCGGGAGAAACTCCGGCCCAAAGGCGGTCACGATGTGCCGGCGCGCGGCTTCCTGGGCCTCCTTGCTTACCCGGGTCGAGTCGGTGCGCATGTAGGTGATCAGGCCGACCGCGCCCTCGTCTCCCAGCTCCACTCCTTCGTAAAGCCGCTGGGCCAAGCCCATAGTGCGCTTGGCCGGGAAGCGGAGCTTCTTGGAGGCCTCCTGCTGAAGCTGGGAGGTGATGAACGGCGGGGGCGGGTGGCGGAGCCGGTCTTTCTTGTCCACCGACCGGACCACCCAGCGCTCGCGCTCGACCGCGGCCACCACCGCCCGGGCCGCGGCCTCGTTGGGCAGATAAGTCTTTCTAGGGTCCCCTGGCTCGACCGGCCCCGTCTCCACCTTCTTCCCCTCGAGCTCAATCAGCCGCGCCTTGAACGCGGGCGGCGTGTCGCTGCTCAACTCCGCTTCCACGCTCCAGTACTCACGGCTCTTGAAAGAGCGGATCGCGTTTTCCCGGTCCACCACCAGGCGCACGGCCACCGACTGCACCCGGCCGGCGGAAAGTCCCTTGCGCACTTTTTTATAAAGCAGCGGGCTGATCTGGTAGCCGACCAGGCGATCCAGGATGCGCCGGGCCTGCTGGGCGTCAAACAGGTCGCGGTTCAATTCGCCGGCCTGGGCCAGGGCTTGCTTGACCCCTGCCTGGGTGATCTCGTTGATCAGTATCCGCTGGATGTGTCGGTCCTTGCCAGCCAGCAGGTCGGCGATGTGCCAGGCAATGGCCTCGCCCTCGCGGTCCGGGTCCGGGGCCAGGATAATCTCCCGGATGCCCTGGGCGGCCTGTTTCAGTTCCGCCGCCACCTTCTTTTTTTCGGGCATGACTTCGTAGGTGGGCTGAAAGTCGTGCTCGATGTCCACGCCCAGGGTTTTCCGGGGCAGGTCCACCACGTGGCCGACCGATGCCCTGACCTTGTAACCCTTGCCCAGGTATTTGGCAATGGTCTTGGCCTTGGCCGGCGATTCCACGATGACCAAAGTATCTGCCATAGTTATCCCACTCTGACGTAATAATTGCCTGGCAGCTTTTTGACCAGGCCCGAAAGTTCCAGAGAGAGGAGGTGTTGCGAGATTTCGGAGATTGCGAGTTTACTCTGTTGGGCCAGGGTGTCAAGATGGACGCTGCCCTCTCCCAGTTCCGGCAATAAACTAAAGAGCCTCTGTTCCTGGGATGAAAGTTCCATGCAAACAGGTTCAGGCGAGGCCGGGGAGGAAGCTAAATTCAAGAAACGCCCCGGCAGTTGGGGCCGCAAATCCTGGAGGATATCTTCGGCCTCTTCCACCAGGTGAGCGCCCGCTTTGATCAAGCGGTTGGCGACCCGGCCGGCGTGGCTCAAGGCCGAGCCGGGCACGGCGTAAACCTCCCGGTTCTGCTCCAGAGCCAACTTGGCGGTGATCAGGCTGCCGCTCTTTTCGCTCATGGCCTGGACCACCACCACCCCCAGGCTCAGGCCGCTGATGATACGGTTGCGCACCGGGAAATGGCCGGCCAGGGGCTCGGTGCCCGGGGGGAATTCCGAGAGCACCGCGCCGCGCTCGGCCATGGCGTGGTAGAGCTCGGTATGCTCGGGCGGATAGATCACGTCCACTCCGCTCCCCAGGACCGCGACGGTGCGGCCGCCGGCATCGAGCGCGGCCTGCTGGGCAATCGAGTCAATGCCCCGGGCCATGCCGCTCACCACGGTCACCCCGGCCCGGGCCAGGCCGGAGGCGATCCGCTTGGCCATGGCCTCGCCGTAGGCATCCGGGTTGCGGCAACCCACCATTGCCACCGCGGCCTGGTCGGCCTCGGTCAGCCGGCCCCGGCAGTAGAGAAGGAAGGGAGGGTCCGGGAGCTGGCGCAGCCGCTCGGGATACTGGGGGTCATCCCAGGCGAGCAGGGTGATGCCCTGGGCAAGCAGGGCCTCGACTTCCGGCCGGCCGGCGGAAGGGTCGCGGCTGGCGCGCAAAGCGTCCACCTGGGCCGGGGACAGGCCCGGTACCTGGCGCAGCGCAAACAGGTCCGCGGCCAGGATCTGCTCCGGCTGCGGGAATAATTCCAAAAGCGCCCGCACGGTAACCGGCCCGACGCCCGGCACCCGGGAAAGGGTGAGCCAGGCAGCCAGATGGTCGAGATGGTCCATTGGGTTAGATACCTTAAACTGGGCCGAACTGGCTGTCAAGTTTTTTATCGGTCCCGCCGGGATTGGGCTTGACAATCTCGGCCCCAAAGACTAATTTTTCGTTATCCTTGAAATGGTGGCAAGGACGCCAAGTTAAAAATTCCATGGCAAACCTTGAGATAACCGCCGCGGCGGTCCAGATGGAAGCCGTGTTGGGCGATGTGCCGGCCAACCTGGCCAAGGCTGACCGTTTAATCGAGGAGGCCTTTGCCCAAGGCGGCCGGCTGGTGGTGGTCCCGGAGTTTTTTACCTCGGCCGTGGCCTTTCACCCGTCGCTCATGAAAGCGGCCCTGCCTTTCCATGGCAAGGCTCTTGGGCTGCTCCTGGCCAAGGCCCGGCAGCACCAGGGATTTGTGGGCGGCTCGTTTATCGCGGTCAGGGAGGACAGGGAGCGCTACAACACTTTTGTCCTGGCTTTCCCGGACGGCGGCTATGCCACCCATGACAAGGACCTGCCCACCATGTGGGAGAACTGCTATTACCGGGGAGGCCGGGACCCGGGGATCCTGGAGACGCCCCTGGGGCCCCTCGGCGCGGCCATGTGCTGGGAGCTGGTCCGCACCCAGACCGCGAAGCGCCTGCTTTCCAAAATTGACCTGCTGGTAGCCGGCTCCTGCTGGTGGACCCTGCCGGAGGCCGGCCTGCCCCTGCCGTTCAAAGAAACTACGGCCCGGCAGAACCTCGAAATCATGAAAGAGACGCCGGGCCGGATGGCACGACTCCTGGGCGTGCCGGTGGTCCACGCCGCCCATGCCGGCAGGTTCGAAGGAAAAATGCCGGGACTGCCGGGTCTAAGGTATCGGTCCCATTACCTGGGCGAAACCCAGATCGTGGACGCCAGCGGCGCCATCCTCGCCCGCAGGACCTTTGAGCAAGGCGAAGGAGTGATTACGGCCAAGATCGCTCTCGGCCGACAAGAACCCAGGGAAAGTATCCCTCCCGGCTTTTGGATCCCGGAGTTCCACCCCATGTTCAAGCTGTTTTGGCACGGCCTGAACCTCTTCGGCCGGCGCTACTATCAAAAAGTTACCCGCCGATTCAGGGGAGCTAACTCATGAGCGAAAGCGAAACCAAGCCAACCGGCGCCACCCGCGTCTGCCCCTGGTGGATGTGTTATACCTTTGATAACCCGCTCCGCCGCCTGGTCCATCAGCCGCGGAAACTCCTCGGCCCCTATCTGCGGCCGGGCATGACCGCGATGGACGTGGGTTGCGGCATGGGTTACTTCTCGCTGGGCATGGCGCAGCTCGTGGGCGAGAGCGGCCGGGTGATCGCGGTGGACTTGCAGCAAAGGATGCTGGACGTGCTCACGAAGCGGGCGGCCCGGGCCGGAGTGCTCTCGCGCATCCGCACCTGCCGCTGCTCTCCGGACGACATCGGCGTGAACGAGCCGATGGACTTCATCCTCAGCTTCTGGATGGTGCACGAAGTGGCGGACATCCCCGGCTTGCTGGAGCAACTGCGCGCCTGCCTCCAGCCCGGAGGCAAATGCCTGATCGTCGAACCCCGCTGGCACGTGCGGGTCTCCCGCTTCGAGACCATCCTCGCCGCCGCGCAAAAGGCCGGCTTCCGCCTCCTCGCAAAACCCCGCGTCCGCCTGAGCCGCGCCGCGCTCTTCGAGTAGCTTCCGCCCCAGTCGCCGCGCTTCTTCTGCTGGCGGCAAGGTCTTGCAGAGCGCGGCTGGGCGCGCTATGATTATGCTGCCGATCAAGGCGAGGAGAAGAGGAAGGGCCAGGGGTTGGGCCGGGGGTGATGCCCTCAGCCGGGGCTCGGTCCTTGCCGGGACCTTCATTCTCGATACGATTTTTCGGTAGGGGCTGAAACCTTTGCAAAGGGAAGTGAGTCGTTCATGAGTATCGTTTTACTGACGGTAGCGACGGTGATCTATTTTCTGGCGGCAAGCTGGCTCTTCTGTTACGGGATGAACTGCTACTACCTGATCTACCTCTTCCTCCGCCTTCGCCGGCGGGAGGCCGAGGAGCGCCGGCAGCACCTTGAGCAGTTTTGGGCCAGCCATAGCGACGCCGACCTGCCGAAGGTCACCACCCAGCTCCCGATTTACAACGAGCGCTACGTGGTGGGCCGGCTGATTGATTCGGTGGCGTCCCTGGATTACCCCAAGGACAAGCACCAGATTCAGGTGCTCGACGACTCGAACGACGAGACCGCGGCCATCATCGCCGAGCGGGTCCAGACCTACCGGGCGCAGGGCTATGACATCCAGCACGTGCGCCGGCCCACGCGGGAAGGCTACAAGGCGGGCGCGCTCAAACACGCCACCTTCCTGGCCCGGGGCGAGTTCATCGCGGTCTTTGACGCGGACTTTGTCCCGTCCCGGGATTTCCTGCGCCGGACCGTCCCGGTCTTTTTCATGGGTGAAGATATCGCCATGGTCCAGGCCCGCTGGGGTTATATGAACCGGGAGCAGTCCCTGCTCACCCGGGCCCAGGCGCTGGGCACCGACGGCCACTTCATCATCGAACAAGGGGCCCGGACCTGGTCGGGTCTGTTCATGAACTTCAACGGCACGGCCGGGGTCTGGCGCAAGGCGGCGATCGAGGACGCCGGCGGATGGGAGACCGACACCTTGACCGAAGACCTGGACTTAAGCTACCGGGTGCAGCTCCGGGGCTGGCGGATGAAATACCTGTGGGAAGTGGTGGTGCCCTCCGAGCTGCCGGTGGACGTGCGCGCCTACAAGAGCCAGCAGCACCGCTGGGCCAAGGGCAGTATCCAGACCGCGATCAAGATCTTCCCCCGCGTGCTCCGGGCCCCGGTCTCGCCGCTGAAAAAGTTCGAGGCCTTTATCCACCTGACCCAATACGCCATCCACCCGCTGATGGTGAGCATGGCGCTCCTGAGCCTGCCCGTGCTCTATTTCTTCCACGACTATCGCCTGACCAACCTCTCCATGGCCGTCTTCGGCACGCTCGTCTTCTTCAGCGCCATCGCGCCCTCGAGCATGTTCCTGGTCGGCCAGATCGCGGACAGCAAGGAGTGGTATCGCCGTCTGGCCTACCTGCCGGTGCTGATGAGCGTGGGCATGGGCGTGGCGGTCAACAACGCCCGGGGCGTCCTGGAGGCCGTGCTCGGCATCTCGAGCGCTTTTGTCCGCACCCCCAAATACGGGGAGGCCGGGACCAAGGCCGAACGCCGCAAGACTTATTTCATCTCCGGCAACAACCTGGCGTTGATCGAGATCCTGATGGGGCTTTACTGCCTGGTCACCCTGACCCAGACCCTGGAATATCATAAATACTTTGTCAGCTTTTTCATGGTCATCTTTACTATGGGTTTCTTCACGGTGGGCATGGAATCCTGGCTCGAAGACCTGAGCCAGCGGGGCGGCTGGCGGGCCCTGCTCCGGAGCGGGCATGCCGGACCGCATGTCCGTCCGTCCGGCTGAAAATCTTTTCTGTTTAGGTTGAGAGCGGCCTGATGTCCTTCGTGCCTTTTCGTGGATCAATCCTTCCACAAACCCTTCTGGGCAGAGCGGGCTTGGCCTTCGAGTTCGGCGAAGAGCGACTCATAGGTCGTGTTCGGTTTTCGGCTGGACGCTCGGGCATAGCCTTCTTTTACCAGGTGGGCGTTGACGAAGAGGTCTTGGAGGAAGAGGTAGCCGAGGGTGCGGCTGTATTCGTCCTTGTGCTTTTTATCCAGGACCAGGAGGACTTCTTTGCCCTCGACCAACTGGCGGAGGTATTCCGCGGCCTCGGGGCCGAACGGCTCGACCGGCTTTTCCGGATGGTGGGTCTCGGGCGCGTCAATGCCGATCAGACGCACTTTCTCCCCGCTCAAGAGCACCACGGTGTCTCCGTCCGCCACCCATTTCACCCTCACCAACTTGCCGGGTGGTGTCGAGGCCCACACGCCCACGGTATAGACCAGCCCCAACAGGACCAGGCCGATAACAAAGCGGAGACTTGATCCTTTGGCCGGTTTCTGGTATCCTGTATCCATCCAGGAGAGATACTAATACGAATTCGTATCCTTGTCAAGAAAAAAATGCGTGAGCGTATCAAAAAAATTTCAGGCACTTTGGGGGGCCGAATCCGGCAGATCCGGGGCGATCTCACCCAGGCCGAGTTCGCGAGCCTCCTTGAGATCAAACAGGCCATGGTCAGCCGCTACGAGGCGGAAAAGGAGATGCCCTCGCCGCCGGTGCTCCTTCGCCTGGCCCGCTTCTCCGGCCGGCCCATGGAATGGCTCTTGACCGGCCGGGATCCCGCGGCCGAGTTGGAGGAAGCCGGAGTGCGGCGGGTGGGCGCCCGGGTCTCCAAGCGGCTGAGTCAAGCCGACCTCCTGGCCGCGGCTGCGGATTACCTCCGCCACACCCAGCACCCCCAGGCCGAAGCTTTCCGGGAGATGATGGAGGCCGCCTTCCGCGACCGCGAGCTGATGCTGAAGCTCCTCGAGTATTTCCAATACCTCAAGTTCCAGGGCAAGCGCTAAGAGGATTGGTAGGGGCATGGCATGCCATGCCTCTACATCGGCACGATGAGCGACCGCGAAAACGAGATCATTTCCACCGTCAGCTACATCCAGGGGAAGGTCGGCTTCCGCGAGCCGCCCTTTTCGCTCCAGGCCTTCTTCGAGGCGTTCCCTCATTACCAGCTCGAAGCCGCCCGCCTGCCCCGGGGCTTCCACGGCGAGATCTTGGTCAAGGGCGA
>Ga0315291_10009145_pt1 | contig 12149 bp, 12 predicted proteins | sample YL17G12_20_MG_FD_203070 | JGI IMG/M metagenome (GOLD analysis project Ga0315291, IMG submission 203070) | Sediment microbial communities from Yellowstone Lake, YNP, Wyoming, USA - YL17G12_20 | ecosystem: Environmental > Aquatic > Freshwater > Lake > Sediment | place: USA: Wyoming | collected...
ATGTTTGGCTTACCAGTGGACTTGTAATGGAAAATCAACCAGATTTCTTCTTTTTGCTCGTGATGCCTGGCAAGCCACATTCTGAAATCCTTACGTGTCACCGCATAAATAGTTTCACCGATTTTCATTTCCGATGCCAAGAGCTGGTTAACATTATATATACGAATAACTTCCGTATATAAAGCCAGTAGTTGATTTATATAGAATTTCCTTACATAATCAAATTATATTGAAATGGTTTTATAGGATCTTGTTGAAATGATTATACACTTACACTGCGAATATTGTAATTTACCCCAAAGAAAAAAAATCCGTCCCGAACCTCCACCCACAGGGTCAACATCTGCGGGTTGTTGGGTGCACGGAATCAGCTTACCCCCGCGCGGCAATACCCGCATCCACTACTACGAAGAGTTGTACGGTCCAATGACTAAGGAACGATGCTTTGACGACAGTTTAGAGCCTTATACGCTTAAAGGCCGAAGACGCTCAACGTCTAAACACCAGAGGGTTTGGGACATTCTTTCGGCCTAACGCGAATGGCCACACCCAAGATAAGGCGAGCAGTCACTACTTGGTTTGTGCTACCGAGCGTGCCTTGTCCAGATTATCCACACCAAGTACGAGGCGAGTATTCGATGCTAGATACGACAGGTTAATATTGACTCCTGCGTTGGCGATTTTACGGCAGATTCGACCGAACTCACCAGGTCGGTCGGCTATATTGAGCACGAGCACATCGCGCTCATCGTTCACGTGGATTTTAGCGGCTTCAAGGACACGACGTGCAGCAGCGGCATCATCGACCAGAAAGTGGATGACGCCTTTGCCTTGGCTGGGGAAACCACACACGCCTTCAATGTTAACTCCGGCCTTACCCAAAGCCTCACCCATGTCGGCAAGGGTGCCCGGACGATCCTCCAACATAACAGTAAGGTCTTTAGCCATAATTAACTCCTTTCAATTCAAACGAGAGCGGCCGCGGATTAGGCCGCACAACTGGGTGTTTAGCTGCGGTTTAAAGGCTCACCAGCTTATAAACCTCAGCAGCCTAATCCCCTAAGTTAATGCAGGTATTAGGATATAACAGGTAAAAATAGTTTGAATCTTTGGCATATTATAGCATAAAAATAAATACGCAGCTGTGTATTCATATGGATACTTTTTTTATTCATCGACGTATATATTCTTAATACAAATAGGAAAGATAAAAACAATATTTTGATAGGTTTTGCCAGCCCCATCAGATAGACTAGACCTGACAGGTTCGTTATACTACTCAGGGTTCAACCTGAGTATCAGGGTTCGCCCTAAAAGGAAAATCATGCCGACTGAAGCAATAGGATCACGCATTCCAGGTTTTTATAACCTTAGCCTGGCTCAACGCTTGTCTGAACTCGCCCAACGCGGAGAGCTTTCAGCTGAAGATCTTGCCGCGCTGAGTGGTCAGGCAGGTCTCACCTATGAGCAGGCAGACCACATGATCGAGAACGTGGTGGGTGTGCATGCCCTGCCTTTGGGGATTGCGTTAAACTTCATCGTTAATGGTCAGGAAGTCCTGGTGCCCATGGTGATCGAAGAGCCCTCAGTTGTTGCAGGGGCATCGTTCATGGCCAAGCTGGCGCGGGATGGGGGAGGATTCATTGCCCAGGCGGACCCGCCGGAGATGATCGGTCAAATCCAGCTGTTATGCATCTCCGATATGCCTGCAGCCAGGCAAGCCATTGTAGAACAAAAATCTCGCCTGCTGGCAGAGATTTCCGAGCTGGATCCAGTGCTCAAACGCCTTGGGGGCGGCCCGCGTGATCTGGAAGTAAGGCTGATCGAAGATTCGCCCATTGGACCCTTTTTGGTGGTGCACCTGATCTATGATGTGCGGGATGCGATGGGGGCGAATGCGGTCAATACAGCAGTCGAGCGCCTGGCACCTCAACTGGAAACCATCAGCGGTGGCAAAGCACACCTGCGTATCCTCTCCAACCTGGCAGACCACCGGTTGGCGCGGGCACAATGCACCATCCCACTCCGTGAATTGGCTTTTGACGCCTATCCAGCTGAGGATGTTCGGGATGGCATCATCTCCGCATGGGCATTCGCAGTGGCTGACCCTTACCGGGCAGCCACGCACAATAAGGGCATCATGAATGGGATCGACCCGGTGGTGATTGCCACAGGTAACGATTGGCGGGCGATTGAGGCCGGAGCACACGCTTATGCCGCGCACAGCGGTCGATATACTTCGCTTTCCACCTGGGGGCAAGATGCTCAGGGTAACCTGGTGGGCAGCCTGGAGATGCCGATGGCAGTGGGTATCGTCGGTGGAGCGACCCAGGTACACCCGGTGGCGCGTGCCGCGCTGAAACTAATGCGTGTGACCACCGCCGGCCAGCTGGCGGAGATCATCGTCTCAGTGGGGCTGGCCCAAAACCTGGCAGCCCTGCGTGCCCTGGCGACGGAAGGCATCCAGCGCGGTCACATGGGTCTGCATGCCCGCCAGGTGGCTATTGCTGCTGGAGCGCGAGGTGAGATGATCGAGCAATTAGCGGCACAAATGGTGGCTGAGAAAACCGTCCGGGTCGACCGGGCGAAAGAAATCCTGAACGATTGGAAGAAGGCAGAATGACCTTTCGATTTTTCCTAAAAGCCAAATGAAAAGATACCTGTTTTGGTTCTGCCTGATTCTCGCCCTATCCGGTGGCATCTTCGCCGGCTGGGTTGATTTCAATAATGATGAGCCTCAAGCGTCTGTGCTGGTGATATTAGTAGTGACATTCCTGATAGGGCTGATACTGCCAAGGAAAGCCTGGTTATGGGCGATTATCGTGGCTTTATGCTTGCCAGGGGTGTACCTGTTTGCACGCAGTCTTGGCTACCAACCAGCTAGTCCACCCAGCCCAGGTTGGTATGCTTCACTGCTGGCGCTTATCCCAGCCTTCATCGGCGCCTATGTAGGCGCGCTTGGGCGGGTAATTATTTATAATATTGCTGCAAAATCATAACTACGATACAGGAAATGTTATACTTCATGGTTCTTCACATGAAATGGCTCTCAACATGAAATGGCTCTCAACATGAAATGGTTCCCCACATGAAATAGCTCGTTCCATGAATAAAGGCCAATACCGACTACCCATGGAACAGGACGATAAGAAAGAAGTGATATAGATGGATATACCACAATCAAACCTCAAACCCATGCTGCTCAAACCCACCCATCCGGTGGGGATCATCGGCTATGGGGCGTATGTACCACGCTATCGTCTGCCTGCCAAGGAAGTTGCACGCATCTGGATGGATGGAGCGGGAGGACTGCCGATCAAGGAAAAAGCCGTTCCAGGGCTGGATGAGGATGTAGCCACGATGTCGATCGAAGCCGCCCGAAACGCCATGCTACGGGCGGGCATCCGTTCGGAGGAAATCCGCGCCGTATGGGTGGGCTCAGAATCACATCCGTATGCGGTCAAACCAACCTCGACCATTGTGGCTGAGGCGATTGGCGCGGTGCCCTACGTTCAAGCTGCCGATTGGGAATTTGCATGCAAGGCGGGTACCGAAGCCATGGTAGCGGCGATTGGTTTTGTTGGCTCGGGCATGGCTCATTACGCCATGGCCATCGGCATGGATACAGCCCAGGGGCGCCCGGGAGACGCTTTGGAGTACACGGCAGGGGCAGGTGGAGCAGCTTACTTGCTCAGCCCGGCAGAAGAAGCCCTGGCAATCTTTGAGGGATCGTACTCTTACGTGACAGATACACCTGATTTTTGGCGCCGCGAATACCAGAGATACCCGGAACACGGCCAGCGCTTTACAGGCGAGCCAGCCTACTTCAAACACATCCTCGAAGCTGCCCAGGCGCTGATGGAAGGCACGAATACCACCGCCAAGGATTATAAGTGGGCGGTGTTTCACCAACCCAATACAAAGTTTCCCCAGCGCGTAGCAGCCCAGCTTGGGTTCACCAAGGAGCAGATCGCTCCGGGACTGCTCGTACCAGTGATAGGCAATACCTATGCGGGGGCAGCTTTGATTGGGCTGACAGCCATCCTGGATGTAGCCGAACCAGGGGATAAGATCTTAATGGTTTCTTTCGGTTCTGGTGCCGGCTCGGACGCGTTTGCCATTCGGGTTACCGAGGCGATCCGTGAACGGCGTGACCGCGCTCCGAAGACACAGGAATACATTGCACGGCGGACCGAGATTGACTATGGGACATATGTGCGTTACCGTGGCAAGCTGGCAATGAAATGAAGCAATTGAATATGGGGAAGGCAATACAATGAGTGAAGTTGTAATCGCAGGCATCGGACAAACAGATGTCGGTGAGCACTATTCTATCTCCCTGCGTGACCTGGCACTGATGGCTTTGGAAGCAGCCATCCAAGATGCAGGCGGATTACGACCCGATATCCTATTTGTGGGAAATATGATTGCACCGGCAGCCTCGCACCAAGCGCACCTGGGTGCCCTCATATCCGATTACGGAGGGCTAGGGGGCATTGAAGCCTCGACAATTGAGGCAGGAGGGGCTTCAGGTGGGGCAGCACTACGCATGGGCTATTTTTCCATCAAGTCGGGGGAAGCAAAAGTGGCTCTGGTGCTCGGCATTGAGAAAGTGACTGACCAGCTTGGCCCTGGTGCGGAAGCTATCCAATCGTTGGGGGAAGATAGTGATTATGAGGCCGTTCAAGGCCTCACTCCAAATGCCCAGGCAGCTTTACTCATGCGCCGTTACATGCACGAATACCTAGTTACACATGACGCATTTGCCGGCTTTCCCATTTTGGCGCATGCCAATGCGGTGACCAACCCGCATGCCATGTACCACAACCGGGTCACATTGGAGGCGTATCAGCAAGCAGACCCGATCAGCGACCCGCTGACTATATTCGATACCGCCCCAGTGGCTGATGGTGCGGCGGCCATAATATTGACCCAACCCGACCTGTTGCCTACAGATTATTCACAACCCCTGGTTCGCATCACCGGCTCCAGCCTGGTCACCGACCGCCTGGCGATCCATGACCGACCTGACCCGTTGGCATTTGATGCGGCGCGCCGGTCCATCGAGCGGGCATGCCGCCAAGCGGGCATAATCCCAGGGGATGTGGACTTGTTCGAGCTTTATGACTCATATTCTATTATCGCAGCGCTCTCGCTGGAAGCAGCCGGCCTTTCAAAACGCGGCGAAGGTTGGAAGATGGCTCAGGATGGCAAGCTGAACCGGGATGGCGAAATGCCAATCGCTACATTGGGTGGGCTCAAAGCCCGCGGCAACCCAGGCGGGGCTACGGGCGTTTACCAGGCAGTGGAAGCTGCATTACAGTTACGCGAGCAGGCAGGGGCGAACCAGGTGACAGGGGCACGACGGGCATTGATCCAATGTCTGGCAGGACCCGCGTCATCCGCAGTCGCCCATGTGCTGGAGGCAATATGAAGATCGGATTGGTGCTCATCATCGCTGAACACAAAGAGCTGCAGCGGGCATACAGCTACCAGAAGACGCGCGAATTCGCCCAGCAGGCAGAAGAAGCCGGTTTTAACAGCTTGTGGCTATATGACCACCTGTTATTCCGCACGGAGGGTGAGCCAACCATTGGCATTTGGGAATGTTGGACGTTCCTCTCCGCCCTGGCGGAAGCCACACGGAGAGTAGAGCTTGGAACACTGGTGGCATGCAATTCCTTCCGCAATCCGGCTTTGCTGGCCAAGATGGCCATCACCCTGGATGAAGTTTCCCAAGGTCGATTGATCCTGGGTGTCGGGGCAGGCTGGAACAAGCCAGAATATGAGGCCTTCGGTTTCCCATTTGACCACCGAGTAAGCCGTTTTGAGGAAGCGCTGCAGATCATCCGTCCCTTGCTCAAGGAAGGCAGGGTGGACTTCGAGGGTAAATACTACCTTGCTAGGGACTGCGAGATTAGACCATTGGGCCCACGCCCAGGTGGACCGACATTAATGGTGGGCTGTGATGGTAATCGTATGCTACGCTTGACGGCGAAATACGCTGACCTGTGGAATACCGGTTATCTTGGGCAAGTAAATACTTTCACCCGACCTCGCCAGGAATTGATTAAGTCCTGCCAGGAGACCGGGCGCGACCCGGCAACGATTGGAGTATCTGTCATGATTGCCTTGCAGTATCCGAAACTGACATCAGAGCCTGTAAGCACGGATGAGCCATCCCTCATCGGCACCCCCAAGGAAATTGCCCAGGCTATGCTGGCGTACGAACAGGCAGGTGTGGAACATGTCATGTTCCACTTGATTCCCTACAAACCGGCAGCAATCCGCAAGTTGGAAGAATCTCTACGCATATATCGGGACCTTTCAAATGAGTAAGGGCATAAAAAGCCAATCTGATAGGAATTGATAGCCACCAATGGCTATATTAATCATCGAAAGGTATTGAAAAAGGAGATTTATAGCTATGGAAATACCTCGTCATTGGCGGTTGAAGAAACAACGTTATGCTCTGGTTGGAGAAGTTTGCCCACACTGTGATGCCAAGCTGTTTCCACCGCGCGATATTTGCCCCAATTGCGGGCAGGAAGCTCGGGTGGAGTACCAATTCAGCGGAAAAGGTGAGGTATTTTCATATACCACCATCTATGATGCCCCAGCAGGTTACGAATCGAACGTCCCTTACACAGTGGCTTTGGTGAAATTGGAAGAAGGCCCGATGGTAACCGCCCAATTGACCGATCTGGGAAGCCAAAAGGTGGAAATTGGTATGCCAGTGGAGATGGTCACCCGTAGATTACGCTCCGACGGTGATGAGCGCGGGATCATCGTTTACGGTTATAAGTTTAGACCAATGCTGCACTAAAATTGATTGTATAAAATAGAAGCGCTCTCCTGATGGAGGGCGCTTTTTATTTTAGTTGCATGGGTCATCTCTCCAAAAAAAACTCTCTTGGCAAAATGCCTCCACATTTCTGGTGGAGTGGGATTATAATAAGCAAACTAAGAATATTGGATAATTTTTACCGTTATACTATAAGAAAGGTGGGTGCAATATGTTGAATTTGAATTCCGTTATGATCGGAACAAAACAAACCAAGGCCCTCGCTGCCTTCTATGAAAAAGTCATCGGAAAACCGCCGGATATGGTCGACAGTGATAATGGTTTCTTTGGTTGGCAGGTGGGAAATAGCTACTTGGGCGTTCTTGAGCATTCCGAGATGGGTGGAAACACGAAAGATCCCGGTAGAATTATGCTGAATTTTGAGACGACCCAGGTCAAAGAGGAATTTGAAAGGATCAAAGCGTTGGGCGGGGCAGTAATACGAGCCCCATACCAAATCGGTGGCGGGTGGATCGCCACTCTTACTGACCCCGATGGCAACTACTTTCAGCTTATGAGCCCGATGGAGATGTAAGTCATTAAATTTTTTAACCTCTGGTATCTCAAATGGAGTACAGTCATAACCTGATTATCTCTGCGCGGGCCGAGGCACATATAAGGTTATGAGTATCAACGCATGATGCATTAGCAAATCAGGTTACCAAGTATGAAACTTAAGCACCCTCTACTATTCGAGGGTGTTTTATAAATACTGCAAATCTACACATCGTATCTACCAGCTATCGGGATAGTACACAACCAAGCAGGTTGAGAGAAAGCTGAACACTCCTGCTTTTAGACATACTAAATACCAATGGAGAAATGCATCATGCAGAAACATCACTTCTTAATTGTCGCTTTTGGCATCCTCATTCTCTTCTTCATCCAGTCCGCAGGTACGCTGGTTGAATCGATCTACATCCTGGATTTGATGAATTCGAACCTCGATGAAAAGGCGTTGGGCGTGTTGTTTTTCTTTGTGCCTTTGCTCCTGCTTCCCTTCTTCAAGAAGAGTCAGCGTCTGCTGGTATGGATCCTTTTTGGCTTGCTTTTCGTTGCCCGCGGGTTGACTCCGTACCTCAACACTACCAGCCGCCTGACTACCTCCGGTATCTCCACCGCTGTCTCCCTCAGCCTGTTCTTTTTGCTAATCACTACCAAGCCAGCAGTTGGGAAATGGGCCTCAACTGGTTTAGCCCTGGCAGTGGGCTTATCTACACTGCTTCGTACGGTGGGGCATGGCATCGAATTCTCCCTTACGTCTATGGGTGGCTGGGTTGGTTTGGTTTTGGGAGTGCTCCTTGGCTGCTGCCTTGCACTGTCAGACCTGAAGCCTGAGCCAGCCGCCCAGCAAGGGGGCGGAAAGCGCACAGCCTCCGTTTTGGGCATCTACCTCATCCTGACTCTGGTCTATTTTTCGATTTCCGCCCCCGCTGTGATCACCCGCTGGACCGAGGGCAATTACACCTTGATCGTTGGCGCAGTCAGTCTGTTCTCGCTTGCCTGGGTTTGGTTATCCACCAACCGACCTGACCTGTTCGAGTGCATCTCCTCACGCTTGCTGGTACTCTGGAACTTGCTCTTTACCGCCAGCCTGACCTTTACCCTCCTAGCGCAGCGGGTTTCGTTCCCACCCACACTGGAATCGCCTGCCGTGGTGGTGGGTTCGCCCGATGTGCTGCAGATGATCCCCTTGGGGTTGATGCTCCTGCTCTTCCCAGTCCTCTTTCTCGACCTGCATATCTTCCTCCGACAGATGCAGTTATCTGGTCCGTCGCCTCGCAGCCTGGTTCCTGGGATCCTATTGGGGAGCTTCTCACTGATCGTGCTGATTTTTATCAACATCTTCTCCAACGTCTGGGGCTATATCAAACCAATCAGCCCTCCATTCCGTAATACCTTCTGGTTGGCTTACTTTTTACTGTCCGCCACCATCAGCTTGTTGGTATGGCGAGCGTTAAGGGGTAAATCAGCCTCTGAAAAAGAACCTGCAGGCACCCATCCTTGGATCTGGGCAGCCCTGCTTGCCGCGATTTTCCTGGTGACACTGGCATTCGCACTGCCAGCCCCGCATGTTCAGGTGGACACAGTCGATAAAACCTCCCTGCGGGTAATGACCTTCAACACCCAGGAGTCCAATGATGAGTTCGCCGAGAAATCCTATGAAGAGCAGCTTGCCCTCATCCGCCAGGTTTCACCCGATATCATTGCCCTGCAAGAAACCGATTCAACCCGCATCTCCCTCAACAACAACGATTACGTTCGCTATTTCGCTGACAGGCTCGGCTACTACTCCTACTATGGTCCAAAAACCGTCGCCGGCACCTATGGCACCGCCATCCTGTCGAAGTTTCCACTGTTTAACAAACGCACGGTGTTCATCTACAGCGATAAGGACGAGACCGGTATGGCAGAAGCGGAGGTCGAAGTGGCAGGGTTGCGCTTCACGATCTATGACGTCCACCCCGACAGCTCTGACCCGGCCATGCTGGTCTTTGCGCAGACCCTTCTGAGGCGTTCGCAAGATAAATCCTACGTGATCGCCATGGGCGATTACAACCTGAGAGATTACGAAGAAGCTTACCAGTTGATTGCAAGTGTATATACCAATGCTTGGATGAGTGTTTACCCAACAAAAATCAGCCCGGATGGCGTGGATATGTCTGGAGATAATCGCATCGACCACATCTTTCTTTCCCCCAACCTGACTGCAGTCAACCCGACCTATATTCTGCCACCTGCGTCCGCCACTGATCACCCCGTGCACTGGACGGACATTGTATGGGGCAATCCGTAACCCTGCCGGTATGCCCACAGACAGTTATATGGAGATTTGGTGAAGACTTCAAGAGGATCATCGTAAGTGAGTATAAGTTTAGACCGATGATGCACTAAATTAGATTATAAAAAGTAGAAGCACTCTCTACAAGGAGGGAGCTTTTCCACATTGTGGCATAATTGAAATAACCCACAGAGAGAAATTATGCCTGAACCTTCACCCATCACCATCGTCAATGTTGGATACCTTTCCACTAATTACTGGGTAGTCAGTGCCGGTAAGTCGCGCCTCTTAGTGGACCTGGGATACCCGGGCACGATGGGCACCTTGCGAGCAAGGCTTAAGCATATGGATATCCCACTCAAGGAGATCCATTTTGCACTGGCGACCCACTACCACATCGACCATGCCGGGTTAGCCCAGGAGCTAAAGCATGAAGGTGTGGGGTTGCTCGTGCTGGAGACCCAGATTGCGGCAATCCCTTTGATGAAGCAGTTCACCAAGCCTCAGGACCATTATGTGGACATCTCAGTAGAGGGCAATATGACCATTTCATTTCCAGAGAGTCGTGCGTTACTTGCCCAGATTGGTATTCCGGGTGAGATTCTGCCCACTCCGGGGCATTCTGTTGATAGTGTGTCAGTGCTGCTGGATAACGGATCAGTCTTTACGGGTGATTTAACCCCTTTGAATCTCGCCTGGGGGGAGGCGGCAGGGGTGGTGGTGACAAGTTGGCACCTGCTCGAGAAGAAGGGTGCCAAAAGGGTGTATCCGGGGCATGGACCGGTACGATCATCCTTATCGATTTTCTATGAACGAACCTGGAATTGACAATCTCTCGCCAAACCAGCCGATCTTTTTCGTCGGCACATCTGGATGGATGTATGATCACTGGAAGGGTCGCTTTTATCCGGGAAATCTGCAAAAAAAGAGCTGGTTTGATTATTACTCCAGCCAATTTTCGGCAGTAGAGGTTAATGCTACCTTTTACGGCACATTCAAGGATCAGACGTACCACAACTGGAGGGAGCGCGCCCCCCAGGGTTTTGGCTACGTACTTAAAGCGCCTAGATTGATCACACATCGTAAATATCTGCTGGATGTGGATGAGAACATCCAGGCTTTCTGCCATTCCTGTTCTTTACTCGAAGACAAATTCGAGATGATCCTGCTGCAGGTGGCTCCCAACACACCGTACGACCTGGAACGATTGAATCAAGCCCTATTGGGATTCCCAGACCCTGCTAGGGTGGCGGTCGAATTCCGCCATCCCGAGTGGCTCAACCAGAGTACGATGAGCGTTCTGCGTACAGTTGGGGCGACGATTTGTAATGTCGATTCGCCCCAGCAAAAGATCAGTGACTACCTCACCTCCCAGCGGGCATACCTACGCTTACACGGGCGTAAACACTGGTACGCGTACAATTATTCGGAAGATGAGCTGAGAGGGATTGCTGCACTCGCCCAAGAGCTGGCACGAAGAGGTGCAAGCAGGGTGTACATCTTTTTCAACAACGACTTCGAAGGCTATGCTCCTGCCAATGCTCTGACTTTACAGGGTTTACTCAGGCGTTGAGTTACTTACTAGGTCAATGCTATTATTGACAAGGCAAATCCTACCAAAGCAGAACGCCTTTTAATAGAAAGTTTAGACACTAATGGCTAGGGGTTAAAAACTGCCCAGGCTTGACAAATCACTGTAGTGCGACTACAATTGTTGTAGGTGAACTCTAATATGATCATTTATTGGTGTATCTGTCTGAGGCGGGGAATCTAACCGCCGCCTCGTCAATATTTACTAATTGACGGTCAACTGCCACACGCGGCGTACAGCCACCCCGCATTTATTGATATCCCGGTCTGTCTGCCACAATTGTTACATGCAGTTGACTGTTTGTTTTATCCGACTTCGAATTGAGGGAATTAACCATGACATCACCCATTCTTACACCATCTGATACCCTGCGGGTTTACGATGATATCTTGCAAACGATAGGCAAAACACCCCTGGTGCGTTTGAAACGCCTGGGCGGCAACCTGCCATGCCCGATCTACGCCAAAGTGGAGTTTTTTAACCCAGGCGGCTCGGTGAAGGACCGCATCGCGGTCAACATCATCGAGGAAGCGGAACGTAGCGGACGGCTCAAACCTGGTGGCACGGTCGTGGAGGCAACTTCCGGCAACACCGGGCTCGGTCTGGCAATGGTGTGCGCCAAGAAGGGCTATAAGGCCATCTTTGTGCTGCCAGATAAGATGAGCCAGGAGAAAATCCAAATACTGCGGGCGTTTGGGGCACGCGTGGTCATCACACCCACTGCTGTCACCCCTGATGATCCACGTTCGTACATCAGCGTTTCCAAACGCATTGTGGAAGACACCCCTAATGCGATCCTCGCCAACCAGTACCACAACCCCGAAAATCCTCACAGTCACTACCTCACCACGGGTCCGGAAATCTGGGAGCAGACTGGTGGATTGGTAACTGATGTGGTGATTGGTATGGGTACGGGCGGCACGATCAGCGGC
>Ga0315291_10009147_pt1 | contig 12146 bp, 18 predicted proteins | sample YL17G12_20_MG_FD_203070 | JGI IMG/M metagenome (GOLD analysis project Ga0315291, IMG submission 203070) | Sediment microbial communities from Yellowstone Lake, YNP, Wyoming, USA - YL17G12_20 | ecosystem: Environmental > Aquatic > Freshwater > Lake > Sediment | place: USA: Wyoming | collected...
TACCGGCTGTTGTGGCTTCAGTGACCTTCGTGTCCCTGTAAATATCATGGGCTGCCCGTTCAAGCAAGGAAATACCATACGGTGAATCCGACCGGCCCATGAACTGATAGTGGAATACCTGCGAGGGCTCGAGCGTGATCGGCTGGATGCTGTTGCCCCGGTTATCATACCGTTGCGTGAATGACGTGATACTGCCTTTAAGGTCAGTATCAAACTCAAAACATTCCGCTGGTCGTGGCACGACATTAACGGGCACCTTTCCCATGCTGCCCCGGCCATACACGATCTCCGCAATACCGTCTCGCACAGTTTCAGCATCAACCATCATCTGCCAGGTAATATCGCCGAAGTTTATGCTGGTCAGGAAATCCTCAATCTCCTCTTTTGCTTTCTCGTTCTCACTTTCCAGTACATACCCCTCTCCAAGCGTGTAAAGCGGATAGAGGTCAATGCCAGACGCAACGTATCCGCCTTGTAGGTACATATTGCGGAATCCCCGCATTCTCTGAAAGTTCCGATTAGGGTCCTGTGTGAGGTCTAATCCTTTCCCGCCGCTATACGCTTTCGCCCGGGTGACGACGTTGTCGGTCGGGCCTTCCAATAAAGATAATGTTCGTCCGAATGCTTTGATTTTCATGTCTTTGCTCCAATGGTCCTGCTTGATGCTCTGATGTGACCCGGCGTTCTCAATGCCAGCGCATTATATCCGCCACTGGCCGCATCCACCTGATCGTCGTGCGCTCCTTCCGTTGGGAATAATACCAGTTCGTCCATAAGTGCTCCTGTGAAATGCCCGTGTAATATGAATAGATTGCCCTGTTCGGCTGCCGTGCTTAACGCCGCTGCTCTGCTGACCTTTGACCCCGTGCTCTTAATGCCCTTGAAATTATAGCCGGTAAGGACCTGCCGGGCGTAATGGTCAATGACATCAACACCTGCTGAGCCGGGTTCCTGTTCCATCCGGATCATGACTTCGTGCCCGTCAAGCTGTGCGGTCTGAAGGATAAGCGATTCAACTCCTGCCGGACGGCTCTGTGTGCGTTTAACGTCAAGAATGTAAACACGGCCGTCGTGAATACCGACAAGAGCGCCGGCTGTCCAATCGCCGCCGCCTTCCGTGGCTGCCTTATCCCAGTACCGGCATAATTGCATATTCCGGGGCGTGTTATCAGTGAGTTTCAGCCATTCCCGTTTGAACAACCCGCCTTCGGGTCTCACATCCCAGTTACCGCTTAAGAGTTGTTCCCGGGTAATGGGATCGAGTTTCATTAACGATTGAACGTATGCGTCACGGTCAAGGTGCGGGTTATCTGACAGGGATGCCGGGATAAACATACATTCTTTAACGCGGCTCTCTACCGCGATGAACCGTGCCTTTACCCATTCGTGCCCGATATCACCGGGGTTACTGGCTGCCCGCATGCGGATCGGGATATCCGAAGCTGCCAGCCGTCTCAAACGGGAGTGCAGGTAAAGGTATTGCACTTCCTTAAACTGGGTGACTTCATCAAATCCAACGAACTGGAACTCTGAACCCTGGTATCGATAATGGTCGCGGGGTGTGTCCAGGTATCCGAACGATACTGATGCGCCGGACGGGAACGACCATGTTTTCTCTTTATCATGCCAATGTGCGTCAGTACCGTTCAGCCATTCAAACGACCGTGACATGATCGCACCGGGTAACGAGAGATCCGCATAGGTGCGTCTCAATAAGAGTGCTGCATATCCGGGAACGTGGACATACTGCAGGGCTGCCATTAAGAGAGCGTCTGATTTCCCGCCGCCTGCTGAACCGCCATAAAGGATCTCCGGGATATGATCGCGGGTTAAGAACATCGCTTGTTTTGGCGTCGGTTCGTGCGGGATATACTTATTACACCGGACGGTTTCCAGATACCGGACGGCATACGGCATTTGTGCTGCGCTAATTAACGGGCAGGATTCCGACAAGTTTCTTCACCTCCTCGGTGATGTTTAAGGTGGTCTCGGTCTTGATCGGGGCACCGTCTTTACCCGTAATCTCTTGGATCTGTTTATCCCGCCATTCTGCCGGGAGCCGGTTCTTAAGCCAGAATATCTGTGCAGTGGTATCTGGAGCGACCTCTTTCTCGGTTACTTCCATCCGTTTCTTACCATCGGGTAACTGGATGACCTTCTTTTCCGTATATTTATACCCGATTGCCCTTTGGAATAGTGACCGTTCAACCTTCGCGTCCGCCGGTGCTTTGCCTTCCTTTAAGGCTTCGGAAAAGTCAGGGTACGTGTTAATCCAGACTTGGACGGTGTCAAGGTTCACCCCGATTGCTTCTGCAATCTGCTGGTTGGTTTTTCCCTTTCTTGCCAGCGATCGGGCGGTATCCGGGTGAATGTCGGGATTATAGCGGGACGGTCTGCCCATCTTCTTCTTTTCGCTTGGAGATTTCTTCTTGGTCATTCTATCAACCTAATCTCCTTGTCCGGGAAGGTGTCCTTATACCGCTGCAGGATTACTGCAACGTCGCAGAGTTTATATACTCGCCGTCGAAATGTCGAACTATGCAAACTTCTGAAGCGGTACAAAAACACGTGCAGGCAATCCGGGATTCCCCAAAAATGTCTGCCTTGAAAGATTCTCTCATGGGTTTCTGCGGAACGGTTGACTATCATAGAGACGCCAACGGGTTTGGTGTGCTTTATACCGACGGTGTCTCGTACATGGCTGAAAAAGCCGGTGCGGGTTGGTTGGTTTCCGATCTCGGAATAGTTAGCCGACATAAATTCTCCCGTATTGGCTTCCAATTATGGGTTCTACGAGTACCGGTTGGTGGTCGGAATGCGGAATTGACCATGAGAGAGGACACCAATGCCCCGATATTATACCGCCAGTATTATGATTGGACCGATTTTCCTTCGGGCACATTTGTTATGTACCTCCGGGACGGGGTTCTAATGCTTCCTTCGGAATACTGACAACACCAAACTCTTCTTTTATCTTCTTCGGGTCGCCTTTGAAAAATACCAAGACGTTCTGATGGCACTTTCCCAACTTCCGATACTCGAATTGTTTGGTAATCCTGATAGGGAGCGAACCGATCACATTGACAAGGATGCCTTCATTATAGAATTTACAACCAGCGTCTTCAAAGGCGATGATAGTATCCTTTACAAACCCGCGATAAATGCCCTTTTTATCCCTGATATCCCCCACGACAAAACAAGCGAAGCGGTTATCTTTAAGCATATCGCAGCATTGTTTTATGATGCCCCGGTATGTCTGGATAAACTCATCATACGTTCCGATAGCGGATAGATCGCCCGCATTATCTGAATAAACTTCCAGATCGTAGTATGGCGGGCATGAGAAGACAAGATCATATTGACCCGGAGCAAGTTCAGTTATCTTCTCGCTGTTGCCGCATATCCAGCGGGGTTTTATTGCGGGTTTAATGGTGTCTGCCTGTATTTCGTTGGCTTCTATCTGATCGGCTCTCAAATCAATGCCGGTGTACGGGTGTCCTAAATACCCGGCAACGATGCCCCGGACACTCCCCCCTGTAAACGGATCAATAACTGATCCGCCTTCAGGACAGAACCAACGGTATGCAATTTCGCAGAGGACAGGATCGAAGATGCTGGCTCCGTTTGTTTCTGGGTGTTCCTCTTTAATTTTACTTACATCAATTTGATCGGAATTCCCACGGAGATATTCTTTTTTCCCATACATATATTTCGCATTGGCATCAGACATTTTTAAAAGGTTTTTTGTTCCGTCTTTTGCCTTGTTCATAATTTTTCTCCCGTTCCCCGTTCCCCGTTCCCCGTTCCGGTAATCCATAGCGGGCATGAGAGAACCCCCGGGCGCTGTTTTTACCATACTTTATATTTCCCTCCTTTACTTGGATCGTTCCCTTCGCTGGGAGAATATGCGGGTTTATCAATTTGCCCCCCCCGTCCGAGTTCTGACTTTATACCTAATGCTATCCAGTACGCTTTCCGCTGTTGCCAGTATCCCTGCCGAGTGTCCAGCACAGAGAACGGAGGAACGATAAACTTCTCGGTGAGTTTTTGTTTTGCCTGCTCTACTGATGCACCGGGGATTTCGGGGTTGTTGAGATCGTTTAATAAACTCTGAAATTCAGCATCATCGAAGCCCGTGAACTCCAGCATTCCGTCAGCCTTGATCTCTTGCAGCAATGATACCAGCCGGGCGTCGTCCCATTCTCCTGTTATCTTATTCAGGGCAACGTTCAGCGCCTTCTCTTTATCTTTCGGGATATCCACGACCACGACATCGATCTGGGCATGTCCGAGTTCCCTCATTACTTTAAGCCGCTGGTGCCCGCCAATGACCGTATAGTCTGAATTAATGATGATCGGATCAACGTATCCGAACTCTTCAATAGACCGCTTGATCCGCTGGTATTCAGGGTCGCTGGATACGAGATCCTTACGGGGATTGTATTTCGCTGGCGATAGTTCCGAGATAAAGACTTTCTTAAAATTCACGTCCAGTTTTCCTCACTCAGTACACTCGTGTCGTGCTGATACCAGTGACATTCTCCCTTTCTCTCGGCTTTCTGCCGGTCCGGTTCTGTGCATAGGGGATACCTCCGGCACTCCGTACACTTCACCATCCATCACACCACATGAGTTATTGATACCCAACCGGTCTGATTCACGGCTGCACTGCCGCTTGTTCCGGACATCTTCCAGATATACGCACCGGGCGCAAACCCGTTAGTCGTGGTGAACTGAATATCACCGTAATAGACGCCGGTCGTGGTTTTCGTTGTCGTTACTGCCGTTCCGACAGTAGTCGTCCCATCGTCAAGGTAAGCCTGAAGTGTTGGGGCGGCTGCCAGATCGGTCGGTGTCGTTCCATCTGCCAAGGCATAGAACGGAACGGTTATTCTGTAAGTGCTTCCTAATCGCACAGGGGTTGGTGTCATTTCATCGTATCCTCCAAATTGATGCTTGACCGACAGGATCACGGAATACTGCCGGACCTGCCAGATCGGTTTTGGTCATAGTGCCCACATTTTGGCTTATGGCGGCTGTTGATGCCATTGATCGGATAGTTGCCGATCCGACCATATCAGTAACCGCAGATGCACCGGCACAGACTGCCCACCCTCCAAGAGTGGCAATCAGTGTGGCAATGAATGAAACGGCTGCGGATAATGTCCGGGATACACTGATTGATCGTGAAAAGGACGGGGTGATCTCTTCCGTCACGGATAGGGTGCGGTTCGCTGAGATTCTTCTTATCAGTGATACCGTGAACGTGAGTGGTGCTGATAAGGTCCGGTAAAAGGTTGAAATTCTTGATAGCAGGACCGTAAAGGTAAGGTTTGCCGCGAGTGTTCGATAGAATGTTATGGTCCTGGATAATGAGACCGTTGACGCGAGGTTTGCAGAAAGTGTCCGGTATCGTGTGGTGAGTGTTGAAACGGTTGTGGTGAACGTAGCTGAGGCGGACAGGGTAACGTACCGTGTTCCAGCCTGTAATGTTGCGATGAGTGAGACCGTGCTGGCCAGTGATGCCGATAAGGTTCGATAGATGGTTGCCAACCGGGAGAGGGTTACTGTAAAGGTCGCTGATGCTGCCAGCGTCCGGGACATTTGACGACCAATGGACACCGTGAATGTTACTGGTGCTGCGAGTGAACGATACAAAGTTAATGCCCGGGATACGGCAACCGCGAATGTTGCTGAGGCTGCTAATGAGCGGTATGTTTGGCGGACGATAGATACTGTAAATGTGGCGTTAGCGGCGATTGTTTGAAGTTTGGTCTTTACTTTTGTGAGTGCCGGGGTGAATGTAGCGGATACTGATAGTGAGCGGTAGAACGTCGCAATTTTTGACAGGGTAACTGTTGACGCGAGGGTTACTGATATCGTCCGGTATGTCTGCCTGATAATTGACGGGGTAAATGTTGCTGATGCACTGAGTGACCGGTATAAGGTCAATGCCTTTGACAATGTGGCGGTAAAGGTTGCATTCGCTGAAATCGAACGGGAGAAGGTGACGATACGTGATAACGAGGCTGTAAAGGTTGCCGAGGCTGATAGGGTGACGTACTTTGTTTTCTGTGATATGATTGAGACGGTACTCGCCAGTGACGCGGATAGTGACCGGTATAAGGTCAGTGCTTTTCCGATGGTTGTGGTGAAGGTTGCGTTCGCTGATAAAGACCGGTATCGTGTGGCGAGTCGTGATAGTGTCGCTGTGAACGTGGAATTAGCCGAAAGCGTCCGGTACATCGTGCGAAGGAGCGAGACTGTGAAAGTAGCCGATGCTGCAAGTGACCTGTTCATCGTCGTAATGGCGCGTGATAGTGTGACCGTAAACGTCGCACTTGCCGAAATCGCTTTTTGGAGTGTCTTTTGTTTTACGAGTGAAGCTGTGAAAGTTGCGGGTGCTGCAATCGACTTGTACATCTGCCTGATAATTGAGACGGTAAACGTAGCATTTGCGCCGAGTGTGCGATAGAGGGTTAATGCCCGCGACAGGGTGACCGTGAAGGTTGCGCTTGCCGAAATCGAACGGGAAAACGTGACGATACGGGACATCGATGTAGTAAACGTTGCAGTTGCGATGAGGGTGATATACTTTGTCTTTTGTGATAAGATTGATACGGTGCTTGCCAGTGATGCAGAGATAGACCGGTATAACGTCAGTCCTTTTCCGAGTGTTGCTGTAAACGTCGCATTTGCCGCGAGAGTTCTGTATGCCTGTCGTAATAATGAGACGGTAAAAGTGGCAGAAGCAGAGATCGTTTTCAGCTTTGTAACTATCCGCGATAATGCAACCGTGAATGTCGCTGAAGCTGCCAGAGTCCGGTATGTCTGCCGGATAATTGAGGGGGTGAAGGTTACCGACGCGCTTATCGTTCTCCAATACGTCGGAATTCTCGATAGTGCTGCGGTGAATGTGGCATTGACGGATAAAGTCCTGTACCGGGTTGCTAATCGTGAGAGTGTGGGGGTGAAGGTTGCCGAGGCTGATAATGAACGATACGCGGTAACGAACCGCGATAACGTCGCTGTGAACGTGGCATTGACTGATAAGGACCGGCTGAATGTTGTGATTTTTGATAGTGCTGCGGTGAATGTTGCATTTGCGGATACGGTCTGGTAGAAGGTTGATGCTCCAGTCCATGCAGCACTGACTTCATTCGACCACCCTTGCGATACACCGTCAATATACTTCGCCAGCCGATAATAGTAAGTATTGCCGCTTGACCCGGTATAATCATCAAATGCAGAATCTCCCCACGCCGTCTTTCTTAAATCCGCATACGTCCCGCCAGACCCGGTTTTTCTCTGAAGCAGGGCATAGAGTGTGGAAAGCAGAACGGTGAAGGTCAGCGATGCAGAAAGAGTTTTATTAATGGTCTTTTTGATTCCTATGGAAACGGTTGAGGCAAGGTTCGCTGATAACGACCTTGACATTGTGGTAATGGTTCTACTAACCGAAGGGGTGAAGGTTGCATTGGCTGATACTGACCGATTATATGTCTGTGTACCCCATGTAATCGTGCCAGAGAACGAAACATACGAACCGTATGCACCGGCATCTGCACCATCGAATTGTAAGGCGTGTGCAACCGCATATTCTTCTGTCGGATCGGATGAATCTTCAATCTCAATGACAACCCGGTCACCTGCTGCAAATGTCGTGTTTGTCAGACTTACCGCAGAGAAATATGTTACGAGCGCCGCAGTAGTACCAACCTCTGTTGCTGAATTTACGAGTGCGAGTATGTCTGCGGCAAACGTATCGGCGGCGTTCCACCGATATATTTTCACTCTCGGAAAGTTGTTCTGTTTTGCTCTGGTTTCGAGCATCGAGAGCGCAATCGTAACTGTCCACGAAGTCCATGTTTGAGCTCCAAGGGGATCGCTGACCCACGTTCCATAGTGAGAATAATGCAGATCGGGCGTGTTTGTGCCAGTACCGGAGTTTGACCGATCGTTTGACCCGGCGGTTATGGTCATCTTTGCCGGTGCTGCGTATGTGGCATACGATGAAGCGAAATCGTCTAAAATCGTATCGGCACTCTGCTTTGCGTTTGGTACTGGTGCATCAGCAGTTGCCGAGTTCAGATACAGTTTCGTTGCCATTACGGTTCAGTCCAGGTCAAGTGCATGTGGTCAGTAACGAATGATACTGCAAGGGTATAGGGATAGGTTGCACCACCGGTAGGATTACTCACAAACGGCTGCGCACAGCAAGCATAATCCATCCCCGTTAAAACGACAGCAGACTTGGCGGGGACTTGGACGTATGGCTGCGCCTGAAACGCATAGTCCATCCCGTCCAAATCATTGCTGTTCGGTAATGCCATTCTCTGCCATTTCCTGTCTTATACGTGCTAATTTCTCTGTCAGTAATCGTGCGGGTTCCAGTGCCTTCCACGCCTCATATTTATCAACCTCCGCCTGCATGAGAGATTGAGTGTAAAAGATATACTTCAGCATCAGAGTAGAACCATCATCTAAAGTTATATACGACCTCCGTTTTCCCGCCAAGTCTGGTGGTGAGGTGTATATTTTAGCGGTTGCAACGTTCGTCATTTCAATCACGCCTGTGAGATGGTCATATCATCCACCGTTACGGTGCTTGTTCCTGCGGAGTAAATCCCCCACACTTCAATTTCAATAACACCGGCTTCTGTCGGTGTGAACGTGATAGTGAGTTCTTCCCAACTGGTATCATCGGCTTTTGTTGCGGTAACGTCAGAGGGAACGCCTGCCAACTGCCCACCACGACATACCAGTTTACCTGCTACGTTTGTGGCATGACCTTTTATCATCCAGATTTTGACAGTGACAAGGGCGTTTGCGGCACAAGCAATTTTAGCAACTTTGAAATCAAGTGGATAAGTAGAGATGCGGGATCCTGCTGGTGTGAGCGTCCATGCAATCCCCGATGCTGTGTGCCGGGTGGTTGCCTGTGCGTTTATCGTGCCACCATCAGTGAATATCCAATGGTTGCCTGCGGTGTTGTCATGGTTGTGGGAGAACATACGGGCGTTTGCGTATGCTAACGACACTACTTCTGATGATTCTGCAATTGCGGCGTTAAAGATATAATTTGTTCCAGCGTTATAGATTGCGGCAGCTCCGTTCCCTGTTGTTGAGAGTGATGTTATTGTGTTGCTGCTGCCGCTGAGGTAAATCCCGGAACTGGTATTATTATTCGCATTGGTTACCGTCGTAAATGTGTTGTTGCTGCTGCTGGTGAGGTAAATCCCGTAACTGGTATTATTATTCGCATTGGTTACCGTCGTCAATGTGTTGTTGCTGCTGCTGCTGAGGTAAATCCCGGAACTGGTATTATTATTCGCATTGGTTACCGTCGTCAATGTGTTGTTGCTGCTGCTGCTGAGGTAAATCCCGGAACTGGTATTATTATTCGCATTGGTTACCGTCGTAAATGTGTTGTTGCTGCTGCTGAGGTAAATCCCTCTATTATACCGGCATACATTCAGGTAATTAACAGTAATATACGATTTTGATGATAACTGCAATCCATACCCGTTCCCGTTCAATCCATCAAAGAAGGTTTCTCCGGTTTGTAAGGTAGTTCCGGTATCATACCCCCCTTGGAACTGTATATTGTTCCCGGTAGTACCGCTATCCTGAACTTCCTGAACTACTGTTGCTGCTGCTGATGCAAGCGCTGTCTTGATAGTTTCCCGTTTATAGGTGGTCACGGTTTCAGTAGTACCGGAATACCCTTCACCCGTAGTAGCGTTATCGTTCGTTGCTGTATCAAGATTGACCGTTACACCATCAATATTCTTAATCCCATACCATCCTTCAGTTCCACCCTGTTCTGCGGAGTTCTTGCTGATGAGGGATTGTAGGTTTAATCCGCTTGTCGTGCAGGCAATGAAATCATCAAGGAGAAGGTTGCTGCTCGCTGTTGGTGCTGCTGTATCGGTATAAAGCGCAATGCTCTGGATAGATGCGCCGAGATTGCCCCCGCCCACTCTTGCAAGCGTAAGAGGTAGATACATCGCTGTTGATGGGATTGCAGGTATCAGGAATGTATCAACGGGTGTCGCACCTGCCGTATCTGAGCACAGACAGATTTTCCAACTATCGACAGCAACCGCAGCACTGTTCCGTATCCAGAATGATAGTTTCTGATACCCGGACAGGTTCAGCGTTCCCGTTGCCTTATACGCCTGTAAGATGCTTGCTTGTGGGCTGGCGTCAAGAGTAAGGAGTGCGGCGTACGTTCCCTGCTTATTTGTGGTAGAGGTTGACGGTGTTGTATCTCCCGCCCCCGTCCACGCCGTTTCACAAAGTTCAATCGTTGCGGTCTGTGCAGTGGTAAGCGTAACGGTTTTTGATAAGTCTGTCCATGCGGCTGTGCATCCTAACGAAGCGGGTGCCGGGCTTTTAGCAATCCTGATGGTATCTCCCGGAGCTATACGTGCTAAGGTTGCACCTAAGGTAATAGTTTTCCACGCAAGAGCCCACGTTGAGCCATCGTTACTATCGTTCCCGTTCTCGTAATCGAGGTAATATGTTGCCATAATTCATCTCCTGTAAAAAGAGATGATTATGATGTGGTATAAGTCAGGTCAAACGTGAACTGTATCACATCGTTCTGGACGACAGGAATCGCAGTGAATGTCCCGCGAATCAGCAACACTCCACCAGTGACCGGCGGACCGCCTGTACCGGCAGTATCGAATATACCGGCTTCCGAGATGCTCTTACCAGTTGCATTACAGGTGATTGAACCCACAGCACGATACACCGCACTTGAAGGATTGGTGATTGTTGCAGATGTGCGGTTCTCAGTACAACCCGTTAAGGTTTCAAGTGCCGTATTCGCAATCACCGGGTCAGTAGTACCGATACCCCAATGAATGTATTTCCACTTCCCTGCTCCGGCTGCATAGAGGTCAGTTGCCATCTGAATGATTCCCGCAGTCAATAGTTTTGTAGCTACCATGTTATGCTCTCCTACCAGTTATGGCGATGATTTTGTTCTTAATGCGATCCAGAATTGAGCCGCCAGAGACTACACCGTAGTTGATGACTCTGCCATCAGCGCAGATTTTTCTTGCACTGATCGTTACTTTCGGTTGTTCCGTTACGCTTGCATTCATTTTTGAGTTACCTTTCCCTGCTTGTTTTTGGGGAATGCCCTGATGCCGGGCTGACCCGGCAAACGGGTGAATTGTTATCCCTGCCAGACGGTATTAGGGGACGGATGATCTCCAGGATGAGAGGATATTTTGATGGAAGTTCTGTACCGTGGACATTTGCAGATGTGTTTTGAAATGCGGTCTATTCATGCGATACGTTTTCTGATCCCCTGTCTGACAGGTAATGGGCCTGTGGCCGGTCTGAACGGCGGTGTTTCCCCCTGGAGGCACAAGCCCTGGACGTGCAATACTGTTTTTTAAAATATGGGGTTTATTTCCCCGACGGGTTGCCGGCACCCTCGATCATCTGACCGTTTTCAAATTTGTAATACCCGCCGGTAAAAGTGACTTTAAATGACCAGAGACCGGCATTTTCTGCGGCGTCGATTTGTTTCAGGATCAGTTCCTTATTCTCCGGTGTTGCATCGAAGGTAGCCCATTCCCGATTGACTTTCTTTGCGACAGCCCCGGGCGGCGTTGGTGTCGGTGTGGTGGTAACCGTCGTCGCGGCGTTCTTTCCCAACTTAATGCCAGTAAGGGCAAAGACCGCAGCACCGAGCATGGCCATAGTCTGTTCAATCATTGAGAAGTCCGGTTGGCTGATTATACCCTGGCCGAAGTACCCGACAACTACCAGGACAACTGCGACAACAACGAGCTGCAGGAACTTAGTCTGGTCCCATGCTTCGGGATTCGTACCGTAATACTTCTCAGCATACTTCATTACAGCATAGAGGGCCGTAATAACGATACTGATGACAATTGCAATTGTTATGTTTTCCATGGTGTACACACTCCCCGTTCGGAAACGGGGCTATAAGAGAGAATGATAAAAGAAAGGGGTTATGATTTAAGATAGGGTGGATAGTTCAGATAGTTTGGATAGTGATTCTTCGATCTGTTCCAGTTCCAGGACCCGAAGGCAGATCGGGCAGGTGTCCGGGGCGGCCGTGTTCCACTTCGGGCGGGGCATGAACAACCACCCGCGTT
>Ga0315291_10009149_pt1 | contig 12145 bp, 8 predicted proteins | sample YL17G12_20_MG_FD_203070 | JGI IMG/M metagenome (GOLD analysis project Ga0315291, IMG submission 203070) | Sediment microbial communities from Yellowstone Lake, YNP, Wyoming, USA - YL17G12_20 | ecosystem: Environmental > Aquatic > Freshwater > Lake > Sediment | place: USA: Wyoming | collected...
GTGATGAACACCATCCGCGAGGTGTTTGAGCGGTTCGGGTTTGAGCCGCTGCACACGCCCGCCGTGGAACTGGCGGAAACCCTGCTTGGCAAGTATGGCCCGGACGCCGAGCGGCTCATCTATGACGTGCGCCAGCGCAGGGGCGACGAGGAATTGGCGCTGCGCTATGACCTATCCGTGCCCCTTAGCCGCATGGTCGCCATGCACCCCGACCTGACTCTGCCCTTCCGGCGATACCAGATCGCGCCGGTGTGGAGGGCCGAGCGTCCCCAGAAAGGCCGCTACCGCGAGTTCTTCCAGTGTGACGCGGACATCGTTGGCTCCGCCAGCATGTTGGCCGACGCCGAAATCATCGCGCTCATCTACGACATCCTGGAGCAGCTCGGCTTCAAGCGATACACGACCAAAATCAACAACCGCAAGGTGCTGGCCGGCATTGGCGTCTACGCGGGCGTGCAAGGCGAGGCGCTCGCGCATCTGTACCGGGCCATTGACAAGTTGGATCGCATCGGCCCCGACGGCGTCCGGCAAGAACTTGCGGCGGGCGGCATCGGCGAAAAAGTCACCGCGCGGATGATGGACCTTCTACAGGTGCGCGGGCAGAGCAAAGCCATCCTGCCCGAAATGATGAACCGTCTGGAAGGAATTGACGTCGCCGCCGAGGGGCTGAATGAACTCAAAGACCTGGTTGGCTATCTGGACGCGATGGGCGTAGCCGAGAGCGCCTACCAGATTGACTTCTCTATGGTGCGCGGGCTGGACTACTACACGGGGCCGATCTACGAAACGATCGTGGAAGAGCCGAAGATTGGCAGCATCACTGGCGGCGGCAGGTTTGACCGGCTGATTGAGATGTTCTCCGAGAGGGGTTATCCAGCGACGGGGACGACCATCGGCATTGAGCGCATCATTGACGTGATGGACGAACTCAACCTGTACCCGCCGACCCTCCACCGCACCCTGGTGGACGTCCTGGTGGTGCAGTTTGACCCGGCGCTGGTCGGTCCTGCGCTTCAGATGGCCGCACAGTTGCGCGAGAAGGGCCTGCGCGTAGAGGTCTACTCCGACCCCGCGCCCCTGCGCAAGCAGTTCAAATACGCCAGCCAGAAGGGTATTCCCTTTGCCGTGGTGTTGGGGCCGGATGAGATTGCCCAGGGTGTTGTGGCCGTCAAGAACCTGGAACTCGGTGAGCAGCGCACGGTTCCGCAGGCCGAGGCCGCATCCCTGATTCGCAACTGGACTCCTGCCTCGTGACGAAGCCGAAATCCTGCAACTCATCCGCGGGTGCGAGGTTTGTTCTTCCCACTACTCCACAAACGTCGTCACCTCGGACATGGGGCGACGGGATGTTCGTCCCGCAGGTTCTTTCGCCGCATGACCAATGGGGAAGATGGCAACCGGGCGCAGGTATTGCGGGAGTCGCAGCACCCTCGCCGCCTGCTCTTCGTCGAACGCGCCGACCCAGCACGTCGCCAGCCCCATGTCCACGGCGGTGAGCATGATGTGCGTGCCTGCGATGGCTGTATCCTGAATGGTGTACAGGTCGCGCCCCCTGTCGCCGTACCGTGAGGCGGAGCGCCCGGCGTCAGCGCAGACCACGATGGCCACTGGCGCTTCGGCGACGAAACTTTGGCCGAAGGCGGCCTCGGCCAGGCCATCCTTGACCTCCTTGGAGCGCACAACGTAGAAATGCCAGGGCTGGCGGTTGCCCCCGGAGGGGGCCGCAATAGCCGCTTCCAGCAACCTTCGCACCTGTTCATCGGAGACGGGTTTGTCCGATTGGTACTGGCGCACGCTGCGGCGGGTGCGAATCACGTCCCAGAATTCCATCCTCTCACCTCATCAGTCTCAGATTCCAGTGTTTGAGGCTCTCGGTCAGCCCGTAGTCCGTCATGTCCATCTTGAGAGGCGTCACAGAAACAAAGCCTTGCTTGATCGCCCAGAAATCTGTTCCCTCCAGGGATTCGCCGTCGGGCGGGTCGCCGCCAATCCAGTAGTAGGTCTCGCCGCGAGGGTCCGCGCGCTCAATCAGCACATCCTTGTACACCCTTCGGCCCAGGCGGGTGATGATGATCCCCTGGATTTCCTGAAACGGCACGGCGGGGACGTTCACGTTCAGCAGCGTCCCTGGCGGAAGCCCACGGCTCAATACTTCCTGGGCGATTGACGCCACGACCCTGGCAGCCGACTCAAAATCCCAGCCTTCCCACCCGTCGGCGGACGCCGCGATGGCGGGAATCCCCGACACGACGCCTTCCATTGCCGCGGCCACCGTGCCGGAATAGGTCACATCCTCCCCCATGTTGGGGCCTTTGTTGATGCCCGAAACCACCAGGTCAGGGCGGTTATCCAGGACGCCGAGCAGAGCCAGCGCCACGCAGTCGGAGGGAGAGCCTGTCGTCACCAGGGCCTCCGACCCGTCGTTGAGCGTGCCACGCTTGACCCGCATGGGCTTGTGCATGGTTTTCGTGTGGCCCGCCGCCGACCAACTGTGGGCAGGCGCCAGGACGGCGATCTCCCCCAACGGGGCCAGAGCCTGCTTCAGCGCGACCAAGCCGGGGGAATCTACGCCATCGTCGTTGGTGAGGAGGATGTAGGGCATGGAATCTCCGTAATCTACAGAAGGATGTTTCGTTGCCGCTCATCCCGCCATGCTACGGGTGCGAGGGGCGGCGCGGCAGAACCCTTCTTCTCCGGCTTGGGTCGGTGAATGATCTGGATGCGCACCTTCTCGCTCTCGGTCTTGTTCCCCGCTGAGTCGTAGGCGACGGCATGGAGGGTGTGTGTCTCGGTGTAGCCGTGGGTGTCCGAAATGACGGACATGCCATTGGCCCAAATCTGCGTGATCAGCCCATTCTCGCCGGTGATGACTTCGGTCACCGTGATAACGCCCATGATCACACTGCCATCCGGGTTTGTGATGATTCCCGTGGTGGTGATGGCCGTCCCCGCCACGGGAATCGTGTCGGACATGACAATGGTCCACTTCTGGCTGTAGGGCGCGACGGTCGTGAGCCCGAACGACTGAGGCTGACTGTCTATGAAGAACTCCACGCGGTCCATGGACAGGTTGTCGCGGGCGTCCGCCTGGACATTCACGTAGTCATCCTGTTCCTTGACGTATACGTCGTCCTGGTCTGGATGGATCAGGGTGACTTTCGGCGGCGTGTTGTCCACGTTGACGTGGATGGCAGTTTGAGTCACGCCCTGGTCGTTGCGGACGACGGTCAGTTGCAGCGTGTACAAGCCGTCCAACTGGCTCACTTCCCAGAATTCCAGCGGCCCGTTGGTGACTTGGTTGTAGTGCTCGCCTCCGATTTGGCTCCAGGCAGATGGATTTAGCCCCTGGCCGTATTCCAGCCGCCAATGGTGAAAGTTATCCGAACGGGCGTTGCCGATGATGACCACGCCGGTGCTGACGTACGAGTACGGCGCAGGAGAGATAATCGCCACATCGCCCTGAGCCGGGCCGGGGCCGTAGGCGTCGTCGTACTGCGTGGGCGGCTGGGGAATTCCCTGCTCGCGCACCCAATCGGCGGCACGGGGCGGGTATATCTCAAACACCCGCGACTCCACCAGTTCGGGCGGGGTGAAAATCGTCGCCAGTCTGCCGGTGACCTTGTTGATCTTGAACTCGCGGTGCATGTCGCACGGCTGCGATGGCTCCGTCCCCGCGATGAAGATTTCCTTGACCGGGCTGGGGCAGTTTTCGGTCGCCACCAGACCCGAGAGGGGACACACGTAGGCCTCAATGATTCCGGGCGGCCGCTTGAATTCCATCACTGGCAGGTTCTCGTGCACCTTCTCCATGAATGCGTTCCACGCAGGCCCCACCGCCCGCGAAGCCGGGATACGGCCCATCGGCTCGTAGTCCGTGTTCCCGCACCAGAATCCGGCAGCCAATTGCGGCGTGAAGCCGATGATCCAGTCATCGCGGAAGTCGTTGGTGGTGCCGGTTTTGACCCCCGCCGGGCGGCTGAGTTTCAACACGCTATCGGGCCCAAAGGCTGCCGTGCGAGCGTTGTTGTCGGAAATCATATCCTGGATCAGGTAGGCCAATTGGGGACTGAGCACTTCGCGCGTGGAGGGCTGGGTGAACTGCTTGATAACCTTGCCTTCCCGATCCGTCACCAGAAGGATAGCAACGGGGTCCAACTGCCGGAAGCCGGGTTGCTGCTTGTCGGGCGGGATGGACTGACCAGCCATCACGCCGCTGTTGGCGAAAACGCTATACGCATAGGCCATGTCTAACAGGGTCGCCTCGCCGCCGCCCAGGGTCAGGCTCAGCCCGTAGAAGTCCTGGGTCAGAGTATTGAGGCCCATCTGATGGGCCGTGTGGATGACATTTTTCACGCCGACCTTGCTGAGCATCTCCACGGCGGGGATATTCAGAGAACGGGCCAAAGCCAGCCGCATCCTCTGCGGCCCCATGTATTTCAGGCTGTAATTCTCGGGAACGTAGGGTGGGTTCGGCGAATCGTCAAACGCCTGGCGTACATCCAAGAGCATCGTCGCGGGGGTGTAGCCCTGAGCCAACGCTGTCACATAGTTGAAAGGTTTGAACGAGGAACCGGGCTGACGGGGCGAGAGGGTCACATTCACCTGGCCCTTGATGGTCGTACTGAAGTAGTCCAGCGAGCCAATCATGGTCAGAATCTCACCCGTGTTGGGGCGAATGACGATCACGCCCGCGTTGTTGATGTCCCACTTCTCCTCGCGCAGTTTCGCGATTTGCTCCCGCGCGAGTTTTTCCGCAATCTGCTGCATGTCCCAGTCCAGCGTGGTATAGACGCGCAGGCCGCCCTGGTACACCATGTCAGGGCCGAACTCATCCTCCAGCAAACGGCGGACATACATGGCGAAATGGGGCGCGTCAATCTCAAAGCGCTTCTGGGGCGCGATTTCCAGCGAGGTCTGCTTTGCATCCACCGCCTGCGCCTCGGTGATGTACCCCTCACGGAGCATTTGATCCAGAACAAGGTTCTGGCGCTCCTCTGCGGCTTCGGGGTTGTCGATTGGGTTCATTCCAGGATACTGAGGAATCGCGGCCAGCATCGCGCACTCGGCCAGGTTCAGTTCACCCGCGTGCTTGCCGAAGTACGTCTGAGCCGCGGCCTCCACGCCGTAGGCCAGGTTGCCGTAGAAGTTATTGTTTAGATACCATTCCAGGACTTTGTCTTTCCCATCGCGGCCCGGGTAGCGCCGCGAAATCTCCAGGGCCAGGATGGCTTCTTTGATCTTGCGCTCATAAGAGATAACGTACCGCTCTTCCGGAGGGATGAGCACATTTTTCACCAACTGCATGGTGATGGAACTTGCGCCCTGGATTTGCTCACCCCGAAAGTTGGAGAGGGCGGCCCGCGCGATGCCTCGCAGGTCAACGCCAGGGTTCTCGTAGAAGGTCCTGTCCTCAATGGCGACAGTCGCCTGGCGCATTTGCACAGGTATCTGGTTAATCGCCAGGTATGTGCGGTCGCCCCACTGCGGATCAAAGATCTCGTAGAGGAGATGCTGGCCCGTGCGGTCGTAGATCTTCGTCGTTTCAAAGTCCTTCTGTGCTCGCTCAATGGCGCTGGGGTCGGGCAGGCCCTGGGCGAAGTAGGCGTAGACGCCCACCACAGTCCCGGCGCCAGTGAATAGCAGAGCCAGCAGGCCGCCGAAGAGAAGAGCCGCCAACCCCAAGGCGATCTTCACGATCAACCCCATGCTGTTCTTCTTCGGGTGGTTGCGGTGAAGCATAACTCGTTTGGTTCCTGGTCTCATGGATAAACACCTGCGAAACTGGGAAAATCTGCGTGCGTGTTCATAGTACCTGAAAAGAGGGGCTTGCGCAAATGGAACCGACGCAGGCAGCCTGGGAAGCGTGCAGGTTGCGAGCGACTGTCTACAGCGTCTTCTCCAGTACGGCAAAATGAGACAGGCCGAAAACGCGCAGGGGCGTGCGTTCCAGGGCGTAGGTCACGGCGCGGAGCAGCCTTCCCAGCGCAGGGCGGCGGTAGACCATCTTGTCGTAGCCTGGGTAGATTTGGGTGTGCAACACGACCTTGCAGGGCAGGCCGCGCCACAGCCGCCGCAGGCCCCGCACAGTGTAGGCGCGGACGTGGGGGCAGAGACGGTTGCGCAGAGCGTCCGGCAGCCAGCTGACCAGCGGAATGTTGCCAAAGCGGTATTTGCCGTGCCAGTAGCAGCCGTGGGTTTCAAAGAAGTAGAGCCGATTGGGGACGAAGATGACCAACCTTCCGCCGGGGGCGAGCACGCGCACGGCCTCGGCCACCGATTGCCGGTCGTCGTCCACGTGCTCCAACACCTCGTGGAGCAGCACGACGTCAAAGAAGCCATCCGGGAAGGGCAGCCGTTCGGCGGGCGCGACCTGAATGTTGGGGAGGGTCTGGCTGGCCTCGGTCACCTTCTCCGGGTCCACGTCCACGCCCCAGACCTCGCTGCTGTACGCGCGGAAGTGGCGCACGTACATCCCAAAACCGCACCCCACGTCCAGGATGCGCTTCCCGTCCAATGGGGCGTACGCGCGGATCATCTGCAATCGGCGTTCCTGCCCGAAGGCCCATGCCTCGCTTGGCCGGCCCAGGTGGATGCTCTTGTCCTCTTGTCGCGCCATCATTTCAACCCCACGTAGATTGCGACCGTGCCCAACATCAATTTCTGACACCCAACCCACCGGAATCCGGCCTCATGAAGGTGCCGCATGACCTGTCCGCTGGTCATGAAACGGTTCAGCGAGTCGGGCAGATAGGTGTAAGCCTCGCGGTTCCGCGCCAGGGTTCGCCCCAGGATGGGCACAACTCGGTTGAAATACAATCCGAACAGGTTCCTAAACACGGGCAGTGTGGGCTTGCACATTTCCATGCACGCCAGCCGCCCGCAGGGACGCAGCACCCTCCGCATCTCGGTGAACAGCCCTGCGACGTCGGTGATGTTCCGCAGAGAGAATGCTGTGGTCGCCGCGTCAAAGGTGTCATCGGCAAAGGGCAGGCGCAGGGCGTCGCCATGGACGAGCGTCGCATTTTCTGCCTTGGCTCGGCGGGCTTTCTCCGCGGCCAGAGCCAGCATTGGGCGGGCGAAATCCACGCCCACGACCTTGCCGGAGGGGGCGCGTTCCGCCAGGATAAGCGTCACATCGCCCGTACCGGCGGCCACGTCCAGCACCCGCGAATCCGGCGAAAGGTTCGCCCGCTCGGCAAGTGTCCTCCGCCAGGACAGGTCGCGCCCCAGCGAAAGGACGCGGTTCATCCGGTCGTAGTGTCCGGCCATGCCGGAAAACATGTCCAGGACGTATTGGCGTTTGCCCTCAGGGGATACGAAAGGTTCTGTGTTTGGCATTGGCTTCTTTCCCAGACATCCGAAGTCTCAGCGACTTCGGATGTCTGGGGCGTAGTATAGCCAGTTTCCGCACGGGCGGCAAACAAAAAGCGGAGGACGCAGCGCCCCGCGCCCTCCGCGATTGGGGCTTCAACAGACTACTGCTTTTCGTAGGGCTCGCCATCGGCGGCAGGCGGCATAGCGCGGCCAATCACGCCCGCCAGCACGACCATCGTGACCAGGTACGGGGCCATGAGCAAGAACTCCGACGGAATCGGAACACTCAGAATTTGCAGTTTAGTCTGGAGCGAGTCGGCAAATCCAAAGATCAGCGACGAGCCAAAGGCCCCAAAAGGTGTCCATTTCCCGAAGATCATGGCCGCGAGACCGATGAACCCCTTGCCCGCCGTCATCACCTCGTCAAAGCGCCCCACCGAGCCGATGGTGAAGAACGCGCCGCCGATGCCCGCCACCATCCCGCCCAGGATGACGTTGATGTACCGTGTGCGGAAAACGTTGATGCCCAACGTGTCGGCGGCCTTGGGATGCTCGCCCACGGCGCGAGTGCGCAGCCCCCACCGCGTGTAGAATAGCATCACGTGGATGACTATCAGCAGGATGAAGGTGATATAGATGAAGATGTTGTGTTCAAAGAAGACAGGGCCGATGATGGGAATCTTTGAGACCAGGGGAATTGGCACCTGCTTGAAGATGCCGGGGCTGTTCAGGTGCTGGTACGTCTGCAAGAATTTTGCGCTAAGGTAACTCGTGATCCCTGTGGCGAAGATGTTGATGACGGTTCCGCTGACGATCTGATTCACCTTGAACTTGATGGACAGCACCGCCAGCACAGCCGCCAGGAGAGCGCCTGCCAGCATCGCCGCCAGCAAGGCAATCCAGAGGTTGTGGGCCACGCTCCCCACCCAGGCGGCGACCATCGCGCCGGTGAGCATCATCCCCTCAATGGCGATGTTGATGACCGCAGCCCGCTCGCACAGGACGCCGCTCAACGCTCCCAAGGTGATCGGAATGGCGCGAACCAGACTGGAGGAAAGCATTCCCACGAGGTTCATGGATTTGTCACGCGCCGCCCAGATGAGGAAGGCCGCGATGAACGCAAACGCGACAAACCCAAGCGCCCCTCCGGTGCTGCGGAAACCCTTAGCGATTTGCCAGCCGCCCAGGAAGGCGCACGCCACGGCCAGAACCCACACGCTAACCTGCACGGGCAGCACCAGGTCGGGCAGACGAACGGCGACGGTGGCACGCCCCGGATTCAGCCCAAAGGCGGTCTTCATGCCCGGCTGCGTCCCTGGCAAGAAGAAGGCCAAAATCGCCACCGCCACGAGCAGGAAGAACACCCCCATGCCGATGTGCCGCCGCTTGGAGATCGCGGTCCGAGCGTTTTGTGCGACAACAGCCATGAATGTCCCTCTCTGTTCTATATCACTTCAACTACTGACCCCAGCCACGGGTCAGAACGGTTTCTGCGCCTTCACGCGCCAGGCGGATGCGGTAAATCCACCGGATGATTGCGGGCGCGGCGATGAAGATGATCACCAGCGACTGGAGGATGGAGATGATGTCTATCGGAATCCCCGCCAGCGACTGCATGCGGGTCGCGCCGCTTCGCAGTGTGCCAAACAGGAACGCGGCCAGGACAACACCCACGGGATGGCTCTTCCCCAAAAGCGCCAGCGCGATGCTGTCAAAGCCGTAGCCAGAAGAGAAGGCGCTCGCGAGGTTATGGTTGACGCCGAGCACCTCGTTCGCTCCGGCCATCCCTGCAAGCGCGCCGCTCAGGAACATCGCCAGGACGAAGTTGCGCGTGACGCTGATGCCCGCGTACCGGGCTGCGTCTGGGTTGGCGCCCACGCTGCGAATCTCAAACCCAACGGTTGTCTTGAACAACAGCCAGTACACCAGACCGGCTATGATCAGCGCCACGAACAGTCCCGCGTGCAGCCGAATGGGAGCGGGGAAGAACTTCGGCAGCCATGCGGATTCCTGGATGGCCGGACTAATCGGCACATAACCTGGCCGTTTCATAGGCCCATTCAACAGCCAGTCGCTGAGCCTGAAAGCGATGTAGTTCATCATAATCGTATTGATGACTTCGTGCGCGCCGGTCTTGGCCTTCAGAAAGCCCGGAACAGCGCCCCAGAGGCCCGCCGCGACGGCCCCCGCCAGGAAAGCCAGCGGCAGGTGGATGTACATGGGCAGCCCTTTCACGGAATAGCCCACGAAGACCGAAGCCAACGCCCCGATGAAGATCTGTCCCTCCACGCCGATATTGAACAAGCCACACCGGAATCCCAGCGCCACCGCCAGCCCGCCAAAGATGTAGGGTACCGATGTGACCAGGCTTTCGGTGATGGGCCAGAAGGCCTGGCGCAGCGGTGCGGTATCACCCGTCGCGCGGAGCGCCGCAATCGCCTTGCCGAACTCCGCTGGGTCGCCGATGGATCCCTTGAACATGGCGCCGTAGGCGCTGGCGATGGTCTTCCACGACGCGGCCAGAGCCTTGCCCGGCGCGGAAAAGAAGTGCCTCCACAGGTTCAGCACATCCAGGTCTGTGACCAGGATGACGATGGCGCCGATGACCAGTGCCGTGAACACAGCCAGCACAGGAAGCAGGATTGCGTCCAACAGACGACCTCGCGCTGGTCTGAGGAGCATCTTTGCCAGACTCTCGGCGTGAGTATCCGCCTTCTCTTGCTGGGCTGGTGGTTTGTGTTCGCTCAAGTTGCTCTCCTCACCTGCAATGCTCACAACGCCGGGTTCTCTTCGACCGCAGCTTTCTCCGCCGCGGCCAGCGTATCTTCAACACGCACACCCGCCATCAGCAACCCTAATCTTTGTCGGGTTGCTTCGGCGGCGGGCAGAATCGCCATGAATTGTCCGCGGTACATAACGGCGATCCGATCCGAAAGGGCCAATATCTCATCCAATTCAGGCGAAACAAGCAGCACGGCGCACCCCTCATCCCGCTTCTGGGCGATGCGCCGGTGAATATACTCTATAGACCCTACGTCCAGACCTCTGGTCGGCTGCGAGGCGATGAGCAGCTTGATGGGCCGTGAGAACTCGCGGGCCACGATGGCCTTCTGCTGGTTGCCGCCGGACAGGGTGGATGTCGCGGCGTATATGTTGGGCGTGCGAATGTCAAACTGGCAAGCGCGATCCGCAGCGGCTTTGACAATCTCTGAACTCTGGAGCGACAGTCCTTTGGCGAACGGGGGCAGGTAATAGGTGTTCAGCACCAGGCAATCGTGGACAGGGTACGACAGCACCAAGCCGTCTTTCTGGCGGTCTTCGGGCACGTGAGCCACGCCCTGTTCCAAAATCTTGCGCGGCGAGGCTTTGGTCACATCTGTGCCGCTGATGCGGATGCGGCCCGTCTCGGCGCGGGCTAGGCCGGTGAGGGCCCGCACGAGTTCTGTCTGACCGTTCCCCTGGACGCCCGCGACGCCGAGAATCTCGCCCGCGCGAACGTCAAAGGAGACGCCGCGCACCGCGAGATTGCCGCGGCGATCCACAACGTGCAAGTCTTCCACCTGCAGAACCACTTCGCCGGGCGTGGCAGGCTTCTTCTCCACGACCAGTTCCACCTCGCGTCCCACCATCATCTGGGCTAGTTTTTCCAGAGTGGCCTCTGCGGGCGTTGTGGTGCCCACCGTCTTCCCCTGCCGCAGAACCGTGATGCGGTCGGCGTTAGCCATCACTTCTTTCAGTTTGTGCGTGATGAAGATGATGGACTTTCCTTGTTCCCGCAGGGAATTGATGATCTTGAATAACTCCTCCACTTCCTGCGGCGTGAGCACAGCCGTAGGCTCATCCAGGATCAAGATGTCGGCTTTGCGGTAGAGGACTTTGATGATCTCCACGCGCTGCTGCACGCCCACGGGCAGGTCTTTGACGTAGGAATCTGGGTCCACTTCCAGTTTGTATTGGTCGGAGATCTCGCGGATTCGGTCCGCAGCCTTCCTCCGGTCTAGGAAGATGCCGTTGTGGATGGATTCCACGCCCAGCATCACGTTTTCAGCGACGGTGAAGACCGGCACCAGCATGAAGTGCTGGTGCACCATGCCAATGCCCAGACGAATGGCGTCGTTGGGCTGGTGAATCTCCGCCTTTTTGCCGCGGACAAAGATTTCGCCGGCATCGGGTTGATACAATCCGTAGAGGATGTTCATCAACGTCGTTTTGCCGGCGCCGTTTTCTCCCAGCAAGGCGAGGATTTCACCTTCTTCCAGCTTCAGGTCAATGTGGTCGTTGGCGAGCACGCCGGGGAAGGCCTTGGTGATCCCGCGCAGTTCAAGAACAGGGGCCATGTCGCTCCTTGTCTGTGTATGCTCTCGGAAAAGCAGGTGACGTTCTACCACAAAAACACCAGGACACTAGGAAAAGCCCTAGTGTCTTCGTGTCTTAGTGGCGAAGCGAATTGGGCCGCCAATAGGCAGGCTGGGCGATACCCGAAGGCATCGCCCAACCTGAGACGATATAACTGTCAGACTACCACTTGATCTTGCCCGCGATGATGTCCGCGGTGATGGCGGTCAGTTCACCCGCGAGGGTAGCCGGCACCTTGCCCTCGTAGTCATGGAACCCGGCAATGCCGACGCCCTTGTTCGCGAGCGTGCCCAAGTAGTTGCTGCCGCCCTTGAACGTGCCATTGAACATAGAGTTGATGGTGTCATACACAGCCGCGTCCATGTTCTTGAGCACGCTGGTTATGTAGGTCTCCTTGTACTCAGGCGCGCTGATGTACCAGTCGGTGTCAACACCGACGATCATCAGGCCGCGTTCCTTCGCCGCTGCGCCAGCG
>Ga0315291_10009150_pt1 | contig 12144 bp, 8 predicted proteins | sample YL17G12_20_MG_FD_203070 | JGI IMG/M metagenome (GOLD analysis project Ga0315291, IMG submission 203070) | Sediment microbial communities from Yellowstone Lake, YNP, Wyoming, USA - YL17G12_20 | ecosystem: Environmental > Aquatic > Freshwater > Lake > Sediment | place: USA: Wyoming | collected...
CAAATAGCGTCGCGAAATGTTGCACGGCATCGACGGCAACTTCCCCCACGCGGTCGAGCAAGTTGGCGGGGGCGAGCGGCTGAACGGCCTTGGGGATGACCGCGATGGGCACCCCCCCCTCCGCCGACCGCCGGATCAGGATCTCCGCAGAGGGTTGGGTTGCGACGTGGCGACTTTCCAGTGCCGCCTCCGCTTCGCGCGTGGCGTAAACTTCGATTGTCGTGGCGCCAGCGCGCAAGCTGCGCGAGTCGTATGCTCCCAGGTTGAAGCCCGCCACCGGAATCGCTCCGCGCGAAATCCAGTGGCTGTGCTTCCAGCCCGCCGTAACGGTCTCCTCCACGCGGTCGCCGGTGGCCACCAGGGTCAGCCGCTCGGGGTACTGAAACGTCAGGTCGTAGTTTCCCCGCGGCATCAAACTGCGGTTCGGGTACCAACTCCCGCGTTCACCTACTTTCAGCACGCCATTACCGACTTCCGTGATGACGTTTCCCTGATAGGCAAAACTCAAACGAAAGCGCTCCCCGACCGGATGAGGCGCGGGCAGCACAACGACGATCCAGTCGTTCCCGCGCGCCGCCACCTCCGACTCTTCCAGCGAAGGATTCTGAAAGAGGGTGAGTTTCTGCCCCGCTTCGTCCCGCACTTCACTCACTTTCAGGAGGCGTGAGAGTTCGAAGACCAGCACCCGGTCGGCGCCCGAACGCGATTCAATTTCCAGTTCCGCGCGCCCCTCCAGGCTGTTGTCGATGCCGATCCGCGTGTCGATTTTGTAAGAAATGACCCGGATCGAACCCACCAGCAGCGCAGACCTCTGCCTCTCGCCTCGCTGGCTGGGAAACGAACACAAGACGTCTGAGAACGCCCTCCCGCGGTTCCGCCGCACGGCGCCCACGCGGACCGACTCCGGCTTGCGCTCGTCAATCTCCACCTGGAAAATCCCCAGGTTCGCGCCCTCGATGTAGGTGTGAAACGAAGGAGTGTCACGCTGGCCCAGCAGGTCGATGAGAATGCGCGTTGAGTATTCCGGGTTCAGCCGCCGCACAACGGGATTCCATTGGCCGGCGAAACCGGTGGGTTGTTCGGGCTCATCCGGCTCCGGCCGGCGCGCGTGCGCCATCAGTTCTCGCGCCGTCTCATCGGTGAAACGGAGGTAGATCAGCCGGAATTGTTCTTCCAAGATCGGCGATGCCGTGAAATTCGCCAGACTCCGTTTCTCGGCGGGGTTGGGCGGAATCAGCAGCACCTCGCCGTCCCCCGCAAAAACCGCGCCCGTGATCTCTCCGTTCACCGGAGCGAAGAACCCGATGGTGCCGCGGTTGAAGTAAAGATTCACCCGGTCACGCGTGATCTGCGCGTTGCGCAGGACGTAAATTTCCGCAGGGTCGATTGCGACGTCGTTCAGTTTGTCAAGAAGCTCCTGCGCGTTCGTGGATGTCTGCGCATGGACCGCGTTCCCCCACAGCAGCACTACACACACCATCAGTCCCGCGAGTCTGGTTTTTCGAATTTCGAGTTTCGATAGCCCGATTTCGGGGTCCGGGGCGTCCGATTCTCCGATTCGGGGTTTCGGATTTTGGATTAGGGCTGCCCGTGGTCCTTGTTGTGTAGTTCGTCGCTGCAGGTGAGTCACAAAACTCGAATTTCGAAGCTCCAGCTTCCAGTTTCCAATTTCCATTTTCGGCTTTCCCACTTTCAGGCTCGACTGACTGTCAACCGACGGCTGCCAGCTCTACTGTAGACTCTTGCGCACCGTTGTCAATCGGACATCGCCCGCCGACAGGGGCCTTCCTCGCAGTCGAGGCTCATCCGCGCTGCACTGGGCATTTCTCGACGCAGGCGCGGGGGTGATGTATTATCACAGGCAGGATGCAGGGCAGCATTCAACCAAGTTGGGGACGCAACCTTAGATTATCAGAAGCGAGCAGTTCCCGTTTTCCGTCCGGGTCAGCAGGATACGAGGGGAGAAAGCGGACCAGACCGCAGGCGTACGGACCAACTCCGGGCTGCTGGCTGCTCGCCGTGTTGATTCTGTGCATCGGTCTCACACCGTCAAATCTTCTCGCCGACGTCATCTACCTCAAAAACGGCCGCAAGATCGTAGCCGCGGTGTCGCGCGAGGACGCCAAACAGATTTATCTGGTCCGCGAGGGCGGTGAGTACGCGCTCCCCCGCTCGCTGGTCGAGCGTGTTGAGAAGTCGCCCCCTCCCGCAGCGGAGGAACCCGCGACGGAGAATTCCGAACCACCCGAGCAGGCGCGCGACCTTCCCCTGCCGCCTCCGCCCGCCGCCGAGGAAAACCCTGGCTCTCCTGTCATCAGGGACGGCATCATTGACGAAGCCTACCTGCGGCAGCTTGACGACGACTTCAGCCGCAACCCGTCGGCCGATAACCAGGGGCGACTCAAGCAGGGTTACCGCGAGGCGGCGATCTTCCAGGTGCGCAAGGGTGACGCCGAAGCAGCCATCGAACGCTACCGGCACGTGCTCAAGTCCGTTCCCGACGATCTCAGTTCGACGCTCGCATTGGGCTACCTGCTCGTAACTCAGAACCATTTCCTGGAGGCCATGGACCTGCTGCTGCCCGCGACCGACCGCAAGCCGCGCTCCGCCGACCTCCACTTACTGCTCGGCTCGGCGTTTTACGGGATGGAAAACCTCGACCAGGCCATCACGGAGTGGAACAAGGCGCTGGCCATCCAGGACAACCCCAAGGTCCGCGAGGCCGTCGCCAAGGCGGAACGCGAACGCACCACTACCAGCACCTATATGGAGCTTCGCAGCGAGCACTTCCTGCTGCGCTACGAGGGCCGCGAAGTGGAGGCGCTTTCCTCGGAGGTTCTGAAGACGCTCGAAGTGGATTTCCGCGACCTGCAACTCGAACTGGACTACTCACCGCGTGAGACCATCGTGGTTCTGCTCTATCCCGACCAGGCATTCCGCGATATCGCGCGTTCGCCGAGCTGGGTGGGTGCCGTCAATGACGGCAAGATCCGCGTGCCCGTTTCGGGCCTCAATACGATGACCCCCGACTTGGCGCGCGTGCTCCGGCACGAATTGACCCATTCCTTCATTCGGCAGGTCACCCTGGGCCGCTGCCCCACCTGGTTCAACGAGGGCCTTGCGCAACTCGAAGAGGGCGCCACCACGACCAGCCTGGGCACGCAACTGGCGCGCGCCTTCGTCAACGACCACTTGCCGCCTTTTACGGCGCTGGAGAGTTCGTTCATGGGATTGTCCGGCGACCAAGTCGGGCTGGCCTACGCCAAATCTCTCGCCGCGCTCGAATACCTCCGCGACACCTTCGGCATGGGCGAGATTCGCCGCCTTCTGAAGGCCCTCCCCGGCAACACCGACCTCAACTCCTTGCTCCAAGACGAGATCCGGCTCAGCTATCCGGCATTCGAGCAGGAAGTCGCCAACTACATTGTGAAACGGTACGGGGCGTAGCAGCGCGCGCGGGCGCCGTATCCCGAGCCAAGGGGAGTTCTACAAGCTGGCAATCAGCGCGGCGAGGAGCGCGGCGCGGCGCGGGAGTTCTCGAATGATCACGTGCTCGTGAACGGCATGGGCGCCATCGCCCACGCCGCCGAGACCGTCGAGCGTGGGAATGCCCAGCGCGGCCGTGAAGTTGCCATCCGAGCCTCCGCCGGTGGAAGCCTCCTCGATTCTCATGCCGAGCTTGCTGCCCAGTTCGCGCGCGCGCCGGAACAATTCCGCCGCCATCGCGCGCTCCATCGGCGGACGGTTGATCTTACCGCGAATTTCCAGGCGCGCTTCGGGGTGAATAGGTTTCAGGTTGCGGATCTTTCGCTCCAGCGGCTCGCGATCTTTCAGGCGCGAGATGCGGACGTCAATCGACGCCGCAGCGCGTTCCGGGACGACGTTGGAGCGCGTGCCGCCTTCGATTAATCCCACAGTCAGCGTCAGGCCTTTCCGCGGCCGCGCCAGCTTCTCGACGCGCAACAGTTGCCGCGCAAGCTCGCTGATGGCGTTCACGCCCGCCCCGGGGTTGATACCCGCATGAGCCGCGCGCCCGTGAACCGTAATCCGAAACTCGCCAACGCCCTTGCGAGAAGTCTTCAGCGCACCGCCCGCAGCGGCGGGCTCCAGCACCAGCACCGCGCGCGCCTTTCGCGCCTCGGCAAGCAGTTGCGTGCGGAAGGCAACGCTGGAGGCTTCCTCGTCTGAATTCAGGAAGAAGTGCACGGGGCTGCGAGGTCGAATGCCGCACGCCTGCAACGCGCGGATGGCCCACAGCCCGCAGACGATCCCGGATTTCATGTCGAAGATGCCGGGGCCGTAAGCGCGACCCTTACGGATGCGGAAAGGCATACGCTTGAGCGTGCCGACTTCCCAGACCGTGTCGAGGTGGCCGAGAATGAATATGGGCTTTGAGCCGCGCGGCTGTCCGCCCCAGAACTCCGCGAGAAGCCCCGACCCGGCTGTGGGATGACGAAGAACACGGACCTTTCCGCGTTGTTTGCGGATCCGGTCGGCAAAAAAAGCAGCCATCCGGTCAATATCCGGCTTGGAGAACGTTGGCGATTCGATGTTAACCGCCGCTTCGAGACAGCGGAGCATTTCGCCAAGCCTGCTTCGGCAATAGTCGAGCAAAGGTCGAGGATCCAATTCTCACCCACCCAGGTTGAATCATTGATTCATTGATTCGTGGGGCCATCGTGTCATTGCTTCGCGCAATGATTCACTGACTCACTGACTCAGTGGCTCAATGTTTTTGCTGACAACCAGCCGTAATTCATTCTATCCTAGACCGTCATAAATTTATCAAAAGAACCGGGGAGCCGGGTCCGGCCCTGCCGCAAGGAATAGCGCATTGAGCAAAGTCTCATTTGCACTGCTGATCCATTCACACCAACCGGTTGGCAACTTCGACCACGTCATCGAAGAGGCTTATCAGAAATCTTACCTGCCCTTCATCAAGGCTCTCGCCAAGCATCCCCGAGTGCGTCTGAGCCTGCATTATTCCGGCATTCTGCTGGAATGGCTGGAAAATCGCCACCCGGAATACTTCACGCAACTCGAAGAACTCTCCGCACGCGGCCAGGTGGAATTGGTCGGTGGCGGGTACTACGAACCCATCCTGCCGATGATCCCGGACCGCGACAAGCATGCCCAGATCTGTAAGATGGCGGACTACGTTCACGAGCACTTTGGTGTTGCGCCAAAAGGCGCCTGGGTTGCGGAGCGCGTCTGGGAGCCCAGCTTGGCACGTCCACTCGCCGAGGCGGGCGTCGAATACGTCATGCTCGACGACACGCATTTCCTCGCCGCGGGGCTTGATTCCGCGGAGCTCCACGACACGTACATCACCGAAGAGAGCGGCTATCCTCTGCGCCTGGTTCCCAGCCTGAAATCCCTGCGCTACACCATCCCCTTCCAGGAGCCGGACGCAACCCTGCGGGTTCTTCGCGAGGGGATCAACATGCCGGCAGCGCTCTTCGCCATGGGTGACGACTGCGAAAAGTTCGGTGTTTGGCCGGGGACCTTTGCTCACTGCTACACGAATGGATGGCTGGAACGTTTCCTCACGGCCGTGGAGACCGCCCGGGATTGGTTGGAAACGACGACGCTCTCCGACTACCTCGCCACGCATCCCCCTCGGGGCCGGATCTATCTCCCCACGGCATCCTATGATGAAATGATGGAATGGGCTTTGCCCACATCTGCCTCGCGCGAGTTCAAAGCGTGCCTGGAGGAAAGCGAACATTCTCCCCGTGGCGACCGCTTGCAGCGCTTCCTGCGCGGCGGGTTGTGGCGGAACTTCCTGAGCAAGTACGCCGAATCGAACCAGGTTCAAAAACTAATGCTGGCGGTCAGCCGTCGATTCGACGATGCGCGGCAGCGGGGCGCGAGCGATAAAGAGGCGACGAGTCTCCTGGACGAAGCCCAGACTCACCTGCTCTCCGCACAGTGCAACGATGCGTATTGGCACGGGGTGTTCGGCGGTCTCTACGCGCCGCATTTGCGGAGCGCGTTGCTGCGCAATCTTGTTCAGACCGAAGTGTTGCTCGACCGCCTCGAAGGTACGTCCCGCAATGCGGGAATTCGCGTGGCCTCCACCGACTTCGATGTGGACGGCCAGCCGGAAGTTCTCTTCCAGCATCCGACGTTCGGCATGATTGTACGGCCCCGCGACGGCGGAACCATCTCGAGTCTGCGCTTCAAGCCGGCGGATACGGAGCTGGTCAATTCCCTGATGCGACGGATGGAACCCTATCATGAGCTGGTCCGTCGGGAAGTCATCACTCACGAGGCGCCGCGTGAAGGTCCAGCCTCCATTCACGACCGCGTCTGGACCAAGGAGTCGAACCTCGGGGCTCTGCTCCGCTACGACCGGCACGCGCGACACGTCTTTCGAACGTTTGTTTTTCCGGCATCAAAGCGATGGGAAGATTTTGACTACTTGCGCCTGGATGAAAACGGCGATCTCGCTGGCGGGGCGTGGAATGTAACCGCACCAGCCAAGCAGGCGGGGACGCTACGGCTTCAGCGCGAGGCGCGGCATCGCGTCGGCAGCGAGGACGTTCTGCTGCGTGCCACGAAGACCATCAAGACGAACGCCGACGGCTCGGCCTGGCGGCTCGAATGCCACTCTTCACTCTCCATGGACCGCGTCCGTTCCGCGCCCCTGGCGCTCGGAATTGAGTTAGTCTTCAACTTATTGGCGCCGGACGCGCCGGACCGCTACTTCCTGGCCCACGGAGTGCGTCGCCCGTTGGAGTTCAAGGGCGAGATCGAAGCTCCCCGGCTTGTTTTGGTGGACGAGTGGCAGCGCGTCAGGATCTCGCTCGACACCGATCCGCCCGTGCGATGGTGGATCGTGCCGGTGGAAACAATCTCGCAATCGGAGACCGGTTTCGAGCGCGTGTACCAGGGCTCTGCAATCCTGGCCGTATGGAAGATTGAGCCGCCCTCGTGGCGTGACATCACCTGCGCCCTGCGCGTGGAGATCACTTCTCTCAGCCCGGGCCCGGCCGGCGAAGACAAACGTTGAGTGGGCCTTGAGCGGTCACTTGAAATCGCATTGCGTGTCTGCTAGATTGCCGGCTCGAAGCAAACTGGAGCGAAACCATGGCTATCAGTCCGGAACTGCTGGAAATCCTGGTCTGTCCCCCGTGCAAGGCCCCTCTCAAACTCACCGCCGACGGCCAGGGGCTCAAGTGCGAACAGTGCCGGCGTGTTTACCCCATCAAGGATGACATCCCCATCATGCTCGTGGACGAAGCCAAGATTGAGGCGGAGTAGCGCCGGTGCACCGGCAAGAAATCGCGGGTTCACTTCTCTCTTCTCTCCCCCTTGGCGCCCGAATCCTGGTAATCCGATTACGTTCGATCGGTGACATCGTGTTGCTGACCCCGGCCCTGCGGCTCCTGAAGGAGTGGAGGCCGGACCTCCGCGTCTCAGTCTTGCTTGAGTCCCGCTTTCGCGAGTTGCTGGAGAACAATCCGGACGTGGACGAAGTCCTCGGGCCCGGCGACGGCACAGGGTGGACTAAGATTTCGTCCAGAGCACGCGCGGTTCGAGAAATCCGCCGCAGAGGTTTTGAACTTTGCATGAATCTGCACGGCGGGCCGACCAGTTCCCTGCTGGCAGCGTGGTCCGGCGCGCGCTGGAAGGCGGGCTTCGAGCACTTCCGCCGGCGCGGCATCTACCAAATCCTGATCCCGGACGCGCGGACCATCCTGAATAAGCCGGTCATTCATACGGCGGAACATCAGGCTTCCGCGTTCTTTCATTTGGGTCTGCCGCGGAAGGAAATTCCACCGGCCCGGCTGGAGGTGACTGCCGCTGAGGAAGCCGGGTGGAGGGATAAACGCTCGACGCTCGGCCTGCCGCCGGAAATTGAATACGCCGTCCTGCACCCGACGGCGATTTACACTACCAAGCAATGGGCGCCGGAGAATTTTTCCCGGCTCGGCGCGCACCTCGAGCGCGAAGTTGGACTTCCGGTGATATATTCTTGCGGGCCCGGCGAGTCGGCAGTGCTCAACGCGGTTGAGAAGGTCGCTTCGACATCTCTGCGCCGCCTGCAGAGCCCGAACTTGAGGCAGTTTGCTGCCGTACTGGCCGCAGCGCGAATCTTCGTTGGGAATGATAGCGGGCCGGCCCACATGGCCGCCGCGCTGGGACGTCCCGGAGTGGTCATCTTCGGCTCTTCGAGTTCCCGCATCTGGGGGCCGTGGCCTCCGAAAAGCTCCTGGCGGATTGTGCAGAATAACTACGACTGTAATCCTTGTCCGGGTGACCGTTGCTACCGCTTCGAGCGCCCGGAGTGTATCCTGTCGATAACCTACGAGCAGGTACGCTCGGCGGTTGAGACTGTCCTTACCGAATCGGCGCAGAAACCACGTTAGAAGGGCCGAGCCATGCGAACCGATCAAGCGCGCCTGGCACGAATCGTCCACGGCTTCCGCGGACAGACGATTGGGGTGCTGGGCGACTACATGCTGGATGAGCTGCTGCGCGGCGAAGCCACACGCATCTCGCCGGAAGCACCGGTACCCGTCGTGCTCGTGGGCGATCCCCACGCCGGCGAGGGCTTCCCCGGCGGCGCGGGAAACGTCGCTGCCAATATCGCCGCGCTGGGCGGCCGGCCCATCCCGTTTGGGGCCATCGGGAAGGATGAAAGCGGAGAACGCCTGCGGGAACTTCTCCGGGCGCGGTCAATTCCCGGTGGAACCTTGGTGCGGGACCCCACTCGCGTCACGCCGCGCAAGGTGCGCATTGTCGCGCATCAGCATCAACTGCTGCGTTTGGACTTTGAGAATCCCACGGAACTTTCGATTCGAACGTCCGGCCTTTTGGCTCGGAACTGCGCCCGCTGGATGGGCCGGCTCAAGGCGTTGATTGTTTCTGACTATCGCAAAGGCACTGTAACCACCAAATTGTGCCAGCAAGTTCTCGCCTCGGCGCGGCAACGGCGCGTGCCGGTGTTCGTCGATCCCAAGCCCGAGCACCCGGAGATCTGCCGCAAAGCCACGTTGGTGACCCCCAATCTTCGTGAGGCGGAATTCATGGCCCGAGTCCCATTGCGCGACCCGCACCAATTGGAGATAGGTGGACGTCGGCTGCTGGCAGAGTTGGGCTGTGAGAACCTTCTCATCACCCGTGGCGCCGAGGGTATGACGCTGTTTGAGTCTGGGGGCGACGTCCACGAAATCCGCAGCGTTCCACGGCCCGTCTATGACGTGACGGGCGCAGGCGATACCGTCATCGCCGTGCTGGCGCTGGCTTTCACTAGCGGCGCCTCCATGAAAGAGGCCGCTGAAATCGCCAACCTGGCCGGGAGCCGCGTGGTACTGAAGTTTGGAACAGCCGAGATTTCGCCGCAGGAATTGCTCGACGCCATCACCAGAAATGATGTGGATTCATGAGTAGTACTGAGATGGGTTGAGCTTCGTTGGTTGTTGGTGGTGGGTTGTTGGTTGCTGGTGGTCCGTCAGGAGTCGAGTTCCGCTATGAGATACGAGACCGATCCAGGGTCGTGTCGTCCGGAGCGAAATGAAGGATCTCGCCTTCAACCTGTCGTCAAGAGGATTCTCCGGTTCGCTCGGAATGACAGGTGTGTTTTTTCCCTCGCGGTCCTGTTCGCTGCCGCCTCTCTTGCTGGCGCGATTTTGCGTCCGCCGGTTCGCTTTGCCCAATCAGTGGGGAGCGAGCCGCGTTACGAGATCGTCGTCGCAAAGAACATCAGGGTCACCATGCGCGACGGCGTGCGCCTGGCCATGGACGTCTATCGCCCGGCGGTCAACGGCAACCCTGTGCCCGGAAAATTCCCAATCATCCTGGAGCGAACGCCTTACAGCAAAGACGGAATCGAGAGCTGGGCACGGTATTTCGTCCCGCGCGGTTACGTCGCGGTCGGCCAGGACGTGCGCGGTCGCTACGCGTCAGAGGGGATCTGGCGGCCGCACCGCGACGACGTGAACGATGGCTTCGAAACCGCAAAGTGGATCGGTGAGCAACCGTGGTGTGACGGGAGTATCGGCACGGTCGGAACGTCCTATCCCGGCGGCACGCAGCACGCGCTCGCTATTTCCAATCCACCTTATTTGAAGACCATGATCCCCGTGGATGCGATGTCCGACTACGGACGCTACGGCATCCGACACAACGGAGCCTTCGAGCTGCGCTGGCTGAATTGGATTCTCAACATTGGCGGGCCGGAGGGCAGCCGCCCATCGCGAGACCCAGCAGTACGTGAAATCTTGCTTAAACTCGGCGGCCAAGTGCGTGAGTATGCGAGAGGGTTGCCGCTGCGACCAGGGACGACGCCGCTGCGCCTGGCGCCGGACTACGAATCGTGGCTCATCGAAGCAATGAGTCACGGCGATTACGACGACTTCTGGAAAAACATGGGCGCCAGCGTCGTCGATCATGTGAGTGAGTACAAGGATATTCCAGTTTACCTCGTGGGGGGCTGGTACGACTCCTGGGGGACGCAGACCGCGAACCTGAATTACGTGGAACTCTCCAAGGCCAAGAAGGGACCCATCCGATTGATCATGGGGCCCTGGACCCATGGCGGACAGGAACAGAGCTTTTCCGGCGAGGCAGAGTTTGGACGGGAAGCGGCGCTGGACTTCAACGCTTTTCGCCTGCGCTGGTTCGACCGCTGGTTGAAAGGCTTCGACAACGGCGTGGACCGCGAGGCGCCGGTGCGGATCTTCGTGATGGGCGGGGGCGACGCCCACAAAACGCCGGAGGGTCGAACTTTCGTCGGTGGGCACTGGCGCGACGAGCGCGAGTGGCCGCTGGCGCGTACCCGAGTCACTCCTTACTATCTGCATGCTAACGGCAGCCTTAGCAACGAGAAACCTGCCGAGGCGTCTTCGTCAACGCAATACTTATTCGATCCAAGCCATCCGGTGCCGACGCTGGGCGGCAACATTTCCTCGGAAGGCACGCTGATGTCCCGTGGCGCTGCAGACCAGCGCTGCCACGCCGACTGGTGGACATGTGAGGATTCTCGCCCGCTCTCGGCGCGCAACGACGTGCTGGTTTTTCAGACGCCGCCGCTCCAGCAGGAAGTCGAAGTCACTGGCCGGTTGATCGTGAAACTGTGGGCATCGTCAAGCGCTCCGGACACGGACTTCACTGCCAAGCTCATCGACGTGTACCCGCCCAATACCGATTTCCCCGCCGGCGTCGAGTTCAACGTCGGTGACAGCATCGTCCGCGCGCGCTACAGAAATTCGCTGGAGAACCCGGCCCTGATGAAGCCGGGCGAGGTCTATTCCTTCACGATCGAGATGTACCCCACCTCGCTGCTGTATCAGCGCGGCCACCGAATCCGGCTCGACGTCTCGAGCAGCAATTTCCCGCGCTTCGACATCAACCCCAACACCGGCGAACCGCTCAACAAGAACCGCCGCTGGGCCACCACGGAGAACACCATCTACCACGACGCCGAGCATCCATCACACATCCTGCTGCCCATCATCCCCTGAAGTTAGCAGGGAGGGTGATCTGAAGCGCGATGGGGATCAGCGGGCGTCCTGCTGATGGCATCAGAAAATCGAGTAGGCCAGCCCCTTCGTGTTGCGGTCCACGATGAGGTCGAGGGGAGGATCGACGTTGTTGATACGCACGGTGACGATGACTGTATTCGAGCCTTTGGATCTTGAATCGAGAATCTGGAACTCCCGGATTCTTCCGTAGTCGCCGTGCTCGCCCCAGTCACGAAGAAAATTCGCAAAAGTGTAAGAGGGGCTGGGTTGCCAAAGTCGATACGCTTCCTGGTAGTTGCCCTGGTGGAGAGTGTCCAGAAATCGCGTCACGGCCCGCTCCTCACGGAAATTGCGGAATTGAACAAATGACAGCGCCCCCACCCCTACCACCCCCACAAGCAGGATGGGAAGAAACTTTCGCCACGGGCTGGGCGGTTTGGGAGCTTGGGCATCGAGGAGCGTCATGTCAGTTGACTCCGAGTCTCTGCCACGTGCAGCAAACCTCTTACGGCATCCCTGCAGGAGCCGGCTGGGAGCGCCTGGGTGCGCAGGAAAACGCCTCGCGCACAGCCTACCACGCGCGAGACCCGGCTTCAAAGTGTCCGACGGAACAGTGCGGTCGCGAGCAACATCGTCACCACGGTAAAAACCCACAAAACAACCAGGTCTCCCA
>Ga0315291_10009158_pt1 | contig 12140 bp, 8 predicted proteins | sample YL17G12_20_MG_FD_203070 | JGI IMG/M metagenome (GOLD analysis project Ga0315291, IMG submission 203070) | Sediment microbial communities from Yellowstone Lake, YNP, Wyoming, USA - YL17G12_20 | ecosystem: Environmental > Aquatic > Freshwater > Lake > Sediment | place: USA: Wyoming | collected...
CTTTGAACGTGTGGTGAATTGGAGAGGGTTGACGGAGTGAAATTCTCAGGCTCAGCCCCTAAGAAGTGATGTTTGACTTTTCTGTAAAGCATATCCACGCGAGTCATTTCCAGAGCGTACCCTAGCCCGCACTTAAACCATAGCCACTTCTCAAGCTCAAACCAGCCATAGCCATTCGGAACCGTTATGAGAAGCTTCCCGCCCGGCCTCAATACTCTGCAGATTGCATTTACAACAGCTGGCAAGTCCCTGTCAGAAAGATGCTCCATCACTTCCGAAGCGATCAGAACATTGGGTACCACTTTCAGTGCAGTGATATCAGCAGCCTTTAGAATTTGAGGGTCAACTCCTTCATTCCGAAATAACGCCTGCCCAAAAGAAATACTTTTTTCGTCCGGGTCGACTCCTGTGATCTGGAATCCTAGCTTGAGCAGAGGCAGCGTAATCATCGTGCCTGTGCCGCAACCCAATTCGACAATTGTATCTCCCTTGTTCAAATGTGAGACGATCCATTGCAAACGCTTTGAGTGTCCGTAGATATTCTCATTCAGTAACTTATTCTGACTCACAGCGATTCCTTTTAACAGTTGCTATAATGAGAGCAAATACGATTAGATAGGATATTGAAGAAACCATTGCTGCACCAATGATTCCGTACTTTTCGATGGCATATAAGTTCATGCCAATATTGAGCAGCGTTGAAAAACCCCAAATATACACGACATGAATTGGAAAACCCATGCTATTTATAAACTGCACAACAACAACCTCAATCCCCAAAAAGAAAATGCCAGGCAGCAACCACCGAAAGGCAGGTACGGCGGGTAAAAAAGCGCGTCCGTAAAGCAATGGGATGATAGGTTTGGCTAAGAGGGAAGCAGAAACCACTAGGATCAACATCACCACCGCTGTTAAGAGAGTAACGGTCTTCGTCAGTTTCCACCTTTCCTGCCGGTTGGGTAAAGCAGATAATTTGGGAAAGAGGATGGTTCCAATAATGACAGGTAACATGAAAACCAGATCACCAAGGCCCACAGCAATCGAGTAATATCCTGCCTGGTCCGGACCAAGAATATATTTGACCATCAGCAAATCAACTCGAATGACTAAGAATGCAAACAGAGCAGCGAAATAGGCTTTTAACCCATAGCGAATATTGTTTTTAAATAGAGCATAAGATGAGATGAAACTGAAGTTGAAACGTTGTTTGAGATACAATAACACCCAGAGGAAACCGATCACCATCACGATTAGTGCTGAAGAAAAGATCGTTTCCACATAGACAGCTCGAAATAGAATCAGCAGACCCGTGATACCAACATTTAAGATTGCCGCTATCAATTCGATCTTGTTGTAAGTTCGTACCTCCTGGATACCGATCAGTAGGTTTTGCAGCAGCATGTAAGCTAGACCAATGGGTATGTATGAAAGGGCAAGTGCCAACAATGGATTCTGCACAGGCGCCCAATGAGGGTAATATTTGAAAAAAGTCCAAGCCCATATGGAACAAATACCACCAAGTGTAAAGCTTATAATGACAGTATTTCCAATCAGCGCGGGAAGCAAACCCCTGTCTCTCGCCGCAAAGTAAGTGTTGGAAGCATGCAGACCAAGGTTTCCAAGTTGGACACCGATAGCCCCGACAAGCAAAGCGACGGCATAAAGTCCTCGCCCCTCTGGCCCTAAAGCCCTGGCAACAATCACACTGGTGGCAAGTCCTATCCCGATTAAGCATATCCGGGTTACAAAAGTTTCTCCGACCTTTCGGATGAAATCAGAGGAGACGATCCTGGAATAGAACGTGCGTAACATATCCTCGTGAGAACCATCCGGCATGGTTAGAGCCGAATTGATAACTTTCAAATCAACCTTTCCCATATTTGTCTTACTTTATCGCAAAAGCAATTAGATACCATCCAAGACAGGGCTCCAATATGGGTTCTAAACATCGAGGGATCAACCTTCCTATGACAAGAATTTGCTCACGTTTGAAATGGGCTACTTTAAACTCCACTCTCGAAAAATCAGAAAGAAGATATTGCAATTCTCTCTTTGTAAACGTTTTAACTAGTGGCTTGATGGATATCCCATCTGCACCATACTCCGCAGTGGACATCAATCCTCTATATCCTAACCTAAATAGTTTACCTCTAATGAAACCGTTTACAAAGACCATTGAAAAGATATGGAATGCACTATACGTACGGTAGAGACTGAAAATGAATTGACCTCCGGGCTTTAATACGCGAAATGCCTCAGAAATGCATCGGACCGTATCCGGCGTGTGATGGAGAACACCGTGAGAATAAACATAATCAAAATAGTTGGATGGAAAATCAATGTCCGCAGCATCACATAGTTTAAGCACCCCTGTCTTATTGTGGAGTGCAAAGTTACATTTGGCCAGTCTGTGATGTTCCTCCGTGAAGTCAATTCCATAGACCTCAGCTCCCCCCTCACAGAAACTGAGCAGATCTGTTCCAGTGCCATGGCCTATTTCAAGCAGTCTCTTCCCTTTTGAAATACCGAAATCGATAATCCTTTTCATCCACTGATCCGTCACCTCATAACGGTAATGCGAGATAACATCAAAAAACTCCAAGGAACCGTACTCGATCCCATCTGTATGTTTTCCCATACCGCAAGGATGAATACTCCATTGTTTTTGTGCTTCAAGTTTGGCGATGTTCACTTTACAAATTCCTTCCACCAAAGGATAAAGTTCAAGAGATACCAAGCTTCGGAACTACGGCCACGATTTATGAGAAACAAGGCTTCGGAACGGTCCAAAAAATCACTCTGATCACAGAAATCTTGGATTTCTTCTCGTGTCTTTTTGCCTAGCTGACCGAAAGACCATTCGTAAAGAGGTACGCCGAACCCCTGTTTTTTCCGATCGACTAATTCATCTGGAATCAAGCCTCTTACGGCTTTCTTTAATATATATTTTAGAGTCCCATTTTTGGTTTTCACTGACTCGGGAATACTCATAGCCAATTCTACAAATTTATGGTCGAGGAAAGGAACACGTCCCTCCAAACTCACTCCCATGCTCATCTTATCGATCCGCATTAAAAGCAGTTCTGGTAAACGCATGTTGAGATCAACATAAGTCATCCAATGAAGGTGGCTTTTTTCCCAAGCTTTTTCTTCAAACCGTTGGCGGATAGGTTTCAAGATCTCCCAGGATGTCAAGTCAGCAAATTTCTCACGCAACCTGCGAGAGAGGAGCTTCTTCTTCTGCACGTCCGTAAATGCCTCTGCCCCCCCCCAGAAAATGGGCTGCCCTGCTGCCCCCCGGCGGAGCCATTCGTAATAGACTGTATCTTCCCTCCCTAAAGACCTGAGGCCGATAAGGCCTATTTTTTTAAATAGACGAGGCACTGAGAGATCATCGTAGTATTGAAGCTGCAATGCTCTTTTCCAGGTAGAATAGCCACAAAAAAGCTCGTCCGCACCCTCTCCAACCTGGCACACGATCACTCCGTTGTCCCGCGCCAGCTTGGATACGTAATAGACTGGGACACAGACAGGGTCTGCAATAGGTTCGTCCTGAAGATGAACCATGTGGGGAAGGAAATCAAGCAAGTCATTTTGTGTCAGAATTCTCTCATGATATTCTGCTCCTACATGAGTTGCCATTTGACGTGCATACTGGAGCTCGTTCGGGTAACTCGGGTATTCGCTTTCATATCCTATCGTAAAGGTCTTGATTGGCCTCTCCTCACCTTCGGAAAATAGGGCTGCATTCGTGCTCGAATCGACACCCCCTGATAGAAAAACCCCTACCGGGACATCGCTTACTTTACGTAGTTTCACGGCAGCGCGCAGTTCGAACAGAATCCGTTCCGCAATCTCCTCCTCGGAGACATCTATAATAGGTTCAGTATGATCCCAAACGTCCCAGTAGCGGTTTTCACGAATTTGTCCGTTTTCTCTCATCTGTAGCCATGTCCCCGCGGCCAGTTTTTTGATGCCATGAAAAAGGGTCTGGGGCGCTGGCGTGGTCAAGAATGAAAGGTAATGATAGAAAGCTTCCTCATCAACGGCCCGTTTCTGTTCTGGATCTTCAAGAAGGGCTTTAATCTCTGAAGCAAAGTTGATACGGCCGTTTAAAATACTATAATAAAGCGGCTTGACCCCTATGCGATCCCGGATCAACCACAATTCCCTTCTTTTAACATCCCAGAGGGCAATTGCAAACATACCTCGGAATTTCTCCAGGCAATCGATTCCCCACTGCTCAAATGCATGGAGAATCACCTCTGTATCAGAATGGTCAGTCTTCCACTTATGATTCCCTCTATTCTGTAATTCCGATTTGATCTCGGCGTGATTATATATTTCACCGTTAAATGAAATCCACAAGGTAGCATCTTCATTACACATTGGCTGTGCAGCAGCTTCTGAGAGGTCTATGATGGAAAGACGTCTATGGCCCAAACCCACTTTGCGGTCTTCAGATACCCAAGTCCCTGCCCCATCGGGACCACGATGTACCATCGTATCTCGCATTTTTATTAAGAGATTTTCATCCACTGGCTTTCCGTTGAAGGAATATATGCCAACTAGGCCACACATAGACGGTCACCTTTTTCTATCTCAAAAGTCACCTCTGTTGTCTGGAACATATCCCATAATTCTATGGGCCATTGACTCGTTTTCCCTTGTAAAACTTCGTTTAGAATCTCAAGTTCTTTTAGGTGTCCTTTCTCTGAAACATGTCCTTTGATTTCTTTTACTTTCACACCAAACCCTTTTATGGATTTAAAATCATCAATAATAATCGTCTTTTCATCGAAATGGATTTCTATATATTCTTTCGGAAATTCCTTTGAGCCTGTAGCAAAATATTCTAATGTAGCAATTGAACCATCTTCATAATTTAAAACAATTACCCTATTATCATCTGAGGAAAAACTTTTTGTTTTAGGAGTCAGTGTAGTCGTGTAGATTCCCTTGACCTTGCATTCTGTAAAAAATGTAAACAAATCGATGAAATGGCAAACCTCTCCGATAATTCTTCCACCCCCCTCTTCTCCATGCACCCAGTGATCTAAAGGGATGTACCCTGCATTGACCCTATAATGCAAAAACAATGGATTCATTCTATTACGGGTATGTCTTTTTGCTTCCTGTGCATAGTTAGAGAAACGACGATTAAAGCCGACCATTAAGAACGGCGGCTTTGAATTTGGATTTGAAAGTTGCGAGCTGTAAAATTCCTTGATGGCGCTGAGCTCTTCTAATTTTGTGCATAGAGGTTTTTCAACAAAAACATTCTTACCAGCCTTCATTGCTCTCAATACGTATTCCCCATGCAAGTGATGTCTTGTAGCAATAAAAACAATATCGATATCCTGATCATTTAAGATATCCTCAATATTACAAGTGGCGTAATGGGCATGATACTGTTGAGCAACCTCTTTCGTTTTATAAGGGGTTTTGCCCATAATGGCATGTATTCTAAATTTTCCCTTTAATCTCTCTAAATTTGGTAAATGCACGGATGTCGCAAAGGCACCTGCACCCACTACGGCCACGTTGACCACTCCTTTTTTCTTATTGCTATTATACGTATAGATTTTAGATTCTTTTTGGTATAAGGTCTGGAAATTTCCAGGCAAATCTTGATGATACTCCAAAAGGACCATCAGGGGTTTGGAAGGTTTCTGCAATTCTTCGTATGCCTCCCCCACTTTTTCTATCGGATAAACTTTTTCTATCAAATTTTTAAGATTTATTTTCTTTTCTGCTAACTCTCGTAGATACTCCTGCATATTTCTATTCTCTGTCCATCGGACATAGGCGTAAGGATAATTCAACCCTCTCCTCTCATACTCATCGTCATATCGACCCGGACCATAGGATGTCGAGATAAGAAAATCGAGTTCTTTCGGATATAAATCTTCCCTTTTTATTTCCATTCCAGAAACGCCAACTAATACAACCATCCCTTTCTTACGTGTCATCTGAAACGCCTGATGTAAAGGGGTTGATGACTTTGTCGCAGCTGTAAAAATTACCTTGTCTGCACCATAACCGTCAGAAAAGTGGATAACTTCTTTTACAATATCAGGATCCCTAGGATTCAATACGAGATCGGCTCCACTTTCGTTGCCAACTTTTAGCCTTCTTTCGTCGAGGTCTATCCCGATTACCCTAGCACCCGAATTCTTAGCTATCTGGAGAGCAATTTGGCCTATCACACCCAATCCAAATATGACAACATATTCTCCGACTGTCATATTCGCTCTTCGCACACCTTGCATTGCAATCGAGCCAAGTGCAACCGTTGAAGCTTCTCGGGATTCAAGGCCATCTGGGATCGTAACCATTAAATTCGCCGGAACATCTACATATTCTGCATGGTTCGCAATGCCTGAACCAGCACAAGCGACCCTATCCCCTACCTTAAAATCTTTTATCCCATTTCCCAATGCCAAAATAACTCCGGATAGGCTGTAGCCCAAAACAGAACCCATCTCCCATTTTTTCTTTACCTTTTTAAAGGTGTCGAAGATGCTTACCGACCTCGCCATATGAAGAACTTTTTTTACATTTTCTGGCTGCTCCAACGCCCTTTTTATTAAGGATTTATTGCTTGCCTGAACGGAGGCAATCTCTGTTCCGACGGAAATGCAAGAATACAAAACTTTTATAAGACCAGCCCCCTCCGAAACTGAGGGGAGTGGTACATCTTCACCGATTACTTTTCCTTTTCTTAAAATGGCTTGTATCATGATTTAGAGCTCCATTCTTTTTAGAGTATTAACGATTCGCTGTGCTGTCTTACCATCCCACAATTCTGGCAACTTCCCCTGTTTCCAATTTCCTGATAAGATTAGATCAATTTTTTCTTCAATATTTTCATAGGTTACCAACTCATTTGTGCCTTCAGTGATGGTCACGGGCCTCTCTGTATTGGGCCGAAGCGTCAGGCAGGGAATATTTAAATAGGTGGTTTCTTCCTGAATCCCCCCGGAATCGGTCACGACGAACCTCGGATATTTTTCCAGGGTGATGAATTCTTTATACCGGAGCGGTTCGACAATCTTAAAGTTTCCGTTGACGGCATAGTTTGTATCTAATCCGTTTATGTTTTTCTTTGTCCTCGGATGGACCGGGAAGATGACGGGGATCCTCAAAGAAAGATGATTCAAAAAGTGCATAATCTTCCTAAGATTGTTCTTATCGTCTACGTTAGAAGGCCTGTGAAGGGTAACCAGGACAAAATGGTTTCTCTTTAGACCGAACTTCTGAAAAACCCTATCTTCATCGGATGGATTAATCCTTTTTAAAATTGTGACCAACGAATCGATCATAATATTTCCAACCAAATGGATTTTATTTCTTTCAACCCCCTCCCGAACAAGATTTTCATTTCCATCTCGCGATGGAGGGAAAAGGATATCTGAAATCGCATCTGTGACCTTCCTATTAATTTCTTCCGGCATCGTCATGTCAAAACTTCGCAGCCCTGCCTCCACATGGGCTACTGGAATGAAAAGTTTTTTAGCTGTCACACTGCAAGCAAGGGTAGAATTGACGTCGCCAAACACTATAACTAGGTTAGCATGCACGTTTTGAATGGCTCGCTCGAATTCGATCATTATTTTGCCTGTTTGTTCTGCGTGGGTACCAGAACCCACCCCTAAACAATAATGTGGTTCAGGTAAATCTAAGTCTTCGAAAAATACCTTGGACATTTCATAATCATAATGTTGACCTGTATGCAAAATGATGGATTGAAAAACCGATGGAAGTTGGTTCATCTCCCAAAAAAGTGGGGCGATCTTCATAAAATTGGGCCGCGCTCCGGCCACCAGCACTATTTTCATAGCCATGCTTCACCTCTATCACAAGGCCTTTTATTAACTTATCGAACACTGCCTGCAGCCCATTAAAATCTTCCTTATTGCTAAAATATTTCATTCACAACTTAACGGCTAATTTAGGCGAGAGCAGGCTAATATCCATTATATAAACTTTTTTATCGTCTAAAAGAGTTCTCAACCTCTCTTTTCTTTGATCACATCTCTCCAAGGACGTTATTAATACGCCGTGAGGGTTGAATTCTTGAATTCTGCTAACGGGTTCGAGTTCATGACCAAGAATAGTTTGGGGTTTTAATTTTTCATCGTCCTCAACGATTCCAACTAATTTCATGTTTATCCCTTGAAGTGTGATATAAGCAACTTCCATCTCGTCACTCACACCATAGAATACAATTCGTTCAATCCCTTTATCCTGCATTTCCAATAAGCGTCCTCCAATAAGGTTTTTCAATGCGGAATAATGTTTTACCGTCCAGGAGATGAGATGGAAGGTGAGTTTTGCCTTTTCTGCAAATCCTTTTGGTGTGAGATAGTATCCGATCTTGCGATGATCTATGCTCGCAATTCGAATCCAACCCCTTAGGGCCATCCTTTTTAAACAGGCATTCGTCACCCCTAAGGCGATGCCGAACTTGTGACTCAACTCCCGCTGTGAAATGATGGGATTTTTCTCCAGTTCCTCAAGCAGATTTAACTCTCTCATTTCTTGTGGGGGTTTGAACAGGTCGAGGTTTGTCATAGTCAATCCCGCTCAGTAAAAAGGCCCAAAATTGTCCATGTTCAAACTAAATTTGTTCATGTGATGAACACTCTAAGTAAAAAAAATTCTTCCTTAACTTATAGAAGTAATTAAATTTATCAAAGAATCAAGCCATTGGACACGCATATTCATTCATGAAAACAGCAAACTTTATGCCAAATTTTGTAGCAAGTCTTCGATCTCGGTCACTCTCGACTCCCAGCTGAATCTTTCACGGGCTATCTGCATCCCTTTTTGACCCATATCAGCTCTTTTCCGCGGTTCATCAATGAGTTCGTTTAGAGCTTCTTCAAGGCCTATTATATCTTCCGGTGCAATTAGACGGCCTGCCCCTTCCGCTTCTATGAACTCCAAGCCTTCAATTCTTGATGCTACAACTGGTTTACCACAAGCCATATATTCGAAGACTTTAATAGGTGAGCCAGTCACTACCCTTAATGGGGCGACACAAATATCAGCGAGATTAATGAGAAAAGGAATGTCTTTGTGGTTCAGCATCCCAGTAAAAACGATATCCCCATCATATCCAGAGCTTCGAACCTTTTTTAACAGAAGCGGTTTGAGAGCCCCTTCTCCTACAATCAGAAATTTTAAATCTTTATTTTTGGAAAGAAGGCGAAAGCCGATTTCAATAAGGTCATCAATGCCCTGCCATGGGGCTAGGTTTCCCACATAGGCTATGACTGTATCGTTGGATTTGATTCCTAACCTCTTTTTCCATTCAAGCAGCATGGGTGAATCATGAATTGGGTAAAATTGTTTCGTATTAACTCCATTTGCTATCACTTTGATCTTACCTGAAGGACAATTAAAATTTTGAGTTAAATAAAGTTCAATCTTAGGAGCAACGGAGATAATCTTTTCTGAATATCTTGTTGCCATTTTTTCTGCCCTTTTTATGAAGGACACGAGAATATGATTCAGGAATGAATCTTTCTTTAACCTCCACTCTTCATTGGCTATTCCATTAATTTCAAAAACCAATTTCCTTCGAAAGACAAGCCGGGGAAGTTGAGCAATAATTACAGCATGGAATTCTCTGGCATAGATAATGTCATATTGAGGGAGAATCTTCATAAGATAAAGTAAAAGAAAGAATAGCGAGGCAATGTGGGGTTGTCTTTTCAGCATGAGTAATCGTAGCATAAATGACGGAATGATATTTAGATTGTAAAAATGGTCTGCTTTTTCGGACTTGTTCAAAGAGCAGGCAACCAGGCCTACACGGTGTCCAAGTTTTCGAAGACCGTTGACGATCTCTTTAACGTGGACAACGGATCCCTTATGTAGGGACAAATTTTCTAATGTGATATAAAGGATTTTCATTTTTAGATTTTTATGAGACTGCGTTTGAACAATGAACCAGCATAATGTTCATGCTTTGAACATCCAATCTAAAAAAATTCAACCAGGCATGGTAGAGCTTTCATAGATATTAGCAATCTTCCTTATGGTTGTTTTCCAATGTGCCTTTTGTTCGATGAGCTTCCGGTTTCTCGCATTGGCTTCCACTAATAATTCCTTGTTACGAATTGCTTCGACAATCTTCCTTGCGAGGGTATATTCGTTTCCTGTAGGTACCAAGAAACCATTTTTCCCGTCAGAGATCCACTCTCTATTGGAAGGAATATCGGTGACGATAGGAAAAGCACCTGCTGCCATCGCTTCGAGCAACGATACGGACGTCCCGTCATATAAGGAGGTTGAAACATAAATATCTGCTTGCGCTAATAGGCTCGGCATCTCTGCATGGGGAACCCGTCCAAGAAATTGGACTTTTGACCCCAAATTCAAATCTTTTACTTCTCTCCCCAAGTTCCTCTTTTCGGGCCCATCCCCAGCAATAAGAAATTGAGTCCCCGGCTCTTCTTTAAGAATCTCAGGAATGGCTTTAATTAATAAAGAAACATTATAGAATGACAGAAGATTTCTATTACTGAAAATTGTATAGGCCGGACCAGTACTTTTTTTCTGGCGTTTCCTTCGAGCTTCCAAGAAACTCTCATCTATCCCCATCGGAAATGTGGATATTTTCTCCTCTCTGATACCCAATTGCTCAACCCCTTTTTTCATAACCTCTGACACACAGTTGATATGCCCTGCCTTCTTACAGACATAAAGGAATATCCGCTTAAGGAGGAAAGATTTGTCCATAGCAAGTCTGAAGTCAGAGCCATGGATTGTTACAACAAAAGGCTTTTTGGAGAGGGTACTGACGAGGACGCCGATCGGTCCTGTTGGAATGGCCCAGTGAACATGTATCAAATTACATTTGTTTTTGAACATTGCATAAATGGTAAGGGAGAACCCGGTGATGTAATAAAGAATCATTCGTAAATAAGGAATCTTTTTATGTTCAATCAAGAGCTTGTCTCTTGCAAAGAAGGGAAAACGATAAACTTTTATCCCATTCTGTTCCTCAAAATAATGACTTCCTCCATAAATCTTTGGAGTAACAACAGAGATTTCATATCCTTCGTCCTTTAATAAAATTGCCATCTTCTTTATAAAGATACCCCGGTAGGAAGAATCAAAATCAGGATAGGCATTGGTAAGGAATAGAATTGAATTTGTTTTCATGATTTGCCTTCGGGCCCGCTGTCTTCAGATGTCAAAATCCTTTCTAAACCAATAAGCGATGGATTACTTTCTCTTCTGAGCAATGACAAAAAGGGATTGTGGCCGCCCTTTCTTGGGTATCACATATCCTAATTTATAGACCATAAGATATGAAAAATAATTAAAGGCATTCCTCAATAAATATTCGAAGATAAACTTATTTATCTTCGAAAAGGATATGTCCGGTTTGCGCAAATGCTTTTTTTCTCCTCGAACGGCAAACTGATCTGTCTTCGCCTTTAATCCCTTCATGATCCACAAGAGTGGCAGCTTTGAATATCTATATGCCTTTACAAATTCAAAACCTGTTCGTTGAAGCAATTCTTTTAAATTCTTCTCACTAAAAAAGAACAAATGATCCGGTAGCTGGAAGCTGGTGAACAACTTAAAGTACTTTTCTTCCACGTTTCCCAAATTGCCCGTTTCAAATATTAGATAACCGTTGTCTTTCAATCTCTCATTCAGCTTCTGGAATTCAGCAATCGGATCGTAAAAGTGACTGATGACGTCTCGATGGTATATGACATCAAATTTCTTGCCGCCGAACGAAAAGGAGTCCAAAGGAGACTCTTCACAAAATATGTTCAGCCTATTTTTTATGAAATTGGCCTGGATATTGTTCAATTCGATCCCACCTACTTCAAACCCTTCTTTTCTCGCTTCATACAGAAATGATCCTTCTCCGGGTCCAATCTCCAGCATGGAACCTATTTTTATGAATTTCTTTATAATTCTGAGATGATGTCTCGCATGGAGTCTCCTGCTAAAAAAACCTGAGATGTTTGCATCAGCTGATCGATTTGCCCAATCTTTATTATAGAGTTTCTCAATCTCTTCCAATGAAGGCCTATTAGAAATATAGATTAGATCACAACTCGAGCATTTTCTGCATTGATAGCCCTCCTCTTCAATAACAATGTGTG
>Ga0315291_10009159_pt1 | contig 12140 bp, 8 predicted proteins | sample YL17G12_20_MG_FD_203070 | JGI IMG/M metagenome (GOLD analysis project Ga0315291, IMG submission 203070) | Sediment microbial communities from Yellowstone Lake, YNP, Wyoming, USA - YL17G12_20 | ecosystem: Environmental > Aquatic > Freshwater > Lake > Sediment | place: USA: Wyoming | collected...
ACTCCAGTCGGCCTACGGCCTCCTTCCGTTCCGCTCCCCCACCCCAATACCCCAAGTCTGTCCATAAACTGACCTAAAGGTATTGGCAATCGAGTGACCTAAAGGTATTGGCAATCACCCACTATCCACTATCCACTAACCACTATCCACTCCGGAGTCGACGTATGAAAGCAAACATAAGGGCTGCCGCCGCGGTCCTGTTGAGGACCGTCTTGCCGCTGGTGGCAGGGCTGGCCGTGCTGGTGCTGGTAATCGCCTGGCTGGCGGGGTTTTTCCAGGAGAAGATCGTCGCCGGGCAAGGCGAGGTGGCGGTCCGCACGCTGCCCGACGGGGGCCAGACCGACGTCGTCCACCCGATTGTCCAGCCGTACTTTGAGGAGGCGGTCGGCACGCTCAGGGCGGCCAGCCGCACCGAGATCTCTTCACGGATCATGGCACGGATCAACGAGATCACAGTGCGTGCCGGTCAATTGGTCGAGAAGGACGCCGAGCTGATCATCTTGGACAGTCGGGAGCTGGAATCGAAGCAGAGCCAGGCCGAGGCTTCGCTGCTCGCGGCCGAGGCCGCCTTGGGGCGGGCGGAGAGCGACTACAAGCGGGACGTGCAGTTGAATCAAAAGAAGGTGATCAGCCAGGAGCAGATGGACGGGAGCACCGAAAGGGTCAAGATGGCTCGGGCAAACCGCCAGCTCGCCGAACAGGCGCTGGTCGAGGCCAAGGTCATGCTCTCCTACGCAACGATCAAGGCCTCTCAGCCCGGCATGATCGTCGACCAGTTGGCCAAAGAAGGAGACATGGCCCGGCCCGGCGAACCGCTGCTGACCTTGTACGACCCCCAGTCCCTGCGCCTGGAGGTACCGGTGATGGAGAACCTGGCGGTGAAGCTCAAGGTGGGCCAGAATCTCATCGTGGAGATTCCTACACGGGGTAATCTGAAGATTCCCGCCACGGTGGACGAGATCGTTCCCCAGGCCGAGGCGGCCAGCCGCTCGTTCCTGGTCAAACTCAGGTTGCCCCGGTCGGATGATCTTTTTGAGGGCATGTACGGACGCTTGCAGATCCCCGCCGGCCAACGGCGTTACCTCTGCCTGACCAGATCGGCCATTGAAAAGGTCGGCCAGTTGGAGTTTGTCGACGTCGTTGGCTCCGGCAACGTGCTAGAGCGGAGACTGATCAAGACGGGCCGAGGCAGGGAGGACCGCGTCGAGGTGCTCAGCGGGCTGAAGGCCAACGATCGCGTGTGGCTGAAGTCGCCAACCGAGACGGCCGAGACGCCGCTGCCGGAAAGCAACGTACCAGCGAAGAACCAATGAGCAGCACACCAGAAAAGGTGCCCCTGCTGACCCGCATCGTCGAGGTCTTCTTGCGCGGCGACGTGGCCGTGCTGCTGACGTTGTTGTCGGTCGTGGTGGGGGTGGCCGCGCTGCTGCTGACGCCCCGCGAAGAAGAGCCCCAGATCGTCGTCCCCATGGCCGACGTGATGGTCAGCGCGCCGGGGCTTTCCGCCGAGGAAGTCGAGCAGACGGTCACCACCCGCCTGGAGAAGCTCCTCTACCAGATCGACGGCGTGGAGTACGTCTACTCCATGTCCCGCCCGGGGCAGTGCATCGTGACCGTCCGCTTCTACGTGGGCGAGAACCGCGAGGACTCGCTGGTCAAGCTCTACAACAAGATCCAGTCCAACGTAGATCAGGTCCCCGCCGCCGTGGCCGGCTGGGTGGTCAAGCCGGTCGAGGTGGACGACGTACCCATCGTCAACGTCACCCTCTGGTCGGAGCGCTATGACGACCACGCGCTCCGCCGCCTGGCCGAGCAGATCCAGAACGAGTTGCAGGCGATTCACGACACCAACCGCGTGTGGGTGATTGCCGGGCGGCCGCGGCAGATCCGTGTCGAGCTGGACCCCGTGCGGCTGGCCGCCCGGCGAACCTCGGCCCTGCAGGTCGCCCAGGGCTTGCAGGCCAGCAACGTGCAGCTTCGGTCTGGCAAGTTCGACCAACAGAATCGGGAGATCGTCGTCGACGCGGGAACCTTTGTCAGCGACGCTCAAGACCTGCAGGGTCTGGTAGTCCAGCTCTCCGGAAACCGCCCTGTCCATCTCCGCGACGTGGCCGACGTGCTGGACGGTCCGGCCGAGGCGGACAGCTACAGTTGGATCGGCTTCGGGCCGGCCGCCGAGAACCCCCACAGCCCCACGGACCGGCCGGCGCTGGCAGACCCACCGCCGGCCGGCGGAAAAGTGTACCCGGCGGTGCATATTGCCGTGGCCAAGCAGAAGGGCAGTAACGCCGTCCGGGTCGCCAACGCCGTGCAGCACCGCATGCGCGAACTTTCCCGTCCGCAGTCGCCCGATCGGATCCTGCCCGACGGCGTCTATTACCGCATCACCCGCGACTACGGCCAGACCGCCGACCAGAAGGTCGACGAATTGGTGGAAGGCCTGGCGGTGGCCGTGTTGACGGTGATCGGCCTGATCGGGCTGGTGATCGGTTGGCGCGCGGCGCTGGTGATCGCCCTGGCGGTGCCCGTGTGCTACAGCGTGACGCTGTTTGTCAATCTGCTGGTGGGCTACACGATCAACCGGGTGACGCTCTTCGCGATGATTCTCTCCTTGGGCCTTTTGGTCGACGACCCGATCACCGACGTGGAGAACATCGCCCGCTATTTCGCCATGCGGCTGCTGCCGCCGCGGCAGTCCGTGCTCAAGGCGATCCAGGAGGTCCGGCCGGCCCTGGTGCTCTCGACGCTGGCGATCGTGGCCAGCTTTCTGCCGCTGATGTTCATCACGGGCATGATGGGGCCCTACATGGCGCCGATGGCGCTGAACGTGCCCCTGACGATCCTGGCGTCGATGGTGGTCTCGTTCGTGATCACGCCTTGGCTGGCGATGACGGCCCTGCGCAAGCTGATCGAGAAAGGGGCAGAGGAGCCGCAGTTCGATCTCACCAAGCGGCCGATCTACCGCATCAGCCGGGCCGCCCTCGGGCCGATCCTCGATCACCGGGGGCTGGCCTGGGGCACCTTGGGCGTGGTCGTGCTGTTGCTGGTGGGCGCGATCGCGCTGCCCGCCTTCCGCTTGGTCCCGCTCAAGATGCTCCCCTACGACAACAAGAACGAGTTCCAGATCGTGGTGGACATGCCCGAAGGCTCCACGCTGGAAGAGACCGACGCGGTCACCCGGCGATTGGGCGAGTATCTGGCCGGCGTGGCCGAAGTCCGCGACTACCAGCTCTACGCGGGCCTGGCCTCGCCCATGGACTTTAACGGCATGGTCCGCCATTACTTCCTCCGCCGCGGGCCGAACCTGGCCGACATCCGGGTGAACCTCGCGCCGAAGGACAAGCGGGCCGAGCAATCGCACGAGATCCTGCTGCGGATTCGCGACGACCTGGAGAAGTGCGTCGCAGGGACCGGGGCGAACCTCAAGCTGGTCGAGGTCCCGCCCGGCCCGCCTGTGATCGCCACGATCACCGCCGAGGTCTACGGCCCGCCGCAGGGCACCTACGGCGAGCTGATTGCGGCGGGCCGGCGGGTCGAGGCCCGCATGGCCCGCGAGCCGCGGATCGTCGACGTGGACATCAGCGCCGAGGCCGACCAGCAGCGGCTCAGCTTCGTGACCGACAAGCCCAAGGCCGCGCTCTCCGGCGTCTCCACCGAGAACATCGCCAAGACGCTGCAGTTGGCCCTATCCGGGCTGCCGGCCACCGTCATGCACGACCCCAGCGAGGTCGACCCCCTGTGGGTCCAATTGCGCCTGCCGCGGCCGCTCCGTTCGGCCAAGGACGACTGGGAGGAACTCTACGTCGTGGGCCAGCAGGGACAACTGGTGCAGGTCGGCGCCCTGGGCCAGTTCGTCGAGGGCCTGGAAGACAAGACGATCTACCACAAGAACCTCCGCCGTGTGGTCTACGTCTTCGGCGAGGTGGCCGGCCGGCCGCCGGCCGACGCCATCGTCGACATGCAGACGGACCGCCTGCCCGACGCCTCGGGGTGGCCGGGCGCCTCGGGGTGGCCGGGGTCGAGCGCCAGCTCGCCCCCGGGAACGGCTGCCTCGAGGTGGCCGGGGTCGAGCGCCAGCTCGGCCCCGGGCACCGCGGGCACTGGGGGCTCACTTCGTTCGACCCCAGCCACCCCCTCCCACGAACTGCAGCAACTGTCCGTCCGCCCGGTCGACGAGCGGACCTGGTTCTCACCCGGCGGGGGCGATCCGTGGTCGATGCCCGACGGCTACACGGTCGAGTGGGCCGGCGAGGGGGAGTGGAAGATCACGCTGGACGTCTTCCGCGACCTGGGGCTGGCCTTTGGGGCGGCCTTGGTGGGCATCTTCGTGATCCTGATGTTCGAGACCCGTTCCCGGGTGTTGCCGCTGGTAATCATGCTGGCCATTCCGCTGACGCTGATCGGAATCATGCCCGGCTTCTGGCTGCTGAACGTCATCGTCGATCGCCCCATCGGACCGAGCGGCTATCCCAACCCGGTCTTCTTCACGGCCACGGCCATGATCGGCATGATCGCCCTGGCGGGGATCGTGGTCCGCAACTCGGTGGTGCTGATCGACTTCATCACCCACGGCAAGGACGAAGGGCTGACGCTCCGCGAGGCGGTGATCCGCTCGGTGGCCATCCGCACCCGCCCGATCCTCCTCACGGCCGGCACGACGCTCTTGGGCAACTGGGTGATCACGCTCGACCCGATCTTCTCCGGCCTGGCCTGGGCGATCATCTTCGGGATCTTCACCTCGACGCTGTTTACGCTGGTGGTGATCCCGGTGGTGTACTGGCTGTTGTACGCCCACAGGGAGGGTCGCGCCGAGAGAACCGCGTCTGCATGACGGGGAAGAGGGACCGTGTAGATCATCCGCCACGCGCCACAAGGCGTCGCTGTCCCGGAATCCGAGGCTTGCCAATGCAGTCCTTCGGGGAGTATCATGGGAGGTAGGCACTGGCCAGACGCCAGTGCTACCCCGCGGTTAGACGAGACTTCCTGGGCGCAGCCCGAAACAAACGGAAGTTGGATTGGGGAGATTGATACCCGGACTCTTCGGAGAAGGCCCGTATGCAGTACAAGATTCCTTTGGTTCTCACGCCACAACCCGAAGGTGGCTACACTGTGACTTCGCCCCTGCTTCCCGAGTTGATTACAGAGGGCGACACGATTGATGAGGCCTTGGCCAACGTCAAGGACGCCCTCGTTGCTGTGGCGGAGGTGTACGAGGATCTTGGACGATCCCTGCCTCGCAACGCCCGAATTCTCGATGCCAGTGAGCCGGTGTGGCTGGAGACGGTGGTAACCACTCCATGAACTACCGAGAGGTAGCACGAAAACTCGCCGTGCTTGGCTGCCGGGAGTTGCCGCGCAGGGGTGGTGGTTCCCACCGCAAGTGGTTCAACCCCGATGCTCAACGTGCGACGGTTATCCCGGATTGGGGCGGCCGAGATCTGAAGCTTGGCACGGTCCGCTCGGCAGTCCGCCAACTTGCGGTGGACTGGCAGGAGTTCCAAAACGCTTGACGGAAGGGCAATCTACCCGGTGAGCTGGCGACAAAGGAGTACCAGATAGGCGCAACTACCGTAAGGGCGAAGTCAGCGAGCCGCAGCTCCAAGACCCTGTCCGCAGGCACACCGCGCACATCGAGCTTGGAATGAGACTCAAGGTGGATCACAAGAATGACGCTCTCTACTTTCGGCTCGATGAATCGGCTGTCGTCGACTCCGAAGAGATCAAACCGGGCGTAATCCTTGATTATGATGCCAACGATAATGTCGTCGGAATTGAGCTACTGGGATTGAGTAAGCGTGTCCCGGTGGAGAGGCTGAAGAGCCTGCAATTCGAGACGGTATGAGTGGTTACGATCCGATCGTCGATGAGATTCGACGCATTCGACAAGACCACACCGACAGGTTCAACGGTGACCTGCACGCCATCTGCGAAGACCTCTGGCGCCAGGAGCAGCAGTCCGGCCGCCAGTATGTCTCCCTTCCGCCAAGACGTGTACAGCCCGCCGGCGCGTCGAAGTCATCGGGCGAGAATGGCGGTACAACAAATCGCGGCAGTTGACGCGGCAGCTATGCCGCGCGCCTGATGATGGAGAACGTTTCCCCAGCCCAGCGGGCGACTCAGCTTGCGCCGCAGCCCTCCACTATTGAAACCCGATGCCAAACCCGGGCGACGAATATGAAGAGATAGTTGCGGCAGTCGCAAAGGCTCTCAGTCCAGGCGCCATTGTCAAGATTGGTCAATGGATAGTTGGCCCAGACGGGCGCCGCGATATGGATGTCGAAGTCAGGGGTACGATAGAAGAGAAACCGATATTCATTCTGGTCGAATGCAAGGACTGGACTAGACCCGTTGGTATCAAGGAAATCGATGCCTTGGAGTCCAAAGGGCGTGACTTGGGTGTAGACGAAACGATCATCTACAGTAACTCTGGTTTTTCGGCTGATGCCTTGCGAAAAGCCAGGCGCGTTGGCATCGGCGCATGTTCAGCTCTGAAAGCAGGCGACAAACGAATCAACCTCGCTTTCTACACACAATTGGTGGCCAAGAGACTGTCTGTCGATCGCTTCTCGGCCGTCGCGTACTTCCCAAAAGATGACCTACAGGACATTGAAGAAGAGTGGGACGTGAGGTCCTTGACATATGGAGGGAGACCTGTCGTCAATTGGATTAGTCGGATTTCGATGGATATTCTCGAACGGCACGAGAACTGCGAGAATGTGGTTGCCAACTTCGCTTTTCGAGAACAAGCTGCGTTCGAACTACGAGATAAGCTAGTGCGCCTCACTGGTCTTGGTTTTCGGCTGGAGTGCAGCAAGAAGTGGGTAGCTCAAGAGGTGCAGGTCGACATTACGCTTGGGATGTATGACCATATTAGAAAACGGCACGTTATTCCAAGCAACCAGGGCTACATCATTGGGTCAATCGATCCCGATGGTTGGCGGGAAATCGACTGTTCTGGTTGGAAGCCACCAGAAGAAGGCTCATTCGAGCTCTATCTGACTTTGCTTAATCCGGTCGCGCGGGTAGGGCCGGAAGAAGTCCCAGACCTAGATTCGATCATCTCAGAACGGGAAGAAAAATGCTCGAATCCTTTGGCCAACCATGAAAGGAAGTGGCCTTGTTGACGCAAGCCGCCGATTGTCACCGTTCGGGCTGTGAAGAGGTGCGTAGGCGACAACAGCGAACGTGTACTACCGGTGCGTGAGGATGGGCAACTCGCATCGGTGACCTTCTTCCTTGAATGAGAGCGCGGCGGTGGGGCAGGCGGTGACGCACTGGGCGGCGGCTTTTTGGAGGGCTTCGCGGAGAGAGCCGTCGAGCGGCACGCCGACGCGGACGTCGAAGCCGCGGCCGATGAAGGTTAGGCCCAGCGGCTCGCCGGCCTTTGCGGCGATCTCGATGCACAGCCCGCACTGGATGCACTTGCCCGGCTCATAGATCACCTGGGCGTGCTGGCGGTCCTGGCGGAAGGGTTTTCGGGTGTCCTTGTAGCGCCGCGGGTCGGCCCCGTAGAGGTCGGAGTAGTGGCGGAGCTTGCAGGTCCCAAGGCCGCGGCAATCGCAGTGCATGCAGCGGGTCGCTTGTTCGATGGCCTCCTGTGGTGCGAAGCCGGCGTGCGGGTACCCTCTGGGTGCGGCGGCCGGATCCCGCCGCGGGGACTGGCTGGCGCCGGCAAGGTACAACGCAAGTTCATCCTCCTCCAGCCGGCCGATCCGCGTGCTAAACGGCTTTTTCGGCCCGGTGACTTTGCGGCCGGAGAGGTACTGATCGATCGAGGCGGCCACCTCTTTGCCGTCGGCGGCGCTGCGAATGATGAGTCCCTTGCCGCGGATGGCGTTGCCGGCGGCGAACACGCCGGCGAGGCTCGTTTCATACGTATCGCTGGTGACCTGGACGCCGCGGGCCGCGGTTTCCAGGCCCCAGGATTCTGCCTGTTGCTTGGCGGTGGCGCCGCAGGCGATCAGGATCGCGTCGAACTCGTGGCAAAGCCCCTCGAACGCCTCCTTGCCGCCGATCTGGGTGTTCATCCGTAGCTTGGCTCCCAGGCGGACCACCGGTTCGAGGTCTGCGTCAAGGACGTCGGGGGGCAGCTCCTCGGCGGTAGTCTCGCGGTGGAGCCGGCCGCCGGGCTGCTGGTTTTCGTCGAGGATGGTGCAGGCGTGGCCTTGCTGTAAGAGATAGTAGGCGGCAGACCACCCGGCCGGGCCGGCCCCGACAATCGCCACCCGGCGGCCGGAGGCCGGCTGGCACTCGGGCAGGTAGCGGGCCGGCGAGGCCAGGTCGGCGTCGGCCACAAATCGCTTCAGGAGACAGATGGCTACCGAACCATCGGCGGGCCGGCGGCGGCAGGCCTTCTCGCAGGGCGCCGGGCAGATCCGCCCCAGCACGGCCGGCAGGGCGATGTCTCGCTTGACGGTCACGATCGCGCCCCGAGAATCGCCCGCGGCGATCTGCCGGAGCATCCGCGGGATGTCCATCCCCGCCGGGCAGGCGAACTGACAGGGGGCCAGGCAATCGCCCAGATGGTCGCTCAGCAACAGTTCCAGCGCAGAGCGCCGCACCTGGTGAATCTCCTCGGTTTCGCTTTCGACCTGCATCCCGTCGGCCACCAGCGTCCCGCACGAAGGCACCAGGCGACCGTTGCCCAGGACCTTGACCGTGCAGACCAGGCATGAGGTGGACGGCGGGCAGCCTTCAAGGTAGCAGAGCGTGGGGATACTGATGCCCAGTTTCTGCGCAGCCGCGAGGATAGTTGCCCCCGGGGGGACTTCCACTTCGCGGTTGTCGATGCTGAGTCTGGGCATGTTCCTGCTAAGCCGCAAGCGGCCAATCATCAATCATCAATCATCAATCATCATTCCACCACCACTGCCCCCGTCGGGCAGACCTGGCGGCAGGTGTCGCAGCGGGTGCACTTGTCCTGGTCGATGACGTGTTTCCTGTACGGCGTCATGGGGATCGCCCCTACCGGGCACTGCTGGGCGCAGAGGGTGCAGCCGATGCAATCGTCGGTCACGCGGTACGCGATCAGTGCCGTACACCTGCCCGCCGGGCAGCGGCCCTGGAGGTGGGCCTCGTATTCCGGGCGGAAGTATTGCAGGGTGGAGAGCACCGGGTTGGGGGCGGTGCCGCCCAGGGCGCAGATGCTGCCGGCCTGGACGGTCGTGGCCAACTGCCGGAGTTCTTCCAGGTCGCCTTGGCGACCCTCGCCGGTGCAGATGCGATCCAGGATGTCCAGCATCCGCCGGGTGCCGATCCGGCAGAAGGTACACTTGCCGCACGATTGGTCCTGGGTGAAGCGGAGGAAGTATCGGGCGATGTCGACCATGCAGTCGCGATCATCGAGCACCACCAGGCCACCGGAGCCCATGATCGCGCCGACTCCGACGAGTGCTTCGTAATCGACGGGCGTGTCGGCCAGTTCGGCGGGCACACAGCCGCCGGATGGCCCGCCCACCTGGACCGCCTTGAATCGCCGGGGACCCGCTTGCGGGTGGCCGGCCACCCCGCCGCCGATCTCCTCGACGATTTCCCGAATGGTCACGCCCATGGGCACCTCGATCAGGCCGCCGCGGCGGACCTTGCCGGCCAGGGCGAAGACCTTGGTCCCCTTGCTCTTGGCGGTTCCCAGCTCGGCGAAGGCCGCGGCGCCGTGGCGGAGGATCCAGGCGACCAGGGCGTAGGTTTCCACGTTGCCGACCAGGGTGGGTTTGTCCCACAGTCCGCGCTCGGCGGGATAGGGCGGCCGCAGCCGCGGCATTCCGCGGCGGCCCTCGATCGAGGCCAGGAGCGCGGTTTCTTCGCCGCAGACGAAGGCCCCGGCCCCCTCCTTGATCGAGAGGTGCAAGCGGAAGTCGCTGTCCATGACCCGCTCGCCCAGCAGGCCGCGCTCTTCAGACAGACGGAGCGCCTCGCCGACGCGCTTGACGGCCAGCGGGTATTCGGCGCGGATGTAGAAGACGCCTTCGGTGGCGCCCACGGCGCGGGCGGCGATGGCCATGCCCTCGATGATGCGGTAGGGGAACGACTCCAGGAGCATGCGGTCCATGAAGGCGCCGGGGTCGCCTTCGTCGCCGTTGCAGATGATGTACTTCTGATCGCCCTGGGACTGGCGGACCTTGGCCCACTTGATCCCGGTGGGAAACCCCGCCCCGCCACGCCCGCGCAGCCCGCTGGTCTGGACCTCTTGGATGATCTGCTCCGGGGAGAGCTGCTGGGTGCAGCGCCGCAGGCTCTCGAAGCCGCCGTGGCGGAGATATTCATCCAGGTCGGTCGGGTCGATCTGGCCGCAATACTCGGTGGCCAGCCGCCGTTGCCTGCCCAGAAAGGCGCAGACCGGCCCGTCGCGCACGTCGAGCGAATGCCGGGCGACCGGGTCGCCGATTTCGTCGGTCAGCAGCCGATCCAGCCAGCGGGAGAGCCGATAGCCGATCCGCCGGGCAACCCCTTGCGGCTTGAAGTGTTTCAGCAGGATCGCGGGGGCGTCCTCCGTGTCAACCTTAGCGAAGAGTATGGAGGGTCCCTGCGGCGGAACCAGCTCCACCAGCGGGGTCTGATGGCACATACCCACGCAGCCAACCCGTTTCAACACGGCCGGCGCGCCCGTCTCGGAGAGGGTCCGCCGGATGACCTCGTGGACCTTGCCGCTGCCCTGGGCGACGCAACACGAGCCCAGGCCGATGCGGATCTCGCCCAGCTCCCCCATCGGTTTGGCCGTAGGGCGCTCGGGCCGGGCCGCACGATCCTCCTGCTGGCGGAGGAAATCGTCCAGCACCTCGGCCACCATGTGCGGCGTCAGGCGGCCGTAGGTCGTGCCGTCGATCTGGATCACCGGGGCCAAGGTGCAGCAGCCCAGGCAGGCGACCTTCTCGAGGGTGAACAGGCCCTGTTCGTCGGTGTCCTGGCCGTCGGCGATCCCCAGTTGCCGCTCCAGGGCCTGCTGGACCAGGCCGGCCCCCTTGACGTGGCAGGCAGTGCCGTGGCAGACGTTGATGATGTGGCGTCCGACGGGCCGGTGGCGGAACTGGGTGTAGAAGGTGGCTACGCCGGTGATCGCCGCGGGGGTGATCTCTGAGATCTCGCACACCCGCTTAAGCGCCTCGCGGGGCACGTAGCGGTAGTGGGTCTGGATCGCCTGGAGGATCGGGATCACGGCCTCCGGCCGGCGGCCCAAGCGCTCAACCGTTTCGTCGACGAAGCTCAGATCGAGGTCGGGCATGGTGGGGGGTGGGCAGTGGGCGACGGGTGGCTGGGGTCGAACGTAAGTGAGCCCCCAGACCCCGGATTTCCGGGGGCTCGCTGGCGCTCGACCCCGGCCACCCGAAATCGGACCAGCCGAACTTGGAACTACTGCGGCTGCTATTTTGCTCCGATGCAGAACAGGTGCTTTTTTCCGCGGATGTAGATCCGGCCGTCCTGGAAGGCGGGGCTGGTGACACAACCTTGGTCCAGGCGGCCTTCGCCCACGACCTTGCACCCCTTCCGGCTGGGCTCGAGGATCCAACACTTGCAGAACTGGACGGTATTGCCCTCTGCGTCCTGCTGGCCCTCCTTGTCGAGCTCGCCGAACAGATACAGGCGGCTGCCCACCAGGCTCGGCGACGACGTGAACGCGGCGTAATTGAAGGCCTCGTACTCCTCCCAGAGCTTCGTGCCCTTCTGGGCGTCGTAACAGGTCAGCGTGCCGGCGGCCAGCAGGAAGACGTACTGGTCGGTGACCAAGGGGCTACAGACGTCGGGCAGGCCGTCTTGCCCCGTCCAGGCGATGTGCGTCTTCGTCACGTCGCCGCTACCGTCGGCGCGGACGGCCGAGAGTTGGCAATACTCGTTCCCCACATACACCATGCCGGCGCTGAAGACGGGCGAGGGGCCGCTCTCGCCCGACATGCAGTTGGCTCGCCAAAGCTCCTTCCCGTCCGCCGGATTGTAGGCGATCACCCACGGATCGGCACACGTGATCAACTGATCCCGTCCGCCATGGCTGATCACGATGGGTGAAGTCCAGGAGGTGGCGACGGGCCGGTCCACCTCCCAGGCCTTCTCCCCCGTGGCGGCCCGGAACGCGTGGAGCTTGGACTTCGGCTGCTTCTTCGATCCCTGGTCCATCTGGACCAGGACCAGGTCACGGTAGGTTGCCAATG
>Ga0315291_10009161_pt1 | contig 12138 bp, 14 predicted proteins | sample YL17G12_20_MG_FD_203070 | JGI IMG/M metagenome (GOLD analysis project Ga0315291, IMG submission 203070) | Sediment microbial communities from Yellowstone Lake, YNP, Wyoming, USA - YL17G12_20 | ecosystem: Environmental > Aquatic > Freshwater > Lake > Sediment | place: USA: Wyoming | collected...
GAGGCCTCGACCCTGTTCACGCTGGCGAGCGTAAAAAAGCTGAGGGCTGGGGCCATCCTGGCTGTCGACGGGAACCTCGTCAGGGGCGAGAAGAAGGGTGAGTTCGAGCCTGGCGAGAGGGGTGGCGAGCTCGACGACCGGGTGAAGAAGGCGATCGAGGACGAGATAGGGATCGCGATAGGGGCGGTGAAGCTCCTGGAGCGCGGTCACCCCTTATCATAGGGCTTATAGTCACTCGGTGGGGTCGCCTTCCTCACGACGCCAGCGAGGGCGACCACTGTGAGGATGTAGGGTAGCATCAGTATTATCTGGGGAGGCAGGATGCCAAGGGACTGGAGCCTCATCTGGAGGGCGTCCGCGAAGCCGAACATGATGCTGGCGCCGAAGGCGCCGAGGGGCATCCACCTGCCGAAGATCATGGCGGCGAGGGCGATGAAGCCACGCCCACCGGTCATCCCCCAGGTGAAGAGGCTGAGGTGGCCGAGGGAGAGGAAGGCGCCGCCGAGGCCCGCCAGCATGCCGCTGACTACGACGCCGAGGTACTTCACCCTGACAACGCTTATCCCGGCGGTGTCGGCGGCGGCCGGGTGCTCGCCGACGGCCCTGATCCTGAGACCTATTGGGGTCTTGAACAGCACGAACTGGGCTATGACGGTCACCAGGATCATCACATAGACGAGGGGGGTCTGTGTGCCCAGGATTTCGCCGACGATGGGGATGTCCTTCAGAATCGGGATCGAGATTGCCTTGAGGCTAGGCACGCTGCTTGAGGCGCCCCTCGACCCCCAGATGATCTGGCTCATGTAGGCGGTGAAACCGAGGGCGAAGATGTTGATGCCGGTCCCGCTCACGATCTGGTTCCCCTTGAAGGTGACCGTCAGGAAGGCGTGGATCAGACCGAGGAGGCCGCCGACGGCGACAGCGACCAGCACGCCGAGCCAGGGGTTACCAGTGTAGTAGCTGACGGCGACTCCTGAGAAGGCGCTGGTGAGCATCATGCCCTCGAGGGCTATGTTGACGACGCCGACCCTCTCGGAGAAGATGCCGCCGAGGGCGGCTAGGGTGATGGGCGTCGCCATCCTGAGCGTCGCCGCGAAGAGGCCAACGTTGATGATGTCTATTATGTTCAACCCTTGTGTTCCCTCCACCTGAGGAGATACCGGATGAGTGTTGGTGCGGCGACGAATATGATGACGAGGGACTGGAGGATGATCACTATGTCGAGGGGTACATGGGTGACCCTCGTCATCGTCATGCCCCCGCTCCTGAGGGCGCCGAAGAGGACAGCGGCTATGACGACGCCGACGGGGTTCAGCCCGCCGACGAGGGCGACTGCGAGGCCGTCCCACCCGTAGCCTGGGGAGAATCCGTCTATGAAGCGGCCGTGGACGCCCATCACCTCGCCTGAGCCCCCAAGGCCGGCCATCGCCCCGCTGACGAAGAGGGCGATAATCATGGTCCTCTTCACGTTTATCCCGCCGTTCTCGGCAGCCAAGGGGTTCAGCCCGGAGGCTCTGACCTCGTATCCGAACGTCGTCTTCTGCAGGACGAAGTATGTGAGGGCCACGAGGATGAGGGCAACTATGAAGGAGGCGGAGAGCTGGGTCGGCGGGAGTATGCGGGGAAGCTGAGCCGATGGGGCGAGGGACACGGTCTGCGCGACCCACCCTGGCGCCTTGAATGGGTAGTTCACCATGTAGCTGGTCAGGTAGGTAGCGACGTAGCTGAGCATCATCGTCGTTATCACCTCGTGGGCGCCCAGCCTCGCCCTAAGTATCGCCGGGATGAAGCCCCACGCCCCACCTGCGAGGGCCCCTGCAAGGAGAGCCAAGGGCACGTGGATAAGCGCCGGCAGTCCATCGAATGATATACCGACGAGGGCCGCGGCGAAACCGCCGATGATCAGCTGCCCCTCTGCCCCGATGTTGAACAGGCCGCTCTTCATGGAGAAGAGGAAGGCGAGGGCGGTGAAGATTATGGGCGTCGCCTTGGTCAGCGTCTGCCCTATCCCGTAGACGTCGCCGAAGGCCCCTGCAAGCATCGTCGCATAGACGTCCACGGGGGAGTAGCCCGTCACGGCGAGGACGACGGCGCCGACTAAGAAGGCGGCCACGACAGCAATCGCCTGGGGCAGCATCCTCCATAGTCCTGATCTTATCTCCGCCAGAAGCCTCGAGGAGAGCCCATTCTCCCGGTGGACGCCCTCTTTCCACTCAGTCAATCTTGCCACCCGCCATCAGGAGGCCGAGTTTCTCCTCGTTGGTATTCTTCGGATCTCTAATAGCCACTATTCTGCCCTCGAATATCACGGCGATCCTGTCGCTGAGCGCCCTAATCTCGTCGAGGTCGGCCGATATGAGTAGGACCGCGCAGCCGTTGTCCCGCATCTCCACGAGCTTGCCCCTTACATACTCCGTCGCGCCTATGTCGAGGCCCCTCGTCGGCTGGTAGGCTACGATCAGCTTGGGGTGCCTGCTGAACTCCCTCGCGAGCACGACCCTCTGCTGGGTTCCGCCCGAGAGGTTACGGACGGGCGTGTCCTTGCTGGGGGTGCTTATCGAGTAGTCTGCTATGAGCCCATCGGCGTAGCTCGACGCCGCCCCGTAGTCGAGGAACATGTGCCTCTTCGCGAAGGGCTCCTCCCCCTGGCTTCCAAGGATCAGGTTCTCCATGACGGAGAAGTCGGGGACCAGTCCCGTCTTGTTCCTGTCCGCGGGTACGTGTGAGACGCCGAGCCTTATCCTCTCCTCCGGTGAGGCGACCGTGATGTCGACCTGGTTCAGGAAGATCCTGCCACCCTTTACTCGTCTCAGCCCCGTCAGGGCCTCGACGAGTTCGCTCTGGCCGTTCCCCTCGACGCCGGCGATGCCGAGGATCTCGGAGGCCATAATGTCGAAGGCGATCCCCTTCAACGCGGGGAGGCCCCTCTCGTTGACGACCTGAACACCCTCAACCCTGAGGACGACGTCGGCACCCTCAACGGGCTTTTTGTCGAAGGTCTCAAGAACCTGCCTATCCACCATCATGGTGGCGAGCTGGGGTAGGCTTGTCTCCCCAGTCTTCACCGTCCCGACGAGCCTCCCCTTCTTGAGGACTGTGATCCTGTCACAGATGGAGAGGACCTCCCTCAGCTTGTGTGAGATGAATATGACGGTCTTCCCCTGCGCCTTTAGCGCGCGGATCGCCTTCATCAGCTCCTCCACCTCCTGGGGGATGAGGATGGCCGTCGGCTCGTCAAGGATCAGGATCTCCGCGCCCCTGTAGAGCGCCTTTATTATCTCCACCCTCTGCTGGGCGCCGACGGTGAGGGCGTGGACAGGGGCATCCGTGTCGACCTTGAGGTTGTAGCGTTCGCTGAAGACCCTGACCTCCTCGGACGCCCTCTCCGTGTCGAGGATGACCCTGCTCCTCGTCACCTCGTTGCCGAGGACGATGTTCTCCGCCACCGTGAGGCTCGGCACGAGCATGAAGTGCTGGTGGACCATCCCTATGCCGTGTCTGATCGCCGTTGCGGGGCTGTCCATGTGGACCTCCTTACCGTCGACGCGGATCTTCCCCCCGTCTGGCCTGTAGAGGCCGTACAGGATGCTCATGAGGACTGTCTTACCGGCGCCGTTCTCCCCCAAGAGGCCGTGGATCTCGGCCTTCTCAGCCGAGAAGTCGAGGTGGTCGTTGGCGACGACGCCTGGGAAGGTTTTGGTGATGCCGAGCATCTCTACCGCTTGGGTCATGGGATAAAAAAAGGAGTGGATGGATCTGATATATCTCTTTTTTATTCGTAGCCTGAAGGTACTGTGATGTCGCCGGCGATGATGAGGTCCCTAGCCTCCTTGACCTTGGCGAGTGCGTCGGCTGGGAGCGGGCTGTGCTGGAAGGAGAACACCTCCTCCCACAACGGTTCCTCGTCAGGTAGTCTGCACATGCCGACCCACTTCTCCTTGAGCCCTCCGCTGTAGAACCCTCCCTGGAACTTGCCTACGATGGCGTTCAGTATCATCTGGTAGACGGCCTCGTCGACTCTCTTGGTCGCGCTCGCAACGATCTCTGGGTAAAGGTAGCACTGGCATGCATCGACGCCGAGGCCTATGATGGCCTCGTCGTGAGCCGCCTCGAGTGCTCCCAACCCGCTCTTTCCGGCCGCCGAGTAGATGGCGTCGTTACCGCCCTCGATGAGCGACGTAGCGAGCTCCTTGCCCCTCCCCGGGTCTCCCCAATCTCCAACGAAGACGGGCTCCGACACGGTAACGCTCGGGTTCGCCCACTTGGCGCCAGCCTCATAGCCCACGAAGAAGTCCCTGATGAGAGGGATGTCCATGCCGCCGACGAAACCGACCTTCCCCGTCTCGGTCATCATCCCAGCGACGACGCCGACGAGGAAAGAGGCCTCGTTAGCCCTGAATGTGAGGGAGGCCACGTTGGGCTTGTCCACCACCATGTCGACTATGGCGAAGTTCTGGTTCGGATATTCGCCCGCGATCTTGGTGAGGGCGTCAGCCTGGTCGAAGCCGACGCAGATGATGAGGACGTACTCGCCAGACTTGGCGAAGTCCCGCTGATAACCCTCGTACTCTGCTATCGCCTTGGGCTCGACGTAGTCGAACAGGATGCCGAGGTCGGTTTTCGCTTTCTCCACACCGGCGTAGGATATGTCGTTGAAGGACTTGTCCCCGAGGCCACCCGTGGCGAGGATGAGGCCGACCTTCTTAGGAGCCTTAAGCTCCTCGATGTTAGCCAGAGCAGCAGTAAGGTCAGATTGGGCCTTCGTCAGGTCAGATTGAGCCTTTGCTAGGTCAGATTGAGCCTTCGTCAGGTCAGACTTTGCTTTATCGCTCTCAGTCTTTAATGCGTCGTACGTAGTCTTAGTCACGTAGTCTGCTAATGAGAGTGGCGGGTTCACTACGGGGTAGATGACCCATCCGGCGCCAGCGCCGATGACGAGACCTATGATGACATACGTTAAAAGCTTGGTTGTTTGAGACATATATTCACCTCAAGACAGATGAAGTATGTCTTGATTGCTTAAAACATTCTCTAGTGGCGCTTTTTTCTGGTTCGGATGTGGAATAACGTTATTTTTCTATGGTTTTAACCGCCTTTTTGTAATGGAACTGTCGTATCATATTTACCGAAGAAGCGTAGAGCGGGGGAGGTTCGATGGGTGGCGTGATCGAACTAGCGCAGTCCGACATTGAATGGGACGCCGATCTTCGTGGGCTCGGCAGCAATTCTTTAAACGACGAGGCGTACGGTGTATCGAAGGGTCAGCCATGCCTGGCATGATAGTCGTCTTCGAGGGGCTGCCGGGGTGCGGCAAGTCATCCATCGCCCGGGACGTCGCGAAGAAGATCCAGAACTGCGTCGTCATGCCCGAGGTGAGCGAGCTGGCGGCGGCGAAGGGCTTCGAGGTGGCGGACAGGGCGTCTATAGGGACGGAGACATGGTTCCTCACCCAGTACTACACGAGGGGAACCGAGGCGAAGAGGCTCAGGGCGGAGGGCAAGACCGTCATCGAGGACCGCAACTACGCGAGCAGCCTCGCATTCGGCTTCGCCAACTTCGTCGCCAGCAACAACCCGAGCATATTCATGCACTTCCCCAGCTACATCGTGAACAAGGCAGTGGGGACCCTCGTGGAGCCGGACGCCTACATCTTCTTCAAGATCCCCGTCTCCGAGTCTGTAAAGCGGCAGGATTCAAGGGAGGAGCTCAAGGAGGAGCTGAAGACGGGAAACGTCACCGTACTGAAGGACTGCGCCCGGTTCTACAGGGTCTTCTTCACAATACTTGAGCCCGAGGTCCCCCTTTATGAGATAGACGCGACGCGGCCAAAGGAGGTCGTGCTCGAGGACGTACTGGGGATCCTCGAGGAATTATCTAAAAAAACTAGCTCCTCGTAAAAAATATGCGCCTGTTCTTCGTTCAAGCGATGGTCGGAAGATTGGGCCGTTGGAGTGAGACTTGATTGTGAAGGAGTCGCATGCTTCGGGCGGGAAGCTGCTCCTGATGGGGAGCTCCGCCTTCAAGGCTAATGAGCTGCCTGTACCGGTGAAGGAGAGGATCGACGAAGCAATGGCCAGGGGCGCGACGATGATCGTGGCGGAGGCGCACGGGGCGTGCAGGCGCTACCAAGACTACCTGAAGTCGAGAGGCTATACGAACGTGATCGTTGGGCACGCGAGGAGCATCAGGTACAACGCGGGCGACTGGAGAACCGTTCTGTACGGGGACGATCTGAAGGAGAGGGAGAGGAGGATGATCGAGGACTGCGACTCCGCGATAATCATGTGGGTGGACAGCAGTGGCGTGATAGCGGAGAACCTCGAGCGGCTGAAGAGGCTGGGGAAACCGACTTTCGTGTACGAGTACTCAATAAGGGACGGCAAAGAGAGGTTCGGCGAACTCGACCCCGCGAGAACTTACGACAGCTATTACGACATGAAGGAGAATTACAGAAAGAGGAAACAACTCCCCAAAACTTAGTAGCCCGGGGTATTAGATAATAAAACTGTCTGTTTTCGAGTGTTTTTTACCCATACGCGTTATGGCTCTGATATTCCTAGGCAGTTCTCTCCTTTACCTATGCATCCAATTACACAGTAGAACTCACCTGGTTCATCGCCTATGGTCTTGAAGCCGTGTTCCTCATTTGCAGGGAAGTAAGCCACGTCTCCGACCCCTAGGATTCCGCCTTTTCCTTGTCCCAGTACCTGAAGGCGCCCACTTGTCACTGCGATCTCCTGTTCCCATGGATGTTTATGTGGGTTCAGGTACCCCCTCGGTTCTATGATGAAGTAGCGGAGAGCGAAATTATGCAGATACTCCTCTCCCCCCGTCCTCTTCTCAGAGATCCATCTGATCGTCACGCCCTCCGCATCCTGACCATAGGCTTCTTTGACATCGTAGCCCTTAATGCCTCGAATGTTTTTGATTATCACCCTGATGCTTCCTCCTTTTAATAAGTTAAAGTGAGGGGTGGCTTAAAACCCTATTTTAGATGGTTATGACGGTTTTGGCTGAAGTGGCCATGTCAAGGAAGGTTGCGTAGCCTATGATCGTTAAGCCATCTTCCAGGTTTTCTCGTGTTATGCCGCGTTTCCTTGCCGCCTCTTCGCAGACGTAGAGTTTCACTTTTTCGTTTTTCAGGATCGCTTTGAATCTTCGATCTATTTCTTCGCCGATCTTGGCGCATGTTCCTCTCTTCCCCAGTATGGCTCCGTCTGTGAAGAGGAATACCGTGGCGTTCATTCCCATGGCTGCCGCCGTCTCGACTATGTAGAGTAGGGAGGATAATCGTCCATCCTCCTCAGGCCCCCATCCATAGAGGAAGACAATGTCTTGTGACAATGTGCTTTACCTTCAGCATCCTGATGCGATGCACAGCATCTTCGGTAGGCCGCCGAGTTTACATATTACCCCGCGTGCGGTGCTCTTGCCTCTCTTGAACATGTCATCGAGTTGGTCGCCGTCTAGTTTAAACTGGTCTCTTACCGTCTTGACCATCGGCAAGGTTTCCCATTTCAGATAATATCCTCTGACGAAGTATATTACCTGCATCTGCAGGTCTGTGAGGGAGATGCCGAACTGTTCTTTGGCCATTTTCTTTGATAATTCTTCCGTCCATGCGTCAGGTTCTTTTACGAACCCTTCTTCGTCGAGGGCGTTATCGTCGACCATCACGCATTCACCTCGAAAAACCATCCGTTGCATATAAAATGTGGTTTGTACACAAGACGTCGCAAATGAATGAGGACACTATACTGTAAAACTTGGTTTTCGCGTGCCGTCAAATCCCAAGGATAGTTAAAACATTAAAAAATCTGGGGAAGCTCGCAAACGGCTAATCCTTGGGTTCCGCGTCTCTCCTGAGTGAGCCCGCGGCGCAATGGATCGATCCGCTGTTTCTTGGTCCAACGAGGCTCGGCATCTCCACCTCGATCACATCGACCCCTACGCTCTCGAGCCACTTGGTAGCCTTTGGCTCACCCGTCGGCACAAGGATCTTCATCGGCTCAAGGACGACCCCTGTCTCCGGACCGACGGGGTTACCCTGATCAACCCTGCATAGCTCGTCGGGGGGGATGATGAATTGCCAATTCATCTCCGATTTTAGCCAATCGAGGAGATACTTGTCCAGCCATCTGGGATCCGCGACCGAGGTGTGCCTATCTATCATGCTGTAGTGGGTGAGCTGTGGACGGGGCCCGTACCCCGGCAATATTCTCACGTCGACCTCAGGATCCTGGGTGTGTATGATCCTGCGGAGCTGTTCGTGTCCCCAGTCATTGGCCCTCCAGACTTCGCTTTGGGAGGTGTTTGCCCTGGGGTAGTGGACTGCTGCGAGGAGGTGCTTCTCATCGAGCCAGCCGATGTTCCCTCCCTCGGCCATCCCTCTGCCTGTGATCATGCCCACGACTGGGCACCCTATCTCCGCCAGTGTCTGGTACGTGGAGACCTCCTCCCCTTTCCGGATGTGATCGTACATCCTCAGGATGACCTGGCCATAGACGGCTGCGTGGCAGACATCATCGGTGTAGATGGCCTTCACCTGGTATGGAGGATCGTTAGAGTCTGGCTTTCTCTCCACAACTTCCACGCCTTCGTCTCTGTAAGCTCTGTACAGCCTCTCGTAGTCCTCGTTTAGCTCTTCAAGGTCTTTGGGCTTGTAGCTCATCCGCCAGGCGGCGAGGCTGGAGTCGTGTGGTGGCCATGGCGTGGGTTTCCCGACGCTTAGGAACTCTTTTCCTGGCCTGTGCAGTAGGACTGTGCGAAGTTTCCCGATGGTCGTGTTCGCCTTCCACTTTTTGCCCCAGAGCTTCTCCATCTCGTCCTCGAACTCTGAGAGGACCTGGGGGTGATGCTTCATGTACTGTTCATCGAGTGAGAGGCCTGTCTTCTCTTTGAACTCGTCGTGAATGGGATATTTCACCATTAGAATAACCTGGTTATCAAGGGATATTGGCGAATTTGAAATTTTTGTGAGAGGCGGACGTGGTGGTGCAGAGGATATGATTATGGAGAAAAGAGGGCGAAGCAGCGAAGCCCCCAATTATTTTTTCTTTGTATAGGAAAACTTCTTACGGATCATTTTCTCAATGTATTTTCTAGGTTTTTTTGGTTTCTCGTGCCTCTCCTCGGGTATCGCTGTCAATGTTATACATAGAATAAAGGGTGGAGCTGAGGATAAGGTTACTGAGGATATGTAATTGGTTTCAATCCGAGGGCTTTCCTCTTCTCCATTCGTGTGGGAAGCCTTTTTTCTCTTAAATCTATGAGAGTTTTCTCTTGTAACTCTTTTAGGCGATAATAGAAATCCTCAAAGTCTTCAAAAAACCTTCCTTTAACCCCTGTCTCGTACCGTGCACGATACCCAAATATGATGGGCTCGAACTTCTCCCAAAGCTCGATAAAGGGACCTCCACCCCATCGGTGAAGCCGCTCAGAATCTATCAATCCCCAGTTGACCAGCATGCCCATACGGTCAATTTGTGCGAATAAGAATCTGAACTTCTCCCATGCCTCAGGGTTGGTATCAGGTCCGTATTTCTTCAGGAAGTCATCGAAGTCCGTCCATGTCCAGCTGTCGGATAATAGCTCCATCAGGCTCTTCCTATATCCTTGGGAATAGAAGTTGTTAAAAATCTGCATGAACAACTGAGCCTGCCTCGTATCAAGAGTCTGCTCCTGTGCCTTGAGGCTGAGTTCTTGATTCCTCTGGCCTATTCTCAGGTTCAATACGTAGTAGATCGCTGCAACCAGTACACCTGTGGCGGCCACCATGTAGTAGGCGGCCTGAATCTCAGCTAGGTCAACCAATCAAGTTCACAGATTAGAATTAGCGTGAAGTGAGGATAAGATTATGGAGGGAGGTTTAGTTCAGGCATTACTTCTTCAGCGAAAAGCATGGAGGCATGAGTATCAGGGAATGGAACAAATAATGTAATGAAGCTCTCTACCCCAGCAGCAATGTATTCGTTGAACCTTGACGCCACAGTCCTCGGAGAACCGATAATGAGCGAAAACCCCCTTTGAAAATCAGTGGTGGCGGCAAGTCTTGAAGCCTCTGCGTCCGACTCAGCCAATACAACAACACTCCAAATAGACTTCCCTATTTCATCCACATCCCGACCAAACTTTATACAATGATTATTGAGAAGATCCACCTTCTTCCGGAATGCTTCAGGAGTCGGCTCAGGTAAATTCCACAGATCAGCGTATTTTGCTACCACCCCTAAAGTAAGGGCTTCTCCGCCTCCACCGATCATAAGCCGAGGGTTCCTAGGCTTCGGGCAACCACTCACATCCTTGACGACGTAATATTTGCCTTGGAAGCTGAAGCCATCCTCTCGCCACATTCCCTTAATGACTCTGACAGCTTCCTCCAGTTGATTTAGCCTAACCTTATTTGAGGGAAAAGGGTAACCATATTGCTCATAATCAGGCTTGTGCCAGCCAGCACCAATCCCTAGTATGAATCTGCCTCCCGTTAACACGTCCAGTGTAGCCGACATCTTAGCCGTAAGGGCCGGGTTACGAAAGTTGTTGCATACAACCGCTGTGCCTACCTTGTGCTTTGGGAAGATCGCTGAGATATAGCTAATCGTAGTCATGCCCTCTATGACGTCTTTTAGTTCTGGTCCACGCGCGCTCGCGACTTGTGTGAGGTGGTCTGGTACCCATATGGAGTCGTAGTGTTCTCCGACTTCTTTCAGATAATTGATGGTTCTTGATGCGAACTCTGCTCCTCTGCTGCCGTCTTCAGGAAAGTCTCCTATCATAAGGCCAAAACGAAAGTCACGCAATACTTATCGCCTCCTTTTTCATGTAAAGTATGAGCGTGAAGTGAGGATAAGATTATGGACAAAGATCAGGTCTTGAGTTCGGGATGTTCATCCATGTACTTTAGAAGGCTTTTACCGAGATACTCTGTCTCACTTGCCAATCGAGGATAATTCCATGCCTTTCTCCAAGGTTCAATTATTGGTTCAATCTGTTCCCAGAACTGCTTGACGTCTCCAGCCATGAGTAAACTGACGAAACGTAAATCGATCAGCTTCTCCTTGACGAGAACACCTATGCCTTCGTAGAAACGGATCATTGTTCCAAATGATTTGTACTTTTCAGGGTTCTCGAGAACCTTACTCTGAAAGTCAATATAGCCTGCCCAACTTGTTTTACGTATGTCTGTGGCGGCTTCATGGAACACTGCATCACTCCAGTGTTCATACATCTGCATGAAGAGCTGTGCCTGCCTGGTCTCAAGGGTCGCCCTCATGTTCTTTTGCGAGGTTCTAAGAGTCATCGTGTAATAGATGGCTGCTATTGTTACGCTTGTAGCCGTCACCAACACTCCTATTGTCTGAACATCCAACAACAATCACCTAAATTAGTATCGTGTGGAGCTGAGGATAAGATTATTGAGCAGGCCTAAATCTTCGGTTGAACTCTTGGTGGGGAAGCCTGCTCAGTACGCGGTGAGTCGGTGGCTTTTACTCTTGGTTCTTTGGTGGTTCTGGTAGCACCTTGGGCAGTAGACGGGGCGGCCCGCGGCCGCGGTGAAGGACGCCGTGAACTCGGCTCCGCATTTAGCGCATCTATGCCTTGGTGCCCTCGGGGCTTCGGTGATGGCGGTGTGGTTTCCCTTGAGCTCGGTGATCTTGGTGTTGGTCATGGCCATGATCCGGCTCAGGTCCTTCATCTCCTCGGGGCTCACGAGGGAGATGGCTGTGCCCTCGGCGTCCATCCTAGCCGTCCTGCCTATCCTGTGGAAGTAGACCTCGGGGTCGGAGGGGACGTTGTGGTTGATTATGTGTGTCACGTCCTGGATGTCGAGCCCCCTCGAGGCGACGTCCGTGGCGACGAGGAGCCTCAGCCTGCCTCCCCTGAAGGAGTCCACGACGCTGTCGCGCTGAGGCTGGGAGAGGCCGCCGTGGAGGGCCCTGGCGTCGTACCTCCTCGCGGAGAGCATCTTGGCGAGGCGGGCGGCACCGTGCTGGGTCCTGCAGAATATTATTGCGCGCTCCACCCGGTGCTCGTCGAGGATGCTGAGGAGGACCCTGAACTTGTCGGGCGCCTCGACCTCGACGAAGCGCTGCGCTATCTGGGGTAGGGCTATCTCGTCTCTGCTGACGATTATCTTCT
>Ga0315291_10009164_pt1 | contig 12137 bp, 12 predicted proteins | sample YL17G12_20_MG_FD_203070 | JGI IMG/M metagenome (GOLD analysis project Ga0315291, IMG submission 203070) | Sediment microbial communities from Yellowstone Lake, YNP, Wyoming, USA - YL17G12_20 | ecosystem: Environmental > Aquatic > Freshwater > Lake > Sediment | place: USA: Wyoming | collected...
GACTTCGGTAAGCGGACCGATGACCGCAGCGAAAGCCACTCCGGAATTTATCCCGAACACAGCAACCGCCACTGCAATGGCAAGCTCAAAATTGTTGCTTGCCGCAGTAAATGAAAGGGTCGTTGATTTCTTGTAATTTGCTCCAAAAGCACGGCTTAAGAAGAAACTAATAAAGAACATCACGACAAAATATATTGCGAGAGGTATGGCAATGCGCAATACATCTAAGGGTATCTGGACGATCATGTCGCCCTTCAGGCTGAACATTACAAATATGGTGAACAGCAGGGCAATAAGTGTTATCGGGCTTATTCGAGGGATGAATTTATGGTTGTACCAGTCGAGGCCTTTTGTGTTCTTGAAATATAATCTGGTGGCGAATCCCGCTATGAAAGGGATGCCAAGATAAATAAATACGCTTTTTGCTACTTCAATTATTGAAATATCCACAAAATATCCCTTTAAGCCGAATAATCCCGGCAGATAAGTTATGAATATCCATGCATAAACGCTGTAGAATAGTACCTGAAAAATGCTATTAAATGCCACGAGCCCGGCAGCGTATTCATTATCACCTTCCGCCAGATTGTTCCAAATTATTACCATGGCGATACAGCGCGCCAATCCGATCAATATGAGTCCGACCATGTATTCGGGTCGATCTTTTAAGAAGATTATGGCTAAAAAGAACATCAGGAAAGGCCCAATAAGCCAGTTCTGTATCAATGATAACAGCAATACTTTTGTATCTTTAAAAACATCTGCCAGTTCTTCATATTTAACTTTCGCTAAAGGAGGGTACATCATAAGTATCAGTCCGATGGCTATGGGAATTGATGTTGCGCCGATCTGAAATCTGGATATAAATGCCGTGATTAAAGGTAAAAATCTGCCTGACAATACGCCCGCCGCCATGGCTGTGAATATCCAAAGCGTTAAATGCTTATCAAGAAATGATAACCTTTTGTTCATAGGCACTCCTATTTCTTTAATGGCTTTGGGCTGCAAAGCAGATCGCTCTTGTTCGCCGTCCTTCCACAACAGGCGCAAATGAATTTTGGATCATTCGTCAACTTCCTTATCTTATCCAGATCGAACTTCATTGGCGGGGTAGAAAGCATGCACATTTTCCCGGACCTATCTCCGGAAAATCCACATGAACACCCAGACATATCATCCCCGCAGCATGAAGCTTCATTCTTTTTCATTTGCATCCTCCCATAATGGTTTTGAATTTACCTAAGAAATCATTAAAGTTAGACTTGTTGATACTATAGAACCGATATTTTCCTTCGCGTCTACAATTGATAAGTTTAACTTTTTTTAATGCATTTAAGTGGAAGGAAATAAGATTGTGCGATAATCCAAGAAAATCGGATATTTCGCACGCACAATGCTCCTTGTTCTGCAGGAAGCATATTATGCGAAGCCGGCTCTCTTCGCTTAACGCTCTCAGTAAGCCCGAGAGGCTCGTTAAATCTTGCTTTACACATTTAACAGGTCTATTCATTTCAATTTCGGTTGAAATGATAATACAACAAGGATCGTATGTCAAGTTGCTAAATATGATCGTGCAATATAGGCGACCAAAAAAGGGGTTCTCCCAAGCTAAAAAAGCCCGAGAGAACCCAATCTTTATCCAACAAGAGCTAATCCATATTCAAGCTGATCCTGCAAGGCATGTAAACAACCCTGACAGATATAGACTGAACGGCTAAGAACATAAGGCCTAAAAGCAATATGATCTATCCCCTCGTTAATAGGAACAAGGAATGAATGACAAACGCTACATCTTCTCATAATTAATACTCCTTACTTTGTAATTATCAATTTAAGCTCTTTTATCAGAACGCAATGCGCCCTGGCTTTACTAAGGCTCTGAATGTACTCAAGAAAACGAGAACAACGAGCCTTTTCCCTGGAACAACAGGCCATGTCAGGAAACCGATCCTGACAATGCATGCATGGAGACAAAACTGAAGCTGACATACCTATATCACCTCACTTCCTTTAAGAACTAAACACCTGGAAGCCAAATCAGGCGGCAAAGACGCGCCGCCGCCGCAGAGGAACACAATGACCGGAACCCCCTGTTCAACGGCCTGACGGACCGTGTAAAGCGAGCCGCGTGAGGAACCGTGAAGGAAAGCAACAATGACCGATGAGGCAGAAACAAGGCGCCTGTTACGGCCCAGAAGGGCTGAAACCGCCTCCTGGCGCGAAGCACCGACAGGACAGGAACCCCAAACAACCTGACCGCCTGAAGCAAGGAAACGAGAAACCTGGGGCTGAACCAAGGAAGGAAAGCCTGAAGCAGAAGCCCAAGCTGAATAAATGATCCCATGAGCGGAAGCCCCCTGCTGAATGACTGCCTCAAGCGCGAATGAATCAGCGCCCACTGCGCCGCCGGAGGCAATGCCGTAGCCACGGGAAAGAAGAAGAGAAACAACGTGAGAAACAAGCGGGGCAAAAGAAGCCGGCAAGGAACGAGAACCAACCACACCTGCTAAACGAGACATGAAAACCACCTCCCTATGAAATAAAAATACATAGGAAGGAACAGCATTTTACCGCCCCTGTCACCCGAAGCGATCCTGAGCGAGGAGCCTTACCTTAAATCTAATAATGGCGACGAGTCGAGGGAGAGCGGAGGGCCGGAAGGAAGGCAAAAATCAAAGTCCTTATATCTAATTATGATTTTTGCCGACTGGAGGAGGGAGGCCTGAGCTTGTCGAAGGCCGACCTTTACAGGGAATAAGCGGTAAAATGCTATACTGGAAAGGCTGTGGAGCTAGAAGGAAAATGTAATTTATGCAATAATAAAACAATTCAAGAAGGAAGGAGGTGAAACTATGACAGAAAGAAAAAGAGTATGGGTATCACCTGATGGCGAGGGGGGTTGGAATGTTAAAAGTGAAGACACAAAAAGAGCAGCAGCAAATTTCGATGATAAATCGGATGCTATTGAGAAAGCAAAAGACATCGCAAAAAATGCGCCAAAAGGGCAAGTAATTATTCAGAAAACGAACGGACAAATACAAACTGAATATACTTACAAAAAAGATCCATATCCTCCGAAGGGATAGAGGGTAATATATTAAATTGAGAGATTAATCAACTTCAGCGTACCATCCTGTGTTTTCGTTATTTGAAATGGCAGACTTTATTAGTTCATTTGATTTTATTATGCCCTTTATTGCGCTTGATATATCAGAAGAATTCTTAATATAAAATTGCCCCCATTTTTGCGCATAACTCCCATCTTCTGATATTACATCTACCCCTTTAATATGTTTCCCAGAGGTAAACAACCTTAGTCTTAGTCCTTGCTTTTGAACCTTTATAGAAAGAAAGAGTCTCTCTGGCGAATTATAAAACACGCCAGACTTCGCTATTGTCCTTGTTACTTTTGGCAAATATTTGGCTATCATAACATGAAGCTTCTCATAAAGAATTTTCGAATTATTATAATCTCTGTACAAATCATCTAATGTAACTTTCCCAATTTTCGTGGACGCTTTTGGGTTTTCCAGCAATACTTCTTCATGTTCATATTTCTTATATTCTTCCCTTAATTCAATAATTTCTATATCTACAGGACAATCTTTCCAATCGTGCTCCCAGCACACAATTATGTCGCATTTGATCCCATTTTTGAGCTGTTTTAAGTGGCCGTGCTTAACAAAATCAGATGATTTATATTCAAACTCGATAAACACTTCCTCCCACCTATTTTTTCCGATATATCTCTTTGCAATACAATCAGGAAATCCTTTACGAATAGTTTCAATATTTAGATCGAGATCTTTATTAAGTTTCGCGAATAAAAATATGACCCCGTTTTCCTCAACTGGAGCATAAACAAGCCCTCTAAAATTAATTAGCTGCCCAACAATATTTCTTCTTTTCATAAATCCTCCTTTGAAACAAAAATTGACCCCCTACTACGCTGCAACAATACACCCTGCATTCCAGAAATGCTCATAAACAAAGTTATAAACTTCTAGTCCTTTCGATACGCAATCTTTTTCTGTGTAAGTTGGTTCCGGGAGCTTTTCATATAACAAATCCGATATAGTGGTTTTCACTCCTGCACGATTTGTCTCAAAGTCCCGCCAATGAGAAACCAGCAGTGGCTTAAGTTTTAAAAGTAATTCGTGTGATGTGCCCTTAAGAATATCAACCTCATCAGGATTAAGGTTTTCTTTTAATAGCAAATCGAATATTGCTAATTCCTCCTCACTCATATTTTCTTTAGCAGCACGTTGTTCTTCAATGCTCAAATCCTTTGCCAATTCTGCAAGATCATCTAATAGAGCATCAATATCCTGCGCCCCACTGTTGTACTCTTGTAAAAGTGAAAGAAGCCGCTCCATAAACCTGGCTCGCTTTTTGTTTTTTCTTACCAATTCTGCAATCTTTTGCTCAAGTTCAGCGGTCATACTTTCCGCTTGCATATTTTTATTTTCAAGACTATCAAAGAATGCGCGCAGCGCATCGGCATCAAGCATACTTAAATCTTTTATTTTCTTGTTTTGAGGGATAACATATTCACCGGCTTGAATGGACTTATCCAGCAAATCTTCCAGGTCTTTTCTAACTTGCGAAACATCCACACTTGCCACACCTACATCACGAATACGCGAGGCAAGAACACGAATTGCTGTCACTTCTTTATAATAATCTTCGGCTTCAGGATTTGGCAATACTGAACGATAGGCACTTTGCAGATCGCTGGCAAGATTTAAGAACTTAACCTTACTCGCTTTTTTGCTGACTAAGACATTTGCATACTGTTCCAAAAGTTTTAGTTTCTCTTCACTTGGCACCGCGAGCAAGCGGACAATATCAATTTGCAGCTCATTAAGAAATGCCCTTACTTTATTAAGCATATTTTTTAGGTCTTCAATTAATTCATCCTTGTTCCGGATGATATCGCCCTCATCGGTACCAGTTGCCGCATACAAAGCCAGTGCGCGCTTAATGTTTTTAAATATGCCAATATAATCCACAATAATGCCGTTCTTTTTACCTTCATCTGCCACTCGATTGGCGCGGGCAATGGTTTGCATAAGAGTATGATTTTTTAGCGGTTTATCCAGATACAATGTGGAAAGGTTCGGCACATCAAACCCCGTCATCCACATGGCACAAACAAATATAATTCGGAGATTGCTATCAGCCTTTTTGAATTCTTCTTCAAGATTACCATGAATTATCCGCTCGCGAATAGGCTTAACATCTATCTCATATTCTTCCATATCGGCGATCTCGTTTTGATTGCCTCCCAAACTAACCATCACAGCCATATCCACATTTTCATGTTGCTCTAGTTTTGCCAGTATTTTTTCTTTTTCACGCTCATCTGTGGTGCGCGAAAGATCCATTCTTAATTTTGCGATATAACGATCCCATTCCTTCCTTACTTTATCGAACATACGGAATGTGGTTTTCTTATCAACAGATACAACCATAGCCTTCCCTGCATACCCTCGTCCTACAAAATGCTCAACAATATCCCGCGCGATGGTGTTTAAGCGATCCTCCCGGGTGATGATCTCATATAAAGTTGAATATTCTTGTTCTAATTTACCTTCTTCATCCTCATCCAGGTCGTATCTGTCCAATAGTTGGCCTATCTGTTCTTCAAGATTTTCATTAACATTTTTTAGTCTTGGAACACGGTTTTCATAAAAAAGCGGCACCGTAGCGCCATCGGCCACAGATTGCCCAAAATTATACTCAGAAACATACTTTCCAAATGTTTTTACGGTCTCTGGCTCATCACTTACCATTAATGGGGTTCCTGTAAATCCAATGAAAGATGCCTTGGGTAGCGCTTTTCGCATATTCATTGCCCATTTATCATATTGAGAACGGTGCGCCTCATCCGTCATAACAATAATGTCTTCGCGTTGAGAAATAGCCTCGTTGATATCCTGGAACTTTTGAATCGTTGTAAATACCTGGCGATGATCTTGTTGTAATAATTCTTTCAAGTGAAAAATGCTGTCTGCCCTTACTTCCGGCTCATATACAGCCCCGACAGTTGCAAAGTTTTTGTATGCTTGATCATCAAGCTGGGTTCTATCGGTAACAATAACAAAGGTAAAGTTTCCGGTAAGTTTACGCAAAGCTTTTTGCGAAAGCCAAACCATAGAATACGATTTCCCTGAACCCTGCGTATGCCAAAAGACCCCGAGTTTTCCTCTTAATCTTTCGCGCTTAACAACATTCTCAAAAGCACGATTAACCCCATAATATTGAAAGTAGCGCGGGACTATCTTTCTTGCTTCTCCCTTGGATTCATCAAACAATACAAAGTTTTCAAATATATCCAACATGCGCTTTTTATCGCATACGCCGCGAATTATGGTGGCAAGGTCAGTTTTTGGTTTATCCTCTTCTCTCTCCGCCTTTTTCCACTCATTAAAGAATTCGAAAGGTGAATTTAGCGAGCCAAACTTGTTTTCTATGCCATTTGAGATAATAATGCCCATGTTGTACCAAAAGAGTTTTGGGATCGTATCTTTGTAGTCGCGGATATTATCGCGGTAGGCGTCAACTAAGCTTTTATGCGAGGCTTTAAGTTCCAGCAAAACTAGCGGGATTCCGTTTACGAACAACACTACATCCGGTCGTCTGGTATACATTTCGCCTACTATCCACATTTGGGAAACGACAAGGAAATGATTGTTTTTGGGCTTTTCAAAATCAAAGAATCTTATTCGTTCAGTTTTGCACTCACCCTTTTCATTTGCACTCATTACGCTGGCGCCATCACGCAGCAGGTTGTAGATCTCATGATTAGCATTGACCAAACTTAAGTTTGATCGATTTCTTGTAAGCTCATCTATAGCTATAGAGAGTATCTCTTCTGAGAATTTGGGGTTAAGCTTTTTAAGAGCTGGCAATAGATGTTTTTTAAGAACAACCTCGCCGCGATGTTCACGCCCAAGTATCAGATCTTTCTCATCACTATAAGCATTTATATGGCATGATCTATCAGCCCAAACATCTTTGATTAGTTTAATGACAGTTTGCTCGACTAAATTATTTTCATTAAGTTCATTCATATTATTTTTGTCTTTTGACTATTATTGTGCCATAAGTGTTACGATCACGCCCAGAATAGTAATAACCTTCCAAAGTATCAATTTCTTTATTGTAAACTAATTTCGTTGACCCTTCATGTATTGCCATTGTCGGGGTTGCATTATATTGAGGCTCATTCCTAAAGAAATAAAATAAAGCGACCTTATTGTCAATCTCACTTTTGCCAAAGTTTTCATGAACGCTAATTGATTTTGATTGTTCAAATGTGCCATGAATTTTAATATGAGTAGCCGTCTGTTCGATGTTTAGTTCAATTTGTTTGTCGGAACCAAATCCATCATAAGATGATTTAATCGTCCCAATCCACTTCCCCCTTAAATCATCAGCTACAATAATGCCCCACTTTTTAAAAATCTTCATTCTCCATAAATATGTATCAAATATACAAAAAATCAGCGCATAAACACCCGGGATGGAAGGGATCTCAATATAAAATGGGAATGCAATGTTATAGCTTTGAAGGGAACAGGAAATCAAATAAACTACGGCAGCGCTAATTGCCACCATAACCAAAACTAGATAAGTGAATTGCCTATAATTATCATTGTTTATGTTCATAAATTAAAGAATTGTCGAAAATAATAGTCAGCATTTGTTTGATTAGTAGCAGCAATTGCATTAGCCAAATGTGCCGTTTTGCCGGCCAAAAAAGCCTTAAATTGGTTGAAGGATTGCAATGGCCATTCAGAATCAGAAATAACCAGCTTATCGCCGGCAACGGTTACAAATTGGTAATTAAAGTTTTGCCCATAACATATATGCCATATTATCCCATAAAAACTACTTATTAAATCATTATTGAAAGATTGTACTGGGTAGCCATAGATAAGGCACTCCAAATAAAAAGATGGGCCAATACTCATCAGGTTATGATTGTTGGCAAAGTTTTTGATTAATCGGACTACTTTCTTATATTTCTGATTTGTATTCTGATTTTTAGTACTCCCGTTTGCATAGTGTGTCTTTGGATAATTATTAATAACTAGGTTTGTTCTTCTATTAAAAATGAAAATGGGTTCTGAATATTGGTTATTTGAAGCAGCTGTTCTACACGCAGGGACAATATCCATATGCTTGCCCTGCAAATTAAGATTGATACATTTTTGCCCTTTCGATACGCCAAGACGATATGGTGTATAAGATGCGATCCTTGCAATAATGTCATCAAAGATTTGTTCCCAAGATTGTGGCACATTCGCTATTCTTACAGCAACGATATCGATGTCATTTATATTCGATATTGCAGTATCGTTTTTATAAGATCCTTGTAAAAATACCTCATAATCTGTGCCAAGCAATTCAACAATTTTATCTCTTGTAGAACGCAAACTACTTTCTGTTGCCTCAGATGGACCCATGGAAACGTTCTCAATAAGATTCTGTGAGATAAGCGCCATAATTTTATTTAATCTCTCTTTTCCCAGTAACCAGCTGAGAAATTAATAGGTCGCGGGTAAACCGTAGATTTTCATTCGCTTTATTTAAATAATATATCTCATTATAAAGCGGTTTAATCAGTGCATTAAAACATTTTAATATAGAAGTTATCGGTTTAAGGACTGGGTACATATTAGCTTCGGTTTGTGAGAGAAAAGGCTGTGCGGCCCCTCGCCTTCTCCAATAATTAGGTCTTGAAGTAAGAAGAAATAAATATTCAATATTGACGTCTGAATCTTTTTCAAGAATTCTTATTGTGTTTTTTATACATGACCACTTCCCTTTAGCTAACCAGGTCAAACCACAATTGGCACCAATCGCGCTCAGAACAATTCCGTCTTGCGTGTAATCAAAATGATCTAATTTTCCATCCAAACCAGAAGCACTGTAAGCATCGTATCCATCAAAAACATATGCCTGTTTAGTAGTTGATGTATCTCCCCACTTAACATCTGCTATATCTTCTAGCCTTTTCACTTCCCACCCCTCCGGTATCGTACCAAACTTCGTGCCGCTACCAATCATTTTCACTTTTTCGTGGCTGGGAAACTTAAAATTCACAAACCATCTTGTATATAGAAGTTGTGCCATTTCCTCAAGCACCTTAATGCGATTTTCGTTGTTTTCGATCAGATCATCATAAGTTGTCAGTATTGAAGAGGTCGTGTTTTGCATTGAAAGAGGCAGGAGTTCTAATTCCAGCCCCTTAATACTTTCTAAGCTTATTGTTCTTTGGCTTGCTCCTGTAGTTTTTGTTATAATTTCATGCTTGCCTAATGGAGAATTTAACCAATAGTATAAATAATTATTTTTATTCCTCGGTATAATAAAGGCCGTATTTTGACCCAAACAAAAGGACTGGCCTGATTTAACAAGAGAAGTGATTCCCTCACTTCCTACTCGAGAAAAAACTATATCACCAGGCCCGGGTTTATGTTTATTTGAGAACTGAAGATAAACTTCCTCGCAAACTTTCAAACAAGTTTCTATTTTTAAGTAGCCGGGTTTAATGTCCGTTACTCGTACCATGGGGTAACCAATAGAAGAATAACCGGGTGTTTGATGAAGACTGTCAATTACATCAGCCACGTCTCCTAATTTTACTTTTTGAGAAATTGTCCTGGTCATTTATAAAACACTTTTCCAATCATCCGTGATTTTCTTTTCCAGCTTGTGTGCCTCGCCAGTTAAACTGGTAAATTCGCTCGTTAACTCTTTCATTCGCGCCTCAAAATCAACATTGCTCATTTCTTTTTCTATAATCTCAACATAGCTCCCGGGATTAAGTGAATGGTTATTGGCAATTACCTCATCAAGCGTTGCCACCATACAGCGCCCATCAATATTTATATAAGGTTTTTCCCCTTTTTCCTGACGATAACAACGCACAATAGAAGCGATTTCCTGGATCTGCTCGTCAGTCCATGTATTATGGGCACGATCTATCTCGGTATAAATGTCTTGTGCGTTAATAAACAGAATTTTGTTTTTTCTGTCTGTTGTACTTTTTCGCTTATCAAAAAACCATAAGGCGCATGAAAGCGTGGCATTCATAAACATATTTGGGCCTACCGAAACAATCACATCTACCATTCCAGCATCGATCATCTTTTTGCGAATTTCTTTTTCAGCATGCCCAGCATCACTTGCAGAATTGGACATAACAAACCCCGCGCGACCTTGTGGATTTAAAGCACTCGCAAATATCTGCATCCAAAGATAATTGGCATTACTTATTTCCTTTTTACCGGTAAGTGGCAAGCCAAGGTAATAGCGAGTGTCCCCCTGCAGTCTCGCAGGATCGATTACAATTTGCCCGTTCTTGTCTTTTCCTTTTACATTGAAAGGCGGATTAGCCAGCACAAAGTCAAATTTTCCTACACTTTTAAATGCGTCTTCATAAAATGAATTAACCTCGGCGATTTTGCCGGAAAGTCCATGAATAGCCAGGTTCATTTTAGCTATACGAACATTGGTCTCCCCTTTTTCTTGCCCATAGAGCGCAACTTCATTCATGACCTGCGTTTTTTTATTTGAGTGTGATTGCACAAAATTTGCCGATTGCACAAACATACCACCGCTTCCGCAAGCCGGATCAAATATCTTTCCATGGAACGGCTCAATAATCTCCACCAATAATTTAACTATAGGTTGCGGGGTAAAGAACTCGCCCCCTTTAGCCCCTTCAGAGCGTGCAAACTCACCAAGGAAATACTCATAAATGCTTCCAAAGGCATCACCTTCAATGTCATCTGGAATTTGATTGAAATTCTTAAGAAGAGTAATAAGAATTCGGCTATTTTCATCTGCTTTTCTTGCAAGCTCCGTATAATCTGTTGGCAAAACACCCGCCAGATCAGTATTTGCAGCTTCTATTGCCTTCATTGCCTCATTAATTGCCTTCCCAATGTTTTTATTTTCTGCAAGGCTCATTAAGTATGAGTATGTGGCTATTTCGGGAAGGTAAAGCACCCCTTTGGATTTGTAATGATCCGGGGTAAGAGGTCTTTTTCGCCCAGAAGATTGTTTAGAGAATTCGGCTTCAAGCGCCGCCTTGGCACGCTTAAAACGCACATCAGCAAATTTAAGGAAGATAAGACCTAAAATAGGCTCGGAGATTTCATTGAGTTTAAGACCGGAGTTTGCTCGAAGTTGTACTGCTGCTGACCATAATCTTTCCTGTAGTTGTTGCCTATTTGTCATCATATTTTTAAATTATACCCTTATATCGAGGTAAACTAAAGGATGTCTACTATGAACACCAAAATCTTTTGTTTAAAATATCAGCAATCTCCTCCACCGATAATTCTAGCTCAAGAAGCAGTTTTATTGCATCTATCAATTGCAATCCCCTCCTCTATTTATTTGCAGCAACTATTCCCACAATAACCGCTGTTGCCGTTATTACCTTATACCAGTTACTCTCCCACCAATCAGGCTGATTGCCTACATCAACAGTTATTACATCACCATATTTGATCTCTTTTGTGTAGTCCTCGCCAGCAAATGCTTTTGCCTCCGCAATGGTTTTGGCTTCTTTAACCTCTGAGAGGTTTGTTTTGAGATTATGCTGAACGACATATATTGACCGTGGCGTGAGATATACGATGATCTGAGCCTTTTCGATGTATTTAGCCAGATCGGTTTTAAGATATTTCTCAAATTCAGGAAGAGTCTTACCGGCAGCAGTTACTCTTCCCAAAAAGGGGAGAGAGATGGTCCCATCCGGACCGATGGCCTGCTTGGTATCCATATCCTTTTGGCCGATGACTTTTATCTCAAGGGTGTCGTTAGGAGCCAGCGTATATTCAAAGGCTAGAACGGCAAAACTCAGAATGGGGAGCATCATCGTGAGCGTTAGGGTTATACATATTATCTTTTTCATTTATGCCTCCTTATTGCCTTAAATAAACCTCACCAGAGAACGCAAATTTTCTCGTCTTTATCTTCAACTCAAGCTCTTCTATATTAACAGTAGTCTCAACAAGCTGGCTTTTAAGTTCGGCCAATTGGGCATTCTGTTTCTCCATATCCTGCTTTGTCATAAGAAGCTCTTTGCCAAGGGGAGTTAGCCCTTTTCCGGC
>Ga0315291_10009167_pt1 | contig 12136 bp, 10 predicted proteins | sample YL17G12_20_MG_FD_203070 | JGI IMG/M metagenome (GOLD analysis project Ga0315291, IMG submission 203070) | Sediment microbial communities from Yellowstone Lake, YNP, Wyoming, USA - YL17G12_20 | ecosystem: Environmental > Aquatic > Freshwater > Lake > Sediment | place: USA: Wyoming | collected...
GCGGCAGGAATCAAGGCAACTCCACCTTCAACGGACAACTTACATGAATTCTGTAAGCCTTTGTCGGCAAAGACTTATACTCGCTCAAAAATGGCTAAACCGCACGACCAGAGAATGAGCATAGAGACCGAAAGGGCAGAGCAATGAAACGCACAACATGGCTCGCGGCACTCGTGGCCTTCATGGCCGTCGTGGTCCTATTTCAGGACGCCTTTGCCCGCTCGCGGATGTACCATCCGAGCCTCGGCCGGTTCATGCAGAGGGATGTTCTCGGCTACGTGGACGGAATGTCGTTGTACCAGTACACGGGCAGCAATCCCATCGTAAGAACGGACCCGACCGGAGGGTGCGATCGTCCAACCAACCCGCAGACTCAAATGCCGATGGTCCCTTTCACACCAGGAATACAGGTGCTCACTAAGGGGAAGGCGACGGGGAATTGCGGAGGGGCCATGTATAGCATTGCGTGGACCATCCCTCAGGTACATCAATCGAGTTCGGGTAAAGTAATTCAGAAGGTACAATGGAGTTTTGATATCAAAGACCGCGATAAAAAAGACATAACTCCGCCCCGCCTCAAGCAGTACAATACCAAGCCTTATTGGGAAGCTTGGTCGTTCGGGATATTGCGCGGGGTTGGCAGCACGGTCTCGCCCATTAACCCTGATTTCAGCAATGACATATTCCGCCTTGAAGAGTTTCCTGATGACTCCAAAGGAACAGTGCTGGTCAGCGGTGAAGCGAAGGGAGCTACAAACTATGTGTTGCCGCCAAACTTCCAACCTGGTGGCGCCGGCCCGCTTTCCGGGACGCTTCCAGCCACCTGGATGAAGCCCGGTGATTGGGATAACACTCCTGCTGGCGTCACGCATTCCATGACCGTCAAATGGGATTGCTGCGCTTCTCCCAAACAGTTTACGCAAGTCCAGGCCAACCCATAGGGGAGAGTCATGTACAACAACCTATGTTCGGACAACCTTTCCCGGTTTCTGCTTCCGCGCCTGATGTGTCTTCTGTTGGTTGTCCCGGCAGGGTGTTCGCGTCGGGATGCGGATAAAGGCACGATCCCTGCAATGAGCGACCATGAGCAAGTGGCGGAACTTCTTGCATCGTTAAGATCAATGCCGGATTGGACTGGACTTCCGTATGGAGCTGATGCTCCGGAAGCTAGGGACGACATAAAACGCAGAGCGGATGCCATCGCCTCCTATGAGACGCCCGTGATTCGCCATACCATGAAGCTGTTTCGTGAAGAAGAGTGGAAGAAGGGCGCCCAACAGGGATTTGCTGCGGACGGCAAACTGCTTATCGTGAATCGTTACCTCTTTGCTTTGCCAGCCACAATCCGTCGTGACTCCCCGCACTTCCGCTTCTTTGGCGGAGGTTGGATCTGTTTACCAATCTCAGGTAATCCGAATGAACCGGTGGGCTCCGATGAGATGGATATGCGCTGGCCTTGGTCCGTTGACAAGGAAGGCGTATGGCAATTGACAGGGAGTTTTGGTGCCTTCAGTGGCCCATCATACCAGCCGCTGGAAGCCTTCGATTACTACGATGAGCATTTTGGCCGCCGCGCGACTGGCATCGAGGGCAAGTGATAGCTGTACTCAGGTTAGTTCGGTGAGGTGTGCAGTTCCGAGCCGGGCAAGTTCTTGAATGAGAGCCATGCATCTTCATCTTGCGGCGCAGAGAATCGCGGCGGTACTGGTCGGTGCCTCAGCGTACGCAGCCATTCTATGTCTCTTGCAAGGGAATCAGCAGATACTGGCGTGGCCTGTGGGCACGTGGATATGTCTCGTGGCGTGGCCAACCCCAAAGACGGTTCTGCGGAGACAGCGGACGAGCAACGGATTCTCCCGCATTGCTCTGCGATGGAGCATGCCGGCGATCTCCATTGCGACCCTTTGTGTTTCGGCCTTTCTCTTGTCCAGAGCTGTTTCAGCCAGGCCCGAAACATCATCTGACGCCGTCTTGCTAGAGCTGACACGCATCGACGACCTTGTCAAGGAAGGCCGTTTGCCCGAGGCGATGCTCGCACTGGAGAAGCTCAACGTGCCAGCCGGAATGCCGCGAGAGGTGGCCAGGAAGCATCACAATGCTGCCGTGGTACTCATACAAATGCGCCGCCCGGAGTTGGCCGTCGAACACCTGCTGCTTTCCCTCAAACATGACCCGACGAATGCCCAAGCAGCCTATCTTCTGGCCGTACTGGCTGCCGACAAGGGCAGAGTAGAGGAAGCGAAGGCGATGCTCGACATAGCCCTGGCAATTCAGCCCGGATATGAACCTGCCAAGAGACTCCGGCAGAAGTTGGCAGGTCGGCCGAGCGGGGCCGGCAATTCGCGGGAGTGATGAATGCATCCCTACCTATTACGCCATGGAGGCTTGGTCATTTCGTCGTACCCGTTTCTTTACGGGTTAGGGGTTGCCGTGGCGGGGCTGGTAATTGTTCTCTTGCTGAAGAGCAGGGGCTGCTCTGTGCGCAGATCGGCCAACTTGTTCATGGTTGCCGCCATCGCGGTGGTACTCGGCGGACAGATTCTCTATGGCGTCGTCCGGTGGTCAAGCGTGAGGACTGGCATATCGGAATTCCTTAGTCTCTCCTCCGGGGGCCAGATACTCTACGGCTCTGTGCTCCTGACTGTCCCGGCCCTTTGGCTTTTCGCAAGATTGCTCCGGATGCAACCAGGCTCCGTGTTCGACGCCGCGGCCGTCGGCGCGCCCCTCGGGCTGGTGTTTGGCCGTATTGGATGCCTGTGCGGAGGCTGTTGTCACGGCGCCATAACGGACCTGCCTTGGGCAGTGACGTATCCGAAGGTAATCAATCTTGAGGGCGACATGATCGGGGCGCCTGCCTTCATGCTTCATCTTCGAGAAGGCCTCATACCTGTCACGGCCGGGCAAAGCCTCCCTGTCCACCCGGTGCAAGTCTATGAAGCCATTGCCATGCTCGTGGTGTTCCTGGCGATCTTTCAGCTTTGGAAGACACGGCGATTCATGGGCCGGCTTGCCCCGACTTTCATATTGGCCTACTGCCTTGTCCGGTTCGTGCTCGAATTCGTTCGTGTCCAAGAGCATGTTTTATGGGGCCTCACGCTGGCGCAGCTTCTCAGTATCGGAATCGGCGTGATGATGGTCATCTGGTTGGTCCTGAGCAGAAAGACAATCGTTGAAGGCAGACGTAATGAGGTCGTATCGGGATGTACTCCGTGAGTCATTTGTTAGGCGCTCTTGCATAAGACCGCTTAGCGCACAGGCCGGAGCATCCGCACGTTTCCCTTGACCCTGGCCCGCTCGCAGGAGAACAGGCCCAGCCGCACCAACTGGGCGACGTAAGCCGAGAACGTCCTGGGGGCCAGGGGCTTGCGGTTGCACTGGCTGCACTTTTCGAGGTAGACATCCCACAACGCCGTGGACAACATCTCCTTCTGTTCGGCTACGATCTGGTGAAGCATCTTGTGGTCTTCCGTAAGCCGGGTGAGAACCTGGTCTGCCTTGATTCGCTGGGAATCGTTCCAGCCCGCGGCCAAGTCCTTGGGGCCAATGCGGGCGTGACCGGCCCGATCAGTGGCCTCGGCCGCGTTCCTCAGCGTCTTGATCGCCACGCGGGCGTCGCCGTTGCACACGGCGGCGATGCGTTTGAGCAGGAAGGCAGGACAGGCATCGAGAGCCAGCGCCTGTTGGGCCCTGCTGGTGAGAATCGCGGTGATGTCCTCCGCACGGTAGGAAGTGAAGTGGATCGTCCTGGGATTGATCCTGGAGCGAACCCGCTCTTCCACGTCGAACAGCGAGGCGAGGTCCGCGGAGATGCAGACCAGGCCGGTGTTGCCGAGGGCGTCGAGGCTGTACAGCACCTTGGCTCTTTCGACGGGGGCTATCTTGTCCACTTCGTCCAGCAAGATCAGCAGGCAGCGGCCTTGAAGCTGGCGATGGAGCCGCTCCAGCTTGACGCTGGTCCTGTGCTCCTCCGCCCGGAATACCCGTAGGTCGGTGATGATCTGGTCGAGGATTTCGTAGAGGGTGTCTTTTTCCCAGCAGTTAACCGAAACAAACTGGACGCCTGCCTCTTCGCGAAGTCTGGTCAAGACGGACGTTGCGACGGCCGTCTTGCCTGCGCCGGAACTGCCGTGCAGCCAGACGTGCATGGGCTTTCTCCCGCTGCGCGCCGGTTCCAGGCAGCCCTCAACAATCGAGCACTGGGATCCACGGGCGACTAACTCGGGCGGGACGAATTCTTCTCGTAGGACGTCTTCCTCGATTATGGTGCGGACCGTGCTGGTGGCCATCTTTTTGCTATTGAACAGTGGTACTTAAAGCCCACACACACCTTGCCGGCCATGCCGTTTATCGTGTCGGCGCCTGGCTCTGGATGGCCGGGATGAACAAGGCCAACAGAAGAACGAGAAAGTGGTGCGACTGCCACCGCTCAGCCAACTCAAGGCCCAGACGCGTCAGGTAGTCTGGCAGTAGGCGTTTGAGGATGTCGTCAAGCACAGCCACGAGAAACCCGTGCTCCGCCGCCTCGAAAGACTCCTGGCGGCTTGAAATCGGTCAGTTTGAGTATTTGACATTCGTGCCGGCAATCGTATAATCATATGATGGCACTGGCAAAGGTTCAGCTTTGGTGCGAAGTCTGAACTTTTTTGTTGCGCTCACCAGCACTATTTCCCACGCCCGCCTAATGAATCCGCCTGCCGCCAAGCACCGGCCCTATGACTCCACAGGTTGCCGCGCATCATATAAGTCGCCGCCACCAAGAGCATAATTGCATTTCCTGCCGCATGTTGTGAGGCGCCCGATTCGGTTCGCCTACTCGCCAAAGGTTCGCGTTTCGCACCATACGTGAACCCGCCCGACAGGGAGGCATGCGGACGTGATGGACAATGCCAGGTTTCAACTGGGTACTGGATCCGAGGAAGTGCCTCGCCCGGGCAGAGGTAAGACGGCTTCGCCGGATGCTCGGGAAAGACGCGCGCAAGGCGAGGGCGAGCGGGCGAAAAGTGCCGGTCCGGGATTGGTTCATCGTGGAACTGGCTCTGGCGACCGGGTTGCGCGTCATGGAGATTGCCCGGCTGGACTGCGGCGATGTCCTCGTGGACAGCCGGGACTCGTCGGTGATGGTCAGAAGAGGCAAGGGCGGGAAGGCAAGGTTGGTGCGAGTCGCCGACGCATTCGCGAAGCTGTGCCAGGAATACCTCCTCTGGAAGCGGACTGCCCAAGAGCCGGTTTCCGCGGAATCGCCCTTGCTTCGCTCCAGCAACACAGGCAGGCACATGACCACGCGGGCGATCCAGAAGGCGTTCAAGCGGAGCGCCGCCAGGGCGGGTCTTCCCAGTCGCTACTCCATCCACTGCCTCCGCCACACCTACGCCTGCGAGCTCTACAAAGCCAGCGGGTACAACCTGCGTCTGGTGCAGAAGCAACTTGGGCACGCCAGAATCGCGACCACGCAGGTCTACGCGGACGTAATGGACCCGGAGGTGCGCCGGGCCCTGGAACGCCTGTACACGTGACCGCAAATGCGGGGCACCTATTTAACCAGCCGCGGCCAATAGATAGGAGGGGTGCCAACTGCTGGCGTCCTGACGGTGGTTACGTGGTCCTGGCCTGGGTTTTCAAGAAGCTGCTTTGGGCAAACGCTTTCAGCACCGAGCGGGGAAGGATACGGCTTTTCAGGAGCATGGACTGGACCTTGTTCCCGTCTCGCGCTCTGGCGCTCAACCTCCAGATGGTCGGCGAGAAACTCGGCGAGGGATTCGTCTACAAGCTCGGGTACGAGGCCGGCAAGGACGCAGCCAAGGAGATGGTCAAGTACATGGGCCTGAAACCCAGGGGCGGCTGGGTGACGCAGAAGGCGGTCATTTCCCTGCTCGATTTCATCGGCTTCGGAACGCCCGTTTTCGTCCGCGCGAAGATCCGCCATGGCCACCATCACATCATCGTCCACGTGTCGGACAACCCTGTCATCGAGCACGGAGCCAGGATGTTCGGCACCAAGTCGGTCGCCTGCAAGTGGTTCATGGGCGTCTACGCGGCCCACGGGGAAGCCGAGCTCGGCGTCAAGCACGTGAAGCTGAAAGAGAACAAGTGCATTCGGTTGGGAGCCCCCTACTGTGAGTGGGAAACGAAACGGTAAGAATCTTGGCGAGCGGCACGGGCTTGCCGCCCGCGTGATCGCAAAACTGGGGCGCCCCATCATCCGCCGCATCAGCGAGCTTGCACGGGAATCGCTGAACGAGCCAGGGAGCTGGCGGTGCCTGGAAATGATCTACCGGAACCAGCCGGCGAAACTGCTCGACCGCGTGTTCTTGGGCAGCCGATCTGCCAGGGGCGCGAGGAGCCGGCTGAATGTCCTCGAGGACGAGATCTGCAGGGCCATCGAACGACGAGCGAGGCTGCGTAATCCGGTCAAACTGATAAGCTTCGGTTCTGGCCCAGGCCACGAAGTGCTCGACTGCGTCGATCGGTTACGGACCAAGGTGGTCGTGCAGGGCACCTGCGTGGACAAAGAGCGCGATCCTCTCGAATACGGAAGGAAGCTGGCGATCCAGATGGGATTGGACGACTGCGTCACCTATCGCCAGGGCAACGTCCTGCGCATGGACTGGGCGATCGACAGGTACGACATCGGCGTCATGTCCGGACTGATTGACTATTTCGACTTTGAGACCGCGGTGTCGGTCCTCGATAAGGTCAGGCAGACGCTCTTTCCCGCAGGAGTTGTCTTCATTGCGAACATGAGGCGGCACAGCCTTGCCTCGGTAATGAGCGTCCTCGGCAAATGGACGCTGGTCTACAGGGAGCCGGACGAGGTTGAGGAGCTTCTTGCGGCGAGCGGCTACGAGCAGCCCAAGGTGTGGCTTGAGCCTGAAGGAGTGTTCTGCATTGGAGAGGGAAGAAGGCCCGGTTAGACCGTACGGAGTCTCAACCGTGCATGCAGGATGCGGGCTGCGCCCTCGTAGTGGCTGGGACGATTGCATCACCACGATTCGTGCTCAAGGGCGGCAGTCGGCCGAACTAGGCCTACTCTTGGATCCGTGCCCACGGCCCTCGCAATCGCATCAAAGGCGCCTGCTGACACGGCCACAACAATGACTTTGTCCATACCTGCCTCCAGGCACTTCTGGACGTTGCCGGCAACGTCGGATTCGCCCGTCTCGATCTCGAACGCGATGCGTTTACCGTCCTTGACGGCCACGATGTCGATGGCCTTCCCGCCGCCCACGGGCACCTCCTCCTCCACCGAGTAGCCGCAAGTCCGAAGGTGCTCGGCCAGCCGATGCTTCCAGTACCTGTGGATTGGGCCACCATCGCGAGCAGGCGGAGGGCCCGGCACACCCAGGGCTTGGCGCCCCGCTTCGGTCAGATCAAGGAGCCTGCCAGCTCCGCCCCTGAGTGGAATGGTGTCGCACGTGATGAGGCCCTGTGATAGCAGCACCCGCTGCATCTCCGTGCCTTTTCGCGCCCCGACGCCCAGACGATGATAACGATCAACAACAAAACTGCTTGGATGTTCGTGAACGTCCAACAGAAATTTTCGATACTGCGTTGTGAGCCGAATTGCGCACCCATTTCCCTCTTCTTCACCTCCCTTCTTGCCACCAGGTGGAATAACTCTCTTCTCCGTGTCTTCCGTGCCCCTCGGCATGAAATCTCCCGATTCCGCCGGAATCGGTGGGGAATTGGTTTCCTTTCGACCGGGCTCGATGGGCGGGACTTCCTTCGTGGCGGCCGACCGCTCTCTGATCATCACATCCGTGACGCTTCCTTTGGGCACTCGAATCAGTGGCAACTTCACCAGGAACGGCCAGAACCAGCGGCCCTGGAGCTTCACCACTGCCCATCCCACCTCCAACCTGCCCAGGTAATCGGTCTGCTCGGCATCCAGAAGCAGGCAGTCCTGCATCATGGCCAGGTCCCCGCGGTGCTTGAGGTTGAAGGCGAAGGTGGTGTAGGTGTTGCCCAGAGCCGGCTTGGAAATCAGGCTCGGGTGCTGATCCAGACAGATCACCGCTTCCCCCAACTCGCGGATCTCCCTGAGAATCACGTCCGTGACCATCTCCTCCCCGGTGGCCTCCTGCTTCTTGCGAAGCAGGACGTGGTGGGCCTCCTCGATGAAGATGGCGTGCTTGAAGATCTCGCGCTCGGCCTGGGCCAGCCGGTAGTGGTGGACCCAGAGCAGCAGGGACTCTATCAGGAAGGTCTTGTCCGCGTTGGTCAGGGCATCCAGTTCCAGCACCACCTGGCGGTTGAGCAGGTCGCTGATGTCCAGGGGGCCTGGGCTGTTGAGCACGCGGCCCATCTCGCCGAAGCAGAGCACTTCCACGGCGCGCATGGCGGATTCCATCCAACCGGCCTCCCTGCCCTTGGCTTTCCGGTCCAGCAGGAAGTCGCGTACGTCAGCGATGGTGGGCGTGCGCACCGGAGCGCCGTCGTAGACGCCGTAACGCCGGTAGAGGCTGTCCATGGCCCGCATCAAGAGCACGGTCACGCCTTCGCCCAGGAAGTAGGCGTGGCACATGACCTCGATGAGTTTCTTCAGCCAGACCGTGGCCTGGGTCCCGGGCGGGGGGATCAGAGGGTTGAACCGGAAAGGCGCCACATCCCTGCCCACGGTCAGGACCAGCATGTCGCCGCACTCGGGCAGCGAGAGCAGATCGCGATAATTCCGCTTCCAGTCGAAGACCAGGAAGGGCTTGCCTGCCTTGACAAGGTCAAGGACCAGCAGGTAGGCCAGGTTGGTCTTGCCGCTGCCGGAACGGCCGAATACACCCACGTGCTGGATGAACTCCTCCTCGCGGATGGCGAAGGGGTGCTGTTCCTGCGTGGCGTAGCAGACCTGGCCGGCTGGGTAGTCGCCGGCCGCCAGTTCCACGGGCAGCGGCTTCAGCAGTATATCCTTGCTCTCGAAAGTCTCGTTGAGCCTCTGGGCCAGTTCGATGCGGAGCACGCGTTCGATGTCCTGGCGCACTTCGGGGCCTGCGATCACATACTCCTGCCATAGCAGGTCCAGCCTGGGCCCCATGACCGGCCGGAGCTTGCGGAAAACGTCATCGATCTTCATCTGCCACCTTTTCGAGCTTCAACCATTGCTATTGCGGGGAAAAGATGAAATTACGACTTGCGCCTGTACGACGCCATTCATGCTCATGACTCGCGCGGCCGTAGAGCGACAGGTACCTGCGAACAGTTTCCCTAAAGTTTCTGGACCGCGACCTCCGATAGCCACTATAGGCAGCGCATTTTTATGCTCAGCCGACAATAGCCTACGAGAGGCGACGGATACGCTTCCTTCGAATTGGCGCAGGGATGTGCATGGACCGGAACTCACGGAAGAGATTGGAGTACTGGGAACAATTCCCGCTTGATGAGAGCGGGGCTCCTACCAACTACTTGTCGTATCGTCTAGTAAGAACTCTGTTCACCGAACCCCGTCGTTGGTATCTCCTTGACGAGCTGTCGCAACTGCTGGCCTCCGACCGAGACCACATCGACGTGATGCTCCGGCAACTCAGGTCCATAGACATGGCAACCAGCCATGAACGAAGACCGGATTGCTGGAAATACAATCTCTCGTGTCGCAATGTCGAGTTTCAAGCCAAGGTGGAGGGCTTTCTAGCTGACACCGACATCTCGGGCCTACCGAATCACTTCCTGGCTGCTGCCACCCGATCGGCTTCAGATTGAGTGGTGCCAGTGCTGCTTGTTTGTGGCGCCAACCCTATCACCTTCACCAGGTTCGATGGTACCTTGTCGATAACCGGCGCCATCCACGACATGCCAGTGGAAGGCGACATGGAGGCGAGCCCTGACTCAATCGGCATGTCACGAATCTCCGCCTCGCTCGCAATTTGTTTCACTGGCGAAGCCAAGACGAAGACCTCGGCGCCAAATGCTTTCCCGATGGTAGCGATACAGTAGCTGCCGGTCTTGCAGAGAAGATCACCCGAGGGCAGAACACCGTGTGCACCGAGCAAAACCTTGCAGGGAACATCGCGGGCCTTAAGATCCTCCAGAACAGCGGCTAAGCCAGAGATCGCGACGAATTTCGCGTCAAGACCGGTATCTCTGGCCAGCGTCAACATCTTGGCGTTCTCGTCTTCGCCAGCAGAACCGTCCTTACCAGGTCTCCGACAATCCACGATGTAGACGGGGCCGCCGCGGGACCTGCGCGTCTCCTGAAGGAACTTGGATGTGTTGATGCTGTGCCCGTAGACCACCAGCGCATCTTGTGGCGCGATCAAGGTCCGACAAATCTCGACAGCCTGCTGCGATTCCTTCTTCACACGATCAAGGAAACTGACTAGACACGTTTTCAGATGCTCCTCCCAGGTGTCGGCAGATGCGCCGGCCTTACCAGCTTGGTCCGCTGACAGTAGAACCACATTCACTTCGCGTTTGAGGTTCCGGACCATGAAGTCAAACGGCCTGAGTTTGGCCGCCTCCGCGAAAACATCGTCAATCATCCTGTGGATGCCAATACCCATACTAGGGGAGGAGGTAATTGCGAACAACAGGATCTGCACTACTGCCGCCATGGATTCTGTGGCACTGGTTTGCTGACGCAGCAAATACGGCCACAGGGCAAGGCATCGCTTCGGGTGTTCCATGTTCAGAAGCGGCATAACGCGAGGCACTTTGCCTACTTCTCGCAACAACAGGTTAGGGTACTGCATCAAGATTCCAGAGACGGTGTCCAGTTCGACTTGTAAGTTCCGGCACAGATCATCTATGATCGAGCGAAAATCGAATCTGCCCAGTTTGAAATCCACCGGATCGGGAATCTGGGCGACCAAAGAAACCCGCCGCTGCTCGTGGTCAAACGACACTTCGGAGATCAATTCGGCCGCGCCCCAGTGCTGTGCAGAGTTGGCCGGCATTCCAACAGAATCGTAAAGGGCGTGAAGTGGCCCAGGAGCACGCGATTCGTCCACATGGCAGGCATCGCAGAAGCGCAGGAGTGCGGCCAGCACCCGAAGACGAACTGGCTCCTTGACGTACGTACCGCCGATCTCAATCGGCGTGAATCCATCGATGTCGTATGAGCGACGGTGGTAATGACAGATGTGGGCTAGATAAGTCTTCTGGGAATCGCTCCAATGGCACTGGTCGCGCCACTTCTCTCGAAGATACCGCGTTGTGCGCTGCTCGTGTTCATCGCGATGACGCTTGTAGATCGAGGGATCTCCCTGTAGATCGGCAGGATTCTCACCGTCAAATATACCGTACATCATGCCAATGTCATGAAGCCATGCAGCCGACAGGAGGTACATTGCTTCTTCGGGGGTGGGCATGAAATCCCTGCCCCGGGACGGGTTACCGCCAAATATCAGAGCGTCGAGGTAGCGCTCCACGGCTCTGGAATGGCCGTGAGTATGCTGCGTGAAGTAAGGCAGAGGAACACGGCGAGAATCGCTCGTGAGGAGGCTGTCGGCGAGTCTCCATGCTTCGTCGAACAGAAGGGCGCAATCCGGTTGCAGACCGATGGTTTCTTTAAGCGTGCACATTGTTCTTCCTTGTCAATGTGACTCCCGGGAACATACAGCCTCTGATGCTTCGATATTGGACTACGCGTCTGAGAGCCCGTCAAGGAGTTTTTCCTGAAAATCTGGGCCCGATGTTACTTCATAAGTGGCGTGGTGCCGGCAGAGCCGCCCCGTCCCCGATGTGTGGTTACCGTGGATAGCGGCGCGACATAACTATCGTAAGGCGTGCATATTACAGCGCTGGCCACCATGAGTTCTTCGGCTACGCGGACCCCGCGGGTGGCCGGACGGGTGAAACGGGTGCCCCCAGGTCGAAGTCATGGGACCTTAGTACTACAACGCCACTTTGGCTCAAGAAAACTCAAGCGGCAAGACGATCAATCCTTCCAGGAACCCTTTTCTTGGAAGGAGATAGAGCATGGATGCACAACAGATTCGGAAGCTCAGGCCGATGTTGAGCACTTATCTGGACGAATTTGACGATTGTTTCGGCCGTAGCGAGCCGGCGGCGAACCTGCGCGTTTACGTCAACGGGCAGTTGTCCGACCTGCCGCGAAAGAGCATCGAACCGATCGCCGACCACGCCGGCGTGCCGCCGAGAACATTGCAGCAGTTCCTGTCCCTGGCGGCATGGGACGACCGCTTGATGG